>ULRE01019678.1_pt1 | contig 66569 bp, 55 predicted proteins | sample 1955141 | NCBI WGS metagenome assembly ULRE01 (sample SAMEA4835674, study PRJEB28245) | human gut metagenome | biome: gut microbiome; material: fecal sample | place: Denmark | collected 2008
TCCTGAAACTTCTCATAATGTAAATTATCCTCACCAACAAAGATAATGGTATCATTCTTAATATCCTTAGGTTTTAACTTGCCATCTTTGACCATCTGTTGTTTTTCAGCCCTGATACGCTCCAGCAATACGGATGCTGGTTCATCGTTTGGATCCTGTGGAACTAATTTACCGCGAATAGCAAGGTCAAGAATTTTTTGTCGTAATGCTTTTGTATCCATTATTCTTCCACCTCTCCTATAAGTGCTTCCAATTCCGCAACTGCCTTAGATATTTTGGATGATTTTTCCTTTATTTGTTCTAACAATTCTGCAAGAGTGTAATCATCTGTCCCCGAATCACTCTTCATCCATGTAATATCAAGACTTGTTTTATCCCTTGCTAAAATTTCATCATATGTGAATTTTCTCCATCTTCCATTCGGATTTTCTTCACTATATGTTTCTTTACGTGCTGACAAATCACCATCCGCATAGCAAGCAACAAAGTCATCAAAATCTTCTTTCTTCAAAGGATTTGTCTTTCCAAATGATGGCATGTCATTTCTGAGGTCATATATCCAAACTTCTTTAGTATTCGCCTTGTCCGTTTTACCTCTCGTAAAGAACAATACATTTGTCTTTACTCCCTGGGCATAGAAAATTCCGGTAGGCAGTCTAAGGATTGTATGCAGGTTACATTTTGCCATAAGGTCTTTACGGATTTTTTCTCCATCACCATCAGCAAACAAAACATTATCTGGTAATACAACTGCTGCTCTTGCTTTGCCATCTGTATTTAAACTTCTGTAAATATGCTGTAAGAAATTAAGCTGCTTATTACTTGTCGGAAATGTAAAGTCGTCTCTTGTAGCACGCTCTCCACCCTTCTTGGTCCCAAAAGGCGGGTTCGTTAATACTACATCATATCCTTTCATTTCTTTTCCAGCATTGGATAAAGTATCTGCCAGCTTTATTTCACCTTCAATATCATGTAGCATTGCATTCATCAATGCAAGTCTATGTGTATCATGCACAAGCTCACAGCCGGTAAACGCCTCTTCTCTTTCGAATTTTGCAGTATCCGCATCTAATTGGAATAAATCATCTGTATTCTCTCTCACATACTGGCTTGCAGAAATCATGAATCCAAATGTTCCACAGGCTGGGTCATTACAGCGTTCTCCCGGCTGTGGTTTCATCAATCTTGTCATCACATCAATAAGGACTCTAGGTGTAAAATACTGACCTGCTCCGGATTTCTTTTCGTTCGCATTTTTCTCCAATAATCCTTCATATAGATTACCAAGTCCTTCTTCGCGAGCAGAAAACCAATCAAGACCATCAATCGTTGTAATGATTTTTTCGAGGTTCTTCGGCTCCTCGATATTAGTCGCAGAGCCTTGGTAAATTTCTCTTACTCGTCCTGTACAATTCTCGCCCAAATGATTGAGCAATTCTTTATAAAATTTCTTTAATTCAACTCCGCTTTTTGACTTCAATACATCCCAACGATAACCTTCTGGTATCTGCTTCTCTGCACCGGTTTCTTTCGCCATCTTTAAGAATAGAATATATGTAAGCTCTGTTACATACTGATGATATGTAATGCCATCATCTCTTAACACATTACAGAGATTCCAAAGTTTTGATACGATTTCTTGTGTTGTCATGCAGTTCTTCCTCCATCATCGTATAGATACTCATTGAGTTCTAAAACGACACTTTCTAATTTGTCACTAAATATTTTATTTATCTTCGCAAATCCACCCTGCGATTTAAAACGACTGTCCTCATCAAATACTGTAATATTCAGTACTGATTCATTCAGCAAATAATCTTCCATTCTCTTAATCCAGTTTTGTTCCTGCATAGTAAAAGAATGTGCTTTTCGCAATCGATCCACAGCCTTTCTAATTCTTGCCTCATGGCTGATAAGCACTGAACCTATAGCATATCTGCGAATCAAGCTTATAATATCTGCTGCCATTTCCTCATTTGTCAATTGTGATATTGCCGTATTTAATTGCTGTGTTGTATATCCCTCTCTATCCAACGTAAGCATCAGGGACTTCAAGCTATCCCTGGTAAGTTCACGCGGCTTTGTACAGATAATTTTTAATGCTGCAATCTCATTGATATTATTTTGAATATAGCTTGAGAATGCATCTATGTAATCTTCCGGGCGGGCATCTTTATTTCCGTAGCCCCTTCTCTCTTCAATAAAAGTATCTTGTTCATCAGAAATAACAACAGGTCGTCCACCATTTGGCTTACTTTCCTGAAGCATACGGAATAAATCGTAATATGCCAACAATCTCTTTTTAGCATCTTCCGGACTGCGTTTTTGAATATCAACTACAAACTGTGTCGGGTCCATTCCTCCTGACATATCAATGAAATGCTCCATCGTTTTTGCATCAATATTTTTCTTTTTACGCTGTAGTTTTGCGATTACCTGATTAATCTGATTCTTTACGTGTGCTTCATCATTCAATTCCTCTAAACCATCTAATAACTGTGTAAATGATGTGCTTGGATTTGCTACTACTGGTTTCATTGTATTGACATCCTCTAAAGCATCGTAAACACCAACAGGGTCATAAATATCAAAATGTGTCTTGTGAATCTCTTTGCACAAACGTGTAGCACGTCCCAACATCTGCTCAAACAAAATACGGGATTTAACACGGCGCATAAACACTAACGTTGAAATCGAAGGTACATCAATACCTGTTGTCAACAAATCAACCGTGACAACAATGGATGGATAATCTTCATTTTTGAAACGCTTTATTGCCTCTTGTATTTTCTTTTTATTTCCGTTGGCTACACTGCCAGTAATCTTCATAATTGCATCATTATCAACACCATATTCTGTGTAAATATCCTTAAGTATTGATACAATCATATCTGCATGGTCATCATTAACAGCATATATCAATGTTTTCCCCTGTTCCCTCGGGGATTCCGGATCTATATTTTTTGCTATTTCTTCCAAAACTGTTCTATTAAAGGATTCTACTATAACCTGCTTATTAAATGAATCTACATCAAAATCCAGTTCATCCTCTATCAATTCACTATTTTCGATTTCTCCGGTGATTGGGTCATATATTGTAACCGCATCACCCTTTTTATAATGAATACCTTCTGTATTTAATTTAGTCTTTAACTCATGAGGTGCATCATGATCTACCAAATATCCCTCAATAACAGCCTCACGATAGGTATATTTAAAAACCGGTTCTCCAAAGATTTCTGTAGTCTGTAATGCCGGTGTTGCTGTAAGTGCAATTTTCACAGCATTAAAATATTCTATAACTGACCTATACTTACTCTGATATTCTCTTTGGTCTCTATAAAGAGCCTCATCTTCTCCCATTTCTTTGTCTAGGATGTATCCGCGGTGTGCTTCATCTATTATGAGCAAATCATAATCTGAAACAGCAGGCATGGTTTCACCATCATTGTACATAATTCGCTTAACCATTCCCTGAACAGTCGAAATGTGGATACGAGTCTCCTTATCAATTGTTTTGTCTTCTAAACCTTTAATATTATAAATATCATCAAGCGTGAGGAGATCTTCCATTTTTACTTCCTCGAAAACATCCTGAGCCTGTTCTCCTAATGCTGTACGGTCTACCAAAAACAAGATGCGACGAAATCTCTCTGTCTTAAGGAATCGGTAAATCATACCTAATACAGTTCTTGTTTTACCCGTACCGGTAGCCATTGCTAATAATGCGGTTTGCTTTCCGTTAATAACAGCCTCCTCTGCCGCCCTAATTGCGTTCAGCTGATAAGGTCTCAAATTCAGTCCGTCTTTATCTGTCAAAAGGTCATATGACATTTCCTTCAGATTCTTATTCTTACCTTCTATATCCGCAGCAAGCAATTCTTCCATTCCATCAGGGCTCATCCAGCCACGCAATGGCATCGGTGAATTATCCGGTTTTCTTAAATCCAAAAACCAGATACCGGATTTTGTCTTATACTGCTCAAGGTAAGGTCTTCCATTTGTTGCAAAGGTAAATGGAACTTTAAATTCTCCCCATGTATCTATAACGTATTTCTCATCTTCTTTTCGAATACATCTTGGATAGTCTTTTCCTTGATAATCAATAACAGAAGGGATATCCTTATGAACAGCTTTTGCTTCGATAATACCAACTAATTTCTCTCCTACAAAAAGTGCATAATCTGCATATCCTCTATTTCCCACTTTAGAATTCGTAGGATATTCAGCGATTGCGAGATTTCTACCTTTTGTAGGACGAGTTCCCTTGGAGTAGCGCAGATTTTCGGTATCTGCATCCCATCCTACCATTCGTAATTGTTCATCAATCAAGAAACGAGTTTCCGCTTCTGTTTTTGGTCTTTGATTGGCTGCTTTATAAGCCTGCTTTTTACGTTCTTCCTGTTGCACAACCGGAGCTGCTTCTGCAGTCTGTTCAGCTAATTTTGTGAGTTCCGCTTCCTTTTTCTCTTCAGCTGCTTTATCAACTGATACAAAGACTGTATTCTCTTCCGGCATCACAAAATCTTTATGAGAATAGTTCCAATCTCCATAGGTTTGCATAAACCATTCGCATAAGCTGTGTGCCATAGGTAGGAATGTTTTATCGTCTGCTACTGAGGCATAATTTTCATGTACTGCCTTATTTCTTACTTTTCTAAGACCATGTAAAATAGTAACCAAGTCACTTGTAAGCAGCCCTTCCCTGCTTAATGTATCTATACGAGCAACCGCTGTGTTATCCTGTGGAAATGATATTCTATCATATGTAAACATCAAGTTTACAATTGTCTCACCAATCATTCCCAACTTCATTAAACATGAATTTGAATCAGAGTAACAATATTTCTCAGCCATTTCACCAAAATTTGAAAGCACCGGAAAATCTTTCTCCAAAAACTCAAAATTTGAAACCATAGTTACCTCCTTCACTCATCTTGGGACTTCTCATAATTTTGTATTATCGGAAGTTCTTAAATAAAAAAATTATTCACCTATATTTATCTCATAAATATTTTCGCAATTGAATGTTTCTATATCTGTTTTTCCAATTATCTTTTGATATTCATAATCTATTTCAATTTTGCCGTCTCTTTTATATATCCTGGTCAAAATATAGTAATCACTATTTTCAAAAACAATAGGGCATATTGTATAATTCATCTGCCCTGATTGATATTGAAATATGTATTGACTATCTTCACTAGTTTCTTGTTCAACCAACACTAATTTATAAGAAGCTCTATCATTTTCTAATACAATACCAAATATATACATAAGTAACATCTCTACAGCAACTGTAATGAACACGGCAAATATCATATTCTTACCATTTCTCTTATGTTGATTCTCTTCTTCAATATCTTTTTTCTTTTCTGCCTTACTCTCTAACTTCTTTCTCTTACGACTAGATAATTTCTTTTCAATCGCAAATTCTATACCATATATGTTTACTACAAAACAAGCAAAAATAATCGCAATCAATAATACAACTACATTGTTTGCTGTTGAATCTTTTATTAAGTCAATAATATTAATGCCTGATGTTATAAGAACGAGAATAAATAGTAAAAACATTTCCGTAAGCCAATACCCTAACAACCTGAGTTTCCTTCGCCAATGGAATTTTGATTTATCTTCTGAAACCGAGATTTTATAATATATATAATTTATTGAAAACAACACTACAAGAACAGCCGTCATCTGAATGATTTGTAGTAAAATACTCTCATTGTCAGATGATATATAACAAGAATCTATTCCATATACAGAAAATCTTCCAGTTTGATATGCATACCACATACCTTTTATCACCCATAATCCTACAGTCATAACAGCCACAAATAGTGCGCTAAATTTTGTAAAATCTTTCTCTGCAATTTCTTTACATTTTTTAATAACTTTATATGCTCTATCTTGCATTGTATCTTTTACATCTATATTTTTTTCTTCCGAATTTTCCAACTCCTAGTTTCTCCTTTACACAGTTTATCAGGACACTATCTCCACAATATCATCCAACTTGCATCCCAAAGTCACACAAATCTTTGCCAAAACTTCCACTCGGACATCTTCGTTTTTGCCAAGCTTTGCCATTGCATTTGTACTGATTTTTGCCGCTCTAATCAATTCTGTTTTCATCATTCCACGTTCATTTAAAATAACCCACAACTTATCATAATTTACTGCCATTTCTGTCCTCCTGAAACATAGAAAGAAATATTTTTTGTTAATTTTCAGTATAACATTTTTCAATTGTTTTCTCAATGCAATTTTGCAGATTTCAATTTGCAATTCTGAATTTTACACATACAAAAACACCGGTCAGATTTCTCTAACCGGTGCTTCTTCAAATCCTATTTAATTAAACTCCGCCAATACTTCCACGTATCCCTGCAATCCTTCCGGCTTCATTGCAAAACTCACATAATTTGCAGGCTCTTCTGGTGCCAATCTTGATAAGTACGCAGCATCTAACGGCTCTTCGTAGATTACATTAGCTTCTGCCTTATCACATTCTATAACAAGTTCTTTGCCTTCCATATCTGTCATAATTACTACATTTCTGTCAACATCATAACGGTAAATTGTGTAGTTAAGTTCCATAATACCACAGTTATCCTTTCCCCACTCTCTCTGCCAGTCCAATCATACCGCCAACAAACAATTCCCTCTTTATCTGTCCGATTCTCTCCTCCACCAATGTCTTGTTCTCCTTTTCCGGCACCTTCGAATCCTCACAAACGCCCTGTTTATCAGCCTTTCCAGACTCTGTCAATGATGTCAGTAGTGGGTCACCCTCTCTTATCCTCAGATTTTTTCTTATCTCCTTGGGAACAACTATCCTGCCAAGTTCATCTATTCGTCTGACTATTCCCGTTGCTTTCATATAGAAAATTCCTCCTGCGGTTCCATAATTTAATGGTAGTATGTGGAAGCAGAAAAAATTTATTCATCTTTCCCCTTCAGAAAAGCTCTTTAAAACTCCTGGACTTTTTTCTGAATTTTTTCAAAAAAACTATTGACATTTCAAATCTACAGGAGTAGTTTAGGTGTCGAACAAAGAGCAAATGCAAAGAACAGAATACGGTTGCCAGAGATCCAGTACTTCAGAGAGCCGTTGGCTGGTGTGAAACGGTGTATGTCTATGGTGATTATCCTCTGCGAGCAGTGCACTGAATTTCTTCACGATAAGTGATGAACACTAGGTGTCACCGGTCTTCCACCGTTAAAAGGAAACTTATTTCAAGAGCTGTATTGGCACAGTTTCAGAGATGAGGCATGAGAGGTCATTTATTTTCAAATGGCAAATAAAGTGGTATCGCGGAAGTTACAGGCTTTCGTCTTTATGTTGAGTAAAGACGAGAGCCTTTTTTAATTTCTTTTTTGTTTACTCTTTGCATATATATATTATTAAGAAAGGAGCCGTCAGTAGACGGAAAAAGAAATGAATGGATTAGTAATAGTATTGATCGGAATCGTAGTTTTAGGTGCCGGCTATCTTTTCTATGGAAGATGGCTTGCAAAGAAATGGGGGCTTGATCCAAAGGCCAAGACTCCCGCTTACACACATGAGGATGGACAGGATTATGTTCCATCGTCCAAATTCACTGTATTTTCACACCAGTTTTCATCCATAGCCGGTGCCGGTCCTGTAACCGGACCAATACTTGCATCGGTATTCGGATGGGTGCCTGTTCTTCTGTGGTTACTGGTTGGCGGATTGTTCTTCGGTGCCGTACAGGATTTCGGTTCACTGTATGCATCAGTTAAGAACGAAGGAAAGTCAATGGGTATGATCATTGAGAAGTACATAGGAAGGTTCGGCAGGAAGCTGTTCATGTTATTCTGCTGGCTCTTCACATTGCTGGTTATCGCAGCATTCACAGATATGGTTGCCGGAACCTTCATGAGTACCGGTGCCGGAACCGAAGCATTTTCAGCAGCAACCAAAAATGCAAATGCTTCTGCCGCCTCAATATCAATGCTCTTCATAGTAGTAGCGATCGTCTTTGGTATCATACAGAAGCATGTGAAAATGAATGAGGGTGTCCGTGCAGTTGTTGCAATAGCTCTTCTTGTTGGAATGTTTGCCCTTGGTATGGTTCTTCCAATGACTGCTTCAAAGACAGCATGGATCTACATTGTTATGGCTTACCTGTTCCTTGCTTCAGTAATGCCGATGTGGCTTCTTATGCAGCCTAGAGATTACATGACAACCTTCATGCTCCTTGGTATGATAATCGGTGCCGTTGTGGGTGTATTTGTAGCTCATCCTTCAATGGAGCTTAACGCGTTCAATGGCTTCAATGTAAATGGAAGCTACCTCTTCCCTACATTATTTGTAACTATAGCCTGTGGTGCTGTATCAGGTTTCCACAGCCTTGTATCATCAGGTACTTCATCAAAGACCATAAGCAATGAAAAGGATATGCCAATGGTTGGTTATGGTGCCATGGTCGTTGAGTCTCTTCTTGGTATTGTTGCATTAGTTGTTGTTGGTGCTGTTGCTGTAAACGGCACAAAGCCTGACGGAACACCATTTTCAATATTCTCATCAGGTGTGGCAGGATTCCTTGAGAAGCTCGGACTTCCTGTACATGTTGCAACTGTATTCATGACAATGTGTGTATCTGCTCTTGCTCTTACATCCCTTGACTCAGTAGCAAGAATAGGCCGTATGTCATTCCAGGAATTATTCTATGGAGACACAACTGATACTTCAAAAATGCCTGTATGGCAGAAGATCCTTACAAATAAGTATTTCGCAACAGTTATAACATTGTTCTTCGGTTACTTACTTACACTTGGCGGATACAACAACGTATGGCCTTTGTTCGGTTCAGCAAACCAGCTCCTTGCAGCTCTGGTTCTCATTGCTCTTGCTGTATTCCTTAAGACAACAGGAAGAACCGGCTGGACTCTTTACGCACCAATGTTCATCATGTTAGCTGTTACATTCACAGCTCTTATCCAGAAGACTGTTGCTCTTGTAAGAAACATAATGGCAGGTCAGGCAACATTTCTTGTAGACGGACTTCAGTTCATAGTTGCCATCCTTCTTATGGTTCTTGGTGTACTTGTTGCATTCAGCTGCTTAAAGAAGCTCTTCACAGCTAAGAAAGAGGAAGCTTAAAGTATTTAGGGCTTAATATGAATTTTAATAAGTGTTTTAATTAAGAAGATAAATATATAGATTAGTATTTTGTTTCCTACAAGAGGGGCACAGTGACAGGATTTCCTGGACTGTGCCCCTCTTGTTTTGTTTTATAACTACTTCAGCTTACCATACTCCTCATCAGTTACCGGCTCGCACCACTCATTTGAAGCTTCCTCTCCCGGAACCTCAACGGCAAGATGGCTGAACCAACTGTCAGGGGCAGCACCATGCCAATGCTTTACTTCCGCAGGGATGTTGATGCAGTCGCCCGGCTTAAGCTCAATAGCTTCCTTGCCCTCTTCCTGATAATATCCACGTCCTGCAACACATACAAGGATCTGTCCGCCGCCACTCTTTGCGTGGTGGATATGCCAATTGTTACGGCAACCCGGCTCAAATGTTACATTAAATATTCCGACCTGACTTGTTGATACCGGAGCAAGGTAGCTCTTTCCTATGAAATACTGGGCAAATGCGTCATTTGGCTCGCCTATAGGAAATACCATTTCCTTGGCGTGTGCTCTCATCGCCTCGTCTTCATATGGAAGATCGCCCTCGCCGTCCTGCCATACTTCCTTGGCAAGATTAAATACTGCCCAGCCCTTAGGCCATCCTGCATAGAACGCCACATGAGTGATAACTGCTGCGATCTCCTTCTGAGTTACACCATGTGCCTTTGCATTCTGCAAATGGAATTTAAGTGATGAGTCTGTAACTCCTGACGCCATAAGTGCAACTACTGTGATTATGCTTCTTGTCTTAACATCAATGTCCTGGTTATTCCAGTTCTCTCCAAATAATACGTCATCATTATAATGTGCAAATTCAGGGGCAAATCCTGAAAGTGCGTTACGACCTGCTGTCTGTACTATCTTCTTCATTTTTCCTGATATATTGTGATTGACTGATCCGTCATCTTTTTTACAATATATATATCCTTTCCGTCAATTTTTAATACATACTTCTTAAAGAGTTTCAACCCACTTGCTTACTGACTGCTTATTTGCACCATTAAGAAGCTTGCCCTCAACGATCTGTGCATTTGGAGCAGATGGCTGAAGCTCACGAACTGTATTGCCAAATCCACTTCCGCCTGATGTTGCGAAAAGCACGATCTTCTTTCCTGAGAAGTCATATGACTCAAGGAAAGTGTTGATTATAGTTGGTGCCACATACCACCAGATTGGGAAACCAATAAGGATCTCATCATATGGAGCCACGTCAATGTCACCTGTGATGATCTCCGGTCTTATCTTCTTGTCACTCATCTCAACACTGCTTCTTGACTTTTTGTCCATCCAGTTGAGGTCGGCGTCTGTATAACGAACCTTAGGTGTGATCTCATATAAATCTGCACCTGCTGCCTCTGCAACCATTTCCGCTGTCCTCTTTGTTACGCCACTGGCACTGAAATATGCAACTAATCTTTTACTCATAATATCTACCTCCTGTACAAAATATAAGATTGTTTAAAAATATGACTACAGCATCGCTGTCCTAAAAAATAAACCCATAGAGAACTTTCACTCTATGGGTTCATTTTAATATTCCTTATAAATTATGTCTAATACTTATATATTATCGTTTTCTATGCCCTAAAGGCATTAATCTCCTTAGCCTTAGTAAAGCTCTGCTCTCTTGCCACTGTCAGAAAATATCTTAAAACCCTTAACTCCATACGCTTCTCCTTATCATTTGAACAACATCATCTTCGTTATAACGAACAGGTACTCTCCGCCGTTCTTCCTTCGTAGTCGAACTTTCCGTCGTTCTTCTCCTCCAGTGCCTTTATCATATGGTAGGTGTACTCATTGTAAGGCGTTGGTATCCCAAGCTCCCTGCCCATTCGGATTAATGCCCCTGAGAACATATCTATCTCGGTCTTTCGTCCGGCGTCAATATCCTGCAGGGTAGAATATCTAGCAGACGGCGGAACAGGACTCCCGTGTACTGATGGTCCCGAAGCCTTGGTCATGTCTATCCCCTTCGCCTTGGCGATTGCTTCAAGCTCGCCCCGAAGTCCGTCGCTTATGGCCTTCATATGTACGCTGTCATTGTAGCAGCCAACTCCCGCACCCAGTATTGCCTGTGGAAGGTTGTTGCACACATTCAGCCTAAATTTGCTCCACACCTCTTCTATTATGTGTTCGGATGAGTTGTAATGTAATCCTGTATCTGCAAATAACTCTTCAATCCCACGAACTCTCTCACTGTCATAAGGAGCATTTTTCTCTCCGAATATAATGCCTATGGTTGTCTCCGGATCGAAGCAGAAATTATCGCCCTCTCTGTGGGACGCCACCTTAATAAGGGAGTACAACACATGTTCCTCTCCAACCTGTGCGGAAATGATTTCCTCACTGTCAACGCCATTCATGAGACTCATGACTGTGGTGTCATTTCCCACGACTCTCTTTATGCTGTCCATTGCTGCAGGCAATGCACCATATTTCAGGCATACAATCAAAAGATCTACATTGTATGCCTCCTCGGGAGTCCACACCTCAGGATGGTAAACTGTGCCATTTATGGTAATTCCTTTATCCTTAAGTCTCTTATTTCTATCATTCTCTGCAACAACTCCAAGGCTTATGCCCGATTTATTTGAAAGTCCCCATATCATATAGGCACCTACGGCACCTGCCCCAAGTATCGCTACATGTTTCATCTTCATTTGATTATCTCCTTCTATTCTTCAGAAAGCTCTGCCTTAACGTCCTTATACATTTCCTCATTCATGTCATATCCCAGATAAAATATTCCCCGGTAAAATGACTCTGACAACTGAGTCATACTGCCATCAATATATTTTTCTGCAATGTCTCCAAGCATTTCTATGATATCAAGCTTCCAGCCTTTTTCCTCATCACCGCAATCCCAGAAGCCCGTCATGTCACGGTCTGAGGTATTCCCGCAAGGAACTGAACAGGAAGAGCAGCCCGGGGAGATACGATACTTCTCATCGTGTATCTTCCTGATCACTTCATTTATTTCATCCTTACTTTTTTTATCATCATATTTTGCAACAGCAAGCACTGCCTCTGCGACGATCCTGTCGGTGTCGGCTGTCTTACCGGAATTACTTGTAGCACCCACAAGACCTATCAGTGCCCCAAGAATATTATCTCTTTCCATCTATATCTCCCATAATCTGCAAATTATTTTCTATGACCTTTTATACTTGACATTATATATTCTTACTCACCATATTTTTTGCAGTCAACAAACCCTACACCAGTTCATTAAAAATTTTTCTATTTTATTCTCCCATGGTATTCCTTAGGGGTGCAGCCCATTATCTCATGAAAATGTTTTGTAAAATAGCTGGGTGAGGAAAATGCCACAGACATTATAATTTTAAATCTTATTTTTGACAATCTTATTTTCTCTCAATAACCTCACCCTGATCCCTGTTGGACAGGTATATGCCGAGTTGATTATTTAACGCTCTTCAGGAAATTCTCTATCATGATCCTGCCGTCATCTGTCATTACGGATTCCGGGTGGAACTGGAGTCCGAATACAGGATACTCTGTGTGTTCCACAGCCATTACCTCTCCGTCTTCGCTTACAGCTGTGACCTTAAGTTCCTTTGGAAGGGTCGCAGGGTCAACTGCAAGTGAATGATATCTTGCTGCGTAGAAACGCTCCGGCAACCCGGCAAATACAGTGCTTTCGCAGGTTTTGATCATTTCCTTCCTCTTTCCGTGCATAAGCTCCTTAGCATAGGTTACTGTAGCGCCAAAAGCCTGGCATATTGCCTGGTGTCCCAGGCATATTCCAAGTATAGGAACCTTGCCGGCAAAATACTTTATCACGTCTATACATACTCCGGCGTCCTCAGGTCTTCCCGGTCCCGGAGATATGATTATGGCTTCGGGAGCCATTTTCTCGATCTCCTCCACTGTGCAGTCATCATTTCTTATGACCTTCACATCACTGTTGACGCTGCCCACAAGCTGGTACACATTGTATGAGAAGCTGTCATAATTATCTATCAGTAATATCATTATTCCAGTCCTCCCTCCGCAAGCTTCACAGCGTCTACCACTGCCCTTGCCTTATTTACACATTCCTCAGCTTCCTTTGCAGGATTTGAGTCGCTGACGATACCTGCTCCGGATCTTATGCAGATACTGCCGTTCTTCTTATATACAAGTCTTATGGCGATACACACGTCAAGATTTCCCGCGAAATCAATGTATCCTATGGCTCCACCGTATATGCCTCGCTTGCTCTGCTCAAGCTCCTCTATTATCTCGCAGGCACGGAACTTAGGTGCACCTGACAGAGTGCCGGCAGGAAGTATGGCGTCAACTGCGTCAACGCAATCCATATCATCACGGATCTCCCCCACAACTGTTGAACCTATGTGCATTACATGGGAGTATCTCTCTATCTCCATGTACTTCTCCACATGGACCGAACCGATCTTGCTTATCTTTCCTATATCATTTCTTCCCAGATCCACCAGCATGTTGTGCTCAGCCAGCTCCTTCTCATCTGCAAGAAGCTCCTTTTCTGTGGCAATGTCAGCCTCAGGGGTCTTGCCTCTTGGTCTGGTTCCCGCCAGCGGAAATGTACTTATGCTGCCCTTGTCAAGCTTCGCAAGGGTCTCCGGCGAAGCTCCGGCGATCTCAATGTCATCACTGGAGAAATAAAACATGTATGGGGATGGATTTGTAGTCCTTAAAACCCTGTATGTGTCGAACAGACTACCCTCAGCCTCGGCTCTCATGGGATTGGACAGTACCACCTGGAATATGTCTCCCTCATGGATATAGTTCTTCGCCTTTTCCACCATGCCCATATACTGTTCCCTGGAGAACTGCGGCTTGATCTCCGTCTTAAGTTTAAGGGGCTGAAACTCCTTCTTCTTACCATTCTTTATAAGCTCCGCAAGTCTCTTTAATCTGTCCTCTGCCTTAACATATGAGTTGTCAATGTCCTCTGCCTTCACCCCTGTGATCAGGTATATCTTCTGTTTAAAATTGTCAAATGCAATGACGTCGTTAAACAGCATAAGATCCATGTCTTTAAAGTCGCCCTCGCCATGGTCGGCAAGCTTTAACTTCGGCTCGCTGTACTTTATGTAATCGTATGAGAAATATCCCACAAGACCACCTGTAAATGTAGGCATTCCCGGAACCACCGCTGTCTTGTGCCCGGCGATTATCTTTCTTAATACATTTCCCGGATGGGAGGCTCTCTCACTGCTTATGACCTTGCTGCTTCCGTCAACTGTCTCCTTCATGGTTACGATTCCGTTGTTGCAGGTCACCTCAAGGATCGGGTCATATCCAAGGAATGTATAGCGTCCCCAGTTCTCACTCTGTCCCGCACTCTCAAGAAGATAGCACTGGCGGCTTACCTCCCTGAGTCTTCTGGTGACTTCTATGGGAGTGTATCTGTCGGACAACATTTCCATACATACCGGTATTCTTCTGTAGTCCCCATTTTCTGCAATTTCCTTTACTGTCTTAAGTTCAGGATACATGACATGCCTCCTTCATACTCTTCACATACTCACCCACATACTTTGATGCTTCCTTGCCGTATTTCTCAAGAAGCTTGACTATGGCTGATCCAACGATAACGCCGTCTGCCTCTGCTGCCATAACCTTTGCCTGCTCAGGTGTTGAGATACCGAAGCCTATGGCACATGGCACGTCGGTATTTGCCCTGATTATATCAACAATTGAATTTATATCTGTCTTTATCTCACTTCTCACACCTGTAACACCAAGACTTGACACAATGTAGATAAATCCCTTCGCCTCTGCCGCGATCATGGCGATCCTGTCTCCTGATGTAGGGGCTACCATTGAGATAAGATCTACGCCATATTTCTCACAGACGTCGAGGAACTCTCCCTTCTCCTCATAAGGGATGTCCGGAAGGATAAGTCCGTCTATGCCGATCTCCTTACAGATTGAGATGAATTTCTCTGCACCGTAGGAGAATATTACATTTGCATAGGTCATGAATACCATAGGTATGGTTACTTCTTTTCTTAAGTCCTTAACCATTGCAAATACATCATCGGTTGTAACTCCGTTACTCAACGCTCTGATATTTGCCCCCTGGATAACAGGGCCTTCTGCCGTAGGATCTGAAAATGGTATTCCAAGCTCGATAAGGTCGGCACCATTTGCAGCCATCTCCTTTACAACAAGCTTGGTGGTGTCAAGATCCGGATCACCACAGGTAATAAAAGGTATAAATGCTTTTCCGTTCTTAAATGCTTCTGCTATCTTACTCATAAATGTTCTCTCCTCTGTATCTGGCGATAGCTGCACAGTCCTTATCGCCTCTGCCTGATATTGTAACTACTATTATCTGATCCTTGTCCATGGTCGGTGCCAGCTTTCTGGCGTATGCAACGGCGTGGGCAGACTCTATTGCAGGGATTATTCCCTCAGTCTTTGCAAGGTACTCAAATGCCTCAACTGCCTCGTCGTCTGTGATCGGCACATATTCTGCACGGCCTATGTCGTGAAGGTATGCATGCTCCGGTCCCACACCCGGATAGTCAAGTCCGGCTGAGATTGAATATACCGGTGCGATCTGCCCGTATTTATCCTGACAGAAGTAAGACTTCATGCCGTGGAATATTCCCAGGCTTCCTGTATTTACTGTAGCCGCTGTTTCAAATGTATCTATTCCTCTTCCGGCAGCCTCACAGCCTATGAGCTTGACGCCCTCGTCCTCAATGAAATTGTAGAAAGAACCAATGGCATTTGAACCGCCTCCCACACATGCGATAACTGCATCAGGAAGTCTTCCCTCCTTCTCCATGATCTGCTCCTTGATCTCCTTTGAGATAACTGCCTGGAAATCACGGACGATGGTTGGGAAAGGATGTGGTCCCATTACTGAGCCCAGGCAATAGTGAGTATCACTGATCCTTGAGGTCCACTCCCTCATTGCCTCTGATACGGCATCCTTAAGAGTTGCGGTTCCGCTCTTAACAGGGACTACATCTGCTCCGAGAAGCTTCATACGGTACACGTTAAGTGCCTGTCTCTTGGTATCCTCTTCGCCCATATATACTACACATTCCATTCCCATAAGGGCGGCTGCTGTAGCTGTGGCAACTCCGTGCTGTCCTGCACCGGTCTCGGCGATAAGCCTTGTCTTGCCCATCTTCTTGGCAAGCAGTGCCTGTCCAAGTACGTTATTTATCTTGTGGGCTCCCGTGTGGTTCAGGTCTTCTCTCTTTAAGTAGACCTTTGCTCCACCCAGATCCTTTGTCATCTTTTCTGCGTAATATAATCTTGAAGGTCTTCCCGCATATTCATTTAAAAGCTCTGTAAGCTCTTTGTTAAATTCAGGATCATTCTTGTAATGATCGTATGCTTCCTCCAGCTCTATAACTGCATTCATAAGTGTCTCCGGAATGTACTGTCCACCATGAATACCAAATCTTCCTTTTGTATTTGTCATCTTTATGTCTCCTTCCTATTGAACATCAGCCCATAATAAATCGCCTACGGCGAGAGCTGACGCTACATGTCAAGTTTTCATAGAAAACTTGACACAATCCTTTTGTATGTCTTCTGTTCTCTAAGCTATGGTTTTTTATGATTGATTTTTTATTGCTTTTTTTATTGCTCATATATACATATAATCAGTCCTGCTTATTTTTCTATTCGGTTCGACCTGCTTATTAACCAGCAGTCGCCCAAACTCGTCCATACGGACTTCAAACATGGGCTTTGTGCTGGTAGCAAGGTCAAACCTCATTACGAAAAATTTCACCATGGACTGTTTTATATGTATATATGAGCTTCCACTAAAGCGCCCTTGTGTTTTTTACGAAAGCTGCCATCTTATCTGGGTCTTTGTGTCCATTGGTTTCGATTCCTGAGCTTACGTCCACTGCAAATGGCTGAACTGTCTCAACTGCTTTTTCTATATTCTCTGGAATCAGTCCTCCTGCCAGAAAGAATTCTCTCTTAATACCTTTTATGAGCTGCCAGTTAAAGGTTGCTCCCTCGCCCTTTCCCGGATCGAACATTATATAATCTGCAGAACTTTTTACTGCTTCTGTAATTACATCATCTGTTGATTTTCCATATGTCTCAGTGATTGCATTGCCTGTAGGCTTTTCAGGTGTCTCAATGTTCGCATTGCCTGCCAGGTTTATGTTCTCGCCGGTCTTCTTCATCTTAAATGCCTTTATTACTGTAAGCCCTGCACCGTGAAGCTTCTTTATATATTCCTCGTTTTCATTTCCATGAAGCTGTGCTATGTCTATGATGCCCACATTATAATAGCTTATTACCTGTTCAGCCGGAGCATTGACAAATACTCCTACGGCCTTTATCTCCGGATTGAGTTTTCCCTTTAGCCTCGCTGCCTGTATTGCACTGACATTTCTGCTGCTTCTATCCCAGAAAATGAAGCCTATGTATTCCGGCTTTAGTTTATTTGCAATTTCTATATCCTGAATCCTTGTCAGGCCACATAGCTTTATTCTCGTCATGAAACCTCCTGTATCTTTAGCTTTGCGCCAGGCTTTCTCGTCAATGCCCGGAAGCAATGTCTCTAATTTTTATATTTTTCTGTCAGACTTTCAATTCATCAAGCTTTTGTTTCTTGTCGTCAGCTCTCATAAGTGTTTCACCTATCAATACAGCATTTACCCCGGCATCCTTTAACACCTTGATATCCTCTGCCGTCTTCACTCCGCTCTCTGCCACAAATATCACATTCTCCGGCACCAGTGCCCGAAGCCTTCTGCTGTTTCCGGTGTCAACCGAGAAGTCCTTTAGATTCCGGTTATTTACCCCGATGATCCTTGCACCTGCATTTACCGCCATGGCGATCTCTGCCTCGTCGTGAGCCTCCACCAAGGCACTCATGCCAAGCCCGTCACATATGCCTATGTATTTCTTTATCTGCGCCTCTGTAAGTATGGAACAAATTAGCAGCACCGCCGAGGCACCAAGAAGCTTCGCCTCATATATCATGTACTCGTTTACTGTGAAATCCTTTCTGATACATGGGATACTTACCCTTTCGGTGATCTCCTTCAGATACTCATTCTTTCCAAGGAACCACTTAGGTTCCGTAAGGACTGATATGCAGTCGGCACCTGCCTTTTCGTACTCCTCCGCAATCTCTGCATAAGGGAAATCCTCTGCGATGACCCCCTTTGAAGGTGACGCCTTTTTACATTCGCAAATGAACGAAAGCTCCTTTCCGGAAAGTGCATTTTCAAATTCAAATTTTCCCTTAGGCATATCCTCTGCCATTTTTTTGATGTCAGAAAGACTTATCTGCTTTTCTGCCTGCTCTACTCTGTATGTGGCATATGCTGCCAGTTCTGCAAGAATTGACATTTATATCTCCTTCTCGTAAATCTATATATCTGCAAATATTATCTGTTGCTTACTTCGATGAATTTCTCAAGGGTCTCAGCTGCCTTGCCTGAGTCGATGATCTCTGCCGCAAGCTCTATACCTGCCTTGAAGCTGTCTGCCTTTCCCCCAATATAGAGGGCTGCTCCGGCATTCATGAGAACTGCATTTCTCTTTGGTCCCTTCTCGCCCTTAAGGATATTTCTTGTGATCTCTGCATTCTCTGCAGGAGTGCCACCCTTAAGCTCGTCCTTTGTACACTTCTCAAATCCGAAATCCTCAGGATTGATGATGTATGTCTTGAACCATCCGTCCTTGAACTCGCAGATCTTAGTTGGTGCACTCATGGAGATCTCATCCAGCTTGTCCATTCCGTATACCACCATTCCACGTTCAACGCCGAGATTTATAAGAACCTGTGCCAATGGCTCTACAAGGTACTCGTCATATACGCCAAGCAACTGCATTTTAGGGCTTCCCGGATTGGTAAGAGGTCCAAGGATATTAAATACTGTTCTGAAACCAAGCTCTTTTCTTATTGCTCCCACATACTTCATTGATGTGTGATATTTCTGTGCGAAGAAGAAGCACATGCCTGCTTCCTTGAGAAGCTCTACACACTTTTCAGGCTCCTGATTTATATTTACCCCAAGTGCTTCAAGACAATCCGCTGTACCACAGAGGGATGAAGCTGCTCTGTTTCCGTGCTTTGCAACCTTCATTCCGCCGGCTGCTGCAACAAGAGCTGCTGTTGTGGAAATGTTAAAGCTCTGGGCATTATCTCCGCCTGTTCCTACGATTTCAAATATATCCATTCCTGTGTCAACCTTTGTGGCGTGATCTCTCATGGCTGCCGCACAGCCTGCGATCTCGTCTGTTGTCTCTGCCTTTGCACTCTTGGTTGAAAGTGCTGCAAGGAATGCTGCATTCTGGGTTGGTGTTGTCTCACCACTCATTATTTCGTTCATTACTTCATACGCTTCCCGGTATGAGAGGTCCTCTTTGTTTACAATTTTTACGATAGCTTCTTTGATCATGGTTTTTCTCCTTTCATTGAATACCTGTCCATCTGCACTTATATATGGTATTAGCTGATTGTCTGTCAGGAGGTGTTTTCATGACTGTTTTAATTATTTGCATTAAAAAAGTCCCTGACAGATATTAAATATCTATCAAGGACGAATATACTTTATTATCCGCGGTGCCACCCTGAATTCATGGAAACGACCCATGCTCTTAGCTGAATACCTTCATATTCACGACAACTTACGTATGCCACACGTCACAGAATACTCTGCATAGCTCAAATGCATTTGACTGTGCCCTCAGGAGTCCATTCCCATCCTACTATTCTACTGCATCTCACCACCGCAGCTCTCTGGAAGACATCGTAAAGAGGTACTCCTCTCCTTCATCGGTTTATAGCTTTATTAAATTTTCTCTTTTGTTACATTATAAAACATAAACTGTGAATGTCAATACCTTATCATTGTACTATTTTCAACAAATAACCATGCGATCAATGCAAATGCTCCACCCCTCCGTCAATCGGTAGCACCTTCTTTTAAATTATAGTATCGTTTAACCACCTTTATGTCAAACATGCATTCAATTTTCATCGCCCGAAATCCTGTGACAATAACTCTAAAGCAATATCTTCACATTCATATCCCACAATTTTTATTCTATTGATACCTTTTTTCAAGGATACCGTTTTTACAACATAATCATCCACACAATTATCCGAAGTACATTCCATCATTGTGGTAACATGTTCTTTCACGATCAGCCCCTGGACGTCAAAGTTTATATTGCATGAAGTTATCATTATGTACAAATCCAAAATCCATATACAATTTAACCCCCATATCGGACGCTGTAATCTGTATTGTTCCACATCCATAGTCTCTGGCGTCATTTACAACACGGGATAGCAGTTCCTTCGCAATGCCCTTTCTTCTGTATTTTGGATTCGTAAACATACTGGATAACAATCCTATCTTTCCACTTGGACATCCAAAATAAGGAGGCTTCTCCACAAATGACATTCCGCTTGTTCCTATAATATCTTCCCCATCAAGAGCAAGCCAGGATACAAATGTTCCATCAGCCATATGTCTAGTATAGTATCCCTTCAATGCAGGGACCAGATCTATCTCTTCTTTAGCCCCTTCTTCTCTAAGCTGGTTTATCCTCATGTCAATAAAAGTATCAAGTTCTTTTTCTGTAAGTCTTTTATATTCAATGGTCATTTATATGGTCTCCTTATATAAATCTAAATCGTATTTACAGTATAACATAAATACAGGCACTTGGCTCTTACTCCGTCCTTCCGAATATCTCATACAATATAAGGTCTCTCATCCGTTCCATGGTCTCCTCATATGCAGCTTCATGAAGCATCTCTCTTCCCTCCGCAGCAAGCACATAGACCTTTATGAGATTTGCCACAAGGGTCATATTTACGTCCGGTCGGACACCCTCCATAAGGGTCATGAATTTATTTGCAATCTGCAGCTCTTTCTGCATATTGGGTGCCGCCTGCTCCGGAAGCATTTGCACCAGACGCTTCTCATCCTCCGGGGAAAGACTTGGAAATATGCTGTAATTGTCATCAATCATGAATTTCAGGTAGGTTCTCGTCTCGGCAGGTCCAGCCTTTTCCTTCCCGTTCAATGCCATCCGCAGCAATTCAGGGATTATGCTCCTCCTGTACTGCACCACTTCATACACATAAGCCTCTTTTGATGGGAAGAAATTGTAGAAGGTGCTAACACCTATGCCTGCTGCCTCTGTGATCTTGGCGACGGACATATGTGTCATTCCATACTGCTTCAGCAGATCAAAGCCTGCCGCCAGCATTTTTTCCTTATATTCTGCTCTCTCCTCTTCTGTAAATACCCTCTTAGCCATGTACTTCCTCCAAATAACAGTATTTGCAAATAATACTATTCGTTCCTACTATTTTCCTTCAAAGCCTCCACCATGTCAATCCTTGATATTTTTCTCTTCTGGAGCAACAGTGACAGTTCGTATGTAACCCAGGTAAGCAGGAAGCTGATCACTATAGCCTTAGCAGTAATAACAGGTGAGAACAGCATTCCGTAATTTTCTATTGTGTCGGAATATCCTACCTTGACAAATGAATATGCGGCAGGTATTCCCAACAGATATCCTATACATACCAGGATGTGATTTACATTGAGCACTCTGTTGGAGATCTCTTTTTTGCTGAAACCAAGTACCTTCATAACCGAGATATTTGTTGAGGTTTCAGCCACAATCATGTTGATGATAAGGTACAGCACAAATACACCAAGTACTATTCCCACGATCTCGATTATGAAAATGATGGCTTTCATAGGTCCCATGAGATTATCCATTGTTTCTGCTGTAACAGTCATCTTGGTCTCACTTGCCACAAGCTCCTTGTCAAGTGAAAGTTTATCCTTGCTTATGATACAGTTGTAGGTTCCCTGGTCTACCCCTGCAAGCTTTGTTGCGTTATCCATTCCTGTGTACAGGCAGCAGTGGGTATTATCCGTTACAATTCCACTGATCCTTACCTTATGTTCTTCAAGATCGGCAATGTTGAAAAATGTCATCTCGTCGCCAACCTCTACCCCGTATGTTTCTGCCGCTGCACTTGTAAGGTAATATTTATCAAGGTCAAGCTTATCTCCGCCATCTGTCTTATCCGGGAAATATTGGGAATTGTCCACTATTCCCTGTGCAGAAAGCTGCACTGTACTGCCGTCAACTTCATAATAATTCTGGAACAGAGCCTCTCCCTCATCCGGTGTGCCCTGCAAAAGAGTGTTCAATCTATACAGATATTCGTATTTAATTGAGCTTTTAAGTCCGCCATCAAGCAGTGTATCCATGCTGTCGCTCATGACCAGTCCTGCAATTATACAGAAGGCTGCGATTGCCACACCTATAATGGTGACGATGCTTCTTCCCGGATGTCCGATGACGCTTCTCACTCTCATTTTTATCTGGGTCTTTGCATGGCTGTCCTTCATTATTCCGATGGTCTTTGTTTCTTTTCCTGTATTTCTCAGGAGATCCACAGGTGCCTTCTTAAGGAGTCTTCCCGCCTGTATTGCAATAGCTGCACAGTAAAGAAGTGTAGGAAGCACCAGGGCGGTTATAATAGAAGGAATGTTATATGTCGGTTTGTAAATAAGTGTCTCAAAATCATATTCAATGTAGAATGTGCATAGTAATCCGGTAAGCGGTATGGAGGTCAGTACTCCGATCACACTTCCGATGACGCCCGGTATCAGGCCATATCTTACGTAATGACCTACAATCTGCTTTCTTGAAAATCCCAGTGAGATAAATGTTCCAAGAAGATACTGCTCACTCTTTATATTTCTTCCAAGCACCATGACAATAAGTGTAAGGACAATTATAAACATAACAGGTGCAAACATGGTAGCCATATTTGAAACGGCGTCACCTTCATTTACAGGCATTGAGATCCTGGTGTTGGTTGTGGCTGCCATATAACTTGCGATCACGTAATCCTTGTTTAATCTCTTGCGGACTTCCTTTGAGTTGTCCTTGTTGTACTTTATGGAATAGTACGCTGTCTCCTCAGCGTCGATCTTGTCATATTCCTGACGATCTACGATCATCACTGCAAATTTCTCATTGTCGATAAATCCTGTAAATGTCTGGAGCATGTAAATGTAATCAGCCTTTGTTGTATATGCTGATACCTTATAGGAATGGTCTCCAAGGGAAATCTCATCTCCCACCTTTATATTGTGGGCGTCTGCGAAGTCCTGGGTAAGAAGTGTCTCTCCGTCTCCCGGTTCATGGCCGTCTCTCACATCATACAGGTTCAGCTTCTCCGGCTTGGCAAATACTCTGATGGTTGCTCCGTCCAGATCTCCGCTTTCTACTTTCACATCCTTATAGCCACTATACTCAAGGATCACATCATATTCATTTTCAAGTTTCTCTATATCATCGTTTGTCAGAGGCTTATATGTAACAAATTCTGCGTCCTCTGCCTTATATTCATCCACGAAGTCTCTCACAACCTTGGTAAGGGTACGGCCTGTTGACACAGCAGCCACTATAATCATGGATGTAATTGCAGTGAGGATGATACTTATAATATAAAAGGATATATTTTTCTTTACGCTACGTCCTGCTCTCTTGTTGATAGTCATATTACAATTCCATCTCCTCTACTCTTTTCTTGTCTGTGTTCTTTGTATTTGACACTACCTTACCATCTGTGATCTTGATGATACGATCTGCCATACCGGCAATGTTCAGGTTATGGGTGATGATAACAACTGTTGTTTTGTATGTATCATTCATGCTCTGGATTCTCTTTAAAACATCCTTTGATGACTTGGTATCCAATGCACCGGTAAGCTCATCACAGAGAAGTATGTCAGGCTTCTTCACCATGGCTCTGGCAATGGCACACCTCTGCTGCTGTCCACCTGAAAGCTCTTTAGGGAAATGCTTCTCATACCTGGTAAGTCCGAGGCTTTCCATAAGTGTATCTACACTGAGGGGATCATTTACAAGCTCTGCAGTCATTTCAATGTTCTCTCTTACAGTAAGATCCGGTGTAAGATTATATGACTGGAATACAAATCCAAGCTTATTTCTTCTGTATGCTTCAAGCTCTCTGGCAGACATTTTCTCAAGATCAACTCCGTCCACTATCATGCTTCCCTCTGTCACCTTGTCAAGACCGCCAAGTATATTTAAGAGTGTACTCTTACCACTTCCGCTGGGACCAAGGATTACAACAACCTCTCCCTTCTCCATACCGAAATCTGTATGGTCTAAGGCATATACCGTTGCTTCTCCTTTTCCATATTTCTTTACTAAACCTTTTCCTTCGATAAACATTCTGCGTCCTCCCTGTTATATGCGAATATTTTATTTATTTCATTCGCATATATGTTAGTTCTAACTAACCGATATGTCAAGTGCTTTTGCGAATATTTTTTATATTTTATTCGTATATTTACAAAAAAACCAAAGCAGCCAATCTAATTTCTTAGACTGACTGCTTTTTAGAAGATATATTCTATTTACTAATTTTTTGCCGCAAGGATCTTGTCTGACTTTATCTTTACTAAGTCTTCATTATCCGGCTCTTTGTGAAGAAACGATACGAAAGTCATCTTTTTGTCGATAAGCTTTCCTGCAATGGCAACACCTTTACCCATTGTAAATGCAGCCACAATGGTACCTATTCCAAGTCCCAGTATCTTTCCGAGAGCAAAGTATGTAAGGCAGGCTGTAACAAGCAGGCAGGTCACATCAAAGGTGATCTTCACTCTTGAATACGGCTTGTTGATGATCTCTGCCAGATCTCTTGGGAACAGATCTGTTGGTATTATCGGCAGCTTACATCTATTTGACAATGCTATGCCGAAGCAAAGAACCACATAGCTCACTACGAAATAGGTTATTCTGAGTGGAATTGACATTGGTAATTTTGTTATCCACAATTCATTTACGTCCATTAATTTGCCAAACATAAAACCTGCCACAAAACTGAACAGATATGATGGAACAAATCTTTTCTTGAGAACCATAAGTGTGATCACAAGAAGCCCCTGGAAGATATATGTCCATGTCCCAAGGGTCAACTTAGGAAATACCTCACTGAATGCATAAGGCACACTTGATATTGCAGATATTCCCGAACCGGACTGGAGCATAAGTAAAACTCCTATGCTGTTTATGATGATCGCAAGTAAGAGTGCCGCCTCTCCTCTAAGTATAAGTCTACTGTCTTTCATGCTTTACTCCTCTTTCTTGTTTAGAATTTCACCGCATAAAATTATAGTCCTATTTTTTCGGAATAGCATGACCGGGATTTTCCTATCCCAGCTTGTCGATCATTTCCACAAATAATTCCGGTCTCAGGAGCACCAGCCCCGCATGCCCTAACTTAGGCAAAACTTCAAATTTTGTCTGAGGGAATTTATTTCTTATATATGCTATATCCTGCTTTCGCTCCTTTTCCTCACCGTCTGAATACCAGTAATGGAGCTCTGTGTCAAGCTTTGGAATATTTGCAGGAACTTTATAGTTGTTGCACGACTCAAATGTACGCCACAGGGTCTTGCTGCTGCAATGTCTCAAGACATCCGCCACATATTGCAGGTCTTCCTTGGTGTATTCATCAGTTGCAAATGCCTTTTCCAGCAGTCCCACTCCGCCTGTCCTTCCAATCATCATCATAAGATAATCCTTAAGGGCGATAAAACGTGTCACGATCCATGGCAGCTGATAAGGCGTAATTCCGCCATCCATAATGCAATGTCTTATTGGAATTTTCTGTCCCAATGCCACCAGAAGTGAAATAGAGCCGCCCATTGAGCAACCATACACCGCATACAATTCGGTGTAACCTTCTGCCTTGAGCCAGTCATTTAATTCCGAAGCGATCTGCTCCACGCTGGTGAAATCGCTGTTATTCTCAAAGTCATATCCCGGAAGAGCCGGCACAAGCAAATGGTATTTCTTCTGTAGCAGCGGAATTACATTTTCAAAATAATCCCACTTCACAACTGATGGATGTATCAGCAAAATTGTCTCTTTATTTTCTTTTCCAAATTCATGGATGTTCATTGTCACATTTACCTCCGCAAATATCAATTATGTATTTTTATGCAAATCCACTGACCAACCTGCATACATACTGCATCACTCCATATGATCTGCCGACCAAAACAACATGCCTGCACGCATAATCCAACAGCCCACATGATCAATCACCTACATACTCCGCTATCCTTAAAACAGTGTGCATACCCATGCAACCACAAGGCAGATCGGGATGTAGATAATGAAATGCATTATATGAGTTTTCTTGTTGTAGCCAAACATATGTGGTCCCACCACGCCCTTAAGCTCAGGGTAGAAGTGCGGGAAGAAGTTGGAGTGGCACAGAAGAACCCAGTCGAAAAAGCATATATCGTAGATTTCCATGCAATAAAGCATTGCTATAAATCTTGCGAAGAACAGCCCGAAGCCAAAATTATTCTTGACTCCATCCCAGGCTGCAAGGATCACTGCCCCTGCAAATAATGCAAGTGCGATCACTTCTATGATCCAACCGACTATGCTTGCACCAGGAAATCTCTGCTTTTTATCTGGGATAGCCTCAAGATTTTCTTTTGGTGCCGAGGAGAAAAATCTCTTATCCTGGATAAATGCAACCACTCCGTACAAAATAAGGAAATATCCTAACATAATCATTAAAATCGCAACTATTGTTACCGCCATTTGAATTTCATCCTCCCTCTTATCTAAAAATGTTTTCAGGTTAGTTTTGTCTAACCTCAATACATTATAGCATATCGTCACCTGATTACAAGAAAAAAAAGACCCTGATCCGGGGCAATTCCCGAACCAGGGTCTTCTCTGTAAAGCAAATGCCTTACTCTCTGTTCTTAAGCACTTCCACCGGTGTCATCTTCTTGATACGTCCCACCAGCAGGTGATTTATGATGAAGTACAGCACAACAACTATTGCAAATATTCCAATATAGAACCATGCAGGGAAGGATTTATCTACGCCGCAGGCAACATTAGGTGTAAATGCCGGCTCATAGGCCAGATCCATTATTAGCTTTGACAGCGGCACGGATATTACCGCACCCAACATTACCACGTAGAAGTTGCCGTCCAGGTACATCCTCTTAAGCTCCTTGTTCCTGTAACCGAATATCTTTATAAGTGCTATGCTGAAGGATGATCTGTCTATCATTACCTTCATCATGAGGTAGAGCACTATTGCAAATATAACCGCAGACACTCCGCCTAAAGTAACTATCATCCCTCTCATCTGATCGGAGAAGATACCTGCCGCCTTCTCCACATCGGCCTTTGTGGTAGTTGAATACAGTCTTCCCTTCTCTATGTCAAGCTCGTGATCGGAGAATACCACATTGTAGAAATCATCCTGCTCACCAAAAAGCTCCAATGCCCTGTCGTATGGCATAAACACCATGAAGCTTGGAGAATACTGGGTTATGGCCTTTATTTCAAATGCATATAATCTGTTATTTTCCTCGTCCTTAAGTGTGAGTACATCTCCCACCTTCAAGCCAAATTTGTAGGATATTGATGAGCTGATTGTAACGCTCTCTGCTGTATCCTCAAGATCCACATCAAAGAATGGGTTGTCGTCGGTAATTCCCATTACCGTAACATCAAAGCTGTAGCCGTATATGGACTTCTTCATGGTCTTGGCATACGCCTCATAGCCACCCTTAGGGACGTTCTCTGTAGGATATTTGTAGGTGTACATGTATTCATACTTGGTGTCCTCAGGGTACTGGCTTCTGACATGTGCACAATACACATATATCTCAACTGCCATGATGCCGATAAGCATACTTACAAACATTCCAAATACTACTGTAAATGCTGTTCTGCTCTCTCTTATTATCTGTCTTAAACGGAACAGTTTCATGAACTTCATGTCCTTGAGCTTGACATTCTTGCTCTTGCCTGCCCTCTGCTCATTCCTTATAAGAGTAAGCACAGGTCTTGACAATCTCTTGTTGATGACAAGTCTTGTAACGATATAGCAGATAACCGGCGGAACGATAACTCCGTACACAATAAGGTATGGCATTATCATTACATCAAGCTCCGGAAGAGAATAATAGCTGTAGCAGTCCTGCATTTGCACCCTTACACCCAGACTGCTGTAGCCGATCAGGGTTCCGACGATGCCGGATATGGTGGCAACAACTGTAGGAAGCATTATGTAATGGTTCATCAGATCCTTCTTCCTGACACCAAGGGCATACAGTGCACCGATCACCGCACCCTCTTCATCTATTGAATGTACTACAAATACTGACAGCACATAGGATATAAGCACAAGGATTATACAACCGGCTATAACACCTACACTTCTGTACAGCTCCTGGTCACCTGAGGCTGCCTGTATCCTTGGGTTATCTCCCGCCTTGACAAACGAAAGGAGATTTCCTGCGTCAGCATTGAATATCTCATCTATAATGTCATCTGTCTCTGTCTTTAACTCATCTATACCATCATATAATTCTCCTGCACCTTCTTCGGCAGTTTTCACACCGTCGGTATATTCCCTCACACCATCAGCATAGGTTTTAAGCTCCTTGAGATCTGAAAGAAGATTCTGAAGTGTGAGCTTCATTATTGCGTTACTTTCGTTATCTATATGGTTCTTAAGGACATCTTCAAAGTTATCTGTTGTGAGAGTTTCAAATCCGTATGAGGAAAGACTCTCATTTGCCTCGGAGATATAGGACTCAAGCACTGTCCGGGCACCAAGCTTCATACCGGCATTGTTGTCCGTAAGCTCCTTAAGACCGTCCTTTAATTCCTTTGAGCCATCAAGGAGCTCATGTATACCATTTTCAAGATCATCCTTTGCCCCGATAGTCCTGTCCCAATAGTCACGGAAGAACTCATCATCCACATCATCTGCGGAGAACTCAAGGTTCTTAAGCTCCTCCTTAAGCTCCTCATCTGTCATGCTGTCATTTAAAATGTACGCATAATAGTATTCCTCAGACTTTGAGTTCTTACCCTCCGCCTTCAGTGACTCATATGTATCTTCAGTGACAAATGCAAGCCCAAAGTTCTTACTGTCACAGCCTGTGTCTCCAATACCCTTTAAGGTACAGTCATAATCAGGAACCGTTCCTATTCCGGATACGGTAAATTCTCTGCCGCCGATCTCTATCTTATCCCCAACATTGATATGGTTGACCTCGGCATACCTTCTCTCTATGACCGCCTCTGTGTCATTCTCGGTCAATCTGCCGTCTTTTATAGTTATCTTGTCAATATTTTCCCTGTTCTTGAATAAGCGTATTACCTTCTGGTCCTTGTCTGTGTAATCAAGATAGAACATTTTCTCAAGAGTAACCCCCTTATCCTTAAGCCTGTTCCACTCACTCTTCTTCATAGGGACAAATAGCGAGAACTCTCCATCCTCTACGCATGCCTTTTCGTCAGCCGCTTCACTTCCCCTAATTATTGTCTCCGCAGCACCTAACATGCTTACTACAAGATACATGCTAAGTACTATAAGAAATCCAATTGCGATATATCTGGGAGCATTTTTCTTAAGATCCCTAAGTATCCTTTTTCTCAAAACCTTCTGCATGTTATAAGTCCTCCAATTCTGCTGCCGGTATCTTACCTTCGTTCCTGTAATCCTTCTTGATAAGTCCATCCTTAAGGATTATTACCTGATCAACCATGTCCTTAATGGCATTGTTGTGGGTTACGATCAGCATTGTGGTTCCGTACTGGGCATTTACCTTCTCAAGAAGCACCAGGATATCTCTTGAAGTCTTGGAATCAAGAGCACCTGTAGGCTCATCACACAAGAGAAGCTTTGGATTTTTTATAAGTGCCCTGGCAATGGCACATCTCTGCTGCTGTCCACCTGACAACTGGGACGGGAATTTGTTCTGGTGCTCCACAAGTCCAAGAACATCCAACAACTCATCTATATCCAGTGGATTGTCTGTAAGGTATTCACATACCTGTATGTTCTCCCTCACTGTAAGGTTTGGAACCAGATTGTAGAACTGGAAGATAAATCCCAGATAATCTCTTCTGTAGTCTGACAACTCATCAGGCTTTAAGCCTACCATTTCCCTGCCGTCCACCTGGATAGAACCCGAATCAACTATATCAAGTCCTCCGATACAGTTAAGCAATGTGGATTTACCAGAACCACTGGTTCCCTGTATTACGCACATGCTTCCCTTCTCGATTCCAACGGTCACGCCCTTCAATACCTGAATGTAGCTTCCGCCTTCTCCATAGCTTTTCTTCACATCTGATACCTGTACATACATGTGTCTTATTCCTCCTATAGACATTTTAATATTTGCTCTATTTGATAAACTTTTTCATCAAATTGTCATTTTTATGTGCAAATCAACATAACAGTGTTATGTTGATGTTTAAATATTAGCTATGCCTAACTTAAGGCATAGCCTATTTTAAAATTATTTAATTAGCATTTTTGCTCTTGCAACTAATTTCATTCAGACGCATTTTGTTCAACTTGATACAAATTGATTTTATTAAAATCATTTTTAATTAAACCATCTTACTCGGATTTCTTTCTGAATAGTGCCATCCATCCGGACAACAGATAAGTTAATACGTTATCCATGTGGCTGAGTGCCTTCTGTTCATCTGGTTCATGTAGCAGGACATGTACATATGCGTCAAGCTGGATATGTATGACCCAGTGCAGCGTGTAATCATCCGGAACCGGAACTCCAAGCTGCTTAGCCTGCTCCACTGCCAGAGCCTTCTGCCCTGTCTCGAATATATCTACAAATGTATCAAGACAGTTCTCATACTTTGATCCCTGACTCTTGGTCAGCAAAAGCTGACATATGTCATAGTCACTATACAGAACATGAAGTATCTGCTCCGTTGCATTCCTGTCGTCATGCATGTCATCTTCCTCTGCTCCCGGAAGATTTTGCAATGCCATCAGCTCCTGCTTTACGTGCTGCATGGACATCACCTTCACCTTTTCAAGTGTGGGCTCCACAATGGCACCAAACAGATCTTCTTTATCCTTGAAGAAGAAATACAATGCACCGGTAGTAACTCCTGCTTTTTTACATATACTTCTCAGGGAAGCCCCCTGATAACCCTTTTCCAGAAATTCCGCTCTGGCACATTCAAGCAGACGCTCCTTGGTTTCATGTTCATTGTTCATGATTTGTCTCCTAAAACCTACCCTACTAACGGGTAACGCCCCCTCGCATTATGGGTATCGCCCCCTCGCCTACGCTCGGCGGCATTTCGTCAGCACCATTCCAATATGCATCTTCGATGCATGGGTGCTTCCTCATAACACTGTTATGTTACATCAGCGTACCCCTGCTGTCAACAATATTTTCAAAAAATCTATTGGTCCTTTCCGGCGAAATATTCCTTCACCATCTTCACCACAACTCCGGACAGCATGAATACCGCAATAAGGTTCGGGATTATCATAAGTCCGTTAAAGGTCTCCGCAACGCTCCACAGAAGGTCAAGATTTAATGTAGCACCGACTATTGCCACAAGGGAATACACCAGCATAAATGGCTTATTCACACGGGAATTAAATAAAAACTCTATACAACGGGTACCGTAAAGTCCCCAACCGATGATGGTCGAGAATGCGAAACAACACATTGCCACAGCAGTGAATATTGATACCCAGCCTCCGTAGGTTGAAGTAAATCCGCTGATGGTAAGCTCCGCACCTGCCGCCTGTCCGTATCCTACAGGAACTCCGCTGCAGAGAATCACAAGAGCTGTGAGGGTACAGATAACAATAGTATCCACAAATACTTCAAATATTCCGAAGAATCCCTGCTTTACAGGCTTTCTTGTATCCGCACAGGCATGGGCTATGGATCCTGTTCCAAGACCTGCCTCATTGGAGAATATTCCTCTGGATACACCCTTCTTCATACTCATAAAGAAGCTTCCCACAACACCGCCCGTTACGGACGCAGGATTAAATGCTCCCTTGAATATGTCTGAAAATACTTCCGGTACATGATTTATATTTATCACTACTACACCAATTGCCAAAATAATATAGAACACAGCCATGAATGGAACCAGCTTCTCTGCCACCTGGCCAATTCTCTTGACACCTCCTAAAAGGATAAGCCCGATAAGAACAGCAAGTACTATACCTATGATAAGGTTTAAGGTAGGAGCTGTGTCCTCTGAAATAATATTGTAGTTAAATAAAGCAGAGTCTATGGCTGTAGTTATTGTGTTTACCTGAGTGGCATTTCCTGTTCCGAATACTGTAAGAACACCAAAGGCGGAAAACAGATATGCCAGCCAGAGCCAGTGCTTCTTAAGACCGTTCTTAATGTAGTACATAGGACCGCCCACATAATCTCCGTCCTTGTTCTTTTCACGGAAATGAACTGCAAGAGTAACCTCGGAGAACTTGGTACACATACCAAGAAGAGCTGACATCCACATCCAGAATACCGCTCCCGGTCCTCCAATGGCTATGGCTCCGGCCACACCTGCAACATTTCCGGTTCCTACTGTTGCCGCCAGTGCCGTACACACAGCCTGAAATGGCGTGAGGGCACCATCTGACGCCTCTCTTTTCTTGAACATACGTCCAAATGTCACCTTCATGGCATATGGGAACTTTCTTATCTGAATAAACTTTGTCCTGAAGCTTAAGAACAAGCCTACACCCACGATACATATCATGGCAGGCACTCCCCAGATAAAGTTATTAACGACTCCGTTTATTGCTTCTATTTTATCCAACATGCTGATTTTCTCTCCGTCTTATTTTTATATCGATTAGTTTTTCATGACACCAACCTTCTGTCCAAGCTTCACCACTGTCTCAATTCCACAGGCAGTGCTTTCGGTGTATACCTTGTCAGGAACAACCTTGTCCTTCTGGGTTATAACGATTATTGTAGATCCCCCGAACTCGAAGTGACCCTTCTCTCCGCCTCTTGACACTCTGGCAGCACAGATCTCATCATTTGCAATCCTGCCCACAAGCAGTGCCCCCACTTCCATCATGAGCACAGTGCCGGCGTCCTTTGTCTTAATAAGACAGTATTCTCTTGTATTCTCCTTATAGATAGGATAGTAGTCATTTGCAATAGGCTGAACAGTGTGATACACACCATTTATCCTGCGATTTCCTGACTTAATGCCGTTTACCGGGTAAATATATCTGTGATAATCGTCCACACACAGTCTGTACAGCCACAGATGTCCGCCCTTGTATCTCTCCGCAAGCTTCTTATCCTTAAGAAGGTCATGGAGATCATACTCCGTATTCTTAATGTTGAACACCGAGTCCTCCCCTATCTCATAAACTGACAATCTGGCATCACAAGGGCTGATGAAATCATCCCTGTTCATATCGATATCCAGATATCCCTTTCTGTATCTTCTGTGGAAGAAATCGTTATATGAATTAAAGCCGAACTTCTCGCAGCCCGACAGGTCGATGTTATTTGCCCTGATAAATGGATTTATGAACACACAGGACAGCCTTGTATTAAGAAATACTCTGCCAATATTCGATACAGCCGGGTGTACCAGCACCTTTAAAACCCTTCTTCCGCTTTCCGTTCTGTAAAGAAAATCCAGCACTTTATTATTGCTGGATTTCTTAGGAACGTTGCCTTTACATTTTCTCAAACAACGCATATATTCTCCTTTTCTGCCAAACAAACATTCTGAAACAAAAGTCCCCACAACTAAATGCAACAATCTCTCATCCGAGATCGTTCCATATCAGAAGTCATTTTCCTGTCAGAAAAACAGGAAGCCTCCCTCCTTAAGATTTCTGAACTTATGCATGAAGAAATCCTTTATATTCCAGTTAAAGTATTCCTTCCAGCTAAATTCATACAGAAGATAAACTATAATGACAGCAACTATTATGATAAGAATCATAAGGTGCTTTGTATCAGGCTTCTTCAACTTGAAGTTGCTTATAAACAATATGCCCATAAGCAACATGAAGAAGGTCATCACATAAATGAAATAATTTTCAAATAATGGCGATATAAGGAATATTATAGGAAGTACGACTGCCACAGAAGTTATAGGAAGTCCTGTGTAGTACTTCTTGCCATCCTTCACGAACTGCTTGCCATTTATCTCCATAACATTATAATATGCTAATCTAATAAGTCCTGCAAGACAATAAAACAATAATATTACAAATGACAGTGCTGTATTCATACCTGCATTCCAGCATATTATAACCGGAAATACACCGAAGCATACCATATCACATAGAGAATCAATCTGTATTCCAAAGCTCTTCTCATCCTCTGTCCTGTCCTTTTTGGTTCTTGCTACCCTGCCGTCAAATGCATCGAACAATCCGGATATTGCCAGACAACACACTGCCCACTTAAGCATACCACAGATAGCACATGCCATACCGATAACCGATGATGCCAGACTCAGATAAGTAAGTATCACTGTATAATTATAAAATCCTATCATTCTATTCCTGCCCCTCCAGATTTATCCTTTAACACTAAAAACGCCACAACAGTCAGCAATGCTGAGAATATAAGTTCAACGTAATATCCTATGCCTCTGCTTAATATAAGTCCCGGAAGTAAAAGTGCCGCTCCAAATATGTTTTCAAACATTATCTTAAACAGTGACTCTGATATTCCCATTCCTCCCGGAAGAGGAAGCATATCTACACATATGGCAACCACCGCCTGAAGCAGGATTATCCTGTACCATGGCGTGCCTGAAAGCGCAAAGGCTTTATATACGAAATACGTTACCGCAAACATAGCATATCTCTGTATTATGGTTATTATAAATACATTTACCATGAGTCCCAGATGGGTCTTCATAAACGCCGCAGACTCCCTGTACTGTCTCATGGACTTTATTACTTTCTTGACCATATCAGGCTTCTTTTTTATTATCCTGAGCTTCTCAAGAAATTTGTTAAATCCCACTGTAAGTCTTAATGCAAATGTCTGATGTAACATTACAAACAACAGCAATACAATAAAACCTACATTAAGGAATATTCCCAGATAGAATATCCACATGGCTTCACCAAGGTACGAAACAATAAAGCCATGTCCGAATATCAACAGCAGCAGACCGGTAATGACCAGAACCATCTTATATGCAATGGTTACTACCATAAGGACCACCGATGCCACCGGTATGGGAATATTTTTTCTTTTCATAAAATATACCTGCATAGGCTGTCCGCCACTGGCTGACGGTGTTACACAGCTGAAGAAAAATCCAACCGATGAAAACAGAATGCAGTATTTCATAGGTGTCTTTATTCCATATGTCTTCATGAGATGCCATATGATAACGGCCTCTCCGCATATAAATATCACAACACACAGTATGGCAGGTGAAAGCCACGCCTTATTGCAACGCCCCAGACCATCTGCAATAGCTCCAAGGTCCTCGCCGAAGAACACACTGTAAAGAGTGAGTAAGAATATACCTATGAAAAACAATGTTTCAAAAATCACCTTTTTATGTTTTTTCATATTTTTCCTGATTTCTTTTTTTTGACACTTTTCTATAACTACTTAAGCAATCCGCTTATAAGGTCTACAACAGATGTACTGCCGATGATGGTTATATTGTTTATGATGATAAGATCATCAGCCTGCTTTTCCTTAACAAAATCAAGGACATTTACTGTAGTATAACGATAGTCAAGGACATAAACTGTCTGATAGTGGTCTACCAGGAACGGAACAAAACAGTTACCGTATGATTCCTTTAATACCACACAGGAGCTTCCGTCCTTTATCTGTGGATTTTCTATTACCTCCATAGGTCTGTCACCACCGATGAAGGTCATGTACTTGGAGCTGCTTGCCCAGCTATCCACATCATAGATGACATTCCAGTTCCATTCCTTTCCGTCCGTATCCCAGAAGGTCATATCGTTGGTTCCCTTTGGAACATAGGCATCAACAGTGTCAGGATTTGCCTCCATGTTGCTGTTGCCAAGAGTACTGTAGAAGGTTCCAAGGAAGTTCTTGAACTCCTTCTTGTCATAATATGACAGATCATGAGCCTCTATTCCCTTAACTTTACAGAAATTCTGATATACATAGTAGGCTGCAAGCTGTGTCCAGTGGTGATCTGTACGGAAGTACAGATACTCGTCATTATGCTCTCTTAAGGTCTTTATAGTGTCAATGGTCTTAACATCGTCTGACTCTATACTGTAGTAATAATCTATAGCCTGTTCCTGGTCGGAGCCTGCAAGCTTGCTAAGCTCATCCTCTGAAAGCATTACACCTGAGTTGTTAGGCACAAGAATGTTATACACTGTTGTCTGTCCCTTAAGTTCTGCTGCCACATTGTTAAGTGCCGCAACATAGTTGGTACAGTTTTCCTTTCCAAAATAATACACGCTGTAGGCTGCATCTCCCTTAACATACAGATTCTGCTGGATCTGGTTCTGTATCTCCTCGTCCATACCCTTTGAGTCAGGTGGATCGACTTCTCTTACCTTTTCTGTAGTAGCTTCTGTTGTAGCTCCTGCCTCTGTGTCCTCGGTAGCCGCTTCTGTTGTGGCTGCTGTGGTTGTCTCGGTAACAGCTTCTGTATTATCATTTATATCCGGTATCTCATCTGCCTGTTTCTCTTCACCTACCATCATGGTCTTACTCTCTATTCCATAGAGGCCTTTAAGCTTTTGATCCGCTGAAACAAGAGCGTCCCTGAACGGGTATGTGTCAGAGTACCATGTGGACACATCGGAGAAGTACTCTCCGTTTAGGAAGGTCTTCATGGTAAATGACGGATACTTGGCAAGACTACGCTTCTCCTTCTCCGAGGTCTTTGGTCTTGCGAAGAAGAGAAGACCTAAAAATGCTCCCAAGAGCATTACTCCGGCGAAAAGTATTATTCCTAAATTATGATATTTTTTTATTATCTGTCTTTGTTTTTTGGTATATTTTCTCTTCATACGCTAAATCCTTTTTTTATGTACATGGTGTCGCCCCTCGTTTTACGGGTAACGCCCCCCCGTATTACGGGTAACGCCCCCTCGTATTATGGGTAACGCCCCCTCGTTTACACTCGGCGGCAAGTCGATTGTGTCATTTCAATATGCGTTTTCAACGCATGGGCACAATCTCAAAACTGGAAATACAGGAATGGGTTGTAGCTGGCGCCGACAAGTGCCAGTGTTGACAATATCAGCATGAGTGCCGGTGTTATCATATCGAGCACATTTGCAACCATAAACACTGTATCGTTTTCTCTTCCTACATCAAACAGCTTCTTTCTCACATTATTGTAGAGCGGTGTACATGCCACAATGGCAAATATAAGGAAGAATATGTACTTTAAGAATACTGTATGGACATTCATGCTGGTGAAGCCATTCGCACCTATTCCGAACATTCCTCCGAATACTACCCCAAGCTCCTTAAGACTCTCGAATTTGAATATTACCCATCCGAACAATACAACCATAAGTGTATATACATGTCCCACTGCCTTAGGCATTTTATCCTTTATCACGAACTTCTCAAGTAGCAGGAAGAACAGATACCACAATCCCCAGAATATATAATTCCAGCTTGCTCCGTGCCACAATCCAGTGAGGAACCATACTACCGCCATGTTCCTTACCCATTTGCCTGTGCTCACCCTGTTTCCTCCCAGAGGTATATATACATAATCTCTGAAAAAGGTGCTCAATGATATATGCCATCTTCTCCAGAAGTCCTGAACCGATCCTGCAATGTAAGGATAATTGAAGTTCTTATCGTAATGGAAGCCAATCATCCTTCCCATTCCTATAGCCATATCCGAATATGCTGAGAAATCCAGATATATCTGGAGCATATAAAATATCATTCCAAGCCACATTCCACAGGTTGCCTGCATTTTAAGATTCTCGACACCTGCAGGAAGAAGGCTGTCTGCTGCTGCCGCACAGGAATTTGCAAGGATAGCTTTCTTGGCAAGCCCCAGCGAGAACATGCGGACGCCGGTATATACATCGCTCATCTTGATCTTTCTGTGATCTATCTCATCAGCTATAGTCTGGTATCTTACAATAGGACCTGCTATACATTGATGGAACAGACTTGAGTAAAGAAGAAGTTTCCAGAACACAGGCTGTGCTTTTGTCTTCCCCCAGTACACATCCACAACATATGAAATAAGCTGGAATGTATAAAAGGATATTCCTATAGGAAGCACTATCTGTGGTACAGACTTGGGAAAGCCCGTAAGTGCATGTACATTTCCAAGGATAAAACCAAGATACTTGAATATACACAGAAGTCCAAGAAGTACAACGCACTCAATCACAAGATATTTTTTTACCGGTGCATCACTTCCGTACTGCTCTCTGTCCTCTGCCATCTTCTTGGCTGTGAACCAGCTGACAAACGTCTCGCCTACAAGAAGCACAAGATACTTCGGTCCGCCCCAGGCATAGAAAACCAGAGAGAATATAAGCATCACCTTATTCTGATTTTTCTCTCCGCATTTAAAGTAAACTATTAGATTAGCCGTTAAAAATAAAAATACAAATAACAGACTTGAAAATACCATTTATCTACTCTCTCTTCTTAAGTAATTCTTTAGTAATTCTTTTTATCGTCCATTCACATTCGTTCGGTGACATTTCGTCGTCACTATTTAATATGTGCCTACGTTACATGAATGTCTCATTCCCTCTAACTATCTACATCATCATCCGACACTATATCATATCATGTATTTTAATGCAATTTATAAAATTTTAATATTTCATTAAAGGTACACTGGAGCAGGATTACAGCAAGATTGGAAAACACTCTGCCACATCCCGGTCAAAGCTCTGCGGCATTTATCTGCCTCTTGATCTCCGTATCATTCACAATGAATTGCGCACGTCCGTTGAGGATATGTATATCCTCTTCCCTTGCTCCCACATCTATGCCGGTGTTATTTACCACATCCACCTTAAGATCTGAGTTGGAGCTCTGTATGTACGCAGTCTTTATTGCATTTCCAAGACCGAAGCAGCTCTTGCCCTCGGCCATTACCGTTACCGAAGCATACTCTATAAGAACCTGGGTATCGGCTCTCATTCCGCCGATGGCACAGCCCTCTGTGGATCTCATATCTATGGAAGCACTCATGTTTCTCATGCTCACATATGCTCTGGAGCCTGAACACGTTCCTATTCCCGTCATGGACACACCACCTGTAACTATCCTTACGGAGTCGTTCTCCATACGGATATGGGCGTCATTTGCAATGGAACCTATTACTGTACCTCCCGCAACGCCAAAGAATATATCCAGATCACAGTACTCTATCCTGAGATCGGACTCGCCCTCTATGGCTCCGATGGCAACGCCGTCCTGACCTCTCATTTCTATATCGTAGCTTCCCCGGTTGATCCTGATGTTGCCACCGAGACCGGAGCCAATACATACGCCCTTCATACCATTTGCAGAACACTTTATGGCTCCGTCCTGGTTGAAGATTATATCTCCGTGGTGCTTGTCAATACTGTTTCCTATGCCGTAGTACTTTCCTGCGTCAATGTTTATGCTTAAGCTGCCGTCTCCCTCTATGGTAAGCCTCGAGGATTCAGGAACACATATGCCACCTGAACGGAGCTCGTTGTCTCCCACAAGCAGAAGTCTTACATCGGAGTTCTCGCCTATGTCGATACACGCCTGTCCCTTCTCACCTGCCAGGCTGGCATTGTTGAGCACCAGTGTAAGGCAGGAGCCTTCCTTCAGCTTCACAACAATATTCGACTTGAAGCCTGAGGAACCAAGTATCTCTATCTTTCTGCTGTCACAGTCTGCACCACCGCACACTATGTCGGAGTATTTGTTTATGGCAAGCTTGATAAGCGAAAATACATTTTCATCGGAGACATCATATATCTTCTTCTTAAACTTACCGATAGTTCCCTGCCCAAACTGGATTATTTCCTTTGTTATCCTGCTGTCTATAGCTTTTACTATGGTAGCTGACGGCTTACACGTATAGTACCCCTGGATCAGATCTGCTCCCAGATGTATAACTTCCTTAAGCTCATCTACAGTTTCAACGCCCTCTGCCAGGGCAAGTATGTCATTATCATGGGCAAATTCTATTATATCCTTAACAAAATGACGCTTCTGAAGCTCATCCTGTATATCTGCCATAAGCATTCGGTCTATCTTCACATATTTAGGCATATAACGTAGCAGATTGTTTATATTTGAATATCCCGCACCATAATCATCTATGGCTGTATCAATGTTCATTCTCTTGTAGCGTTCCTTGAGGCTGTCAAGCTCTGCGTCATTTATCTCTGTCTCCTCAGTAAGCTCCACAACTATTCTTCCTTCATACTTCGAAAGTCTCTGTTCGAGCTTCTCTCTGTCTTCATCCTCCAGCTGGCAGCCTGATATACTGTTGACAAATATCTTGGCATCGCCGAACTGTTCAAGATTCTCATCAAGATAATCAAGAATATTAAAGAAAGTAAGCCGCTCAACATCATAAAGCCTTCCCAGTCTGTCTGCACTCTCAAGAATGGCAAGTGGCGGAAGCTTTACCTCACCCTTAACATACATAAGGGCTTCGTAAGCATATATATCCCCTGTTTCTGCAGAAACAATAGGCTGAAACCTATATGCCATATTGTTATTGTCAAGGATCTCTGCCACAAGCCTGTCATTCCTTATAGCCTCATCTGTAAGTCCCGCCTCTGCCTTAAGTCTGTCAGCCAGCTTCTGTTTCTGGTTGTTCTTCTCATTTACAGTATCATTTACAAGGTGGTCAAAGCCCGCCTTCTCAGTCACCATGGCTGTTTTGGTGTACATGAATACCGAAAGCTCGTAATCCTTACCGCTATGCTTGTTTAAGAAATCCATTCCCTTGCTTATGGATTTTTCTATATTGTGATCGTATTCCTTGTCGCTGTCTATGGCTGAACATACCAGGAACTCATCATTACACATTCTTGTACACAAGGCCCTTGCACCTACGGCATCATTTATGACCCTGGACACCGTAACTATGGCCTCGTCACCTTCTTTTCTGCCATATATGGCATTAACCTTCTTAAGTCCGCTTATATCCACGGCTGTTATGGCAATGCTTTTTCTCTCATATACAGCTCTCTTGACCACATGGGCTCCCTGATTAAGGAAGCCTCTGTAGTTATAGAGACCTGTAAGAGCATCTCTTATCTGCTCTGCCTCATATCTGCCAAGCCTCTGTATATAACTCGCCTGTCTGTAGAATGCTTCCATGCACATCATGACATTCTTCATCCACACCCTGTAGGAACTTCCATATACCCTTGCTTTATTGCCATAGCTTATGACAGAATATCCAAAGGTTCTGTCATTAAAATATAATGGGGTAAATATGAATGCTGCCGGCTTATCCCTCTCCTGGTCAAGCTCAGGTATCATACTGGCAGTACCGAACTTCTCGTCAAAAGAGATACTGTTTCCGACAAACCTGTCGGCACCACACTTTATTATTCTGTTCATGTATTTGGTATATCCGTATCTGAGGGCCTTGTCCCCGGTTACGGTCTCAAAATCTGTCCAATAACTGTTAAGACACATACTAAAGCTGTCGAAATCTCTTATCTGATATACATACTGAAAGATCACATTAAAAAAATCTCTGTAATCATCCCGGCTGATAAGCTCTTCAGTCATGTGATTAAAGCATGAGTTAACACCTACTGACGATATATCCGTATCCCACACCTTTCTTCTCACATCTACCATAAAGTCCCGGTTGATCTCACAGCCACAGCTCCTGCTTATAAATGGCTTGGCGCAGACATGAAATTCAGGCTCCGGATCACCATTTATTATGGCATCAATCAGTTCCGCCGTATATTCTCCGCACTCGTAAGCCGGTATAACCGCAGATGTCAACGGAACCGGACTCTTTCTTCCATCCTCCGTAGAATCATAGCCTACTACAGCAATATCTTCAGGTATCCTTATACCATTTGCAGACAGAAGTGAAGCAATACCTATAGCCATGCAGTCATTTGCACAGACTATGGCATCAGGAAGATTTTCTCTGTTCTTTAACAGCTCATGCACCATATCATCACCGCTGTTATACCAGTAGGTTCCGTCATATATTCTGTTTTCGTCAACTGTAAGCCCATGATCTGTCATACTGTCCACATAGCCTGCCAGTCTCTGTCTTGAATGAATATGATTTTTTCTGCCATTCAGAAATGCAATATCTTTGTACCCATGTTCTTTAATAAGGTGTTCTACCATTCTGTATATAGGTGTGTAGTGATCCATCATTATGCTTCTGAAATATTTGCTTTCATCATCTATGACAATAACGGGTCCCTTAAAGCTTTCTTTAATGTGTTCTTCTATACATTCAGCCACTCCCGGTGTCTGTATGGTATCCTTCATGACTACAACTGCGTCAAACCTGTCGTACTGTATAAGGTTATATATATTAGACTCCCCCACTTCTCTCATGGTGGATTCCTGATACTTAAGGAACATGGAGAATATGCACACATCATAATTTCTTGCAAATGCTTCTCTCAAAAATCCTTCTGTATATTTTCTCTGCGTATTCTCGTCTGCCTGAGCGAGAAGTAATGCGATTTTTTTTCTTTTCATCTAGCCCTGTCCCCCCTGGTCTTGATCATCGCGATATATCCCGTATGTATTCTACCATAAAAAACAGGTCCTGCCACCAATTATTTGACCACAGGACCTGTTCGGGGAACTATTTAGTTATATTTCATATATTGCTTTGTGTATATTTTAGGCAATTTAGTCTTCGTATCCGTTAGGATTCATTGTCTGCCATCTCCATGAATCCTCACACATCTCATCTATATCGTATTTGGCCTCCCAGCCCAGCTCCTTCTTTGCAAGAGAAGCGTCTGAATAGCATGTTGATATATCGCCGGCACGTCTTGGCTTGATCTCGTATGGTACATCATGTCCACATGCCTTGCTGAATGCCTTGACAACATCGAGAACGCTGTAACCCTTTCCTGTACCAAGATTGTAGATCTTAACACCCGGATTTTCTTTGATCTTGTTTATAGCCTTAACATGTCCTGCTGCCAGATCCACAACATGAATGTAGTCTCTTACACCTGTTCCGTCCGGTGTATCGTAGTCATCGCCGAATACACCAAGACACTTAAGCTTGCCGATGGCAACCTGAGCCACATATGGAAGAAGGTTGTTAGGGATACCCTTTGGATCCTCACCCATAAGTCCGCTCTTATGTGCTCCGATAGGGTTGAAGTAACGAAGAAGAATTACATTCCACTCAGGATCTGCTGTATGAAGGTCAGTAAGGATCTGTTCAATCATCCACTTTGTCCAGCCGTATGGATTTGTAGGTGTTCCCTTTGGACACTCCTCTGTGATCGGGATAAATGCCGGATTTCCGTATACTGTAGCCGATGATGAAAAGATGATATTCTTACATCCGTTCTTTCTCATTGCCTCACACAGTACCAAAGTACCGTTAATGTTGTTTTTATAGTACTCAAGCGGCTTAACTACTGACTCGCCTACAGCCTTAAGACCTGCGAAATGTATAACGCAGTCAACCTGCTCCTTCTTGAATATCTCGTCCATCTTTGGAGCATCAAGAACGTCTGCCTCGTAGAATGTAAGATCCTTTCCTGTGATCTCTCTTACTCTGTCCAGAGCCTTTGCACTGGCATTATAAAGGTTATCAACAACTACTACATCATAGCCTGCATTTAAAAGCTCAACGCATGTATGACTACCGATATAACCTGCACCACCTGTAACTAAAATCTTCATGATATTTATCCTCCTTTTTAGGCTTTCATTTAAAACTTAATACAATCTTTATAACATATAAATCCAGGCATTACCTTTCATTTACATATTCCACAAATCTTAAGAACGCTGCCTTGCCGGCTTCGTCTCTCTTATATACACCTGCACACTCAAGTATCTTTGCAAATACATCTCCGATCTCATCTCTTAAGATCTGGTGTACATTTGTCTCATCTATTCTATCATATCTGTCCTTGAATGTATCTACCCATTCCTTGTGCTTTGCTATATTCTCATTTGCAGAGATATCCTTGCCGGAAACCAGAGCGTCCGCCAGCTCTGCCATCTCGCCCTTAAGTCTTGCAGGAAGCACTGCCAGCCCCATTACCTCGATAAGTCCGATATTTTCTTTCTTGATGTTGTGGTACTGCTCCCATGGATGGTAGAGTCCCATTGGGTGCTCCGGTGTTGTGATGTTATTTCTAAGAACCAGATCCATCTCATATCTGCCGTCTCTCATTCTTGCAATAGGTGTGATGGTGTTGTGTGGCTCACCATCTGTCTCGGCATATATGTATGCTGCCTCGTCGGTGTAGCCTCTCCACGCCTTGAGTATCTTGTCTGACAGATCAATGATCCTATTCTTGTCTGTGCCGTCAAGTCTTATTACTGACATAGGCCATTTTACTATTCCTGCTTCCACATCCTCGTAACCCTTGAAGCTTATCTTAGTCTCCACCGGTGCCTTTGTCATGGCAAATGTATAATTGCCGCCCTGGAAGTGGTCATGGGAAAGGATTGAGCCGCCCACTATAGGCAGATCAGCGTTTGATCCCAGGAAGTAGTGCGGGAACTGGCTTACAAATGAGAACAGCTTCTCAAAGGTTGCCCTCTCTATCTTCATAGGTACATGTTCGCCATTAAACACAATACAGTGCTCATTATAATATACATATGGTGAATACTGGAATCCCCACTTATTTCCGTTTATCTCTATAGGGATTATCCTGTGGTTTTGTCTTGCAGGATGATTTATCCTTCCGGCATAGCCCTCGTTCTCCATACAGAGCTGGCACTTAGGATATGATGAGCCTCCCATAGTCTTAGCAAGAGCGATCATCTTAGGATCCTTCTCAGGCTTTGAAAGGTTGATGGTTATATCAATGTCACCGTACTCAGTGTTCTTGACCCACTTGATATCCTTCTTCACCCTGTAGGTTCTTATATAATCTGTTGCCCTGCTGAAAGCGTAGTAGAAGTCTGTAGCTTCCTTTGGTGATACTGCGTACTTCTCACGGAATTTCTTCACAACATCTCCCGGCATAGGAACCATTGTGCTCATGACCTTGGTGTCAAATAAATCCCTTAAGACTACTGAGTCCTCCTCAATAAGCCCCTTCTCCACTGCATAATCAAGTATTCCCTTAAGGACTTCCTCAAGCTCCTCGGAAGTCTCTATCTTCTCTACCTCTCCCGGCTCTGTGTAGTCGTCCTTCTTTAATACCTCAAGTATCCTGTTTGTCACATATATTCTGTCGTATTCTGTAATAAGCTCATGGGAAATACCATACTCCACAAGCTGCTTTATATTCTTATCTATCATAGCTGTCACCACCTGATCAATTTTTGGCACGACTTGCGTGCTTTTCTTTTTCATATGTCATTTGATACTTTTTACATTACCTTTATTCCACCATAAGGTCTTACCTTTAATACATGGCAGCTACCCTCACCGAAGATCTTCTCAATGCTGCTCTTGTAATCTGCAACGGCTGCGTTCTTCACAAATGCCTGTATTGTTCCTGCAAATCCTCCGCCGTGTACTCTGCACACACCATTTTTTCCGAGGAAATACTCTGAAAATCCAAGGGCAACTGTTACATTCTGTGTGTGGACATCCTTTGTACTGTAGATGTTCTGGAGAAGCTTGCTTGATGAGTCTCCACTTCTCTTTATCACATCAAGGAAATGATCAAATTCGCCTGCTTCAAGAGCTGTGACACCCTCTGCCACTCTGGCCTGCTCTGTGTAGTAGTGAAGAGCTCTCAATACTGCCCTGTCGCTTAACTTCTCTCTTAAGGCAGGCACTGCTGCAATAAACTCTTCCGGGGTAACTCTGCTTAAAAGCTCCTTGCCGAAGTACTCTGCAACCTGTTTCATCTCAACCGGAATTGCAGCGTAATCGTCTGTAAGGTCTGCATGGCTACCCTTTGTATCTACGATACATAAGCTGTACTGGTGTGCCTCGAAGTCACATGGCACCTGCCTGATAACAGGATTTTCCTTTTCATAGAAATTGATGTATATAAGTCCGCCTACTGCACATGCCATCTGATCCATAAGTCCGCATGGCTTGCCGAAGTAGTAATTCTCCGCATACTGTCCAATCTTGGCAATGTCTACTGACGAAACCTTCATGTCGTTATAGAGACCTGAAAGGATTGTTCCTATAAGGCTTTCAAAGGCTGCTGATGATGACATTCCTGCTCCCATCAGTACGTCGCTTGTGATAAATGCTGTAAATCCGCCTATCTCATGGCCGTCTCTCTTAATTCCCGCAGCCACACCCTTGATAAGAGCTGTTGTTGTTCCTTCTTCTTCAGGCTTCTTGTCGATATCTGTTACGTCGATCACTTCTTCCGGCATATTGTCTGATACAAGTCTGATGGTATTATCTGTTTCAGGTGATACTACCGCGATGGCATCAAGGTTTATTGATGTGGCAAGCACCTGACCATTCTGGTGGTCTGTATGGTTTCCGCACACCTCGCTTCTTCCCGGTGCACTGAATATGACTACCGGCTTATCTCCGTACAATTCTTTAAATCTGTCTAATGCCTTGATGTATCTCTCTCTGTTGTACGGTACTCTTTTCTCATCCACGTAGATTTCTTTAAGTCTCTGGTCATGTAAACCCTCTGCAAATTCTTTCTTTAATTCTTCAATACTTTTCATAAAACCTTCTCCTGTCTGTTATTTTATTTCCCGGTTGCTTCAATGTCCTTTTTTTGTTGCCTGCATTTGCGCCTTTCTATCGTTGCGCAGTTTGCATTCCCTGTAATATATAAGATATTTTACACTATAATATTGATTATTGAAATGATATGTCGTAGTATATGTATGTCCATTTGTTAGATTTGTCAGTGATGTTATATGTAAAGATGTTGATAAGGATACACATATAATATAACGCCGGCCTTGTTCGTTTTCCTATTCGGTTCGACCAGCTTATTAACCGGCAGCCGCCCAAACTCGTCGGAGTGATATGTAATATTATTATTTTATTGATTATGTCTCCGACTCAACTGGTAAGTCATAGCCAACTCTCCCACTACGTGGGTCCCTCTCTATGACATGTCGTCGGAGCTATGAAAAATCACTCACTTTGTTCGTGATAGCTCCGACTCAAACATGGGCTTTGTGCCGGTAGCAAGGTCAAACCTCATAACGAAAAACTTCACTATGGCTCGGACTTTTATATTATATGTGTATCCAATGAACAACTTCTAAATAAAAAAGATAAATTTTCCACAGATTATGTCTGTGGTCTGTGTTTAAAGCCAACTACTTTTAAAATATCGGGAGGTGCCTATGGAGAAGAAAATTGTTATGGAGTTTCCTACGGAGAGCAGCACGGATCTGTATCTGAATGTGTTCGGTCATTCGGTGACGGAGCCGTTACACAAGGCGGGTCCTTCTGTGAAGTCCTTCTATCTGGTACATTTTGTCGTGGATGGGGAAGGGGATTTCTACACCAATAACCTTAATTTTCATCTTAAGAAGGGGCAAGGGTTCCTTATTGAGCCTGATATTCCTGCCACATATATATCAGATAAGGACAAGCCCTGGTCTTATGTGTGGGTAGGCTTCTCCGGAAGAAAAGCCGGGGAGATACTCCACGATATTGGGTTATCCTCGGACGAACCGATATTTACCTGTAACGAGGGAGAGCGTCTGAAGAAATATGTATTTGACATGTTAAATCATAATACATCAGATAAAGGAGACAGCTACAGGCTTATGGCAATGCTGTATCTGTTCCTGTCCACCCTGGCAACAGCCCAGAAGGACAAGATCGAGCCGCCATCGGGAAATATGTATGTGAACCACGCTATCTCATACATACAAAACCACTACAGCATGCCCCTTAAGGTAGAGGAAATATCGGACTATGTAGGAATCAACCGAAGTTATTTTTCCGACCTGTTTAAGCAGTACACGGGAATGAGCCCTATAAACTACATTCAGAATTTCAGGATAACCAAGGCTGAACATCTGCTGACCATTACAGATTTTTCCGTTGAAAGTATTGCCCTGTCCTGCGGCTATCAGTCTGCGGAGGCTTTCCACAAGATATTCAGGAAGGAAACCGGCATGTCCCCAAAAACCTACAGAGAAAGCAAGCGTAAGCGTACCCTTTCAAGCCAACAGGCAATGAAGGATACCCCGCCGGAATATATACTTCCCGATGATGAGTTATAAGATAGTAGCAGCAATAATAATGATAACAGCGATAAAGCCCCTTGCAGCTCACCGGGCGTGCTCATAATGAGCACCTCCGATCTCCGCAAGGGGCTTTTATAATTTTACGTTAATCCATCTATCAGACCTCCTGTACAGATTTTATCAGTTTTGTACCGAAGTTTACTACTATGTCATTTTTAAGCCTGATAGTTTGTTTTAATTTTATTATGACTTCTGTTTTAATTTTACCTTACCTTTGAAAGGAACTCTTTAAGTCTCTCGTTCTTAGGATTTTCGAAGAACTCCTCCGGAGCACTGTCTTCACGGATATTTCCCTGATCTATGAAGATTACTCTGCTGGCAACATCCCTTGCAAATCCCATCTCGTGAGTTACAACTATCATGGTCATTCCATCTCTTGCCAGTTCCCTCATTATCTCAAGAACTTCTCCAACCATCTCCGGATCCAGAGCTGACGTAGGCTCATCAAAAAGTATAACATCCGGATTCATTGCCATAGTTCTTGCTATGGCGATACGCTGCTTCTGTCCACCTGAAAGGCTGTCGGGATATGCCTCTGCCTTTTCAAGAAGCCCTACTCTCTCAAGCAGCTCCATGGCTCTGTTCTTACTGTCATCGGCACTTACGCCCTTAAGCTTCATAGGTGCCAGCATAATATTCTGGAGCACTGTCTTGTTAGGGAACAGATTGAACTGCTGGAATACCATACCGATCTTCTGTCTGACCTTGTTTATATTAGTCTTCTTATCAAGGATATCTGTACCCTCAAATACAATCTCGCCTGCCTCAGGTCTCTCAAGCTTGTTCAGAGAGCGGAGAAAGGTGGATTTTCCACATCCAGACGGTCCTACAATGGCGATAACCTCACCCTTTTTAATAGTTGTGTTAATTCCGTCAAGGACAACATGGTCTCCATAGGATTTCTTAAGATTTTTTATTTCTATTAAAACTTCACCATTATTTTGCACCTCTCTTCAGCCTCCTTTCAAGACGTCCTACAAGATAGGTAAGGATTGTTACTATAATAAGGTAAATGAGAGCTATTGACACAAGCGGAACCATAGCCTCCCATGTAGTACTTCTTATGATATCGCCTGCCTTTGTAAGATCCACCAGTCCGATGTAACCTACGATGGAGCTTTCCTTAAGAAGTGCTATGAACTCGTTACACATTGCAGGAAGGGCATTTTTGATAGCCTGTCCCATTATTATATATTTCATTGTCTGTCCGTAGGTGAATCCAAGGCTTCGTCCTGCTTCAAACTGTCCTATCGGGATTGACATCATACCGGCTCTGATGGCCTCGGCAACATATGCACCTGAATTCAATCCAAATGCAATAACCGCAACTATGACCGGCTTGATATTTACACTGGCAAATATTACATAGTATGTGATGAGGAGCTGAACCATCATAGGTGTGCCTCTGAATATGGTAATGTAAAGCTTGATTATAGCATTTACCACCTTAAGTAATGGCGAACGCTCATCGCTTCTGTCATATGCAACACGAGTCATGGCAATAAGGAAGCCAAGCACGATGCCTATGATACCTGCAAATATTGTGATTATCAGTGTATTTAAAAGACCCTGTGGAATGTATTTCCATCTTCCGTCCTCTACAAACGACTGCTTGATCCTGCTCATAAGGGTATTTCCCTGAGCGTCATTACCGGAATTAACAATGATAACCTGCTTTGAGGTGGTATATGATTCTGTAAAATCAATATTCTTCTTTCTTTCCTCGGTTACTGTCATACCTGCCATACCGAAGTCTGCCTTACCTGTCTGAACGGACACGATAACCGAGTCGAACTCTACGTCAAGAACCTCAAGCTCAAGTCCCATTCTGTCTGCTATAGCTGTAGCAATGTCTATGTCGATACCTGTAGGGACACCGTTTTCATAGTACTCATATGGTGGGAAACCGGCATTTGTAACCATGGTTATCTTACCTGTATAGTTAATGTCATCCGGGGACTTATATGTATCTCCGGTTCCGTTTATATAGTGATTTATAACCTGGTCTATGGTTCCATCCTGCTGTAATGCTTCAATGCTGTCATTTATCTGGTTAAGAAGCTCTGTGTTGCCCTTCTGCACGCAGATGGCGTAATCTTCTATGGTGAACTCTTCATCCAGAATATACAGTTCAGGGTTCTTTGCCACGAATGCTTTTGCCGGCTGTTCATCAATGAGCACGCAGTCGATTTTGTTCTGCTTAAGTGCCTGAACTGCGTCAGCACCCTTGTTATATCTGATTATCTCGGTTCCTGCATCGTCGCCTTCATAATCTGACGCATAAGTGTCACCTGTAGTTCCAAGCTGGACACCTATCTTATGTCCCGGCAGATCATCTACGCTATAGATCTCTGCCACATTTTGTTTTCCTGAGTCTGAGTTATCCTCATCTTCCTTTGCCCATGACACCATCATTGTTCCAAAGGCCATTGAGAATATGAGTACCAGTGTGAAAAACAGGTATCTTTTTCTGTGATTTGCCATGGATGACAGTGATGGGATAAATTTTTTCTTCCCTCTCATTCGTTTTCTCCTTTTCTTTATTTTTTAGACGCCCAGCATATCCCGTATTCTGGCGAGGCGGCCATAGAATTGCTGGTAGAAGTCTTTGCTTTCTTCGTATCTTGTTATGTACAGGGTGTTAAGAACCAACATACTGATATTTCTGGCGGTTTCTTCCGCAATGGCTATATCTTCTTCTGACATACCGGAAGTTGCCGGAGCACCGGAAGTGCTTTGGTCATCAAGATGGCCTGTTCCAAACAGTGCACCGATAACCTTTATCTGAATATCCTTCTGGAATTTGTGCCAGTCTGCGACATATCTGTCATATCTGGCAGGCTCCGGAGTGTCGATCCATTTATTGACCTTGACCTTTGCATGACCCGCTCTGTCGCACTCGTGTACCTGGAGGAAATATCTGAAACCTCCATCCTCTTCGTAGTATCTTCCCAGCGGGAATAAACGGCAGAAGCCCGGTCTGCTGCCATGGATACCGCACCTTCCTTCATCATTTAAAAAAGGACAATGGCCGTCCACCATTTTGATATTTGGAAGTATCATTCCATCAACAACATTCAGCTCAACCTCATTTGCCAGGAGCTGCTCGAAGCTTTTGCCTGTGGCTTCTGTAAGTCTCTTTATGTCATAGGGATCAAGCTTTATGGTGTCTCCCATTCCCCGGCAGCATTTACTGCAGCCCTTGCAGTCGTTACACTCTGCCTTTACCATATCATTTAATTCATACAATCGTCCATCAGAAATTTCCGATAAATCTACATTTCTAAGCAATTTCTTACCTCATTTGCTGTTAATTTGTATGGGACACATTTAATATTCCGTATTTTGTCCTTATCCTGTCAAACTTCTCCAGGAATGGTCTTGCAGCAAACCAAAGGAATAATACCGTTCCCGTACCATGAACCACGTCAAATGGGAAACCGGTTATATAGGCCGCCGCAATCATATGCAGGCTGACATCGCTGTAATACATCAGCACAGATGCCGGATTCATGATACCACCATAGACTACTATACACGATATCCCGCCAAAAATACATAAGGAAAGTTTAGAAAATATTTTTTCCCGCACAGTTCTCCTTCTGTAGATAACACCTGCCAGATATCCAAGTACCCCCATGGCGAACATCTGCCAGGGTGTCCATGGACCCTGCCCGAATATGAAGTTGGAGGTAAGCATGGTGACAGCCCCAACTATAAATCCTGTCTCCGCACCAAATGCCACACCGCTTATAATGACCATTGCTGTTGCTGCGTTGAAGTTTGGCAGCATGAAGAATGCCGCCCTGCCCGCCACCGCCAGAGCACACATTGTTGCTACGGTCACCAGTTCCCTTGCTTTCGGTTTCCTTTTCTCATACAGAAAGAAAAACGGGATTATCGCCTCAAGGAGTATCAGCATGGATATGAAATAATACTTTCTGTCATTTAACTTTGTTATGCCCACCCATATAGTGATGGGAATAAGTATGCAGATAACTACAAATGCTGCCAGTGCACAAGCTTTATTATGGTTTCTTGCTGACGTAAGCTCAATATCCTCATTCTTTCTTGAGGATATCGGTGCCAGACATATCAGCAGCAGTATAACTGCCAGGATAAATATGCCGTACATTATGGCATATCTGATGCCCTCCGCCGTCACCCTCATATTATCTATAAGGTAATTAAGCCCCTCCTGCTTCATCGTAAAATAAAAGCATACGCCACACAACATAGTAAGCAGGATAATACAGGTAAGCCTTATGGGGCTGATCTTCTCACGGCTTTTGTGTTTCTTCTCCAGCAGTTTTTTCAGACTTTCAAGGGCTTTATCTTCTTCACCGGACTGGGCTGCATCATGAAGTTTAATGTCATTATCAATTTTGACAGTATCATCTAATTGGGAAATCTTATTTACTTTTATGCCTTCATCAGTTCTTGTTATATCACCGCCATCATAGGATTTACCATCTTTTTTTTGACCACCTTTGAAATTTCTGCTATTTTTGTGTTTTTCCTCGTAAATATCCGGCTCACATCCAAGAGCCTTGAATATATCCTCAACAGTTATCGCATTTTCTATCATTCCCCCTGCGATCCTTGCGGCTGCCGTGGTGTAGAAATGATTTCCTGAGAAGAAGTCTTTCACAGGTTCTATGGCTGCTATGCTGCCATCAAACATGAGGGCACATCTGTCCGAGATACTTGCCTCCCACTCTATGTCGTGGCTTACTATTATAATGGTCTTGCCTCTGGTTTTAAGCTGCTTAAGAATATCTCCGTATTCCAGCTTGAACTCCGGGTCTATTCCCTTGGTTGGTTCATCCAGCAGGAAGATATCCGGATCAATGAGCATAAGCTTCGCCAGTGCCAGCCTCTGCTGTTCACCACCTGACAGATCATAGGGATGTCGAAGGAGCAGATCTTCCATCATACATGTTCTCACCACATCAGCCACTGCTTCATATGAAATCTCATTTTCCACGCTGTCCTGAGTGCAGACCAGCTCATCCCTCACTGTATTTCTGGTAAACAGGTCTGTAGGGTTCTGTGGAAGCAATGCAGTTCTTCTTCCGGCAGCCACTCTGATCCTTCCGTTGTCAGGCTCCATTATGCCTGCTATAAGCTTAAGAAATGTGGTCTTACCACTGCCATTTCCTCCACTTATGGATAATATCTCCCCCTCACGAACCGAAAGGGTAAGCTTGTTCACTATGTCATCCCCTGCCTTGTCGTAGGCATAGCAGAGGCTCTTGCAAACGAGGATATCATTGCCAGTCGAAACATGTTTATCCGAAACTATCTTTTCATCGACAGTCATTTTATTTTTATCAATATTTATAAATGTTTTTTCTTCTTCAATGGTCTTATCACATAGTTCACTCTCATGGGAACTTCCCCCGGTCAATGTAGCGTTTTTCAACAGCTCTGCCAGATAACTTCTGCCTTCCCCCACAGAAACCGGCAAAGAATATATATTATCCACTGCCACACTTTCATTTGCATGAATTTCATCTTCATTATGAGTCATATCTGCATGATATTTCTTCTTATCCTTAGAAACACCCGCATACACCCTGGTGGCGGCGGTCATGAAACCCATATAGCGTCCGTCGGTGCACAGCTCCGCCATACACTCCCTTAAAGGGCCAAAAGCAGTAACCTGTCCGTCCTCCATAGCCATAACCTTTGTACACACCGGAAGCACCTCCTCCAGCCTGTGTTCTGTCATGATTATTGTGGTGCCAAGCTCTCTGTTGATACGGGTAAGGCAGGCTACAAATTCCTCCGCAGCTATTGGGTCAAGCTGGCTTGTAGGCTCATCAAGAATAAGGAGCTTAGGATTCATTGCCATAACTGATGCCAGATTAACCATCTGCTTCTGACCTCCGGACAGCTCCCGCACCTTCTTGTGGAATATACCGGATAGTCCGAAGAAAGAAGTCATCTCGGCAACACGTCTCTTTATCATAGAATTGCTGCAGCCAAGACTTTCCAGTCCAAATGCCAGCTCATGCCACACCTCATCCGTTACAAGCTGTGCATTTACATCCTGCATTACAAAGCCTATGTCGGAAGCCAGCTCTTCATAAGACAATGACTCTATGTCAGCTCCATTAAAGAATATGCTTCCGGACTTCTTTCCATGGGGAGCAAGCACAGGCTTTAAGAGCTTCAACAATGTGGTCTTTCCACAACCCGAAGAGCCGAGGATCACCAGAAAGTCACCCTGTGCCACGCAAAAGGAAGCCTCCTTAAGGGCAGGCTCAAGATAGACGCCACCATATTCTGCTGTGGTGTCCGGATATGCGAATGTAAGCTTTTGAACGTCTAAAATATCCATTTCTTTCCTTTCTTTACTATAAGTGGGCAGACCACCATCAGAGCATACATAATATATGCCGACAGGCGGTAAGGGGTGAGCTTTATGCCTGTAACTGCCGGATAATACCAGAACCTGAAGGTACCATTTGCGGCTGCGACTAACACATATATTCCTGTTATCAGAAGGTATATCAGGGATACCGTGTCCCTGCCATCCCAGACAAACAATGAATACGCAGTTCTCTTCTTAAGTCCGTAGCCCCTGCTTAACATGCTGTCTGCCGTGACAACCGCCCTTTCCAGTGCCCAGGTTACTACCACGGAGCTTACCTTTATGCCGGTCTTAAATCTCTTAAAATGTTTTCCGGAGCCGGCGTAACCGGACGCCTTTATAACCCCGTACACTTCCCTATATCTATCTGCACATTCAGGGATAAATCTCAGAACCATGGAAATAAGAAGGGACAATACGGGGGCAAGGCTTCCAAACAGATATATCATCTTGTTGGAGGTTATGACCTCGTTAAAACAGGAAAACCAGCCTATGGTGCTAACTATCATGAAGGCTATTCCTATTCCATAGAGGATACTCTCAAGAGTCAGGGGATTTCCAGAAGGAAGATAACACAGTATGGTAACACCCTGATGGGAAAATGCCATATTTATCCCGGCGGTTATCACCACCAGAAACAGCATATATATTAAATTCTTCTTTACACCGCTGCCTCCCTTAAGCATAACAAGATAAATAAACATACCTATAAAAGATATGCCAAGGCATACTGGATCAGTAAATGCCATGGCATATCCTATTACACATATGAAATAAATCAGATTAACAATGGGATGACAGGTTGAAAATGTATCTTTTTTCTTTACCTTTTCCTTCATCTGATATCCTTATTTGAAAAATCCTTTTAGTAAGGATTACCTACGTCTCCGCCCAGATCACAGGTGTACAGCCACCGGATGACCTCGCCGCCGTTAAGCACATATTTCGAACACCCAAAGCCCGGAAACACTCCGTTTACGGAGTACATCCAGCCCGACAGGTTTCCACAGTCAAATTCGTACAGATTGCCTATTCCCTCAATGTACATGGAACCGTACATCGGCGTATAAGAATATTCCATCTGTATTCCCTTTTCCTTGGTGATCCTTCTTAACACATCAAAAACCGTATCCCCATGTCTGATAGGAACTTCTGTTTTCTTCAGTATCACTCCGTCTGCCGGAACATAGGCCTTCTTGTTCTCGTCCACAAGATCCATGTTATTAAGGATATTCTTACAGCTTATACTTATGCTGCAATATCCTATGATCTCATCCTCGGTTGGTTCCTCTGTAGGGGTCTCCGTTGTAGGGGCTTCTGTTGTAGGTTCATCCTTCTTGCCCGGATCTGCCGTATTGTCACCCTTGCCCGGTCCGTTACCGGAACCATCGCCACTGCCATTACCCGATCCATTGCCGGAATCGCTGCCATCATCTGAACCTTTTCCCTTGTCGGAGCCATCACCAATATCTCCGCTGCCGGAACCATTACCGTTTCCGTTACTTCCGCCACCGACCTCTACAGCTTCACCTGTACCGGTACCTGCGAAGTTCTCTGTGGCATCATCTGCTTCGTCGGAGCTTTTCTTCTTCCTTACCGGATTTCCATCCTCATCCACATATTGTTCATCATAATACCCGCCATCTACGGCTTCTGCTTCGTCGCTTCCGGTATCTGATGTTTCCGAAGTGTTTTGTTTTACTGAAAATCCTCTGGAGCCCGGCGCATTACCGCCATACCAGAATGCAAATACCAGTATGGCAGCAACTGCCGTAAGCCCAAGAATTTTTTTCAAATTCTTTTTTATAAAATTCATATTACCTTCTGATCTTTATTGTCTTTGCAGTACTCCATGCACCGTAGCTTATAGTATTTCCTGACTTCTTATAACCACGTATCCTTACATAATATGTAGTACCCTTCTTAAGACCTGAAACATTTCTTACAACTGTCTGTGTTGTTCCGTTTGATACACCTAATGTCTTAGCGTCACTGAAGTTCGACTTTGTTGCGTACTGGAGCTGATATCCTGAGAATGCCTTAACAACTGATACTGTAACCTTTGCTGTTCCGGCAACAACATTTTGAACCTTTGCAATATTAGCTCTGCTTACTCTGTTGATTGAAAGACCTGATGTATATGTGCTGAGTGTGCTTCCTGATACGGCTCTTACTGTATATACATAGTTTACGCCATCTGATACCTTTGTATCAGCATAGTTTAACTTGGCTGCCTTAACAGTTGCAACTCTTGTCCAGCTCTTGGCACCATTTGCCTTTCTATATACATAATAAGACTCTGCACCGTTAATCTTGTTCCATGTAACATTGATTCCTGAAATCTTGTTCTCTGCCTTTACTACAGGCTGTGCAAGGTATAATACGCTTACACCTGTCTGATCATACTTGCCCTGCTCTGAACCCTTTATACCTCTTACTGTGTATGTGTACTTAACACCACTTACAACTGTCTTATCTACTGCACTTAAAGCTGTTGTTGTACCGAAGAGCTTCCATGATGTCTCGCCCTCAGCCTTTCTGTAGATCTTATATCTCTCTGCTCCGTCAACTGCACTGTAACTGATCTTTACACCCTTTGAAGCATTTGCAACTTCTACCTTGGCAGGAGCCTTCATACCAAGCTTCCAATCTGCGTCTGACATATCATAAAGTGCAGGCATGCCATGCTTATATCTGTAGTAAGCAACCAATGCATATGTTCCCTGCTGTGTTGCCATAGCATTTTCACCATACACATTACCATTTTGATCTTTCTTAATATGACGGAATCCGCCTGTCGCCTCATCCTTGAAGCTGATGAGATTATCTAATACTGATATGCCGTTCTTCACAAATCTTGGGTCTGTATCTGCATCAATTCCAAGAGCTGAAAGGGCAGTTACAACCTGAGCAGCGCTCTCTGAGTTTACTGAACCCCAGCTTGCAAATCCACCATCGTCTCTCTGCTTATTTGAAAGTACATCAAGACCTCTGTCTACTGCTTCCTTAACGTCTGTATTTGTATTGTAATATGGAGCAAGTGCCTGGATAGCCATACCTGTCATATCAGGATCTGCCGCTCCAAAGAATGTCCAACCACCTGTAGAAAGCTCTGCCTCAAGTATCTTCTGCACCAAAAACTCTCTTATGTTTGTTCCATCCTCTTCAAGGCTGTCAGGTGCATTTGCTGCGTCTATTGCAAGAAGACCGAATACGACACCATTTACACCCTGCTTTGTTACAAAAGTCTCATCATATAACGGCTCAAGGATATTGTAGCCTGCCACATCTGTACAGTCCACACCAAGTGCTGTAAGAGCAAGGATTGTTCTCTCATTCTCAGTCACCTTATTCTTATTTATAATAGCACCTGTTTCCTTAACCTTCTCCTCTACTGAAGCATAGTAGGTTTCATACATAGGAACATTTGTATAACCGTATCTGGCAAGATCGATGATCTCCCATTCATTTTCAAATGTAGGATTTGTTTCCTCACATCTTGATGAAACTAACTTCTCTGCTCCTGCAAGTACATCCTCATATACATTTGAAGCCTCTGCGTCTACATCTGAAAGTACAACATTCACATGGTAGTATGACTTGTATTTACCACCTAATGATGATACTGAGAAATCAATACCGCCTGTGAAATCGTTCATTTTCTCAAGTCCGTCTACTATTGCGTAGTGACTGTTAAGACTTGTAACATAGTCTGTCTCTACTGTTGTTATATCTGTATCTTCCGGAAGTATATATGTAAGCTCGAATGGGTCATCTGCTGTACCCTTGTCTTCTGTAACTTCTCCGTCTATCTTATATACTGCATTAGGATATATATATTCACTGGTCATTTCATGGGTCTTTCCACCCACTGAGATCTCTTTGAAATATGGATTTCCATACCAGCCGGTACCTATGTCGTCTGTCATTGTATCCACATTAACTGAATAGTCAAATGATAATGTGTCACCGTCTGATAAAGTGATTGCTGACACCCCACCATTGGCATAATCATCGCTGTTATAACTAAGTAACCAGCCTGAATATCCACCGGCGTCTTCTGGTGAAAGATTGTTGATCTCTGACACATAGCCGCTTTCTGTCATGCTATACTGGATATCATTATCTTCAAAGGCTTTTTCTATAACATCCTTTGTTGAAGTACCCTTTGGCACCTCTACCTCTGTCTCAAGAATCTTTCCGTCCTTGGAAGCGTCCTTAATCCCTGCGTCTACGGCTGTGTAATCATGTACACCGACCTTTACTGTGATACTGGCATCTCCCGGAGTTGCCTCACTGGCATATACTGATGATACGCCGAAATTCACACCTGATATAGGTGCCACTGTTGTTGCCACCATGCACATCGCCATACATGTTGCAATAAATCTCTTCTTCATGGTCATTTCCCCTTTCGTATTTTATATGAGAGAGCAGAGCAAGCGATCTGACTTGTGGCTTCAACGCTTGCGGATGTCTGTGACACCTGCATTTTTACGTTTAACCAGATACAGTAATGGCTGTTGCGACGGATTCTCACCGCACTTCTCTTTTTCTGGGCATAAAACTCCCCAGGACTCTGCAACAGTAATACTAACAAATAGGTGAAAACATGTCAATCTGGCAAATCAGCATGTCCATTTCTTTTGTTTTCTCAGTGCTTATTTTCTTCTGTTTTATTTAATTCCCTTGTTTCTCTGAATATTTCTAGTTGTTGTTTCTTGAACACTTCTCCGCGTCAATTGCAAGAACAAACATAAGTACAATAAGGGCGTCCTGCGGATTGTATACATCCATCACATACTGATCCGTCATATGAAATAGCGCCTTGGATATGGAAGCAATCTCGGTTCCATTTGCATTTGTTATCCTGTAATCCCATTCCCAAAAGTTTCCGTCAATATTCCAGCCATTGTAATCAATGTTATACCGAGGTCTGAAAAATGCAAATTCCTTTTGTATACATCCCAGGTACCGTCCATCCAGATATACCTCGAATTTTGGAAGTAATGTCAGCACTCTTTCTTTTACGGTTCCTACCTCATTTCCCCATGGGTCAAATATCTTAAGGCAGTGTCCCCAGGACAACTGTCCCTTTACTACATAGATTGTATTTCCCTGTTCATCATAGATGTCGTAACTGTCAAACCATGAAAACAGCCTCTGTTTAAAGTACATCCTCATAATGTTTTCTCCTTATTAAACAATCTTTATCTTAGGGGCATAAACCTCAAGTCCCCTAAAGATCAAAACCTTAACTCCTTCATAAAAAAATAATCTATTTCAATAATAACATTTTTTTCTGCTCACTAACATTCTTTTTGTTAATTGTCAATTTTTTATGTTAGTAACATGTTTTTGATTTTCAATGCACATATTTGCAAAGCGGTGCTATAATACCTCTGGCTGATACGTGAAGCCGGTATACCTCAAAAAGTGTACCCCCAAAAAAATATACAACTCAAAAAAACGTACTACGTGAAAGAAGATATATGCAAATGAAAAATTCCGACCATTTATACAGTAACTTAGATCTTAAGAAGCTTCTGGTTCCCATAATCGTGGAACAGCTTCTCTCCTGCCTCATGGGTACGGTAGATACCATGATGGTAAGTAACGTAGGCTCTGCTGCCATATCCGCAGTATCCCTTGTGGACTCCATAAATGTCCTTGTAATACAGGCTCTGTCAGCCCTGGCTGCCGGAGGTGCCATCCTCTGCTCCCACTACCTGGGAAGCCATAATGAAAAAAGTGCCAATCACTCCGCAAGACAGGTTTTACTGGTAATGACTGTACTCTCCGTTGCCTTAACCCTTATCTGCCTTGTATTCAGGGTGCCGTTACTCAAGCTTATATTCGGCAAGGTGGAAGCCGATGTCATGGCTAATTCACAGGTTTATTTCCTGTTCACCCTGTTATCATTCCCATTTATCGGTTTGTATGACGCAGGTGCTTCCATTATGAGAGCCCAGAACGACAGCAGAAGACCTATGGTGATCTCGGTTATTTCCAATTTTTTAAACATCGGGGGAAATGCACTGCTCATCTTCGTCCTTAACATGGGCGTTGCGGGAGCCGCCATATCAACCCTGTTCTCACGTATTTTCTGTGCGGTTGTAGTAATATGGAAATTAAGAAATGAAAAAGAACCTATTGCCGTGCGTAACTACCTGTCCATACGCCCGGACTCCTCTACAATAAGAAGGATATTATATATAGGTATACCTTCGGGTATCGAGAATAGCATGTTCCAGTTCGGCAAGCTGGCTATCCAGTCCACCGTGTCTACCCTTGGTACCGTAGCCATCGCTGCCCAGGCAATGACAAATATCCTTGAGATGTTAAATGGTGTTGCCGCCATGGGAATAGGTATCGGACTTATGACAGTTGTAGGTCAGTGCCTTGGAGCCGGAAGAAAAGACGAGGCTGTATACTATGTTAAGAAGCTTTCATGGCTGGCAGAAGCTGCCATAATCTTTAGCTGTCTCCTTGTTCTTGCCCTTACAAAACCAATAACAAGGATAGGCGGTATGGAAGCCGAAAGTGCTCAGCTCTGCTTTAATATGGTAGTATTTATCACCATTACCAAACCAATTTCCTGGGTACTTTCATTTATCCCTGCCTACGGCATGAGAGCCGCCGGAGACGTTAAATTCTCCATGATCACCTCATGTCTGACAATGTGGCTCTGCCGTGTTATCCTGTGTATATACCTGTGCCGTGTATGGGGCTTCGGTCCTATTGCAGTGTGGATCGGAATGTTCGCTGACTGGACCCTCAGAGCGATAATCTTCACAATCCGTTTCCATTCAAGAAAATGGCTTAACCATCATATAATCAGTTAAGCCATTACATCAGATCCGGGTGCAACGAACCGTTGCACCCGGATTATTTTCACTATAAAATGTACTCCATCTGTCTTTCCTTTGTCTTCATTCCCATTTTCTCATAGAAATGCTCTGCTGATGTATTACCTGTCCACACATTAAGCGTGACCTCGTAACAGCCAAGCCTCTTCGCCTCGCTCTTCACAAATTCAAACAAATGCTCTCCCACATGCTGTCCTCTGATATCTGAGTCAACGCAGAGATCATCAATGAAAAGAGATTTAAACGGCACCATATTATTTGAAAATGGCTGTTCTCTCAACTGGCAGAAGGCATAACCTACACATCTGTCATCCTCATCTACCGCAACATATATGGGCTTTTCATCATCTAATGTCATCTTAAGCAGCTCGTCATGGGTATACTTGGTTGTTCCGGAGATAAAGATATCCGGTCTGATACCTGCATGTATCTCAAGGACCTGCTGTAATAATTCAATAAGTCTCGGTATGTCCTTATCATTTGCCCTTCTGATGTTCATCTTTGTTCCTTCTTTCTATTAAATAAAAAATCCCAATGACCGGATATATTGTATCATCCATTACATATCCAGTCATCGGGACTTTTACTGTTTATTTTCCGGCTATAACCATATTATTTCTTCTTCTCGTGCTTTTCCTTATATTCCTTTAAGAGTGCCTTGAACAGCTTATCCTCCTCAGGGTACTGCTTCTTCATGAACAGGATCTTGTTGTCACTGTCCAAGAGGCAGTGGGATGATGTACCGAGACATCTCAGTTCACCGGTTTCCTTGTCGCATATTTCATAGAAAAATCCTACTCTTACGCCGGTGTACTCTGACAGATAGGTGTGGATCTCTATTGTATCTCCGTATCTGCTCATGGTCTTGTACTGGGTTGACACTCCAAGTACAGGAATGATTATTCCCTCATCCTCAATGTGTTTGTAATTCCAGCCAATCTTATCCATCCAGTCCATACGGGCTTCTTCCATCCATCTTATATAGTTGGAGTGGTGTACTATACCCATTCTGTCTGTTTCATAGTAAAATACCGGTCTTACATACGGCTCTATCTTATCAATGTCCTCTATTGCTATCATAATATTATTTCCAATCCTTTTCCTTGATCTCGACTCTTCTTACCTTACCACTGATGGTCTTAGGCATTTCCTTAACAAACTCAATAACCCTAGGTCTCTTGTAGCTTGCAATGTTCTCCTTGAAGTAACGCTTCATGTCACGCTTTAACGCTTCATCTCCTACTGTTCCCTCGGTAAGTACAACTGTAGCCTTGATTGCCTGACCTCTTGTGCTGTCAGGAACCGATGTAACTGCACACTCAAGTACATATGGAATCCTCATGATCTCATTTTCAATCTCGAAAGGTCCTACTCTGTATCCGGCAACCTTGATGATATCATCAACACGGCCTACGAACCAGAAGTATCCATCCTCATCCTTGTATGCTGTATCACCTGTGTGATAGTATCCGTCTCTCTTTATCTCGGCTGTTCTCTCAAGATCGTTCTCGTATCTGATGAAGAGTCCGTCCGGCTCACCATTTTCAATGTTGATAACAATCTCACCTGTCTCACCTGCCTCTGCAAATGTTCCGTCAGGTCTCATTATCCTTACATCGTAAAGTGGACTTGCCTTACCCATTGAACCCGGTCTTGGAGTTGTGTTCTCAAGGTTTCCTATTGTAAGTGTTGTCTCTGTCTGTCCAAATCCTTCGTAAATTGTAAATCCCGTTAATTCCTTAAACTTGTAGAATACCTCAGGGTTAAGTGCCTCACCTGCTGTTGTGCAGTATCTGAGAGAAGACAGATTGTATTTGCTCATGTCCATCTTAACCAGGATTCTGTAGAGTGTCGGTGGTGCACAGAATGTGTTGATGTGGTACTCCTCAATAAGCTTGAAGATGTTATCGGCACTGAACACGTCGAAATCATATACAAATATTGTTGTCTCGCAAAGCCACTGTCCATATAACTTGCCCCAGAGTGCCTTACCCCAGCCTGTATCCGAAACTGTAAGATGAACCTCGCCTGCTCTGTTTGTGTGCCAGTACTTTGCTGTTATGTAGTGACCCAGTGGGTACAGATGGTTGTGTGACACAAGCTTTGGATGTTCTGTTGTTCCTGATGTGAACATCATGAGAAGCACGTCATGAGCCATAACCTTATCCTCACCGGTAGGTCTCTCGAATACTGTGCTCTCTTCCATTATTCCCTGGTCAAATGAAAGGAAGCCCTCTCTCTCACCGTTTACGATCATCTTAATAAGCTTGTTATCAGGGTCTATTGAAGCCATGGCGTCAGGAATCTTGTCATCTGATGTACAGATAACTGCCTTGATGTTGGCTGCTTCAATTCTGTATGCATAATCAGAAGCTTTAAGAATATTTGTTGCAGGGATTGCAATAGCTCCTAACTTATGAAGTGCGATCATTGTGATCCAGTACTGATAATGACGCTTAAGGACCAGCATTACCTTATCGCCCTTCTTAATTCCGTGCTTCACGAAGTAATTTGCAGCTCTGTTGGAGTACTCCTTCATCTCCTTAAAGGTGAATATTCTTTCTTCCTTATTCTTTGAAACGTAAATAAGTGCTCTGTCGTCCGGTTTCTTCTCTGCAAGTGCGTCCATAACGTCAAATCCAAAGTTGAAGTCATCCTTATTCGTGAACTCGATCTTCTCTAATACATTGTTGTCATCAAGGGAAGCACTTATGAACTTTCCTGCTATTCCTTCTTCCGGTCTCATACCTGTTGACATATAAAATCCTCCAGTAATTCTTCTCTCTATATTTTAAAGTATTGTTGTCTGTTTTTTGAGTTTTTAATAAACTCCACATGTGGTTTTCAATACCACATGCATTATAATAGCATATAAATCTTTCCTGTCAAGAATTTTTACAAAAATGTTAAAACATGTAAAATCTTTATCTGCGGATCAACAGTTGAAAAATGCTCACATATAATAATGTTCAACTTTTTCGTTGCCATAACAAAAAGTCCCGGAAAAATGACCCATCTTCTGCGGATCAATCTTCCGGGATTTTGATATTTCTATATAATTACTGCAAATGCTTTTTTCTCTGCACATCTACCACATCATATCTTGGTATCTTCAATACTTTAATCCAATCTGATGTGGATATTACGCCGTCCTTACGCTCTTACCATGAAAGTTTCTCCCGCCTCATGGGTACTTAAGCTGTCAGAGATATTCTTCTCTTCAGCCTTATCAAGGACTGCGTTCCTGTCTCTCTTGGTCTCCTGCTCTGACCTGTGTCTTGACGGTCCGCCTACACAGCCGCCCTCACAGATCATACCTTCCATGAAGTTCTGTGGAAGTCTTCCAAACTTCATAAGAGTGAGCATCTTCTTACACTCCTCAACGCCGTTACACTTGCATACATCCACGTCAGCCTCGTATCCAAGCTCCTTCATACTCTCCACAACTGCTGCGGTAACACCACCTGCATTTGCAAATTTCTTACCGAATACTGACGCCTGTGCCTCTGTATCCTCCTCCGGCTCAAGCTTCACACTCTTTGCACGGAGCATGGCTCTTATCTCACCATAGGTAAGGGCATAGTCTGCTGAATTTGACTCTTTTCTTGTAGTCTCCTCCTTCTTGGCGATACATGGACCTACAAATACTGTAACTGCCTCAGGGTCTTTATCTTTTATCCATCTTGACACTGCACACATTGGTGACACTGTCTCGGATATAATGTCTGAAAGCTCCGAGTAATGCTTCTTTATAAGATTGACAAATGCCGGACAGCATGAGGTTGACTTTCTCTGTCCATGCTCTATTGCCTCGATCCATTCCCTTGCCTCTGCCATTGCCGTCATATCACCGCCAAGGCTGACGTCCACTACATCGTGGAAGCCTATCTTCTTAAGGGCTGTTCTCCAGCTTGCAAGGGTTATATCTGCACCAAACTGTCCGATGGTAGCCGGTGCGAACATGGCATACACCCGCTTTCCTGCCTGCATTGCCTTGATGATATCTACGATAAATGTCTTGGAGCCTATGGCACCGAACGGGCATTTATGGATACATGCTCCACATCTGATACATTTTTCTTCATTTATAACCGCAATACCAACACCGCTGTCTGATACTGATATGGCATTTACAGGACAGCTCTTCATACATGGTCTCATAAGTTCTGCTATGGCATTGTAAGGACATGCCTTTGCACACTGTCCACACTCCTTACACTTTGAAGGGTCTATATAGGACTTGTCTCTTCCCATGCTTATGGCACCGAAACGACAGGCTCTCTGACACGCTCTTCCCATACATTTCTGACAGTTATCTGTTACTACATATCTTGAGATAGGACAGCCTTCACATGCTGAGTTGATGACCTGGACTATATTTCCGTCGTCCTCCGGTCCCGGAGCCTTACCTTCTGCAAGACGTATCCTCTGTCTTATATTTTCTCTTTCTCTGTATATACAACACCTGAACAGCGGCTGTGGTCCGGGGATCATCTTATAAGGAAGATTGTCTCTCTCCTCCTCAAGCTTCCCCTCGTATGCAAGCTTCGCTACTTCATACAAAACCTCATGCTTTACTGTAAGTATTGTTGCGTCATTAGTAATCATAAAAAACTCCTATTCCATGTATCCCCTGTACACCCTAAAGATACTTTTTCTCATCATCTCTATGTATAACACATTTTCGTGATGAAATCTATATAATATACCTTAATAAATATTGGTAATTCTCCTGTATCAGCTGTTATTTTGCTATGGTAGTGGCTGCCCAGGGTTAAAAAGATAAAATTTATCATTAAATTATCATTCGGAAAGTTCACTTACACGGCTGAAACATAATATAAAAGCACATACATAGTGAATTTTTCGTTACAAGGTTTGACCTTGCTACCAGCACAAAGCCCATGTCTGAGGAGGAGCCTTCACGAACGAAGAGAGTGATTATGCATG
>ULRE01039539.1_pt1 | contig 65991 bp, 99 predicted proteins | sample 1955141 | NCBI WGS metagenome assembly ULRE01 (sample SAMEA4835674, study PRJEB28245) | human gut metagenome | biome: gut microbiome; material: fecal sample | place: Denmark | collected 2008
TCAGCAGATCGGTCAGCGGATTCGCGATTATTTTCTTCATCGAACTGTTCAGGCTGCTCAGCGCCTTCGCAACTCCATAGATACCCAGCGCCAGCGCGCCCACGTCCAGCAGTGCCAGCAGCCGGTAAAGGTCCACGCCGTCCTGCAGGTTAAAGAAGCCTTTCACGGCATCCAGTGCGTTCTGGCACGCCGCGCTGATGGTGTTCATCACGCTGCCAAGCGTCCTGCCGAAATCCTTCAGCGCAGCTTCGGCCTTTTCAGGGATGCTCAGCACTGCGTCGCGGATGTTTTCCAGCATCGGGACGTGACTTTCTTTGAAATCCTCGATCGTCTTCCCCGCATCCCGAAAACCGGAGAATGCACTGCCGATCACTGCCCCCATGCCGTCAAAGGCGAGCGTAAGGATGCTTCCCAGCACCGTCACTGCTTTCCCGATGATGCCGCTGGCCGAAACGCTTCCTATTTTGAATTTCTCCAGCACCCCGCCCACGGCATTCACCGCAGCGGCAAAACCGCCGAACTGCTGCTTTGCGTCTTCCACACTTCCACCGCGCACGATGCTGCGGAAACCGCTCAGCACCTCGCCGATGGGGCTCACCAGTGCACCAATGGCACCCACCAGAATCGCCAGCACATCGGTCAGGCTCTCTGCCTTTCCCATGCTCTGGTCTGCCCAGGCCAGCACTTCGCCGATCCGGGAGCCGATGCCCAGCAGCAGGTCGGTCACCGGGCTCAGGATGTCCAGCACTTTTTCAAGGATCGCAAAGGCCGTCTTCACCGTTACCTTCACCGCCTTGAATCCGATGTTCAACACGCTGAAAAATCCCTTAAAGACCTTCTGCACTTTCTGCGCCGCGGCTTCGCTCAGCTGCATTTTCCCGGTCAGCTCGTCAAACCCCTTCAAAAAATTGTGCAGCGGGCTGCCGTCGGTCATGAACACCTCGCCAAACGCCCCGCGGATGGGCTCCAGCACGCTGTTGATGCCGTCCAGAATGTTCAGGATCCCGTTAAAAAAGTGCTCCCGGCCCGAAAGCTGGTTCATCTTGCCCGAGAATTCGTCCAGATCGACGCTTCCATTTTGAATTTTCTCCGCCATCGCGGCGTAAGCGTCAGCCAGCTTCTTCACGCCTTCCCGGCTGAGGTTGTTCTTTTTCAGTTCTGCGTCGCTCAGCTCCAACAGCTTTGCATAGCCGTCTGCCGAGTCGTCGATCACACTCTCCAGCTGCCGTGCCGTCACGCCGCTTTCTTCCAAAGCCTTCTGGAAGCTTCCGGCGTCGTCAATGGCATCCTGTGTCAACAGTCCCGTCTTCACAAGGCTCTTTTCCAGCAGCTGTGTGTAGTTGTCGCCAGCGTTTCCGAATCCGTCCGTCCCCAGCAGCTGGTCAAGGCCGGAGTCAAAGGCGCTTTTCAGCCAGTTGTTCCGCCCTGCCGCGCCGCCTGCGAACATGGTCCAGAATTCTTCCGCCAGGTCGCTCCAGAAGCCCTTTGCCTCCTCATAGTTGCCGAACAGGATGTCAAAGGTCTCCATCCAGCCGGAACTCACGGCGTCCTTCGTTGCGTCCACCGCTTCGGAAAAGCTCTTTGCTTCCTGCGCGGCTTTGAATGCTTTCACCGATACTTCGTCGTACTGGTCAGCCAGTGCTTCAATGGCCTGCGTCGCCAGCATTCCGGGGTTCGCGTCCACCATCTCCTTCACGGCGTTGCTGAACTCCGCATACTTGCCAAAGGCGGTCTCCATCACTTCTTTGTCGGCCCACTTCTTCTGCAAGCTGTTGTCAAAGGTGCCGGTGGTCACAGCGCCTTTCTTGATCTTGCCAAGCTCCACGCCGGTGTCGATGAGCAGCTGTTTCAGCTGCTGGCTGGCCACGCCTGCCTGTTCCACGCTTTTCCAGTCGATCAGCTGGATGGCACCGGTGCCGTAGCTCTGCGCCAGATTGTAGATCACCCGCTGGAACTCAGCCGCACCCTTGCCCGCATAGGCCGTGGCGTTTGCCATACCCATGATCATCGGGATCATTTTCTCAATGTCGCCGCCCGCCGCCGTCAGGGTCGAAAGGGCGCTCGTCATGTCCGTAAAACCGTAGCTGGTCTCGTCCGAGAACCACATCAGCTTTTCGAGGTAAGAGTTCACTTTCGTGATGCTCTTGCCCGTTGCGTTCATGATGGTCTGGACGCTGGCAGTCTTCTGGGCGTATTTGTTCCAGCCGCTGGTCACCTGGTCGATGGAAAGGCTCTTTACCAGCTTTTCTCCGGTGTCCATGGCCTGGTTCGTGATGCGCATCAATGCGGTCACGCCCATCACTTCCACCGCCGAGAACTTGCTGTTCAGGCTTTCCAGTGCACTCTGCATCTTGTCAAAGTCCACTTTTGCCGATGCGTCTTCAATTTTCTCAAAGCTTTTCTCGGCACCTTCCAGCTTCAGGCTTTCGTTCAGCGCGTTCAGGGTCTTGATGCTCTGCCGGGTATTCCGTTCGAACTGCGCGTTGTCGAACCGCATTTCTACCACGCGCTCGTCAATTTCCTGACTCAAAGGCTCTTTACCTCCTTCCACAGTTCATCGGCCAGAGCACAAAAAACAGGACCCAGCGCAGGGTTGATGTAGTCCACTCCCTGCACATAGGCTCCGTTTCTTGTTCCGTGTCCGTATTGTAAAATGACCGCGATCGGCACGCCGTCCACGATGTTCGCGTTTTTCCAGCAAAGGGTCGCCCCGGTCTTGTCCATTTTGATTTCGTAGCTCCAGCTCGCCGCTGTCTTTCCGGTTGCTTTCGGTGTGGCTTCGTACAGCCGCTCCACCCCAAGCTTCCCATATTTTTCCAGGATGGGCTTTACGCTCCAGCTTTTCACATGGCTGAAAAAGGTCAGGCTTTTCTTAAAGTCGCCTTTCTGCCGGATCGAGATCACCTTTGACATGAAAAAATCTCCTATTTTTCTTCCTCTAAGCATGGCTCGCCCTTTTGGAGAGCTCCACGACGCGCTGGCATTTGCCAGACGGAGCGGTGAGAGGGTCCTCACCCCCTCGAGTGCATCTTCGCTCTCCGCTGAGCGTTCAGTGCCCGGATGTGCGCGGCCTGCTCCCGCCTGCCCATCTTCTCGGGCGGCATGTTTTCTTCGCCGCAGGCCCGGATCAGCGCCAGCAGCCGGTTCAGGTGCCACTTTTCACAGCTGAAGGGGATGCCGTAACTCGCCATTGCTGCATAAAAGGTCTCAGCGCTCTGGTACCGGGCTCGTTTCTTCCCGTTTTTGCGCTCCTTGAAGGTCGCTGCGCTCATCGGGTCCGCCATATATCGTTGAATGGCTGCCATGTTCTCCCGCGTCAGCCGGTCATAGACACTGGGGTCCACGCCCTGTGTCAGGGTCATGCACCGGATGTAATCCAGTGTTTCTTCCTGTGTCTTCGGCTTTGACTCGTCCAGAAACGGCTTGTGCCACTTGCTTTCCCATTTGGACAGGGAGAGCAGGCTGTGCTCCAGCCGCAGGGTCGCAGGCTTGTCGTAGACAAATACGCAGGCCTTCTCGTCCCAGCGTTCATTGCCGGGAATGTTGATCTCCAGCATTGTTTTCACTCTCCCTGTTTTTTCAAATGCGTGTCTGTACTCAGACAAAAAAATAAAGGCTAACCGGAAAATTCCCGGTCAGCCTCTGCCCTGTATTGGGCGGGTCTTATCAACCCTGATCCAGTGCGGGCAGTGCGTTTGCGGTTGCAGCCATAGCCATGGCGGGATTCTGCGCGCCTGCCGGGATCAGGCCGTTCACGAACTTGGTGGCAGCCTCGGTGTCGGTCACCAGTTCCATGTAGATGATGCTGTAAGCCGGGCTTGCCACAAATTCGGCGGTGTTGGCCTCGTTCTTCACAAACAGGCGGCCGTCCAGGCTTTTCTTGCCGTAGCTGCGCAGCAGAATGTCCTTGAACAGCTTCACCAGCTCCAGCTGGCTCTTTGCGGCGACGATCTTCTCAATGTAGCCGCGCATGCCGCCCTCCACGCTCAGCTGCATCTCGGTGATCTCCGCTTCGCTCAGGTTGAAGTAGAAATCCTCGGTGCGTTCGGTGCCGTCGTAGTCGGTGTAGGTAATGGTTTTCTTAACCATGATGGTTTCTCCTTTACTTCATTTTGAATTTTTCCGGGCTTACGCAGCAGCCTTCACTGCGGCCAGCAGCTCGTCCGGGCTGGGCAGAGTTGCCTCGGCGCTCTCGGTGCCGTACAGCAGGTCTTCCACAGCCTTCATCTGCTTTGCGGTCAGCTCGGTGCTGTCGAACTCGGCCACAGCGGAAGGCTTGAGGCCGGCAATGTTCACGGGAACGGTGTCGCACTCCCAGCTGAAGGTCTCGGCATCCGGGCTGTCGTTCATGGTCTCGTGGGTCTTTTCCGCAGGCTTTGCGGTGGCGTTCCACACCACATGGATGATATAGCCCTTGTCCGGGTCCTCGTCGGTGCCCACCTTGGTCTGCCAGCTGAAGCCAAAGCTCTTGCGCTTCTGCTGGCCGATGCGCACACCCTTGACCGGGGTCGACAGGCCGTCGCAGGGCTCGAACTCCTCAGGGTACATGTACGCCTCAATGGTAAAGCTGTAATCCTCGCCGGAGATCAGGCGCGCATACTTCATGTTGTCGGCCCACAGGTCAGTGGGCTCTGCGCCGCTGGGGCTCTCGGTCACACCGGTCAGGCCATTCCAGCCTGCACCATTAGCGTAGCCCTCGCCATCAGCCTTGGGGTAAACAACGCCGTGCGAAACACCGGCATGGAACTTGCGCTTGCCGTCTTCATCCCATTTGATTTTCATAGGTTTTGTCCTCCTTTATAAATAGGTGTCAGTACCACACGCTGAATACGTCGTGGTATAAGTTGTCCGAAATAAATTGGCGGTCATGAGAAGCCTTTGCAAGCTCGCCCATGGCCGCCGTCATTTCGCTGTCCGGTTTTGTGTCGATCACTGTCACGGTGTAATGAAAGGTCTGCCAGTATACCCGGTCGTCCGCATCCCTGTTGCGAATTTTGGGACGTTCGTAGCAGATGCAGGGGTACTTCATCCGCAGGTTTGCAGGCGGCTGGTAGTAGACGTTTTCACTGCCGCACCGTTTCTTCACGATGGCACGCAGGTACTTGTCCAGCGCCATCCGCCGTTCACTGAGCTTCACTGCCATGGTACAGCCCTCCCAGTGTCAGGGTCAGGCGCGGGTAGTCCACTGTCACGTCCGTCACCTTCCACTTTCCGCCGTAAAGCGTCACATACCGGAGATTGCAAAAGTGCTCCTGAACATACGGGTCGGCGATGACGCTTAACGTGTTCGCAAGGCTGATATCATCGTTCACCTTGTCGCCGGACTGTAATCTGCGGGTATTCCGCGTCAAATCGCCGTAACAGTCACGCTCTGTTACGATCTCCGAGTATACGCTCGGCTCTGTCTCCTTGGTTTCCACGAAGCCAAGCTTTCCAAACCACTTGCTCATAGCGCACCTTCACTCCATTTTGATTAGTTTATACTAACCTCAAAGCCTGAAGAATCAGGCCTTGGCGGTGTAGGTCACAGCAGTCTTGCCGTCGTAGGTCACAAAGCCTGCGCTGGTCTTTGCCACCGCCTGGCACAGCTCGGTGCCGTTATCGATCATCAGTCGGCCCAGCTTAAAGGCCTTCTCGCAGTCTTCCTGCGCAGCCTCGGTCTTGTGGTCGGCATCCTCGTACAGCTTGCCCTCATTTGCGTAGGCAATGTAGTTTGCCACATGCAGGTCATAGCCGGTCTCGTAACAGGGTTTCAGCATATCGGTTTACCTCCTTTTTAAGCAGCCCACTCAATGGCCATAGCGCTGTAGGGGCTGGTCAGTGCACCGGAGCAGCGGGTCTCAATCAGGTACTTCTGTGCGTTGAAGTCGATGTCAAAATCATCGAACATGCTCACGGCACCGCCCTTGTCCGCACCCACGGTGTAGTCGGCCAGGTTCACGATCACAGCAGCCAGATCACCGCCCTTGGCACCCTTGCGGCCTTCCATTTCGGGAATGGTCACGATCTTGGCAACACGCAGCTTGCGGGCCAGTGCGGCCTCGTCCGTGTACAGCGGGCGGCCCATGCCGTCTTCCAGCAGCAGCATCTCGGTCAGGGCATCCTCAGTGGTAAACATGGTCGGGGTGCCGCTGCCGCGGTAGTCCTTGCGGGCACGGATGGCCTGCTTGATAAAGGCCTTGTACTTGTCCTCCACGGTGGTCATGCCGGTGGTCTTCACCTGTACCTTGATGGTAAACAGGTCGGCATCGTTGAACACCGGGCGGATGCAGTTCTCGTCGATCTTGTCGCGGCTTGCTGCCATGCGGCCATCGCCCAGAATGTAGGCCAGTGCCAGTTCACGGTTCAGCTTGTAGCGCATCTCGTTGCGCAGCCATGCCACCACGTCAAAGCTGGTAATGTCGATCACGTCGTCGCGATCCAGCTCCTGCTTCTTGTACACCGTGGTCGGGCCGGTGGAGCGGCGCAGCAGGCCGAATACCTCTTCGGTCTTGTAGTTGCCCTTCAGGTAGCCCTTGGCACGTGCATCGTCCTCGGTCAGGTCCGCAAACAGGCTCTTGAAGCGGCTGAACGGGATGTGCTTCACGCCGCCCATTACCACGCTCACCCAGTCGTCAGGCTTGTCAATGATGCGGGGCGGGGTGTCCAGCAGGCGATCTTCCGGGAACAGCCAGTCGGTGTTGTCAATGCCGTGGCACAGGGCGTTCACTTCGCTGTCCTCAATGCCGGCATTTGCAAAAGCAGCCTTCATAGTGCCGCAGGTCTTGGCGGTCTTCACCACCTTGTTGATCTCGTCAATGCTGTGCTTCAGCACGCCATGGTCCTTGTCGTTGTCAAAAACATTGTGCTTCACGGTTTCGTCCTCCTTGTCTTCATCATCCTTGTCGTTGTTGGCCTCTGCATTGGGGTCGTCTTCGTCAAGGCCTTTTTTTGCCATGCCCACCAGTGCGCAGCAGCACTCCTGCTGTTCGGGGGTCATGCTGTTGTACACTTCTTCCAGCGTCTTACCGCCTGCCTGTGCCATGTTGTCTTCCTCCTCGCCCAAAGGGTTGTCATCGGGGTCAAGTCCGTGCTTCAGGCTCAGACCCCCATCGGTATAGATAAAGGCTTCTTCGCCTTCCTCTGCGTTGTAATCCGCGCTGTGCTCCACGATCTCATCGATCAGTGCACCCGGGTTGCAGCCCGCCAGCACCAGGCTCAGCTCACGGATCACGCCATGCATCACGGTGTTTCCGGCCTTCTTCAAACCGTTTGCAAAGATGCTCATGGCGTCAATGTCGCCGCTGCGCACGGCTTCCAGCGCACTCTGGCCGCTTGGGCTGTCGTTCATCTTCACATAGGCATAAACGCCGTCTTTCCGGTTCTGCAAAAGCGCGTGGCCCAGCACATGCTCCGGGTCCGAATGGTCGTGGTTCCACACCACCGGCACCTTTCGCCCATCGTCGCCCTTGAAGGCGTCCGGTGCGATGGTCAGCCCATCGTAGCACAGGGTGTTCGCCTTGGCCGCATAGCCGGAAAAATCGTAGTCGAATTTCTTCGCCATTTTGATTTCTTAAACCTCCTTCCTCTCAAGATTCCGTTAAGAATCTTTCTCCCTTGCCAAAAGCCGGTCTACAGTCTCCTTGCCGCCCGCCATGGCGGTGGGGTTCTGTATCTGGTCCGTGCTCTGGTTCAGGTTCTTGTTGCTCAGCTCGTCCGCCCGCGGGTCCTTCGAGGGTTTCAGACCAATGGCCTGCCGGAACTCGTTGGAGCTCATGATCTCGTTGCGGGTGAACTTGTCTGCCATCTCGGCCACCGTGCCAATGGGTGCCAGCTTGAACGGGTCGCGGAAGAACAGAATGCTCTGCCGCTGGCCGCGGGCGGTCTTGGTCAGGAACTTCCGCTTCATCTCGTCCACGATCGCGCTGACGATGGGCTCCACGATGCGGTTGTAGTAGTTGGTCATCGCTGCCTCGTCCGCCGTCCCGTTCATGATCTCGAGGGTAATACCCAATTGACTGTAGAACATGTTCGTCAGGTATTCGATCTGCTTCAGAAGGTTGTTTTCAAGGCTGCGGTTCAGCTGTGTCACCCGCTCGGTGCCGTCCGTCCACGCAATTCCGTATTTCGAGTCGCGGAGCTGGTCTTCGATCTCCTGTCGGCGCTTATTGGCCTGCTCCCGGCGTGCGTCGCTTTTCACAACGTAGGGCAGCTGAATGATCAGGTCCAGCTTCCCTGCACCTGCCTGCTCGTCCACCACGTCGAGTAAGCTCAGCTTGCGGATCAGGCGCTGCATGGTGCTGTTCGGCTCGTTCATGATGGCGTAGAATGGGTTCTCGATCAGGGCCACAGTCTTTTTCGGCAGGACCAGTTCCTCTTTCTGCCCGGTCTTGTCGTTGTAAAGCCGCACCCGCACATGCTCGGGGTACCATTCCAGCACTTTGCCCACCCGCATGGAGTAGATTTTGTAGCTGTCACTCTGGCTGGGGTCGTAGTTCGTTTCCACCGGCACCACGGCCACCACGCCTTCGTCCAGCATGCTCATCACAATGTCCTGCACAAGGCCCCGGCCCGTCTGGTCCAGGTTTGCTTCGAGGTTCAGGCAAGAATTAAGGCCCGAGTCGATGACCGAATCAAATCGGCCATTTTCGTCGAGCCTTACATGCTGTATCGTGATGGCGCTGCAGTCCATCGAGATGCGGTTGTATACACTGGTCACAAAGGTGCGTTCGTTTCCCCGCGTCAGCCGCACCCGGTCAGGCCGGTAACTGTACCCGCCTGCATACCCTCCAAAGTTCCGGGGAGGGTCCCGGTTCAGAAAAGCGTTCCAGGCGTGCTTCAGCCGGGAACCAAAACTCATTTCTGTTTCCATTTTGATTTTTCCTTCCTTTAAGAAAGGCTCTCCCGAGGGGGGAGAGCTCCGTCATAGCTCTGGCGCAGCCAGACTGTGGCGGTGAGAGGGTTCCTCCCGGTATCAGCTGTCTTTCTTCTTGTCGGTGTTCTGTCCGCCCACGCTGCCCGTGGCCATCGCGTTCGCAAGGTCCGGGTTGCTCAGAATGTTCGTCACCGCCTGCTTTCCGGCGTACAGCATGGCACCTTTCATCATGGTGGAAAGCGCCTGCTGCCCTGCCGTGTTGAGCACCGTCTTCACGAAGGTCTGCCCGCCGTTGATCTCCTTCTTCAGGCTTTTCACATCCCGTTGCAGCTGCAGCCGTTCCCGCTGGAGCTTCAGCTCCCGGTTCGGGTCGTCCTCGCGCACGTTCGTCTGGCCGGAAAGGTCGCGGTACTGCTTTTCCATCTGCATCCGGTTGATCTGGGCCCGCAGCTCCTCGTCCGAGAAGTCGCTGACTTTCTTCTTGGACACCTTCGGAGCATACTCCGTCGCTTCGGTCCCGGTGTTTGCGCCGTCTGCACCATCTTCGCCGTAGTGCTTCTTTCCGGCAGTGGTCAGGGTGCCGTCCTTGTTCTGGTAGCGGCGCACGCCCCATTTCATGCCTTTGATGCCCCAGTGCCAGAGCTCATCCTGTCGTCTCATCTTGTCCCTCCCTTCTGCATTTTTTCATCTTCTTTTACTTTTTATTGCTTTTATCCCCATTTCCGTGCTATACTGGCATTAACAGCCATTTTTGTGAGGAAAGAGGAAATCATATGGAGTCCAATGAACACCGCAAACATCCACTCAGAATTCTTTTTGCCATTTTGGGCATCCTGATCGTTTTGTGGATCGCGTTTGCAATTTTCAAGGGTTCTTCTGCGGCAAAGTCATTCCGAGGCAGTTTTTTAACCACAGGTGCGAACTTTTCTACGGCCTACACATATACGTCCGGCCGCGACACCTATTACCTGCTCTTTGGCTCCAACGTCAAAGCGGTATGGTTGACTTCATCCAAATCCGGCAAAGCCTATCTTACAACTTATCAGGGAGAAGGCCTTGCAAACGGCGTCGACTCTGTCTTCTATTATTCTGAGGGAACCTGCCACCGGAATTTCAAATACCAGGAGCCCGGCAGTGATTCCGTTCTGCTCGTCACTGAAACGTCTGGCGGCAATCTGCCTGCGGTTTATGCTTTTGAAAAAGCGGATCTCGAAGTTGCCAAGACCGCTCTTGATGAAATGAAGACTGTCTACGATATATCGAAACCGTAAAGGCTTGCGAGGAAAGGGAAATCCTATATGTGGACTGCTAAATGCCCCAAGTGCGGCGCAAAGCTTCAGTTTGAAGACAATACCGCTCAAATCATCAGGTGCCCCTCTTGCGGCGTACAGGTTCGCATCAACGTCAATGTGAACTATAGCTATTCCAAGTCGGAGCACACTGAGCACATCGTCGATGATGCAAAAATCAAAGCGGCCGAAAATGCAAGCCGTGTCATTGATCTTTTTGCTTCGCCCATTGAAGAACGCCGTGTCAAAAAGAAGGCAGAAGAAGAACGTATACAACGTGAAGCCGAGGAAGCTGAGCGCCGCCGTAAAGAACAGGAAGTCCAGGATGCGGAAGAAGACCGCATTTACCAGGAATGGGCGTCTGCTCAACGGGAAAAACATGCTCGTCAGGCCGGTCGCACAATCGCCAAAGGCATCAATTACTACCGTGCAAATAAGAAAAAATGCCTTATCAGCGCGGTTCTGATCGTTGCAGTTTTGGTTGGCGGTGGCATCTACGGGTCTGCTGCGCATAAGCGCTCACAGGAACTTGCGGTCCATCAGGCAGAACTTGCCCGTCTGAAAGACGAGGAAATCGCCGCATCGCACCTTGCCATGGGCGAAGTGAAAATGCCGGACTTTTCCGAAGACGACGATGCTCGAGATATTATCAAAGCGCTGAAAGATGCAGGCTTCACCAATGTTGTCGATCAACCAAAGCATGACCTGATTTTAGGCAATAAGCACTCCCAGTACGAACTTATCGAGGTCACCGTTGACGGCGCACCGTCCTTCACGAAGGGCGAATGGTACCAGCTTGATACAGAAATCGTGGTTTCCTATCACGATTACATTTTCGGATGACCTGGAAAGGAGTTTTTATGCCAAAAGAACTTTCCATAACCCCTGACGAAAAATTTATGCTGCATTTGCTTGATACTGGCATGTGCGATGGTGTTGTCGGGAGACCGTACAAAACCGCAAATGGTTACATCATTTCTTATGGAATAACCTGTGGTATTCCAGAGAAATACATATCACATCCCAATAAGATTGGTTATCAGAACCCTCGTCCTGTCCAACGTTATAAAACAGATGGTCAACGACTCGTTTTTCTCATGAAATTCGGCCATTACATGCCTGATGAAATTTTTCAGGAGTACAGTAAAGCGTCTGGCATGGCAATAACTCTACCAAAATCTCCGCGTGAACTTGCTGAAGAAGCCAAAGCTAAGGAAGTTGAGGCACTTCCGCCTAAAACTGAAACCGAACTTCGTCTTCTAAGGCGATTGTCGGCTGGCGAGTTCGATGGCTCAATCAATCATGGCTGGATTGTAAAAGGCGGATCTTGGCATTGGTGCGTAATAGAAAATGGTATTCCAATTCAATATAGCCAGGCTAAGGATTCCAAATTCTTTAACAATAAAGAAACTGAAACCATCGAAGCTTCTCCAAAAGTCTATAAGAAATATCTTACTGATGATGAAAAGCTTGAGTTCTTCCGAAAGTTCGGCAGAGATATGGAAGATGATGAAGCGTTCAACTACTCTTGGAGGGCTCGTCAAAAGCGGTATAATTTATACTAATCACTCAAACGCATCCCGGTTCACCTTATAAGCTACATACGCATCCATCATAGCGGCAACCGCGTCGATCTTCTGGTCATATCGTTGTTTCAGAAGCTTGCGGTTGCCGTTTGTGTCTTCCAGGGTAATGCAGTTGCCCATGGCAAATTGCATCAGGGCTTCGTCAAACAGCAGTTTCCGCTGTTCGCTCAGCTTCTTCAGCTCACCCAGCGGTACGCTTTCGGTCTTTGCGCCCTGGATCACCTTTTCAATGGCATACTCGCCGTTTTCCCGCGCCCACCGCTCCACAAAGTCCTTTGCGTTGTAGGGGTCGTAGCCAAAGGCACGCACGTCGTACCCGCTGTTCTCGATGAAGGCGTCCAGGTCGTCGTATACTTCCATCATGTCCAGCACCGTGCCTTCCATAATGACCAGTGTCCCCTCCCGCATGAACTCGTCATACTTCTGGCGCATGGCCTGCGGCAGTTTCGAGAGGGTGTAGCTCGTGATGTAGTCCCGTGTCTTCACGCCAAAGTAGCCGTGATCCATTGGGAACAGAAAGGTAAAGGCGCAGAAGTCGTCACCCTGCGAGAGGTCCGCCCCCATGGCACAGGCCATCTGCCAGAAGTCCCGGTGCCGGTGTGGCAAGGTCTCCTCGTAGGGGAAGAAGTAGGTGTAACCTTCCATCGGGATGCCGAAGCGCTTGGCCAGAATGTCGTTCCGGCTCGCCGGTGCTTTCTCGGCGCGCTCCACGTCCAGCTGGTAGGCTTCATAACTCACGGTCAACCCCAGGTTCGGGTTCGCCTTCACCCACATCGAAGGATCGTTCACTTCTTCAATGCTGTCCAGCTTGTAGTACCAGATGGACACATGCGGGTTGACGTAATCCCCTTTCAGGATGCTCATCAATTCCATTTTGATGGAGTCGCCGCAGCCGTTGCGCACCGTGCCCTCGCTGCTGGTCGCCACGATCAGGTAATCGTTCACCTTCGAACTGCCCTGCTCGATGGCACCAATGGGGTCTTCCCGGATGGGGCAGCTGAGCCACTCGTCTACTGTTGCCACCTTGTCTCTCCGGCCCTGCAGCTTGTCGATGCTCATGGGCCGAATTTCCAAAAGGCTGTTGGTCAGGAAGTTTTCGATGCCCTTCTTCGTGCTGGCCAGCTTCACCCTGCCGGAAGCAGCACCCGTCGTGTTCTGCAGGCTGCCTTCCGTCATAAAACGATAAAGAGGTCCTCTCGCCCGCGCGATCGCTGTGCGCACTGGTGAGAGGACTTCTTCTGCCTGTTTCATGGTGGGTGCTGTGGTGATCTGCTGGGTGGTGTACCCGTCTACGGAAAGAAAGTATTGCTGGATGCAGCTGTCGTACATGCTCTTTGCCGCACCGCGCGCCACGATCAGGTACTGCTTTCGAACCAATCGGTGCTTGATGCGCTTCTGCTCGTAGTGGCCGCCGTGTCCGTCCGGGTTCGGCTTGTAGACGGTGCGTTCCTCAAAGTAGTACCACCCGAAGATCTGCTCGGCCCATAGCTTGAAAGTCTCCAGCAGTTTCAGGTCCGTGCCATCCGTCAGGGTCAGCTCCCGTTCGCAGAATTTCACAAAGCCGTCCATGGCCTTGTCATCATAGTAAACGCCCGGGTTCGCGATCAGGTCGTCGATCCGGTTCATTTCCATGCTGATCTCTCTGCAAACAGGGATCTCCCCGCGCATCACGGCCTCCCGGAACCGGCCGTAGTAGATCGGCGTTGCCGTGTTCGAGAGTGCCATTTTGAATTTTTCCTTCCTGCGGGTGCGTTACGGTTTTGCCGCAGCACTGCGGCGGAACGCATTGCCGGTGATCTCCTTGAAATCATCATCGGTGATGATGCCCTTGATAACGTAGATACGCAGCATTGCTTCGCTGATGCGATTGCCGCGCCAGCGTTCCGCTAATTTTTCTTTCGTCGTCATAACGTCTGCCTCCTTATTCCGAAACCGTCGGCATGCTTAGCGCGACAATATCTTCCAGCGCATCTGCAATGCGCGTCTGATCGCTTACCGTATCTTCGGCGGAGCCCTTGCCTGCGGCATCTTCGAAGTTTTCAATGGCGTCCAAATAGTCCTGATCGGAAGTGCAGGCGCTGAAATCGCATCCTGCTTTGACCATCATGGAAACATAGTCATCAAAAACAAGCGCCACAGACCCGTTGATCACGCCGCCGCCAACGATCATTTTGGTGCGCTTTGCCCACGGATAACGAGAAAGCCACTGTTCTGCGGTGAGCTCCTCACCGATCGGCGTAAAAACAGGACTTACATTATCATAGATTTTGTAACGAGACACGTTTTGTCCTCCTTAACTTTGATTCTTTAACTCGAAATATTCGACGTACAAGCTTCCACCACCGGCAACCAGCGCATAATTTCCGACAGAGACGACCGTTGCCTTTGTTCTTCCCACGCTCAAGCCATAAGAAGTTCGCGTGAAAGAAGCATCAAAAACATCAACGACTGTGCTCTTGTTGTCTCCGCCTGCAAAAATCAAGCGCTTATCCATGCCGGAGCCCAATGTGCCTGTCGCGGTATTAGAACGACTGGAGCTCAAAGCAATCGTAGTGTCTCTGGTCAGCGACGCATTGTATCGGTCGATGTATGGCGTAGCCGTTGTGCCGCCGCCGAACACTGCATACCCCGCAAAAGACGCGCCCTGAAAATTTGTTCTGATTGCCGAGAGGTTCTCTAAAGTGTGCTTTGTCAACGCAGCATCGTAGCATTCCACCAGGGAATAACTCGTCGAGTCATCCTTGCCGCCTGCAAAGATCGCGTACTCGCCGATCGAAGCACCGGCCAGATAACATCGTGCCGTACCCAAAGCGGTAATTGTGCTCCGGGTCAAAGAATTGTCGTATGCGTCCGTTGTGTTGGAATTGGTGTTGTTGACCCATCCGGCAAAGATCAAATGGTTCGTGGTGTTTGCAGTAGCGCAGTTGCACTTTGCAGAACTTAGGTCCGTCAATTGCGTTTGCGTCAAAGATGTGTTGTATGAGATGGCCTCATCACATCTTATTATTTTTGCTTTGCCGAAAAGAGGTTTGTATAAATAATATCCGCCTGCGAAAACGGCTTTATTATTTATCACTCCACTCAACATGCCTGATCTCCATTTATCAGTATCTCTTGAGAAGCTAAGCTGCGCAATGTTTTGTGCAGTCAATGAAGAATCATAGGCATTTACGCTGTCCGAATAATTATATTCGTTTGATTGTCCATCGTCACCGCCTGCAAAAATCGCATAATTGCCAACGGACGCTCCAGCAACATTATTTATAAAACCAAAATTTCCATTTAAACTTTTCGAATTACCCATTCTTAATGGGACATTCGTCTTCCCTCCATAAACAATCGTTCTCAAATCCGAAAAGAATGGTTTCGCAACGCCATTTTTCCCGATATACGCTTTCCGAACCCTTCGCGCTTTCAAACCGGTAGAAACGCCTGTCTGAACATATTCAAGACGTTCATATTTTGCAGAGAGTGAGAAGGTTCCATCACTGTCACCATCGTTATCATGATGGATTTCGATGCTTATGGATTCTCCCGATTTGATTACCCCGGTCCAGGTTCCAGACTTGTTATAGGTACTGCTTGAGTTCCATTTTATAATATAAGTATCCCCAACTTTAAGGTATACTTTGACATCATCACTCGAATTCGAAGTAGAGCAATAAATCTTCCAATTGATGGTAATGGTCATATTTTTCGTTGCAGTATATGTGCCGCTGGTGCTTGAGAATGAAGTTGCCGGGCATTCATAAGGATTTGTCCCGGAGAAAAATTCAGGATAATTACCATACCCGATTTGCGTATTGACCGTTTTATTTTGATACCCGTAAACCGGTGATGACCCATTCACTCCGAGACGCAGGTGTTTGACTTCTCTTGCCGCATTGGATTTACCCAAATAAAATTTATGAGCCATAAGAGGGCCTCCTTACTCATAAACAAGGTAGATCGCGCCATCTTCCAATTCTGAGACACCGGCGGTCAGATCTTCTGTTCCCGAACCGATCTTGATACCGCCGAGGGCATTCAAAGTGGCCGCGGGCAAACTGTATTCCTGTGCGTTTGCACTCAGCGTGCCGTCCTTCTCCACCGTCAGTCCTTTGCCGACTTTGATTCCGCCCAGCTCGGCTGCAGTGGCGGCTCGATTCGGGAGATAGTTTTTTAAAAGCTCCGTGATTTCCCCATGCGTCGGATAATTCGATAAGTCGATCCGGGGCACGCTCTCGACCCAGACATTGGCACTGCCATCCCAGAGCCAGATACTGTTGGTGGAGCCGACGATAGCCCAGTCGCCCTTCGCGCCGTTCGGCACTGCAGCCGTCAGAGCTCCTTCTGTCTCAAACCAGCCTTTGTAGCCTTCCGCCACGGTGCGCACCTCATCCGCGTACTTTTTGGCGTTTGCTTCGCTGGTCTTCGTGTTTGTCTCGGAGATGGCTGCATTTGTTTCGCTGGTTTTGGCCGCAGTGGCACTGTCACCGGCTTTGGTCGCAGCGCTGCTTGCCGCAGTGGCGCTGTTGCTTGCCGCAGTGGCTGAAGTGGCTGCTTTCGCCGCAGAGCTTCCAGCGTTGGTTTCGCTCGTCTTGGCCGCGGTCGCGCTCGATTGCGCGGCAGTGGCGCTGTTGCCCGCTGCCGTGGCCGAAGTGGCTGCATTGCCCTCGCTGGTCTTTGCCGCGGTCGCACTGCTGCCTGCTGCCGCAGCACTTGAACTTGCCGAAGATGCAGAACCTGCTGCACTGGAAGCACTCCCAGCTGCCGCGCTGGCACTCCTGGCCGCACTGGAAGCACTTTTACCGGCATCATCAGCATAGTTCGACGCAGCCGTTTTGGAGCTCTCTGCCGATTTGGCATACGCGTCCATCTGCTGCAGCACGGTCCCGGCATGAACGGTCAGTTCGTTCTTCAGCTTGCTCAGGAAGTCTACGATCTGCGGCTGGTTGCCTTCCACGTCAACTTCCAGGCCTTCCAGCACGCTTGCCGCGCCAAGGGTCGTGTGATACGCCTTCTGCACCACGCCGCTGCTGTCGGCCGTGAAGCAGTTCACCACAAAAAGCACAGTGCCCTTTGTCATCACTGCGTCTGCATCCACCACCCAGATAAAGCTGAAGGTGTCCGTGTCCGCGGTCTTCTCGCTTACCGTGAAGTAGTTCGCCTCACCGTCCGCATTTTGATAGTTGATACGGATTTGGAAACTTGAGAGGTCGCTTCCGTGATAGTATCGGTTCATGCGGAAGCGTACCCGGTTCACATCCTTATCGCCCTCCACGCCCAGCACGACGCCCCGCTCGGGGACGGTGATGATGCGCAAATGTTCGTCAATGAGAAACGAAAGCTCGTCGTCGTTTTCGGTCGTTTCCGCCGCCAGCAGTTCGTCTACCGTCGCCATTCCATCCTCCTCTTTCAGTTTTCGTCGCCGCCAAGCCCTTCCAGACTCGTTCCGGTTCCAACGGTCGTTCCAAATGCCTGCGCCACGGTCCCGTCGGCATCCTTCTTCACACAGTACACCGTAAACCGCACCGTGCCTTTCGACGACACCACGTCTTTGCCCACCACCCAGGTGAACCGTACGGCATCTTCGCTCACGGTCTTGTCCGTGGTCGGGACAATCCCGCGTTCGCCTTCAGCATTGTCATAATGTACTTCGATGGTAAAATCCGAAAGGTCGGTCCCACGGTAGTAGCGCGGCATCCGAAAGCGGACCAGATTCACGTCTTTGTCGCCTTCCACGCCCAGCACTGCCCCGCGCTCCGGCACTGAAATGAGTCGGAAGTCCTTGTCAATGACAAAGCACAGTTCTTCTTCCTCCCGGTTCGGCTCGGCCATGCTGGCCAGCACATCTTCCACACTTGCCATCACGTCACCTGCTCGATCAGTACCGGGTTTGTCTTCATGCGGGTCTTGCCGGTCTGGCCGATCAGCTGCACCTTGAAGCTCCTACCGTCGGTCACTTCGTCCGGCACCATGCACTCAAAGTCCGCGTTCACAGCCATGGCGTATTCGTCGTTGAACACCAGCACCTTCTTGGCGTAGAGCCAGTCATTGTCCGCGATCTTCAGCCGACAGCGCAGATATCCCTTGCTCCCGGAGATGATGCCGCCAAAGTCGCCGTCCTTGCGCAGGGTCTGCCCCTCGACGGCAAACGGTAAAGTTCGCATTAGCTCTCCTCCTTGTCGCATTCCGTGTACAGCCGCCACTCCAGCTCACTGATGAGGTTCTTGGTGGCCTCCATCACGGTGCTCGACTGCGGCGGGTCAAACAGCATCCGCACCTTCAGCGCCACATAGCTTCTCACCGCCTCGATGTCCGGGCCGTCCGCCATGTACTGGCTCCATGTCGCCGTCGCATCGCTGATGGAAAAACCGCCCGCCGGGCCCACGCCCATCTGCCGCAAAATCATCAACACACTGTTGATGTGCATGATGAGGTCCGGGTCAAATGCCGTATACTCCTCGGTCAGACCAAGGAGTTTCTTTACCGAGGTCAGTATACTGTCCATTGTTTATCTCCTTAGTCCACGATGCACTGGTTGTCCCACTTCTTGTAGGCATCCAGATAGGTCTCGCCCTTGTCGCCGTTGTGGGTGACTTCGTAGTACATGCCGTCCGCCACGGTGGTGCTCACCAGCGCCTTCCAGTTCTGCAAAGTCTTCGAGAACCAGACGACATACACGTCATTCAGCGTCAGCTTCACACCGCTGGTCGGGTCTGCGTGCTCGTTGAAGTAGTCCACCACCAGCTGGCGTGCGTAGGTCATAAAGTCGGTTTTGTTCATTTTGAATTTCTCCTTTTCAAAAGAAAAAGCGCACCAGCTGTTAAGCCAGTGCGCCAAAGTAATATTGTTTTTATTCTCTTAAAAGTCCAAAGAGTTCTCCGAGATTGCTTCCGAGCTTATTTAAAAGCTCGTCTCTTGAGCTGCACAACTTGTTAGCTCTCTCGATTGCTGTATCAATATTCGGAAGGAAATATGTATCAAATGTTTTTCTCTGTATTCTTTTCCCGCCTCCTGTTTTCTCAAGCAGGTGTTTGTCCACAGTTTCATCGTTAAAATCAAGCATTTTTTCAAGTTCATCCGCATACTCAGACTTTACATCCGCAACATGGAGCAAGAGCCAGAATTCAAATCTGGGATTTGTAAGAAAGCAGCGATATCCTTTCTCATCACACTCTTTGAAAATCTCCGTCATGTTCTCTGGGCTGTGACTTCCTGCATCTCGGTCAATAACGATTCCAAAAGCATCGTTTTCTCCATTATTGGCACCTTTGAACTTGTTGAGAAAACGTAAATACACCAAATCAAGCTGTTCTTCTCTCAGGTACGCTTCAAAACGTCTTTTTTCTTTTTCTTCGATTGTCTCAGGTTCCTCGAGATATTGATGAATAAATTCCTTAGAGTAGTGTTTTAGTTCCAGCGCATCAATTTCATCTTCAAAATTTCCATTGTTCCTTATTTCAAGATAATTGTCGAGCAGTTCCACTACTTTTTCCGGTGAGCTTGAAGTATCTCTGCGTCCCAGCACATGAATTTCGATGGCCGACTTAATTCCGATTTTCTCGCGAGCCTGTCTCACATATTCGAAATACTGCCGTTCTGTCACATCGCCCTCGACGGAGAGATAAACAACACGCTTTATATTTTGCGTTTCTGGTCTCTCATATCGTGTTGACGCAGACAACCTAGGAGGGATTGCCATATTTATACCTCCTCGCTGTCGATTTCCGAAATACAAGGAATTGCACCATAACGCCCCTGAACGTAATCATTCAGAATATTCTTATTGTTACGTGTTTTAAACTCACTCAGTGAATATAGCCGTGTGCTATGCTCATCATCTCTTTCAGCAAACCATATTTCATCTTTTCGCAACAGATTCAAAGTCAGAAGATTCAAATCATGTGTCGTACAAATCATTTGACAAGCGCTGCCGTCCGTTAATTCAAAGTATCTTCGAACAAACTCTTCTGTCAGCTTACTGTGAAAACTACGATCCACCTCATCGATAAGGACAACTCGTCCATCTTTCACTACTTCGTACGCAGGAATTAAATCGAACAGTCTTTGCGTTCCATCCGACTCGTCAAACAAATCAAACAAATCCTGCTGATTACCATGATTCATCATGAGTTCTTCTGCCATCAATTCTCCATTTTCCATGGACAAAACAAATCTTCTGTTGTCAATACTAATGGATTTTTTGGCTCCCTCATTCATGGATGTGCGTACTTCTTCATGCTTTTGAATTTCGTCTTCTATAATAGAAGTAACTTGTTCAATTTCTTCTTTCGCCATGAACGACAGAGCTTCTTCCAAAGTTTTCTTCTGGGAAGAAATACTTTCTATACCGGTATCAAATCCCGAAAGCATCTGGGCAAGGGAGGTTGTATCACCACTGTCGTTCACAAAGAAATTGTTTATGTCCCTGGCATGGCTATAAGGATAAATCACTACAATCTTCAGGAACCAATTATAAACAACCTTTAGCGGCCTAAAGACAGAATCTTCATCGATATCTTTTTTGGCGATTTCACTTAAAAGCAACCGATTTGCGCTAATATCTGTTTTATATACTTCATAACGCATTTCATCTTTTGATTTTTTGGGAATTTCTAAGTCCGTTCTTGTTTCATGTTTCTCTATGTCTCTCTCAAAAAAGCAGATTTCTTTTTCACCGGTAATATCATAGAGCCATTCTGCTTGAAATTCTTTATTTCGATAATCGATAGAAAAGCCATAAGAGTACAGTCCACTATTTGTAGCCAACTCTATTTGGAAAACTCCCGGGCGCTTGCTGCAAGAAGAATCGATTCGGAAGTATCGATCACGATTCCTCCCCATTCTTGAATCTCCGGAAATTACAATATGACGCATAAAGTCAATCGCTCGTACGAAATTCGACTTTCCAGCAGCATTTGCTCCGAAAATAAAGCTACTTTTTAAAAGTCGATTTCCATTCATCGACACAATGTGCGAAGGATGCCGAGAGCCCTTTCCAGCTGCCATAGAAAAGATTTGCTGTTCTTTGAATGACATATAGTTTTCAACAGAAAAACGAATAAGCATGACCATTCTCCTTCCTTCAAACTATATTATACACAGCTCTTTCGTAATCTTCAATCGATTTTTGAGAATTTACATGCAATTTTGTCCATCATCTGACGACAACAGCGTTTTTATTTCCATAGGCAGGTGTCGCCCGGTCTGCGTTCGGCAAATACCGGCTTCAAGATGCTGTCGTCTCCGTAGTGAATAGCCTTGTGCGTCCGGTCACTCACGCAGATCACGTTCTCCGGGTCGAGCAGTGCATCTGTGTGCCCAATCACATCCTCTTTCGTCAGCGGATTCATATGGTGAATAATAATTTTCGGTCGGATGGGCTTGCCATTCCGTATCACCCAATCCGTGATCTCGCGGTCAGGACAGCCAAGATCGCATCCCGCATCCCGTACAATGATCTTGTCCCGGAACTGCCGCCATTCTCTCGACTGGTAAAAGCTCTGGTTCAGATATCGGTCAAAGCCAAAAGTATCGTATCCAACCGTACCGTGCAGCTGCAAATAGTGGAAACGGTCTTCAAAGGTCGCATACTGGCAAAGCTCAGAGTATGTCTTCCTGTCCATATGCTCAGTACCCAATACACCAGCAGACCATGGCAAATGCCGTGCAGATCATTGAAAGACAGATCAGTTTGCCATGCAGGTTCTCAAGGCCTCCCGCTTCGTCATGGCAAACACACTCAAATGTAAAGATCAGTGTACACCAGCATCCGAACCCGCCGATCCGCTTATCAATGATCCTTGGGAGTCCAACCGCGATGGCCGTCAGAAGCGACAGAATACTCGGAGGCAGATACCACCAGTAGCGTGTGCTTGTTGGTTGTTCTCTGTCCGTAAGAATACACGCCAGCTGAAGCCACGGCAGTGCTGCCATCAGCCAGAAGCAAACTTTCTCAAGTCCAGTCATTGCCGTCGTCCTCCTCGTCCTGTCCGTTATATACCCGCATGGCCTTGATGGCTTCGGCATATATTTCTTCGGTGTTCTTCGCCGCCTGCAGTGCTTCGGTCTTTGCCCGCAGAAGTTTGTTTTCTTCTTCCAGCTTCTCTTTCTCCAGCTCTGACTTGAATGTAGCCAGTTTCAGAAAATGGGTCGTCTCGGCCGAGGAAGCAGTGCCTTCCCGCAGCCGCTTTTCAACCAGATCCATTGCCAGAGAGATCATCTGGTTCTCTCTCGCCTCCGGAGACAATGCCGGCCGCATTCCGACATCCTCGCCAGATGAGACCTTTCTTGTCTTCATGCGTTTTCATTCCTTTCGGGCGGATCCGTGTTACCGGGTAACCGCCTCATATGTTTTCTCGAAGATATCAGGCTTACAGGGATAAATTTCACCCTTGATTCCCTGGATCACATAGTCGCCATAATTCGCATGATGCCAGCCTTCAAGCGTTTTAATGTCGGCATTCGTATCATGTGCGTGATAAAAGCCGGAACTCTGTCCGTGCAGAATGATGTCATTCTTCGCAACGGCATCCGTGAACCAGTCCGGCATATTGTCGATGCCGAGCTGAAATGCCTCGATCACAACAGGCTTCTTTCGAAATTTCATCGTCATCCTCTTTTCGAGTTTTGTCTTTTTATTCTCTTTCGTACGGGTTTATCGTCACTTCTATTAACTTTCGTGCCGCTTTTGAGCACTTTGCGTTGACTTTGAACGACTTTTGCAATACTTTTCTGCACTTTTAGCTTTTGTAAAGGCTTATGGGAGCTGTTAGAGAGAATGTTTTTATGAAGGTAAAGGAGAAATCATGATGCCGTAAAACCCAAAAAGCAAGCCATTTGAAAGGAGGTGTCAGAACACTATCCCATAAGCCCTTACAAAAGCTCTGATTGCCAAAACAATCAGAGCAGAAAATCCAATACCCGGCTCTGTCTACACCCAAAGCCCAAATATCAATTTTACCTCCGGGGAAATATCAAAGACCGGCGCGATTTAGGGAGGGGGTGGATTTTTCAGACCCCCTCCCCCTGTCTAAACGTTCTGTTTAAGCAGCGTTGTCACCGTTTTCACTGTCGGGAAGGGTCTTTTTGACCTTCCGGTACAGGTTCAAAGGATCAGCTTTGATAATTTGATCGATTGCCTGCTCAATTTCATAAGCATTTTCGTTATCAGACAGCTGATCCGAGGTGTACGCGAGCCGCGCAAGGAGCCCGCAGGAGTTGTAGCCGTGGTCACAGTCAAAACGATACCACTGATCGAACTGGTCGTGCGGATCATAAGGATTATCGACCGTAGTAATGAAACAACGAACCATAATTTTTTCTTCCTTTCGACCTTATTTGTTCAGAGCATCGTAAATCGTGGACTTCGGAACGCCACAAGCTTCGGCAATTTGCTCATAGGTGTATCCACCAGTGAGCATTGCTTTTGCTTTACTGAGTTTTGCAGACGAAAGCTTTGCAGTTGCTTTTGGCATTGCGCGCTTAACGATTTCAGTTGAATCAGAAGAATTCAAGAACTTTGTCAGCAGCGAATCAGAAATTGCGTGCTTCTGAACAGCTTCCCATTCGCGGTCGCTGAAGACGATCTTGGTCTTACTACTGTTAGCCCCAACCTGTTCACGGGCGCGCTGCATCTCGACACTTGAGATCTTCTTGATTTCTTTCTTATCGTCCTTATTGTTGTAGTCCAGACCGCGAGCTTCGACAATTGCCTTGATTTTGGAGTTTGCGATGATCATGGCACGGCGCTCTTTCGGCTTATTGGCCAGAACAGCCTGATACTTCTCGTTCAGGGACGCCACTTCTGCGGCATACTCCTTGGCTGCTGCCGGGTCACGCTGGATGCCCTTCATGTTGACGGATTCCTTGCGTGCCTTGTTAGCCATTGCCTTCAGAGAGTTAGAAAAGTCTGCATACAATACTTCCTGCGGGGTTCCGGTCTTCGAGGACATAAGCGTACGTGCATCATCTGTTACTGAAATCAAGCTAACCTCAGTCTCTGCATTGTGCTCCTTCCCCTGTTTGTCCTTGTAGACACGGCCACTCTCCTTATAGATAGGTTCGCCCGTCTCTTTGTCAATACGAACGCTACCACGACGTTCGGGAATGCGGACAGTCTGCTTACGACGGGACAGCAGGGTAGATGCACCGCCATACTTCTCGTATGTGTTACCTTCCTCATCTGTAAGCGTTCTGATCTGGTACTTACGTTTCAGTTCCTGGATTCCATTCTCTTTCTCGGAGCGCTTGTAATCCAGCTTGTGCTTCTCCGCATCAATAACGACCATGGAGTGGCGCACTGCACGCTCCAAATCTTCGGTCGGTGCTCCGCGCAGTGTCATGTCAGTAATGAGATTGGAGATGATACCCATCTCTTTCTGCTTCTCATCCTTCTTCATCAGGCGCACATTGTTAGGATTGCCTTCGGGAACAGCATAAGAGGTCTTCGGGTCAAAACCCTTCAAGCCGGGCAGCGGATCAGTCGAGTTGATACGCACCTTGTCACTCATAGGAATTGCCATGACCGTGTCGCCATCGAAGTCTGCACCAGACAGGCGCTCAGCCACCTTGGAACTGATACCGATTGCATCGCGGACATTACCGAGATTTGCTTTGCCACTGGCATTCTTGTTGTTTACCGTGACAATCGGAATCTCAAAGGTACCTGCATGAGGATAGCGAACCAACGCAAGCTGGGTACCATTCTCATATGTAGGGCAGTAAGCTTCAGTCTCCTTGATCTTGTCCAGAGGAAGGATGACTTTCGTTGCCTGACCGGGAAATGCCGATGCCTTCAGCGTCATGGATGTGCCATCGCACTTCTCCGCGAAGTCCATCAGCATCTTTTTCTTGACGGTCGGGTTCGTGTAGTGCATGATCTCGTCGTACTCAGCCTTATAATCGGCCATGGTGAGATCAAGCTGCTTCTTAATCAGCGGCAGGGGTTGCTTAGAAAGAAACTGAGATGAAACGCTCTTGGACATATCGTCCCAGTCGCCTTCCCACTTCAGTTTGTTGATGGGAGAAAGATGCTCTTTACCATCTTTGCCAACATAAGTGCTCTGACCTTCAGCAGTAATGGCTGCGCCAAACGGATTGCCCGGGTCGTTCTTGATTTCCTTGAAGACCTTCATCTTAGGCGTACCAGAAGGTTTGTTCGTGTTGAACACAATGTCCGCACCATCCTGCATATTGTCGGAATACATGGCCATGCCCTTCAGATAGTGGCTGTTGTCCACCATGATACGAACCTGAGCATAATGGGAATTGCCCAAATCCAGATCAGGCACACCACGGCGAATCTCCATGACGCCGTCCTTTGCAAGACCGCCTTCATCGCCATAGCGAACGGCAACACGCTTTGAGTCTAAACTCGAAGGAGGCTGCAACTGGCGAAATGAACTGCCACCATCATCAGAATGATAGTCGCCCAGAGACTGGATGTCACCCTGATGCTTATAGGCATAACTCTGGTCATATTCCGGCTTTGCCAGAACAGTGATGTTGGTCTGCTGACGGAAGTTGGTGGGCTGCTTGATGCCGACGCCATAGCGCTTGTAGCCATGCTCTGCTTCCAGAATATAAATGGCTTCATCCATCTTACCTTCCGATACACCGAGAACCAGATTTGTGCCTTCTGACACATCAACCATGCCCTTCTTGTCTACTTCCTTCTTCAAGGTTTCAGCAATCTTCTCGGCTTGATCTTTCTTGGTGCCGACACCGTTCTTATACATAGAGCGAACGGTGGATTCCGGAAGGCCGAGCTTCTGGCCGATCTCAGTCCAGCCCATGTCAGGGTTTTCCTTCTTCAGCTTCTGGATGTCGTCCCACTGCTGCGCCTTGCGGTCATGACCAGCTTTGGTTTTGGCAACACGGAACTCTGTGGCTCCGAGCTTATAATCGTCGGGCAGGGTGCTGTTGATAGCATCGAGGATTTCGCCTTCCACCATACCTTTATTCTTCAGCTGATCTACGCGAGACAGGAAGTCGCCAGAATGCTGATACGGGGTCTCACCGCTGCCCCACGGATAGCGGCCAGAATGACGTTTTGTGCCATAATGCTCCAGTGTATCGCCTTCGCCGCCATACTCGATGCCAAAGTAGTTCTTCAAATCTTTCTCAACCGGGTTCATCATATCAGCACACTCCCATTCTCAGCTTTGCAATGATCGGATCAAACTCACGAATTTTGTCCATAATCGGATTGATGTCATCAGGGCCAGGATTCGCGATGAGAATATCATCGGACTGGTAGATGCGGTTCTCGATCTGGATTTTCTCGGGCTTGATTCGATATTCGAGGCAGAACAGTGCGTCATAAATCAGCAGTTGTTCCATGTGCGCCGGAATCATTCCGGTCTTGAGATCGTGGATACGAAGAATATCATCTCGGAAGCAGATGGAGTCTGCCGTTCCGAAACAGTTGTCAGAATAATAGAGAACCTGCTCAGGCGTCATACGGAAGCCAATAGCATCGTTGACATAATTATTCAGGGTTTTCTTTGAACGGGGAAGCTTTTGGCCAAGTTCGATGCACTTTGCTGCGAACTCGTGCAGTTCGGTGCCTTTCTGTGTGGCCATAAAGTTCGTATAGACAACGGCAAGTTTGTCGGGATCATAATTGATCCAGCTATACTTACTAGCGCTGAGAAAAGCGTGCTGTCCTCTCAGACGCGAATGATCGTTGAAGGTCATTCAGAATCTCCTCCTTATTTTCCGGGTAAATGAACGCCGCATAGCTCATCTGATTCATCAGGTTCACATAGTAATCCTGATTCGGCCGATGCGGGGCATTCGCAGTGCGCTTACCTTCGAGTGCTGCCCACCTATCACAATATAAAACCAAGAGATCAGGCATTCCCTGAATCTCGGTCGGGTCAATGTGCAGGACGATACAGCCCGGAAAGCGCTCTTTGAGTTCTCTTACCAGGTTTGTTTTGAATCGGTTTTCCAGCATAAAAATCTCCTCCAAAAAGAAAGAGGAGTAGCACGTTTGGGACGCACTCTCTCCTCTCCATAAAAGGGACAGTATTTTTCACGCGGGTCAAAACAGCCCAAAACGGATGCAAACGGACGAAAACAGTCCAAAACGGATAAAAACAGAAATTAGGGTTGTAAAAAAGAAAGAGCCACAGATTTCTCTGTAGCTCCTCGCTTTAAGTCAATCCAACACTTTCATTTCATCAAGAATATCGCTCAGCCTTTCACCATTTTTCTTTCGCCTGTCGATTTCAAGCCATTCTTCATTCGTCAGTTCCCGACGCAACTTCCAATAATGGCCAAGACTCCGATCATAGCAATACAAGTCCTTCAAATCTTGCTCTTTGGCCAACACCGCGTGTTTTGACAGCATTTTTGCACCTGCTGCCACACCGCCAACGACAATTGGTCCATAAGTGATGATTTGCTCCTTGTGCTCATAACACCAAGTCTGTACCTTCATTTTCTTGTCCTGGAACCATTCCCGAATCTGAGCCTTCTTTCGTGCTCTTTCGAGTTCGTCCATAGTGTAAACCTTTGCCATAAATATCTCTCCTTTATATTTTTTGTTTGGATTTCTCCATAAGGGATCAAGTGTTTTTCGCGTCCGGGCAAAAGAAAAAGACGCAGATTTCTCTGCGCCTCTTATCTCTAAAATATCATTCGGGTCGATGCTGATAGAAGAATAAGTACCAGTCGGGCACTCCGGCTTCCAGCATTCGCCCATCGTCGTACTCAAACTTTCCGTAGTCTTCGCTAAGTTCGAGGTTTGATGTCTCATACTCATCCAAGCTTATCGGATGATTGATCTCATCTTCCGTCTTTGTAATGTCACACGCCCGGCAGGTCCAGTAACCCTGCACGTCTTCGGTCATTGGCCGACCGCATTCGCACACAGGAATCTTCGTATGCAATTCTACGAATTCGTTTGCATAGCAGGTCACAGGATTTCCGGCAGCGTCCGTAGCGGTCCATTCTTCAAAGCCATCGTCGTTGATAAAGCGGTTCATATAAGCCATCTTTATTACCTCATAAGCATCTAATCGGTGTGTACAACGGTCGTCTCGAGTATACAACGCTGGTCGGGTTCTTACAAGTTTTTCGCCTTGAACTTTTCGTAAATTTTGGCTCTGCCCACTTGCCCACTTTTTTCTCTTAACTATATATAATATTTTTATTTTTTATAGTGTAAATAGAAATAAAAGTGGGTTTTTTGGGCAGAAAGGCATTTTTCTTCAAAAATATAGCGTATTTACGCAATATTTTGTTTAAAAATCGTGCCCACTTTTGATTTTAAAAGTGGGCAGAAAGTGGGCAAATGGCCAGAAATTGTGAAAGTTTTGTTAACAAAATGCCCGATTTTCTAACCTAGAATAGAATTTCACGCTTCTGACACGACTTTACCCAGAAAAAAGTGGGCACGAATTTCAAAAGTGGGCAAAGAAAAAAGACGTCGAACAATTCGCTGACGCCTCTTTTCAGCTAAATTCTAGCTGCTGTCAATGCCAATTTTCATCAGTTCATCATCTCCTCTTCTTCAATTTGATTCAAATATTCGGCCGCCGCATAAATGAAATCTTTCGGCGAAGGCGGTCTATTCAAGGGTCTGCCCATCACTTTTTCCATGACATGACACTGCTCACGCCATGCGATGCCAACCGCTCTGCGAATATCATCGTCAAGACGTTTCCTATCTCGTCCGTATTTGCCGCTAAGGTAGTCATAGCATCCGATCAGCCCTCCCGAATGCTGCCCCTCTGCTGCATCAATTGCGTCACCAAGCATATTGAAGCCAATCAGCCACGGCCCAATGTTGAGTGATCTCAGAAAATCGCGTGTCCGAGCTCTCATTCGATCACCTCCTTTCAAAGTCGCACCGTAAATGCCGTAAAAATCCCGCATCCCAGAACAAGGAAACTCTTTAGAATATCTTTCCCAGGCACAGTCACATGCACGATTTTACCCTCTCGTCTAGTGCGGACGCCAATCTTAAAGCCACTCATAAATGCGTGCGCGTACAGGCAGCACATCAAAGCGGCAAGCAGAAATCTTATCATGAACTCACTTCCACTTCTTTGCTGATTTTTACAAGCTTAATGGCAAGCCGCAGAAGAAGCATCTGGGTTTCTTGGGCGTTCTTGAGCATTGCCGAAATATCCTGCGTTGATGAACGACTTTTTACTATCAAGGACACATAGGTATTCGGGTCAAACGTTTCTGCATAGCTTACCAGCATATCCACAAAGTCCTCGCCATTAAGTATGACCCTAAATCCTCCTGTTGAGGTATTACGGTAAAGATTTGTACCGGCTTTAGTTCGGAACGTTCCAAAACCGAACTCATGAAGTGCGGCAATATATCTTTCATCAATCTCTTTCATGCTTACTTCACCGTGCTTCCTTTCCCGTCTGGTCATCCTTCGGCCAGTACGTGTAAATATCATCGAACACCACCGGAATCTTGCTCTGCAGTTCCTTCAGCAGCGGGCACATCAGTTCTCTCATCTGAGGATGGGCCGCCACAGGAGTACGCAGCTTGAAGATGCTGCGCCACTCACGGTAGTTGGCCGTCACCACGATCTCGGTCTTCAGGCATAATGGCAGCACACAACGAGCCTGTTCGGGACGCATCTTACGGTCATTGACCATGCAGAGATACGCCGCCTCAGCATCAGCACACACAGTTTCCCATGCATAATACTCCCGTGTGCCATCCGAAATGTAACTCGGCTTCACAAAGCTCAACTCTCCGCCAAACTTCTCCTTCGAGTAGTTGCAGTACCGAGTGCTCTCCTGCGCAAAGGAGGCAATGCGGTGCCGCACCAGCTCATTGGCCACACCACGGTCGCACGTGAAGAGCACGCTCAGCTGAGAATGCTCCAGCATAGCCTCATGCCCCTGCTTCACCAGAAAGCCCACCAGCTTCTTTGCCGACTCACCGTCCGGCGTGATCTTGTCCTCGCTCTTGTAGCAGACCCGGGCAACGCGCTCGATCTGCTGCAGCTCCTTGATGCCGCCCTCAGAAATATCAGTGAGGATTTCGTACTTAGGTTTAACAATTTTCATAATTAAATCTCCTTTTCATCAGTGAATCCACCATTTCGAGCTGACTGAGGCTCTTTCCGTTGCCCCTTTGTGGAACTACGTACCCGAGATGAGCCATATGTTTATGGTCACAGGATTTCACTTTGGGGCACTTCTGGCATTTTGGAGCAAGAATGGTAATCGCTCCAAAGTCTTCGTTCATAAACCAACCTCCTTCTTCAACTTACACTCCCAGTCGCCGCAGATATCTCCGCAAGCGAACTTCTTCGCGGTCTTCATGCCTTTACGGATGGCCTCCTGCTTGTCGGTCACTCTGACTTCAAAGGTCTGATGCCCACCGCCGTTGTCTGTGCAGGAAAATATAAAGGTATACTTTCTCATGCTTCTTGCCTCTCAAAATTCAGCGGATCATACACATAGCCCATAGGCCAGCCCAGACGTTCTAGCCAACACGGATAATAGCGAAACGGAAGCTCCAATCCGAACCAGTTTGCGTTCAGAATCATAGCCCCTTCGCTTATAGCAAGCGCGAAATGGAACCTGAAATATTTTCTTGATGCAGATTCCACTCGGTAAAGTTCAAGTCCTGGAAAGCACATAAATAATTCTCCTAGTCCTCTAATACCATAATGATAAAGTCAATAATGCTGTTCAAAGCACCGACGATTTTAAACAAAATATCTTTCACGAGATTCTGTCGTTTTGGGGTTATTACAGGTGCTTCATGCCTCTGAATATCTACGCTCGGGCTTTTAACGACGTACTCTATCGGCGCATTATTTGCATACAATATTTCCACTTCTGTGCATTTGTCAATCAAGGCCATGTATTCTCGCATCTCATTTGCGCTCATGCCGCCGTAGCGAATGCTTTGAAGTGCTTGATTATATAAGTATTCCTCCAATGCTTCTCACCTCACAGCAAAATCCGAAATAGCGTGAACCAGATTACCTTCAGCGTAACTGTAATGATAATCAGCCACGCGCAGATAACCATGGTCAAAGCCAGCACATGTCCGAAGAACACTCCGAGCTTTGTCCAAATATCATTCATCCTTATCAACCCTTTCGAACCCTGCAAAGTCTCCAATACCAACATGTCCGCCCTTACAGAAATGAACCGGTTGAAACTTCATACAGCTATCAAAATGGTGAACCGCATCGTCTAAACCACAATAATGATATTTGCTGTCGAATTTTCGTTCACAGTACCGGCACTTATAGGTCGCCTTATACACAATCACCCCACACACCTCCTCACAGCATCCACCCGGCACTCCGCAGCGTTCAACTCAAAAATAGCCGCATCCACAAATTCCGGGTCGCAGTGCTCGAAGTGGTTCCGAGCCACCTCCAATGCCTGCAAAGCCTCCCGCAGGGTGTTCACCGTCGTAGGAATCGGCTCCATGCGGAATATCTTTTTGACATACTCAGCGATTTTTCGCAGCATTTCTACACCTCCACATCTTTGTGACCTGACGAGCCGTGAGCCAGCCCTCAACATCATCATGGCCAAGCAGTTGCGCGCCCATCACCTCGATAAGCCCCTGCTCAAAGCCATAGGAACCCCAACCCCAAATGCCATCCCAGATACGATCTCCAGCAGCATCATATGCAACGATTTGCTCGCCACCATCGTGTCGTCCGCCCGGAAGAAACTCCTGATTGTCCGGTCTGTCCATCTCTGGCCAACGGCGTCCATAAGTATGCGGAACCTTAGCGTGCTTCAGCAGAATATCCAGCTTCTGCATCTCGGTCATGTGATTCCAAACCCGGAGCTTCCAGGTTTTCTTTGACATATTTCTCATTTCTGCATTTCCTTTCGTCAGCCTCCATGGTCTTTGCGATTTTATGCTGAATATAAAGCACACAGCCATCCTGACTATCACACCCGAATGAAGCCAATAGTCCAGCAATAGCATTCAAAGAGTTCAAATCCTCTTCAGCAAATATCATTTAGCGTTCACCGTTCCTCCTGGTACTCTACGATTTTGGTCACTTCGCTCTGAACCCGGTGTAAGAAACCACACATACCCGAGTAACCGCATTCCGCCAATGTGTCCGCGATATCGTCCAAAATATCCATATCGGCTCTTGTGAGATTAACTTGAGGAATAACTTCAATGTTCTCCTCTGTGATAAATGGGGTATAGTCCCCACAATGGCAGCATTTAATGTTCATGCGTTGCATACAAGCATCTCCTTCGATGATAAAAATAAAGAGCCGCAGATTTCTCCACGGCTCCCGCCTTAATGATTAGTTCGCATTACCGTTCCATAAAATCCTTATCTACTAAGTCATATTCCACATCATGGTCATTGGAATTGCCAATAAATATCGAAAACGCCTTATCAAGGTCTGTAAAATCACACACTGCAATTTCATTATTGCTGAATGCAGGTGAACCAACTAAAGCCTCGCACATACGGTCACGAAATTTAGCCATTTCCTCAGGATTCTTGCATTTGATGTTCAGAACAATCATAGTTCGTACCTCCAAAACATAATTTCGAGACTAATCATCTCATAAAGCAGCCCGTTATTTTCGCGTCTTCTCCTCGAACTTCACCGGCTTCTTATTACCCTCCCGCGCACACTCCGTCAGGCACTCATTGCAGGGCTCATCCGTCTCCAGTACCTTGAAGTTCTTGCACTTCGGGCAGTAGGTCGCATAGTCCACTTCGCGCATCCAGTCATTCATCAGGCTTCACCTCCGAAATAAAAGTGTCCTTTCCGCAGCGAGGGCAACGTGCCAGAACATCACCGTTATGGATTGTGCACTCCTTCATGCTGTTCCAGTTAGATGTAGGAATCCCAAAATGAGCATTACAGCCACCGCATTTAACGGCAACGAGCTTTTCGTCAGGATCTGCAAGTCCATCAAGGTCACCGATATATTTCTGCACCCAGTGCTCATTGCAGAAAGGGCATCTAATAATCTCATCCTCGACAGGAGCTCCGTTCATATCATATGACCATACCTCAGGAGCAACCGGATGTTTCTTCCCGCAATAAACGCACTTAACCGATATCCAAGGACGTTTTTTCTGGGTCTTCTCCTGCTTAACGGAGAACCTATCATCCAGAATATCTTTTATAGAAACGATCACCGAATGGTTACAATAGTTGCATTTCAACTCAACTTTTTCATTGGGAACGCCTACTCGCCACGCTACCCCATCGCAAATCTGACCATTCTCTTTAATAATCGTAGCCTCACAATTGGGGCAAAGGACTTGATAGTTCTTTTTCTTAACCTCCCCAACCTTCACAGCAAACCTATCATCCAACTCCGGGTGCGTCTGGCGCTGGTTCAAAGCCCAGAGCAGATTCCAGCAGGCAGCGCGCAGGTGGTCCTCGTCATCCATGCCAACCATGTACTTTGCCAGATGCCGAGCAGCACTGTCCAGCAGCGAATGCAGAGGGATGCCCTTGTCCACGTTGTGCTCGCCGTACTTCAGAGCACCTTCCTCGCAGTGCTTGCTGACTTCCATGATGCCGTACCAAGGCAGAAGGTCCATCCTCCCCTTCCCTGCATGCATGTCACGCTTGGCACCAGTTTCAAACTCCGTGCGGTCTCCAGAATCTTTAATCATTTGTCTTACCCTCCAGTTCGTTGATACGATTTGCTAATGCTGCTCGTGCCGATATAAGCGAAATAAAATCCAAGAAATTCTCATCTGTACCCATTTTCATTATGATTGCTGCACATAGAGGATTAACTCTACAATATCCAGCGATTTCTGCCTGATAGCGGTCCTTTTATTCCTTTAATTCCGCAAGATCAGTGCAGTTTCCAAGATCGTGCATGGATCCAATCATTTCAAAATCCCCCAAATCTGCTCCGGCGAACGAATGAGAAACCAGCCGTATGTATAGGTATCCTCTCGCTTCTTCACAAGCTCGACACCAATGAATTCGCCCATTCCACGAATTTGAAGCACCGCCTGAAATCCCAACTCAGTCACTTCTTTGTTAATGTAGTTGGCCGTTGTGGAATACTGGTGAGTAGGCTCAAATCTCTTGACCCTTTTGCATTTGCTCTCCAGCATACGCTCGATTTTCTTAATCGTCTTCTTCGACGGGTTGCACATAAATATCACTCTCCATAAAATTTTCTCTCATTGAATTTTTTCTTGTCGTTCAGTGCTCGCCCAATTGCCAAGTCAATACCCGCCCGAGACTTCAGATGATAGAACCACAAATCCGTATACGGTGTATTCAGCCGGTCGATGCGCCCAGATGCCTGGCCCATGACCTTATAGGAGTAGTTCTGGCTATAAAAAACAATGGTATCTGTCTTGATACAGTTCCAACCTTCTGCTCCGGCGTTGTACTGTACAAGATAGACCCACTGCTTTCCTTCCGGAATCGGCTGATGCTTATGGCCATTCCATTGGGCAACTTCCACACCATTGTCGTATGGCAGGTTCATGAGAATATCCAGCTCATAGTCGAAGTTATAGAAGATGATGACTCTCGGATGTGTCATGCAAATATCAAGCACCTCTTGCTGTCTGCTCGGGTCTGTGTTTACAAGCTTCCGCAACAGATAACAAAACTCGCTTGCAGTTTCGATGGGTCGGTTCTCATAAGGATTCCAGCGTGATTTATGGATTTCCTTATACTTCATCTTGTCAAAGTCCACATAGACCGTCTCATGGTGGGGTATCGTCGGCCGCTTGAAGTCCATATCCACCAGAATCCTGTCACGTAATCGCACAAGTCTTCCAGTGTTGATGTATCTGTCAATTTTCGGGAACTTCGAGAATCGCGAGTAGATTATATGTTCGTTTTTGAACTGAGTTCGATTCTTATAGAACCCATTTGCAACGAATACCGGGATGTAGTCCGTCCAGCAGTCACCGGGCGTAGCACTGAGCAAAATCCAGTCGTTCTCTTTCGTGATTTTCAGAAATGACTTCACCCACTGTCCATCTCCAACGACACGCTGTTCGTCAAATATAAAGAAGGCGTCTTTCGCTCCAATATACTTGTGAACATTGTTCCAGGAATCCACTACGACCTTATGCTTATACATTCGAACACTCTCGTCCGTTGTCATCATGAAAGGAATCATTTCTTCTTCCCATTCGAGTGTATCCCGTTTGCGTGCCGTCGTGATGATGTACAAATCCTGCGGAGGGTCACGCATTTTTACATACCGCTTGGTGTTGACCTTCCCGCCATTTTTGATGTAGTAGTAAGCCAGTCCAGTCCGGCTCTTACCACTGCCCACGCCACCGCACAGAATGCAGCCGTTTTTCATTCGATTGACTGCATCTAGCTGGTAGTCGTAGAGTTTTACTCCTGACAATATGTTCGCCTCATTTCCTTGTGAGTATGAATTGATTCCGGCCTGCATCGACGTTCGTACGCAAGCAGCCTGATCGTCGCTTCCTCTTCTTCCGGAGATTCATCAGGCAGAGTGTATGCAAATATCTCTTTTCCCTGATACTCGAAGACCTTCCAGACTCGATATCTGTATGCCATAGCAGTACCTCCATAAAAAGAAAAGAGCCGCAGATTTCTCTGCAGCTCCTCGCTTTGTCAGTAGATTTGAACTCCTTGCATCTCCAGTATGTTCTTGAAAATGGCACAGTTTTCAATTGTACTCTTGTACATGCTCGCCTTACAATCACTCCGCAGTCCAGGATAATTATCAATCGCGTATACTGTCTCTACGCTGGGGTTCCTCGCCTTCAGCATAGAAGCCTGATATACGATGTTGGTAATCGTAATATCTTCCTCCGTAATGAAATGGTAAGCCAACACCTTGTACATTTTGTCTGCTCCACCAAGTCCATAAATATAAACCTGTCTGGTCATTCAAACCATCTCCCTTCATAAAGGACTAAGTATTTTTCGCGTTGCTAGGCCTGTATTTCATTTTTAGTGACGTAAGTTCAGCAATTGTATTGAGATCTTCGAGTTCCTTATCAATGGTACGATTCTTCTCCTTCATACCGTCATAGATGATTCGATATTGCGTTTCTGTAAGCGCTTCGTAAACGGTCATAAAACCACTCCTTTTATTTCAAATATCAAGGCATAGCGCCATGGTGGGTCAGGCAGGATTTGAACCCGCGATCAAGCAGTTATGAGCTGCCGGCTTTAAACCTAGCTAAGCTACTGACCCAAAATAAAAGAGCCATAGATTTCTCTACAGCTCTCTCGCTTAATACCAGTTCAATATGTGATCGTCATAATTGTCATTCAAGTTTCTCACCATCTCTCGGAATTTGTATTTCTCACCATACTTATGGCGCATCTCCTCTTTGAATTTGCGCGCATCGCGTATGTCGGAAAATAGTTCCGTTCCGATGTACTTATCAACCGTCATGACATGTATTAAAACAATCGTCATATCAATCACCTCCGTAATAGAGGTCGAATATTTCGCGTTCAAAATATAAAACCGAGCCGTTTCCTCTGAGAACGCCATTTGCGACGTGGGCACTCACCGGCTGGAGCATTCAACCGAGGACTGACCCCGGCACTCGGAAATATCATTTAATAAATTTCGAGGTTTGCTACACGCTTATCAATGCGCTTCTGTTCGATGACATCCGGTGCAATGAAGCTGATGTTCACAATGTAGGACGGAATGCCGTAGCTTTTCGCCGTGCGGCTTTCGATGATGCAGCCGCGATAGCTCTGGTCCTCATCGTAGATGCCGATGAAGTAGTTTGCTTCCGACATCTTTTTGATGCTCTCACCGAGATACCAGAGAGCCTGGTTGCTATTCTCAGGAGGATCACCCTCAAAATAAGTCGGAATGACCTCCAGTTCTTCGCCAAAGACGGCTTCTGCAATCCGATGCATCTGCTCCATGGATGCTTTGATGGCGTATTCCGTGCGACCACGCATCGGGCAGCTGATAAACAGTTTTTCCATGTATCCTCCTTAGAACGGAATATCGTTCGGGTCATTGGGCTCAGCCATATCTGCGTCGGGTGCAGCATCGCGGTGCGCATAGCGCTCTGCGTACGGATCGGCGTCCTCGTCCTGCTCCACGTACATCACGTCCGCATACAGCGTAAACTCGCCAGGAGCATTGCGCTTCTCCACGAGATTTGCCTGGCAGCAGACATTCTTAACGCGGATAAAGTCCAGCTGGCCGATGGTCTCAGGCGTGCACAGCAGGCGCTTGCCCTGCAGAGTAATCCAGTAGACATGCGGCGGCCACTTGGAGTCCATGTTGACCGTAACCGGAACGTAGAATGTCGGCACAAACGGCTCCTCATAGGCGTAGTTCGGGTTGGGCTTGGTCTGCTTGACGTTGATGCCCATATCCATCATCTGCTGCGCCTGCTCAAACGTAGGGATCACAACGTTGACACGGCGCTTGTCAGAGCCGAAACGGTCACGGGCAGGGTCACCCGAGAAATTGGTCTGGTAAATAAAACGGGTATCGTCAATATTGACTTTCTGACGCTTCTGGTACATAAAATATCTATCTCCTTACCTTATTTATAATGCGTTGTAGTTATTGAACGGCGTAGAGTGCTCAACATATTCGTCAACGAGCCGACAGCCAGCCTCGAGTGTCACTCCACCGGCCAGCTCTTTCTTTGGGCGGTATGCCATGCAGTTTTCCTCATAACAATCCATGAACTGACCTTTTTCATGCGACGAATGTTCACTCTCATATTTCTGAAAGGGGCACTTCACGCTCATTCACCCCGCTCAGCTTTACCGGCAGCCATATGGGCAAGTTCATGTACGGTCTTGGTTGCGATTGCCGCAGCCTGATTCAGACCGGCCATCATGTCCATAATCGAACCGACAGAACCCGGTTCCTTCTTTTTCTTCTTGGGGTACTGCTTGAAAACCTTATGGAACCGGTTATCATTGCCTGCCATCTTCTTGACAATGGCCATAGCAAGCCCCTTTTCCATGTCGAAAGTATCTTCCGGGCCGCACTTTACCACGGTCTTGCTGCCATCCGACCACAGGACAATGGTTGCCGGGTCGTTGAAGATAACCTTGCGGATGCTGACACTGCACATGCCGAACTTCACAATATCATTCTTCTTAGCCTGCTCCATGGACTGGCGGGAGTAGTCAATTGCCATCGCGGCATAACTAGCCTTCCCTATCACTTGATCGTTCACAATCATCGCTTCGGTCAGATCCGGCCATATTTTTTTCATTTATCTCACCTCATAATTTCTTGCAGCTTCATCCTGAATATCACCCCACGGCAGGTCAGGCTTCTCCCAGGGCGGTTCTCCGGCATCATCTGCCACAAACCACTCAAAGTCGCCGTATTTTGCGATGGCGTCTGCAGCATCATCGGCCATTTTGTCAAAATAAGAACGGTCGATATCTTTCTCCATCTGGAGTTCATGAACCATCTCGCTTTCGAGCCAGCGGTAACCCTTGGAACCGCCAACTGCTGCATAAGTTTTCTCGCCAACATCATTAATGCCAGACTCGCGCAGCAGTACAGCACCACCACATCCGGGTTTGATGGGACAGAACGAACCGACGCGACCGACGAAAATATAATTGTGCTCGCCTTCGGGCAGGTCTTCGTTCTTATCCAGATAGATTGCACCCTTGGAAACCGTCTTGGTCTGACAAAGATCCGCAAACACCACCGGCTCATGCGAGAACAGAGTCTTGAACACATACGGAATCTGGAACTGGGTACCGGTCGCCGTCCACTCTTTGCTGTGCTCACCATTCTTCTCCGGAATATAGCCGTATTGAGCCTGACACTGGTCTGCATCCAAATATTTGGCAATGTACACTGCATCGTTTACCAGGCACATCTTCTCGTAGGTGGCCTCATGCTCGAAAGTGTAGCCGTACTTCTCTGCAAACCTCATGCAGAAGTCAATGATTTCTGGCGTAGCATCGGGAATCTTGATAGAATCCGTCTTGATGTGCGCCACGGTGAATCCGCGCTGCTGAACCTCATCCTGCAAAGTACGCATAAACAGAGCACCACGCAGGGCCACAATGTTGTTGCCATTTTTAGGATTGCGGAATGGATTGTCGAAGGTCGCGCTGGTCAGACCGTACACGGAGTTGATGGCGATTTTCAGTGCCTGGGACAATGCCTTAGCCTGCTTGGGGTCATCCAAATACTTGGCCAGTTTGCCGTTAAACAGCTTCTTGGCCTTGTCATACTCCTTGTGCTTGACATAGATACGAACATCCATCAGATCGTTGAAATTCTTGGTATACTCACCAAAGTAGTTGAGCGCCACAGCCGAATGCGGATGCAGAGAAGCCACGTCCAGCAGAGCCACATTCCAGTACATGCCGGGTTCTGCATAGACATAGCCGCCGAGGCCCAAATCGGTGCCACGGAACATATTGTGCATCCGGCCATCCTCGCCGCGAACCCACTCGTATCCAGGAAAGGCATTGAGATAGTTATTCTTGGTGAGAATATCAGGCTCCACCTCGACCAGATCATCTGATTCGCCTGTCGCCAAGTCGGTATAAACCAGTCTCGGATGCTTCTCCTTCCCAAAGATGATTCGCGTAGTCAGACTGTTGGTCGTGTCATTGACCGTCATACCTGCCACATCTGCCAGAATTTCCCGGGCAACGAAGTCTGCCTGCCGAGCATTGAAGACCGCTTCTGTCGCCAGAACATCGTTGTCACAATACCGGGCAACTTCTTCCCACTTTTCTTCCGGCACAGACTGATCCCAAGGCAGCCCAAGTTCCTGATGGTGGATGCCGAGCTCGATCTCGAACTTCTTCAGGCTCTGCTTCTTGGCGCTGAAGTCGTAAATATCCGTATACGAGAAGTTGTATGCCTCACCGAAAAAGCCTGTATGGTCGTTGATGATCTGCTGGGACAGGTTGTAAATTGCCTCAACTGACCACCCGATCATACGGGCATAGAGAATATGGTTATCGTATTTACGGTTATTGAAACCGATCAGGCGATACTGCGAAAGCTTTGCAATGTCGTCAGCACTCGGGTTGATGAGTCGGTAGACTGTCGGTTCGTCTTTGTCCGGCTTGCTCTGGAACTTCCAATTGACCAGAAGCAGGTTCGGGAACACCTCACAGTCAAAGAACACGATTGGTGCTTCATAAGTTACTGCTACGGTAGGCTCTTTGGACTTGAAGTGCATCTTGGATACGATTTTCAGGCAAGCGTCTGCCTGATTCGTGCTGGAAGCCGCAAACCCGAGAATTGCGTTGCGCATGTCGTCCACATCATAGGTGAGGTCGCTGCTGTAGGCATCCTCAAGGATTTTGTAGATGAAGTCGATGGACGGTTTGGTGTAGGGATGGATTTCTTTGTTCAGATTGCGCATAATCATGATGCGCAGTCCTTTTTCGCTCTGGACACGATCAGTGCTAACCATTTTTTCTCCCTTCATTGGTAAACCGGAGCTGATGGACGCTACCGGAATATCATTGCATTTTGAGAGCTTTCTTCGGAGTGAACTCTTACCGGTAAAGACCTTGACCTCGATGTGCTCGTCGTAGATTCTGCTGAGCTTCGATGCATCGCCGGAGTAAATATAATGCAGGTGGATTCCTGCGCCAGATTTGCTCAGTTCTGCATAGGTTCTCGGCCACTTGCTTGCCGCTTCGAGGTTTCGTTCAAAGGACTTTTTGCCATCCTCTCCCGGAATATCAAAGTCGATGACGATGTGATTCTCGGGTACCTTGACATAATGCAGCCTGCTCGTATCGAGGTCCGACAGCTTCGTCTTTACGTTTTCCCAGTAGTCGGTTGGTGTGCCGTTTTCTTTTGCGTATTGTGCAGGACAGTCCTTACAAATATCATCCAGAACCGAATGCCGCACCTTAAAGTCGATCCACGACTTTGCTTTTTCCGGAACAGGTGCTCCAAAGTCCGATTTCTTCTCGAACTTTTCCGTCTTGAAACCGCTGTAGTAGCTTCGGATGCGCTCGCCACTGTCCGTGTTGACCCGCTCCTTGTAATCGCGGAAGTAGTTCATCAGTTCTTCCTTGAATACTCGCCGGGAACTCATGTACGGAACATTCGTGCTCGTGCAGAAATTTTTGTACATTTCCCAAGCCACCTGCAAAGATACGCCATCTTCCTTCTTGAAGACGTAGTAGCTGTCTTCCATAAAGTTGTACATGTCGTTGGAAGCGCTCAGCATACGGATGGGAATATAATCGTCATAGGCATGTTTGTTATTCTCGTAGACATTACGACAGTACCATGCAATAGCACCAAGCTCAAAGTCGATTTGCGAAACCAGCTCCTCGTACTTCTTAGCTGGCACCTTATTGCCAGTGGGCTCCACATCGATCAGACGCCGAACAATACCCGACTTCGCGTTGGTGATGCGTACCGGGTTGTTGGTACCGAGGATGAGGAAGCATTTGAAGCGATTCTCGTAGGCAGACTTGAACTTTTCATTAACGGTCATGGATTCATGGGATACTAGCGAGTTGATTCGGGTGTTGTCTTCGATGCGGCTCAGATCGCCATCGTGCTGGATTGCAATCAGAGGGTTCGCTTTGAAGGCTTCCAGCGCAAAGGCATTCGAGGATGAGCCCAGCACCTTCGCATCAAAGGCCGAGTAATATCCAGCGAACAGTTTCTGGATGATGTTGATGACCGTGGATTTACCAGTGCCGGGTGCGCCGTACATCACCATGAACTTCTGAATTTTCTTTGAATCCCCGTTCACGATGGCCCCGATGGCCCACTCGATCTTCATCCGCTCATCCGGCGCATACAGAACGCTCATCAGCTCATCCCATGCTTTGATGCTTCCCTGCTCCAGCGGATACGGAAGGCGCTTCGATGCGTAGTCTTCCTTCTTCACCTCGGTGTTGGAAAATATCAATTTCTCGTCAAGCATAACGAATGAATCCCGCATCTGACGCTGGCAATACCGGTGCCAAATATCAATCATGCCAGACTCTGCATCCCACATGTGCAGCACCCGATAGTTGTCAAAGTCTGCCTTATGGGTCTCTGCATAATTGTCCAACTCCCGGTCAATGAGCTGAAGCGCGTCCTGTTCGTCCGTAGACCAGAGACCGCGTTCTTCTAGCCAAATTGCGTAAAAGTCCCCGCCGCGAATCATCAAGTCCTTCGAATGCTTGATGATAAGTTTGGGATAGATCTCAATCACCCCGTGTTTACCCGTCCTGCGGGCAATGAAAAGGAAATCAATCATTGGCAATCAATTTCCTCCTTTCTTCGAGGTAAATATCAATCGTTGGACAGGGTAGCATGGCCGTCGCAGTGGACGGACTTGTTCTCCTCGGTCTTCTTCATCCGGTTCAGCTCGTCCATGGCACTGTCGTACTTCTCAGCCAGCTCGTCGCGCTCTTTCTTTGCATCAACCGCCTTCTTGCACTCCACAACGAACACCTTCGCAAACAGATATGCAATGCCTGCCATGCCGATCAGAGCCAGGTTCTTCTTGAACAGCTTTGCCTTGTAACGATCCAGGGCGCATTCAGTCTGGGCGAGCTGATAGTAAATATTGTTTTCCATGGTAAGTCCTCCTCAAATATCATTTTCGTTCAGGTACGCCATCATCTGGTACCAAATATCCAGCGTACGCATGTCTTCTTTTGGGTTCTGCAACGTGAACAGGCCACCGGCACCATTCGGCTGATAGTCTCTGCGGCGGAAGCGCTCGATCACGAACTCTGCCCTGCTCTGATGGAATCGGTTGTCATCCATGGAAGCCAGACCGAGACTGACGATCATGCTCCAGAACCACTGCCCAGTCCGGTTGCCGATGTCTGCATCTTCCATGATGGTTTCTTCGCAGCGCAGAGCCAGCGCCACCATCATTTCGAGCATATTGCAAGGCTTGCCTTGAAAAGTCACAGACACGTTGTTTTCCGGGATAGCTCCGGGAATATCAATGCATTCAGCAGCAAAACGCCCCCGCAGATTTTCGCCGTCTACAGCACGATTACAGTCCATGTCATTGTCCGGGACGAACTGCGTGTCATACAGAAAGGTCAGCAGTCTACGAAAAGAGAGATTTCTCGGCTCCCACTTTCCGCAAACCAGCTCGTAAAGCCACTCGAAATATCTTTTTTCGATGCCGGCTTTCATCTCGTTAATCGTCATAGTCCTCCTCTCCCCGCTCCCGATATACGTCTGCGTAGTTCTGGAGCGCCTTTACCACTTCAAAGTCCTTGCGATAGGTGTGGTTGCGGACATGGATCGTGTCGGGCATAAATTTGCCCATCTCATCCAGAGCTTTTTGTCCAACAACTGCTTCAACGTCATCCACTTTGGAGCCGTCGCTGTCGTAGGCCAGAACACCATCTGCGAACAGGGTCAGAAAGCTGGTCTCATAGTCATCATCACAGCCGAATTCGTCCGGCTCAATGATCTCGATAGGCTCCAGCGGCTCTTTGTCAGGCTTTTCCCGGTCACTCTCCTGACGATACGGACCAGAAATCAGGTCAACGGCTTGCTTCTGAGCTTCAGCTTTGATCTGTTCGTCAATGTGCTGTTCTTTTTTCCTGTAATGCTCGCGGACATCTTCGATCTGAGCATCAGCAAACTTCTGATACTCCCCGCGCATCCGAACATGCATGAAATAAGCGCCAGCCGCAAAGCCAGCGCCAACCAGTAAAATATCACGAATCCAGTTTTTCATTGGAATCTCCTTCTTTAACGGTCATCAAAGTGAATGCAAGCCCTCCGAAAAAGAGCGAAACACTCATGAGGACCCCTCCAACCAGATGCCGCTTTCGTTTCGTGTCGGTCAAATAATCGAGGAATAAAAACACCGATTCTAAACCGTCCATATCTGCTCCTTACAACATTCTGGCAATTTCATCAACCATTTGACTCCACTCATGACCATAAATCATGCAACGAGTATCGAACATGCGCGGATTTTTCTTTTTTGCATCTTCCGTAGCAACGGGCACACCGCAATTAAGTTCAATCCCCCTGTTCGCGAGTTTATCGTTAAGAAAATCGTCAAACACTTCAACGATTTCACATGCTTTCGTATACTTATCGTCCATATCTGCTCCTTACTCAGAAAGGACAGCCAGACCAGAGACGAAGCAGACTCCGGCCATGGCAGCGAACACATAAGACAAAGTTCTTACGACTCTGGTCATAGCGAATCCTCCCAAAATATCAATCAGATCTTGTCAATGATAGGGCCATCAACGTTGAAGTGCAGCACAACAGAACGGTCGCCCTGCATCTTGTCCAGACCAAACTTCACACAGTTGGACAGAGATTCATCGTTCGGATCATAGAGCCAGCCGACGATCTGACCCTGCGGATTGTAGATCTGCTGACCATTGTTGTACTTGCCGATCATGCGGTAGACCTCATTCAGGAACAGGTATCCGCGAGTACGCAACTGGTTGCTTGCATGAGTCTGAACCATGCTCAGGAAGTTCTTGTTGATCTGTGCATCCGGTTCCCAGGTGTCCACCATCTCATCAAACAGCAGGTCATAGGGCGAGTGCACACCATCGGTCTCGTCGATATAAGATTTGACCACTTCCTCGGTGCCATCTTCGTTGACGACCTTGGACTCCACCTCGGCGGCCTTCACACCGTGCTCGATCTCGTGCTGCACCCGCTCACCGAAGCGCTCGGATACACGGCCCTTATACTCGTTAAACGCCTTGTCCAGCGTAACATAAGCCGCCGTCAGAGCTGCATTGCGCTTCTGCAGAATATGATTGGAGCCAATCATGCAGCCGAGGGACAGCGTGCCCAGAATGACAGCCGGTGCATACAGCTTCACAAGTTTCATACCAGTCTGTACATAAACCGTAGTCAGGTCCTTCTTGGCATCCTCTTCGGTGTACTCGGTGCCTTCCTTGATTGCAGCCTTGCCGTCCTGCACATCGTGGATGGTTGCAACACTGGACTGATGGGCGGCCAGAATATCATTGACCTTCAGGGTCGCCTTGCAGGCCATAACAGCACTGGTCACTGCACCAACTGCACCACACACCATCAGGATCTCGGGGCTGTGCTTGCCCAGTTTAAACTTTGCCTTTGCAGCAAAGCGACTGACATTCGACATCATTTCGTTCATTTTCATAAATATCTTTCCTTTCTCAGTTGTTCAGCGCAACAGGCTTCGGCAGACGGATGACGTATCCTCCGCTGACGCCCTGAATGTATGCGGTACGCAGATCATACCAGCCATACTTGTTGTCCGTGTAGTTCGAGGTCATGCCCACCAGATCATACAGGTCAGCCACAGAGACGCAGTTGTAAGTTGCCAGCGCATCGATCATCTGGCTGAGCACTTCATCCGCATCCCCACGGGACGAGAAAATAATGTCCTGATAGTTGATCTGCGCTGCTACCGGACGGCTCGTGTTGGAACTCCGGTTATCAGAATACCGATTGTACGAGACACGGCTCGGCTGGGCGTAATTGCCATAGTTGCTACGCGGACGGTCATCGCCATGAAATATCATGTTGACGGTTGCGATCATCAGGTCTGCAAAGAAGTCCCGCATCTTCGGTACGGCCACGTCTTTGACAATATGGTCACGCACGGTCTTCAGGTCTTCGGCGATGAACATCGAAGCTACCTTCTGAATATCATTTTTCTCCTTCGTCACGACCTTGCCGGTGGTCACCTTTTCAAACTTCTTCTCATGCTTTTCCGCATTGCCGGAGGTGATCGAGTTTGTGGGCAATTTAATTTCGGCCATTGGGGTTTCTCCCTTCAAAAAATAAAAAGGTAAGAGCCGCAGATTTCTCCACGGCTCTCGCCTGAACCTTTCACATTAGTTCTCTTCTTCAGTCTCTTCGACTTCCTTGAAGTCAACATCCTCGATTGCTTCCGGTTCGTCCTTCACGATCTTCACCGGGCACTGGAACTTGAAGTGCTTCTTCGGCTTCTTCTCTTTCTCAACCTTGGGTTCGGTCTTTGCCTTTGCCTTGTGCTTTGCGATGCCGGCGCCAATTGCACCGATCGTCAACACGCCAACAGCAGCGGCAACGCCCGCCCAGGTGTTGATGCCAGAGCTATTCTCCGTCTTCACCTCATTGTTCTCCGTAACCACGGGAGTCATCTCGTTAGAAGTCTCCTCAGTAGTAACCTCGTTCATGTTGTTCATTTCGTCCATAATAAAATCTCCTTTCAAGATTTATCCTAAATGTGAACCTTTCTGGTTCCATAAAGCAGAATGAATTTTTCGCGTCTCAGACGCCGATATAATGCGGCGGTTCCACGTAGTTCACCACCAGACACGGCATACCTTCCTCATCCAGCCGTGAGGCGTAGCAAGTTTCGATGTAGCCGCGGTCGATATCCCAGCCGAGCATGTCACCAAGCTTGTTCTGGTCAAGGCCGATCATGTCGTACCATTCGTTCAGGCTGATCCGCATGTCGTCCCGCAGTTGACGGTTGAATTCGTTTACGGCTTTATCGATCTGGTTTTTGGTCGCCGTGAAATATCTTCCGCTCAGGGAGTCAAAGCACTTGAGCTGACCTGCAGAGCCGTTTACAACGAGAGTCTGCGTCTCCGGCGTCTTCTGCTGCTGTTCAATGGCGACTGCTTGCCGGATCTCGCGTTCCTTGTCCTCGCCAACAGTTTCCAGCACCTTGTCCCGGTAGGTGCGCAGCGTGCTCTCGCTCAGGGTGTAAGCGGCAGTCAATGCGGCATTCCTGCGTGCATTCACGCTGCTGGCACCAATGATGCATGCCACGCTCACGCCAAAACTGACAGCAGTCGGAATATAAACCGGTGCTGCCGTTTTGATAATTTCCTTCGCCTCCAGCTTCTCGACATCCAGTTCCTGCTTTTTCTGGTCGAGCAGGATCATTGCTTTCGGGGTCGCCTTGACTGCAAATATCACAGAAGATGCCGCTCCTGTGATGCCCAGACCAATAAGGATCTCCGGGCTGTGCTTTTTCGCACCCACCAAGAGCGCATTTGCCAGTGCTTTGAGTTTCATTTTTCATACCTCCAGAAAATATAAAAGAAAGAGCCGCAGCTTTTTGCCACGACTCTCGTCTATCAGATGTGTCCACTAACCTTCAAATGTTCGAAGCGTTCATTTGCCTCGCATTCGATTTTCACTTCGTCTCGATGCGACCAACGATACCGAACGTACTCATACAGTCGAACCGGCTGCACGCCAATCGTAATCATCACTCCGATCAGAGTATCGACCACCATTTTCGCACACCGTTTCACCTGATTCCATGTCAGTTCGTCGATTGCTCTCCAGAAGTCCTTATCGTATTCGTACATAATAAAATCTCCTTTCAATTTGTGGATTCCTTCCATAATGCAGAGAGATTTTTTCGCGTTATCGCCAAATATCAAAAAGAAAGAGAGGCATCACTGCCCCTCAGTCTCATTGCGCTCGGCAAGCTTTTTGTCAACCGCTTCGTTGATTTTGGCATCCAGTTCCTTGTCTTCGGCATATCCCTGCATCATTGTGCCGAGAAAGCCAAATATCATTCCTGTCATGCCAAGAATCTTCCAAATGTTCGATTTCTTACTCATTTGTCTCACCTCCTTCATAATGGCGATTGAATTTTTCGCGTCAAAACGGAGCCGTCTGACTCGGATCATAATTTTCCCAGTCTTTCACCGGATCTGCCCACGGACTGAAATAGTATACTGTCAAGCCGTCATCGGTTTTCTGCTCGTCGCATTCCACATCCAGCCAGCAGTATTCCCAATCTTCTACCATCTGATCAATGCACCAACCGCGCGATTCCGGGTCCGGTCGGTAATCGAGCCCAAGCAGCTCACACCACGCTTCGAGCGATACGCCGCCGTCCAGAGCCAGCTTCTTGTTCAGCATGTAGGCAGCTTCGTAAACCTGTGCCATGGTTGCATTGAAATATCTTTTTGTGTACGGCTCATAAAAGAGCTTTACCGCATCGTTGTTTTTGTCAAGCGGAACTTCCTCGACTTTCCGGTGAATCTCATGCTCCATTTCTTCGCCTACCTGCTCCGCAACCTTCTTGCGATAGTTGCTGTAGGTCTGCTGGACAGCGACATAGGCCGCCATCAGCTCCGCCTGCGTTTTCTTGTTCAGGCCGTTCGAGCCAAGAATACATGCAATGGTGCCTGCACCAACAACTGCCGCCGGGATGTAGAACTTCCAGCAGTCCTTGACGATTTCCTTCTTCGTCATCGGCTCATCCTTGTTCATGTTGATCAGGCTCTGTGCCTTCGTGGTCGCCTTTGCGGTCTCAACAGCGGTCAGCACAACGCCCGCTGCAGCCGCAATGGACAGAATGGTCGCCCCATGTTTGCTCAGGTAGGAAAATATCTTTTTGTTCAGTTTCATAATCCGTTCCTTTCATGCCACTCCGGCCTTGCTCAAAATATCAATCAGGGCTTCCTGGGTCATTTCCGCGTCAATATCCAAGTGTACCCTGACCTTTTTGGTTTTGTCTGTGTAGTTTACCCGAAGGTCGTTCAGCTGAACAGCAGCGTCAATTCCCTGCTTTCTGATTGCTTTTCCTACCGCAGCCGAAACCAATCTGCGCAAAAACCCGGATTGAATGTGCATAATGTCCTCCATTTTGAATCTCCCTTCAAAGTCAAAAAAAAAATAAAAAAGGCAGAGGGCGAATCTTTATCAGATCTCGTACTCTTCCTGATTTGCTTTCTGAATTTTCTTCAGTTCCTTGTGTTCCTGCCACTTCTCCCATGCCACAAATGCACCGATGACTGCAACATACAGTCCGTATACAACGCCGCACAGCTTGAAGTAAGTTCCCCAAGTCCACTGCTTGTTCATAAAGTTCTTGATTGCTTTCATCATAGTAATTTCTCCTTTCAATAAAAGCCCTCTGTCTTCCATAAAGCATCCTGTATTTTTCGCGTCCGGCAAAAAGAAAAGAGCCTACGATTTCTCGTAAGCCCTCTGAGATAAGGCTAAATATCAATTCGTGTACCGGTTTCCGTTAAATCCTCAGTTCTTCGACGGCCGGAACAGCCTCACCAGAACCCAGATGACCAGACCAATCGTCAGCCCGATCACTGCGGTCACAATGACCTGCCCAACCGTTACGCTCGTATTCCAGATCTTCTTCAAAATATCCATCGTACTTCTCCTTTGTTTGGGCCTTATCCCATAAGATAAGGAGAATTTTTCGCGTAAAAGAAAAAAGAGCCTGTGTTTTCTCACAAGCTCTTTCGGAGATAAATATCAAGCAGTTTTCTTGACCGTTACACTATTTTCATATAGTTCATGCGGCGCAATATCCTGTCCTTCTGGCCATTCGATACCAACGCCACCCGGAAGTAGTTGAACTGCATTAAAATATCTTTCATCTTTCAGTTGCCCATACCATGAACCTGTCGCATACGGCGCTACATCAAAAACTTTCACTTCACCGGTTTCGTAAAACAGTCGAAGCCTTAAATTGGGCATTGCCTCAACCTTAGTCAGTTTCGGTTGCAACATATAATCACTCCTTACTTCAGAGGATCAATGCGGAAGAACTGTTCGCCATTGCTCAACAGCTTCCAGTTTGCTTCCAGATCATCGTGATGGATTACGATCCACGCTTCCAGAAGTTTCAGTTTATTCTTTGGGAAACTGCCCTCAATGATAGAACCATCAAGTCCCATCACGATTTCTTCTCCCGAATACTCAGCGTGGATGTGCGGCATATTGTGTTTTCCGCCCTGTTCGCGGTACATTCTAACGATAATTCCATAGAAAATGCTCAATACCGGCATCTTCAATCACTCCCATTTTCAATGTTATTCTATCATAACTAAGTTGGTTTTTCAAGAATCGGTGCTTTTCATCGCCGCTTCAAATTCTTCCACGGTCATCTCCACACGCGGCGCAGCGTCTTCTATCTTCAGCAAGCCATCCCGTACCAGCCCGGCCAAAATATCAATCTCGACCTTATGCTTGGCGATTTTCTCCTGAGCCTTCTTCTGCTCGCGCTCAATCCAGTCTTTTTCAATGAGGCACCATGAGCGGCAATCAGGATATCTTTTATCACCACACTTGTTACACATCATCCGATGACGGCCTAAATCCGGGATTTCTTCCTGAAACTCTTTGATATAAGTCGTCCATTTGCCGTTTTTCTTCACGGGAACGATCATATGCGATGTCACTTGCATGCCCTTCGCCTCCCTTTGTTTCATTATAGCATGTCCGGGACAAAAGCAAAAGACCATGTTTCAGATCTTTTGCCCTTCCAGAGTTGGATTTAGGAAATCAACGTCTGGTAACGTGCGTTCAGACGCTCGACAACATCTGCAGCAGCGTCAACATAGATGCGGAACTCCATTCGGTTCTTAGCGTTTATCACGCTTTCGATAACCAGCCTTTTGTATCCTTCATCATGTAACATTCTGATGCCAATGCCGAGCTGTCTGTCGCTCTTTGCCAGAAGGTATTCCATTGCTCTCACCTCCTTCCATAATAGAGCAGGTTATTTTCGCGTCACGATTTTGAAGACTTGCGCTTTTTTGCCGCTTCTTGACGTATTGCTTTTCCGTAATATTCTACTTCGGAAACCGGAATGCTGTCGTTTCTAAGAAAGATTCGCCACCCTCTTTGCATAAGTGTGCAGGAAAGTTTTTTCTTGTCGATATATTTCTTGAATGCATCAACAATGCCATCAAAATTTCGCATTTCTTCCGAATCGAAGATGAGTTCTTGCACATACCAGTGCTGGAAAAAGAAATTATTGATGGTATCTTCGACCATTTGCATATCAACTCTTTTGTCCGGGCGCTTTGGTTCTTTGAGGGCATCATTGACTTCTTTTACGAAAAGTGGCCTGAGTTTCATAATTCAACCTCCATTTTGAAAAAGTAAGAGCCGCAGATTTCTCCACGGCTCTCGCCTTTGAGTTACTTTCTGTTTTTATACTCTCCAATTTTAGTATTGATGTTATTCCGAATATCGGATGCCGCCTGTTTGCTGTATGCTTCGCCAATCGCTCTCGATGTCCATTCAGCTTGGATTTCCGCGCCTTCGTAACGGCCGCATTCGCGTCCCAGGCTCGCCGCGCTCATCCCACAGATAACACCGCCGATTGCGATACCCGCAAATTGCATAACGGTTTTCACATTCATTTTCATAATTCATACCTCCAAAGTACAAGTGTCAAGATGTAACTCATCTCGTAAAGCAGCTTGTAAAATTCGCGTCAAAAAAGAAGAGCCTACGATTTTCTCTCGTAAGCTCTTCACCTCACTTTCTGTTGGGCTCTACCCAACCATCTTTTTTTCTTGCCCATTCATGGCATTCGGTTTTTAGTTTCTCTACTGTGCGAAACCTACTACCGGACCAATCGATATGCCCCCACCAAAACTCTCTCGCTGCTGGAAACAGAACATTATGCTCCTCGATAACGTCGAGCATGATCTCAATTCGTCTTTTCGACTCATCTCTGATTTTCTCTCCTCTATCAAATTTGTGTAATGTTCTTTCGCCAACGCGAGTCATTTGTGCCATATCGGTAATTCCAATACCACGTTTTTCATACAGTTCTTTTAACATAAATATCACCTCATAAAGCAGCCTGTAAAAATCGCGCCTACACTTCTTTCCTATCAAACACCGTTTCCCACCGTTCTTTCTTGATCGGCTTCATCCGGATGGCCCACATGAGCTGCCGCACCGTGACAGTCGGATAAAATCCATTTTGATTTTTCTTCTTGGCGTGCTCGATGAAATATTCCCGAAACCCTTCGTGCAGGTAAATTTTATCGGTCAGCCATGGGTCGATCGGTCCCCAGAAGGTTGCCCTGCTTTTCTCATTGAACCTCTGCTGGATGACGCAAAGACCTTTTCCGTGCTCTGCATAAAGGGTGCAAGTCCGGTATACCGGATGGTTGCATCGGTAGGTCACGCCGTAGTATCTCGTCCACTCTTCAGACGGTTCGGTATGGTATCGCATAAAAAGAAAAAGAGGCCGCAGTTTTCACCACGACCTCCAAAGTCCTCCTTACTTCTTGAAGAATCTAAAGTCTCTCATCAGACCCTTGAACGTGCTCGAACAAATGGTTCCCGTCTCCTCGAACTTGAAGCCCTTGCCGTACCAGTGACTGCCCACAGCAAAGCCCGCGATCGTCACACCGACGCTCGTTACTGTCGTCAGGATGCGGATGAGCTTATCGTCTTTCGCTTTCTGCTCCTCGAGTTCAAGCTTGTGCCGTTCCAGTACAGCCTTGTCCTCGTCAGCATTCTTGCTGTTCTCCTGCTCATTCTCATCCATTCGCAGCTTGTAAAGCTTCACGATGTTGTCGGTCGCTTTGCCCTGCTCGTCACTTCCCGTTTCCAGGTTTCCCAAGTCCTCGAAGCGGCGCTCCAATTCTTTGTCCAGTCTTTCGTTCAGTTCCATTTTGAATTTCTCCCTTCAAAAATATAAGTTCAGAGTTTCCTCCGTAAAGCGGGCAGTTAATTTCGCGCCTTTACTTTTTTGACTCGCAGGATCGCATACTCTGCATTCTCGATATCTTCCACCGCCTTGTCCATGCTCAAAAACAAATGAGCACCGTCATCATCCTCGCCGGTGTAGCCCACAAGCAAGGTTCCTACGGACTTTTTGCGGTAGTCGTGGGTTTTCCCAAGCAGCAGGCCCAGTAAAAAGCCCAGAACAATTGCGATGCCAGTCAAGATCCATACCAGATAAGCCATTTTGAAAATCTCCTTGTACCAATATAAAGCGTGTTTCGGTCGAGTGCGTGCGGAAGAAAAAGGAGAAAAGAGAAAGCCGCAGCTTTCGCCACGGCCTTCCCCGGTTCCTTACACAAGTCTGCATCAGCGCAAACCCGCCTGGAACATGACAAGGTTCTGCATCTCATCGCGCTCCCAATCCATGTGCTCCGTGCCAAACGGCTCCTTCGCACCTTCGTTGATCGCGTTCATCATTTCAACAAAACCCTTTACAATGTTCTTCAGCATAATTTTTCTCCTTTGCCAAAAAGTGTATTTTCTTCCATAATGCACCCTGTTTTTTTCGCGTCTGGAGAAAAATAAAGAGCCGCAGATTTCTCCGCAGCCCTTTGCCTTAGATTAGTTTTCGTTTGCTAATTTCTGAATTTCTTTGCACAGATCATCATAGTCCTGCATCACACCCATGACCACATCTACATCCCATTTCATATTTCTCTTTTTCGCGGAATGTAACACAGTCATATACTTAACAGCCTCCTGTGATTTTTCTGCAATTTCTTTCATGACCTTAATATCAATCATAACTAATCATCTCCATAATAGAGGCCGAACTTTTCGCGTCACTGTCGTTCTTTGCTCAGGAGCCAGAAGAAATATCGGTAATGCATGTAATAGGTTTCCCTGCAGCATGGACATCCCTTTGCCTGAAGCTTGTCATAGCCCAGACTCTTGGTCACACCTTCCAGGATGTATGGCCCCAGCACCGTGTCCAGCTTTGCGATGCATCGGTCCACAATGTCAATGCAGTTTGAATAGTAGACTCGCGCCAGCGCCTGACGCTCTGTCGGACTTTCGGGTGGATTCCCCTTGATGACACCAGTCATACCGTCGGGCGAAATCTCCCACCCGTCGATCAAAGTCAGCGCTTTCTTCCAGTCGTCATACTGCAGGCAGAAGTGCTTCAGTTCGTAGTACCGCTGCTTTGGGATGCGGTATGGATTCTTTTGGGAAAGTACCGGACGTTCACTTTTCATTTTCACCCCTCCATTCGTAGCCGGTCTGCTCGTAGAGGAGTTTTGGTGAAATATAATAGTTGATCCTGCCCAGCTTTGAGTTCATCTGCTGAACATCAGTCACTCGTTTTCCGTTCCTTGTCGCTTCGCCGATGGGGAGCCAGCCTGCAATGATCCCGGCTCTCACCCATGCAGGATCACGTCCGTATACCTTCGCCGCCACCCGCACCGGCACCGACCCAAATTCTAATCTAGCTTTGTCCATTCTATCGTACTCCTTTTATGCTACTCTAAGCACGTCAAAATGCGTCTTAGGCTCAAAAGGATGGTACTGTAGAAAACGGTCGAGTGCGTGCTGTATTTTATTTTTCTTCCGGTGAAGGGATTGACAGCCCGGATGAAACGGTTTAACCTAGAATAGCTTTTCCAAAAGAAAAAGCCCGGTTTGACCGAGCTTTTGAGTGGAGATAGCAAATTTATACAATTATTGAAGGAGGTTTCTATGCTAAAACTTTGCCCGGAGTGTTGTCTGCAGGTGAGTGATCGGGCAGCAGCCTGTCCTCATTGCGGCTACCCGCTCAACCAAACGCCTGTTCCCGTCCCACAGCGCCCCGCTCCTCAAAAGCGGCGAATGCATCTTCCAAACGGCTTTGGTTCCATTACGGAAGTCCGAACAAAAAATCTTCGCAACCCGTTTTACGTTACCGTTCCTGCCGGAAAAACTCCAGAAGGCCGTCCCATTCGTAAGCCGCTCAAACCCAAATCGTCTTTCAAGACGTACAATGAGGCTTATCAGGCTCTCGTGGAATATCACCGGAACCCTTACGATCCTGAAACAATCATCAGCTTTCAGGAACTGTATGATCTCTGGTATCATGAGCGGGAAAAAGCAAAGCCCGATAAAACGACTCTGTCACGTTATCGCAGCCTTTGGCGGTATTCCGCTCCGATCAAAGATATGGCAGTGCGTGACCTTCGTGTTCATCATTTAAAAGAGTGCGTGCTTCATGGCACCGCCGTAAATAATGGTGCTGCTGTCGAAATCTCTCCAATCACAGCAGCAAAACTCAAATTCATGTATAACCAGCTGTTTGATTATGCCGTCGAAAATGAATACGTAGATAAAAACATCGCCCGCATGTTCAGCGTCAACTCTGAGTTTGAAACGCAGCATGAACACTTCCCCTATACCGACGAAGAAATCGACATTCTCTGGAAAAATGTCGGGACCTGCGACGTTGCCGACCTGATTTTGATTCAGTGCTATTCTGGTTGGCGGCCGCAGGAGCTTGTCAAGTTAAAAACCGCAGATGTTCACCTTGACGAGCGTTGGATTCAAGGCGGCATGAAAACGAAAAACGGCAAAAATCGTCAGGTACCAATCCATACAAAGATCACGCCACTCATCCAGCATCGCTATGAGGAAGCACGGAGTATCGGCAGTGAATACCTTTTTAATCATCATTACAAGCGCTGGCCTGATAGGTGGACAAAATACTCCTATGGTTACCTTTCCGATGCGTTTATCGAAACACTCCCCCTGTTGGGCATCAACCCAGAGCATCGTGGGCATGATGGCCGTGTGCATTTTGTTACTCTAGCCAAGAAAGTTGAGATGGATGAATATGCTCTCAAGCGAATCGTTGGCCATAAAGTCGATGACCTTACAGAGCGTGTTTATACTAGGCGTACCATCGAATGGCTCATCAGCGAGCTCGATAAAATCCCCTGACATTCCAGCACCAATCTAGCATCAGTCCGAAATATTACAATTTGAGCTGCTTTTTCTTCCACATATTTCCATTTTGAATTATGTGCTTTTCGCTCACATGATTTTCTTTTTAAAATGCAGAAAATTTCAGCCAGTTCATATATTTTTACGCTAAAACGCAAAAAAGAGTCATTCTCTCGGCACTCTTGAGAGAACGACTCCATGGTATTGGCTTTATAAATATCAGATACTGATGGTGTTACATACGTCGATCAGCACCGGGTCAAGCGTCTTGGTCATTTCGAGCGCTTCATCCACCGGGTAATCCACCAGCTTCTCGCCCTTCATGCCGACGATGCGGTTATACTTGCCCTGCTCCAGCAGGCAGACGGCGTGGTAGCCCATTGCGGAGGCGTTCACGCGGTCACGCAGCGTGGGAGAACCGCCGCGCTGGACGTGGCCCAGAATGGTGGCGCGGGAGTCGATGCCGGTGCGGGCCTGGATCTCGTTGGCGATCTCCTGTGCATGGCCGACGCCCTCGGCAACGATGATGATGAAGTGGCGCTTGCCGGTCTTCTGGGTCTCAGCGATCTTGTCCAGAATGTCGCGCTGCATATCGAATTCCTTCTCCGGCAGCAGGACAGCCATAGCACCGGAGGCAATGGCCACATTCAGGGCGATGTAACCAGCGTTGCGGCCCATGACCTCGACCACACTGCAGCGGTCGTGGCTCTGGGTGGTGTCGCGCAGCTTGTCGATCATCTCCAGTGCGGTATTCATGGCCGTATCATAGCCAATGGTGTAATCGGTGCAGGAGATATCATTGTCAATGGTGCCGGGCAGACCGATCATCGGGATGCCGCGGTGTGCCAGCTCACGGGCACCGCGGTAAGAGCCGTCGCCGCCGATGACCACCAGAGCATCAATGCCCAGCTCACGGCACTTCTCTGCGCCCTTATCCTGGCCTTCCTTGGTCTTGAACTCCAGGCAGCGGGCAGTGTACAGAATGGTGCCGCCGGCAGAAATAATGTTCGACACGCTGCGCAGGTTCATCTCGAAGCACTCGCCGTTCAGCAGGCCATTGTAGCCGCGCTGAATGCCGATCATGCGATAACCCTTGTGCAGGCCCGTGCGGACCACAGCGCGCACGGCAGCGTTCATGCCAGGAGCATCACCGCCGCTTGTCAGCACGCCAATCGTTTTGATCTGCTTTTCCATACGAGAGATTCCCTCCAATTTGTTCTTCATTTACCCATGAGCAGTTGTCCTCTATTTAACACCGCTCAAATGCTTTGCTCAAAGATATTTTAGATACCTTAAACTCGCCTTTGATAATTATATCACACTCGGCGGCATTTGAAAACAGCCAGTCTGTCGCTATTCGTGCACAGAAATGTCATTTTGTTGCAACATTCTCGGCACCGACCAGTCTTTCCAGCTCTTTGAAGAACAGCGGATGCCCCGAGGTGTACAGCCGCCGGGGCGCTGCCAGACGCTTGCCGGAGTCCTTCATGCAGAGGATCACCGGGATGTCGCCGTCGAAGATGGACAAAAGGTTTACCACCTTGGCATATTCCCTGCTCTCGCGGGACGGCAGACGGATATAGACCTTTTTCGCAGCAGTCTGCAGCGGGTCCTGCCGGCCGTGGTCCGGGCTGGAGGGGTCATAGTTTTCAATGGGAACGATGCTGTCCGCCAGCAGCTTGGACACTTCGTCCTCGCGCACCGACAGGCGGCCGTCAATGACGACGACCGCATTTTCCCGCAGCGCATCCCGGAACAGGTCCAGCACCTTCGGGAAGACGATGACTTCCATGGTGCCGGTCAGATCTTCCACACTGGTAAAGGCCATCATGCTGTTGGATTTGGTGGTCATCATGCGGTTTTTGACCACCGCGCACACGATGCGCACCCGTTCGCCGTCCTTCACATGGGCGTCCTCGCCGGTGAGCGCCTTGATGGTGTGGGACGCCACCTTTGCCGACTGCTCCCGGTAGGCGTCCAGCGGGTGGCCGGACAGGTACAGGCCGCTGACCTCTTTTTCCTGCTGCAGCAGCTCCTTGTGGCTGTATTCCGGCAGCTGCTTGATCTCGTAAGTGTCTTCGGAGGCGTCGTCCTGCGCTCCCCCGCTCATGACCGAGAACAGGTCCAGCTGGCCGTCCAGGTTGCGACGGGAGTCGGTCTCGATGCTTTTCAGGATGCCTTCCACCGCTTCCACATGGCTGTGGCGGTTGTTGCCCATGCGGTCGAAGGCACCGGCTTTGATGAGGCACTCCACGGCCCGGCGGTTCAGCTCGTTGCCGTGCATCCGCTTGCAGAAATCGTAGAGGCTGGTGTAGGGCTTGTTTTTCCGCTCTGCAACCACGTTTTCGATCAGGTTGCGGCCCACGTTCTTGACCGCATTCAGGCCAAAACGAATCTGGCCCTTGTCATCCGCCGTGAAGCCGCCGTTCGAGACGTTCACATCCGGCGGCAGCACCTTGATGCCAAGGCGGGCGCACTCGCCGGAATACTCAATGACCTTATCGGTGTTATCCAGCACGCTGGTCAGCAGTGCCGCCATGAACTCGCTGGGGTAATGGCACTTGAGGTAGGCCGTCTGGAATGCGACGTAGGCATAGCAGGCGGCGTGGCTCTTGTTGAAGGCATAGGAGGCAAAACTGGACATTTCGTCGTAAATTTCGTTCGCCACCTGTTCCGAAATGCCGTTTGCCACACAGCCGGGGCACTCGTTGCCCGGGTCGGTGCAGCCATGGACAAAATGCTCACGCTCTGCTTCCATGACGGCGTGTTTCTTCTTGCTCATGGCGCGGCGGACATTGTCTGCCTGGCCGAAGGAGAAGCCCGCCAGCTCGCGGAAGATCTGCATGACCTGTTCCTGATAGACGATGCAGCCGTTGGTCACGTCCAGAATATGGGCCAGCTGCGGGGTCTTGTAGCTGATCTTATCCGGCTCGTGGCGGTTGCGCAGGTAGGTGGGGATGGAGTCCATGGGGCCGGGGCGGTACAAGCTGATCAGAGCGATGACATCTTCGAGGTTCTGCGGCTGCAGACCCACCAGCACCTGCTTCATGCCGGAGGATTCCAGCTGGAACACGCCCTCGGTATCGCCCTGCCCCAGCATTTTATAGGTGTCCGGGTCGTCGTAGTCCAGCTTCTGGATGGAGAACTCCGGGTGATGCTTCTGCACGGCGGTCTCCGCATCGCGGATGACCGTCAGGGTGCGCAGGCCGAGGAAGTCCATCTTCAAAAGGCCCAGTTCTTCGATCTCGGTCATGTTGAACTGGGTCACGGGCAGGCCGTCGTTGGTGGCCAGCGGCAGATAGTAGTCGGTGGGTTCCGGCGTGATGACCACGCCCGCTGCGTGGGTGGAAGCGTGGCGCGGCATGCCCTCCACCTTCAGCGCGGTGTCGATCAGTTCCGTCACCTGCGGGTCGGTGTCGTACATCCGCTTCAGCTCCGGCGAAACTTCCAATGCGCGCTTCAGCGTCATTTTCAGCTCCATGGGCACCTGCTTTGCCACGGCGTCCACCTGCTGGTACGGGATGCCCATCACGCGGCCCACATCGCGGATGGCGTTGCGGGCCGCCATGGTGCCGAAGGTGACGATCTGCGCCACATGGTCGGCACCGTACTTGCGGTTGACATAGTCGATGACTTCCTGTCGGCGTTCGTAGCAGAAGTCCACATCAAAATCGGGCATGCTGACACGTTCCGGGTTCAGAAAGCGCTCGAAGATCAGGTTGTAGCGGATGGGGTCGATATCGGTGATGCCGACGCTGTAGGCCGCAATGCTGCCTGCGCCGGAACCACGGCCCGGGCCCACCGGAATGCCCTGACTCTTGGCATAGTTGACATAGTCCCACACGATGAGGTAGTAGTTGGTGTACCCCATCTTCTTGACCACGCCGATCTCATACTGCAGACGGTCTTTGTTGGCCTGCGGCACGTCGGGGCCATAGCGGCGCTCCAGACCCTCCCAGCAGAGCTTTTCAAAAAACGCCTGATTGTCCATGCCGTCCGGGGCTTTGTAATAAGGAATCTTGGTGTGCCCAAAATCAAAATCAAAGTTGCACTGCTCGGCGATCTTGGCCGTATTCTCGCAGGCCTCCGGCACCATGGAGAACAGGTCGTACATCTCGTCCGTCGTCTTGACGTAGAACTCGTCGGTCTGGAACTCCATCTTGTCGGCGTCCTGAATGGTCTTGCCAGTCTGGATGCACAGCAGGATGCCCTGCATCTTGGCGTCCTCTTTGCGCAGGTAGTGGGAGTCGTTGGTGGCAGCCATGGGGATGCCGGTCTCCCGGGCCAGCTTGATGAGCTGCGGCAGGACGATGTTGTCCTCCTCCAGGCCGTGATCCTGCAGCTCGATATAATAGTTGCCCTCACCGAACAGGTCACGGTACCACAGCGCTGCAGACTTTGCACGCTCGTAGTCCCCTGCCAGAATGGCCTGCGGCACTTCGCCCGCCAGGCAGGCAGAAAGGCAGATCAGGCCCTCGTGGTACTGTTCCAGCAGCTCTTTATCAATGCGGGGCTTGGAATAAAAACCCTCCACGAAAGCGGCCGACACCATTTTGATGAGGTTTTTGTAGCCCGTCTCGTTCTTGCACAGCAGGATGAGGTGGTTGTTGCCGTCGATCTTGTTCACCTTATCAAAGCGGGTGCGGGTGGCCACATAGACTTCGCAGCCAATGATGGGCTTGATGCCCGCCTTTTTTGCCGCCTTGTAGAACTGCACACAGCCGTACATGACCCCGTGGTCAGTGCAGGCGATGGCGGTCTGGCCGCACTCCTTCACCCGGTCCATCAGCTGGTCGATGCGGCAGGCACCGTCCAGCAGGCTGTATTCCGTGTGGATGTGCAGATGGACAAAAGGCCGGGTATTCGGGGTGGATTCACTCATGCATTTGCCTCCTGTTCCAGATTCTGCCGCAGCGTTTCGGCCAGCGCTTCCAGTTTCTTCATCCGGTGCGAAAGGCCGGATTTGCTCACGGGTGGGTCAAAGCAGCCGCACAACGCCGTGAGCGAAAGGTCCGGGTTCTGCATCCGCTTGGCGGCTGCTTCCTGCAGCACCTCCGGCAGGGTGCGCAGGGCATCGTTTTCCTCCAGAAAGCGGATGGCTTTCAACGTCTGTGCGTTGGCCCGGGCCGTCTTGCCGAGATTTGCGGTGTCGCAGTTGGTCTGCCGGTTGGTCTGGTTGCGCACCTGCTTGAACGCCTTCAGGGTGTGCATCTGCTCGGCCGCGTCTGCCGCACCCATAAAGCGCAGCAGCCGCTCCACATTGGCGCTGGCCTTGACGTAGATCAGGTTGATGCCGTTGCGGCGGGTGCGGTGGGGCGCAAACTCGTGCTCCGCCAAAAGCGCCTCAAAATCCCGCGCAAGGTTCGTGCGCGGGGTGAGAAACTCCAGATTATATTCCTTCTGCGGGTCGATGACCGTGCCGCTGCACAAAAAAGCTGCGCCAATGTACGCACTGACGCAGGTCTGGCAGCGGATGAGGCGGGGGTCGATCTGCAGGCTGGTCTCGCTGCCGGTGGTGCCGAACAGCTCGTGCATCCGGGCCACCTGCTCCGGTGCACGGATGTTGAACTCATACAGGATGCCGCTGGGGCGCTGTTTTTCAAAGATCTCGCCCTGCACACCGCAGCGCGCGAACAGCTGCTGGGCCGCCGCAGCGGTCTGGCGCTGTTCAGTCTGCAGCACAAGGCCCTTTGCATCAAAGTATTTTGCAAAGCAGGCGATGCCGTAAGCGGCGGCACGGACGCAGCAGTCCTTCTGGATGCTGCGCGCGGCGATCTCCTCCCTTGCGCGGGACGCGAAACTACTCATATTTCCTCTATTCTGTCAGCGGGTGGAATCCCGGTGCTGCACGCCCGGCTCGTAGCCAAGCTGTTTGCAGTATTCCGCGATCTTCCGCGCAAAGGTGATGGAACGGTGCTTGCCGCCGGTGCAGCCCACTGCAATGGTGAGCTGGCTCTTGCCTTCCTTGACGTACAGCGGCAGGGCATATTCCAGAAAATGCTCATAGCGCTTGAGCAGCTCCTGCGCTTCCGGGTGGCTCATGACGAAATCCACCACTTCCTGGTCAAGGCCGGTCTTGTGTTTGAGTTCCGGCACATAGAAGGGGTTGGGCAGGCAGCGCACATCCAGCACAAGGTCTGCTTCCGGCGGGATGCCAAACTTGAACCCGAAGGACATCACGGTCAGGCGCATGGCGCTCTTAGCCCCGCCGTTCTGCAGGAACAGATCGCAGATGCGCTCCTTGTTCTGCGCGGTGGAAAGCAGCGCCGTGTTGATGGTGTAATCCGCCCGTTCCCGCAGCGGCTCCAAAATCTGGCGCTCCTTCAAAAAGGCCTCCCGCGTGGGGATGCCCTCTGAAATGCTGATGGGATGGCGGCGGCGGGTCTCGCTGTAGCGGCGCATCAGCACATCGTCCGGGGCATCCAGGAACAGGATCTTATAAGGGATCTTCTGCTGATCCAGCTGGTCCAGCGCACGCTCGATCTGCTCCCGACTGCGGCAGCCGCGCACATCCATGGACAGCGCCACCCGCTCCAGCTGGCTCTCGCCCGCTTCCGAAAACGCCGTGATGCTGGGCAGCAGCCCCGCCGGGACGTTATCAATGCAGAAAAAGCCGATATCTTCCAGCGCGTTCATGGCAACCGATTTACCCGCGCCGGACAGACCGCTGACGATCAACAGTTCCATGTCTATCCTTCCTTTTATTTTACAACACGAATTTCTTTTTCCAGTTCGTACCCGGTCTTTTCCTGCACGATGGCGCGCACTTCGTCGCACAGCGCCAGAACATCGGCGCAGGTGGCCCCGCCCAGGTTCACCACGAAGCCGCAGTGCTTCTCGCTGACGGCGGCCCCGCCGTGGCGATAGCCCCGCAGGCCGCACTGGTCGATGAGGGCCGCCGCAAAGGCACCCGCCGGGCGCTTGAAGGTGCTGCCGGCGCTGGGCTTATCCAGCGGCTGTTTGTCCAGACGCTTTGCCATCAGCTCGTTCATGCGGGCCTTGATGGCACCCGGGTCGCCCGGCTCCAGGCGGAAGCAGGCGCTGAGGATGCAGCCGCCGTTTTCTTCAAAGGCGCTGTGCCGGTAAGAAAGGTCCAGCTCGGCCGCCGGGGCTTCCGTGATCTCACCCTCTGCGGTGAGGTACCGCACCGACTGCAGCACGTCCTTCACCTCGCCGCCGTAGGCACCGGCGTTCATGTAAACGGCACCGCCCACCGTGCCGGGGATGCCGTAGGCAAATTCCAGGCCGATCAGACCATGTTCCAGCGCAGCAGTGCACAGAGCCGAAAGCTTCAGCCCGGCCCCCGCCGTCACCTGCACGGTGTCGGCAAAGCGGAGTTCGGTTTTCAGGGCGGTGGTGTCGATCACCGCGCCGCGGTAGCCTTCGTCGGCAAAGAGGATGTTGCTGCCGTTGCCCAGCAGATAATACCGGACGGCCTCTGCTTTGCACAGCGTCACCGCTGCACAGAGCTGTGCTTCGCTTTCCGGCAGGATAAATACATCTGCCGGGCCGCCGATCTTAAAAGTGCAGTGTGCCGCAAGGGGCTCGTTCTCCTTGAACGGGATGCCTGCCGCTGCCAGCTTCTGCTTGAATCGTTCCATAATGGTTTGCTCCTTTTCCGGGGAAATCAGTCGATCTTGTCATCCAGACCCAGACGGATGAGCAGCTCACGCGCTGCGTTGTAGCCCATCTTTTTCTGGCGGTTGTTGATGGCAGCCGTTTCCAGCACCACGGCCAGGTTGCGGCCCGGCGAAACGGGGATGCTGGTGCTGGGGATGCTGACGCCCAGAATGTCATAATATTCGTTTTCGAGCCCGGTGCGCTGGTAGTTCTTGGTGGGGTCCCAGGCTTCCAGCTGGACCACGAGGTCCAGGCTCTCGCTCACCTTGACCGCGCCCACGCCGAACACGCGGGCCACATTGACGATGCCGATGCCGCGCAGCTCGATGAAGTGGCGGATGTTCTCCGGCGCGGTGCCCATGATCTGGCGGTTGGATACCTTGCGCAGTTCCACGGCGTCATCTGCCACCAGGCGGTGGCCGCGCTTGACCAGCTCGATGGCCAGCTCACTCTTGCCGATGCCGCTGTCGCCCAGGATCAGGATGCCCTCGCCGTACACTTCCACCAGCACGCCGTGGCGGGTGATGCGGGGTGCCAGTTCCAGATTCAGCACGCTGATCAGGCTGCCCATCAACGTGCAGGTGGTCTCGTTGGAACGCAGCAGGGCCACGCCGTGCTTCTGAGCCAGCTCCTGCATCTCCGGGAAGGGGGTCAGCTCCTCGCTGCGGCAGACGATGACGGCCGGCGGCTGCTGGCGGAACAGCTGGTCCAGTGCCTCATAGCGCTTTTCCGCCGACAGCCCGGACAGAAAGTTCATCTCTGCCAGACCCATGATCTGCAGACGCAGTTTGTCAAAATAATCGTAATAACCCGCCAGGAACAGGCCCGGGCGATTGACCTCGGCGATCTCCACGCAGATCTGATCCAGTTCCTTCGGCGTATAGACCACTTCCATGCTGACACGCTCGATCAGCGTTTTCAGCGAGACGTTGAACGTACCCATCCTTCGTTTCCTCCTGTGCTCCCGCTGCTGGGCGGCACTGCCGTTGCGCAGGCCGGGACAGCATTTCTTTCTTTATTATAATAGAACCCTTCTCAAAAAACAATATTGTCCCGGCCCTTTTTCCGCACCCCGCCAGAAACCGGCGCAGCATCGCAGCCATGCACCTGATTTTTACGTTTTTCTTACCTTTACATGGATTTTACATTCCCTCGATTTTGGATTTTACATTGCGCCGGTATACTCATATTCAGGAGAAACACACCGAAAACACGCTACACGTCAAATCAAAAGTGAGGAACCACTCTATGACAATTTTCAATGTCTTTTCACTGCTGGGCGGCCTGGCCTTGTTCCTGTTCGGTATGGACATCATGGGCAAGGCGCTGGAAAAGCAGGCAGGCGGCCAGCTGCAGAAGATCCTGAGCAAGCTGACCGACAGCCCCATCAAGGGCTTCTTCCTGGGTCTGTGCGTCACCGCCATCATCCAGAGCTCCAGCGCCACCACCGTCATGGTGGTGGGCTTTGTCAACAGCGGCATCATGGAGCTGCACCAGGCCATCGGCGTCATCATGGGCAGCAACGTGGGCACCACGGTCACCAGCTGGATCCTGAGCCTTTCCGGCTTGCAGGGCGACAGCCTGTTCATCCAGCTGCTCAAGCCCACTTCTTTCAGCCCGGTGCTTGCATTTATCGGCATTTTGCTGTATATGTGTAAGAGTGAGAAGAAAAAAGGCATCGGCACCATCCTCATCGGTTTTGCCGTGCTGATGACCGGCATGACCACCATGTCCAACGCGGTGCTGCCGCTGCAGGGCGAAGCATGGTTCACCAGCCTGTTCACCCGCTTTTCCAACCCCATTCTCGGCGTTCTGGTGGGTGCCCTCGTCACCGGCATCATCCAGAGCTCCAGCGCCAGCGTCGGCATCCTGCAGGCACTGAGCGCCACCGGCGTCATCACCTATGGCAGTGCCATCCCCATCATCATGGGCCAGAACATCGGCACCTGCGTCACCGCACTGATCTCCTCGGTGGGTGCCAATAAAAATGCCCGCCGTGCTGCCATGGTGCACCTGTACTTCAACATCATCGGCGTGACCATCTTCCTGGTGGGCTTCTACGGCCTGAACGCCGTGTGCCACTTCCCCTTCGTGAACACCACCATTGAGGCATGGGGCATCGCTGTGGTACACTCCGCATTCAACATTCTGGCCACCATCATCCTGCTGCCCTTTGCCAATGTGCTGGAAAAGCTGGCCATCCTCACCATTCCGGATTCCCCGGAAAAAGAGGGCTTTGCCCTGCTGGATGAGCGTCTGCTGAACACCCCGGCCATGGCCGTGGAGCGTGCCCGCAGTGCCACCGGCGAAATGGCCGAGCTGGCCCGCGTGGGCGTCATGCAGGCCATGAGCCTGACCCACAAGTGGGACGATGCCCTTGCCCAGAAGGTGCGGGACGAGGAGTGCCAGGTGGACCGCTATGAAGACGCCCTGGGCACCTACCTTGTCAAGCTTTCCAGCCGGGAGCTGAGCCACGCCGACAGCCAGAGCGTGAACACCCTGCTGCACACCATCAGCGATTTTGAGCGCATCAGCGACCACTCGGTGAACCTGCTGGCTTCGGCAGAGGAGATGCATGTCAAGGACATCCAGTTCTCGCAGGACGCCCGCGACGAGCTGCAGGTACTGGAAGATGCCGTGCAGGACACCCTGAACCGCACCACCGAAGCCTTCCGCAAAGGCGATCTGCACCTTGCCGGAAAGGTGGAACCGCTGGAAGCCGTGGTCAACGAGCTGGTGCGTGCCATCAAGGCCCACCACATCGCCCGCCTGCAGGCTGGCAGCTGTTCCATTGAATATGGCTTCGTGCTGGAAGATATCCTGACCAACTACGAGCGCGTGTGCGACCACTGCAGCAATGTGGCCGTTGCACAGATCGAGGTGGCACAGGACAGCTTCGATACCCACGCATACCTCAACGACCTGCGCCACGGCAACGACACCAAGGAGAGCGAGGAATTCCACCGCCGCCTGGACCGTTACCGCGAACGCTACCTGTTCCCTGAAAATCACATTGTGGAGGAAAAGGAACAATGATCTATCTTGTCGAAGACGATGCCGCCATCCGGGAGCTGGAGCAGTATGCTCTGCAGTCCAGCGGCTACGAAGTATCCAGCTTTGAAAGCGCCGAGCCGTTCTGGCAGGCTATGCACGCCGCCGAGCCGGAGCTGGTGATCCTGGACGTGATGCTGCCCGGCGAGGACGGTTTTTCCATCCTGAAAAAGCTGCGCAACACCCCTTCTCTGCGCAGGCTTCCCGTCATCATGGTGACTGCAAAATCCAGTGAGCTGGACACGGTGCGCGGGCTGGACTGCGGTGCCGA
>ULRE01058936.1_pt1 | contig 63597 bp, 47 predicted proteins | sample 1955141 | NCBI WGS metagenome assembly ULRE01 (sample SAMEA4835674, study PRJEB28245) | human gut metagenome | biome: gut microbiome; material: fecal sample | place: Denmark | collected 2008
CTGGCAAGCAGGATAAACGGACACTCTCCAAGTGCCAAGCTGATAGGAGGCTTTGGATATGTGGAGTGTGACGGTGATCCGGTAAAGGGAGCGGAAGCGGTGAACTCCGGTGACAGGATCAGGATAACCATGTCTGACGGAAGCTTCGAGGCGGATGTTGTGTGATTTTTATAAATATATATAGATCGAAGTTTTGTAGGTAAAAACAAAGACCAGAAAATAACAATAATTCAGTAAATATTAATTTGACAGATAATAACACAGGAAACGACAGCATGGAAAATAATACAGAAATGAATATTACACAAACAAATAACACAGAAAAAGGTGACTCCACAGCAGAACGCTTTGATCTTGAGGCGGCACTGGCAAGACTGGAGGATATTGCAGGTATCCTTGAGAAGCAGGACACACCTTTAAGGGACGCCCTTGATGTGTACAGTGAGGGTGTGAAGCTCATTAAGGAGTGCCGGGATAATCTTTGTGATGTGGAGAAGGAAATGATCGTCCTTAGCAAGGAGGGGGAAAATGACGTTTAGTGAAGAACTGAAGCAGAAGACCGCCCATGTGGAAGAGGTTATAACAGGCTTTCTTCCTGAGGGAGACGGTTTTAATGACACAGTGATAAAAGCAATGAAGTATTCCTTTATGGCAGGTGGCAAGAGACTCCGCCCTATGCTGATGGAGGAATGTTACCATATGTTCGGCGGAAGCGGCGATGCAGTACAACCATTTATGGCAGCTATTGAGATGATACATACGTATTCCCTTATACATGATGACCTTCCAGCTTTAGACAATGATGATCTGAGACGCGGAAGACCTACAAACCATAAGGTGTATGGCGAGGCAATGGCTATCCTTGCGGGAGATGCACTGCTTAATTATGCCTATGAGACTGCTGCCGGGGCATTTGACAGTGAATGTAATATAAAGTATGCGGCAGCAGCCATGAAGATACTTGCCCGTAAGCCCGGAATAAGCGGTATGCTTGGGGGGCAGGTGGCAGATGTGGAGCTTACAGGCAGCAGGTTAAGCGAAGAACAGCTCCACTACATATATGAGAATAAGACAGGGGCACTTATAGAGGCTTCTATGATGATCGGAACAGTACTTGCCGGAGCAGAGGAGAGATATGTTGATATTATGGAACAGATCGCTTCTGCGGTAGGTATAGCCTTCCAGATACAGGACGATATACTTGATGTTGTGGGAGATACAGAGGTTATAGGTAAGCCTGCCCATTCCGACATGGATAATGGCAAGGTTACTTACGTTACGATACATGGACTAGACAAGGCGGCAGAGGATGTGAAGAAGATTTCCGAACATGCTGTAGAGCTTCTTGACAGTCTGCCATATGAAAATAAATTCCTGAGGGAGCTTATATTATCCCTTATATCGAGAAATAAATAAGTTATGATGAAATTACTTGATAGAATAAATAATCCAAATGACATAAAGCAACTCAGCCGTAAGGAGCTTAAGCCTCTGGCACAGGAGATACGTGAATTCCTTATAGAAAAGGTAAGCCATACAGGCGGTCATCTTGCGTCCAATCTTGGATGTGTGGAGATAACCATGGCACTTCACCGTGTAATGAATTTCCCTGAGGATAAGATCATATGGGATGTGGGACACCAGTCCTATGTCCATAAAATACTTACGGGCAGAAAAAACGAATTTGATACTTTGAGACAGTTCGGAGGGCTAAGTGGATTCCCGAAGACCTCCGAGAGTGACTGTGACGCATTTAACACCGGACACAGCTCTACTTCCATGTCTGCGGCTCTTGGAATGGCGTGCGCAAGAGATATACGCGGGGAACATGAGAAGATAGCTGCAGTGATCGGAGACGGCTCATTTACAGGGGGACTTGTATACGAAGCCCTGAACAATATGGGCTCTAAGCAGTCAGGCTGTCTTATAGTTTTAAATGATAATGAAATGTCTATAGATGAGAATGTAGGTGGCATGTCCACTTACCTCAGCAGATTCAGAGTAGGACAGGCATACAATGAGATCAAGGGCACTGTGGAGAAGATACTTCTCCATATTCCGGTGGCAGGAGAGAAGCTTGCCAGGGGTGTTAAGCGTTCTAAGGATTCCATCAAGCAGATGCTTGTGCCGGGAATGTTCTTCGAGGATCTGGGAGTTACTTATATAGGACCTATAGACGGTCATGACATAGAACTTATGTCTGCAACCTTTGAGAAGGCCTTTCAGCTTGACAGACCTATAATCGTCCATGTAAAGACGGTTAAGGGTAAGGGGTACAAATGGTCAGAGAAGCACCCAAGCTATTTCCATGGTGTTGCTCCCTTTGATGTTGATACCGGCAAGGTTATAACAAAGAGCAGAAATAAGACCTATACAGGTATATTTGGCAGAAAGCTTGTGGAGCTGGCTGCGGAGAATAAAAACATTGTAGCCATAACAGCGGCTATGGCACAGGGAACAGGACTTGCAAAATTTGCAGAGGAATATCCCGACAGATTTTTTGATGTGGGAATAGCAGAGGAACATGCTGTGACATTTGCAGCGGGACTTGCGGCAGCAGGAATGACACCGGTGGTTGCCATATATTCCTCGTTCCTACAGAGAGCCTATGACCAGATCCTGCATGATGTATGCCTGCAGAATCTTCATGTGGTGTTCGCCATAGACAGAGCGGGACTTGTAGGACCTGACGGAGAGACTCACCAGGGACTGTTTGACATTGCATATATGTCACAGATTCCGGGTATGACCATAGTTTCCCCTAAGAACAGGTATGATCTTACGAAGCTTATGGAATGGGCTGTTTCCTATGACGGTCCTGTTGCCATAAGATATGCCAAGGGTGAGGCTTACTATGGATTAAGCTCCATACAGGAGCCTGTAGTGTATGGCAAGAGTGAATATATAACCAGAGGAAGCGGTATTGCAGTTCTGGCGGTGGGACAGATGGTCTACGAGGCCGAGAAGCTGTATAACATATTCCTTGATGATAAGAAGGAGATCACAGTGGTAAATGCGAGATTTGTCAAGCCGGTGGATCACGAAATGATAGACGAGCTTGTGAAGGAGCATGAGATACTTGTGGTCATGGAAGAGGGAATTAAACATGGTGGCTATGCCGCTGCTGTAGAGGAATATATAGCAGAGAAGGGTTACAGGATAAAGCTTGTGGTGGCAGCCGTGGATGATTGCTATGTAAAGCAGGGAAGCATAGCCGAACTGCGTAAGTTATGTAAACTAGATGCGAACTCTGTTTATGACAGGATAAAGCATGCTGAAATGGAGATAGAACTTTGAAAGAGAGATTAGATGTACTTCTTGTTAAGAAGGGACTTGCTGAATCCCGGGAGAAAGCCAAGGCGATCATAATGTCCGGGATAGTATATGTGGATAACAACAAGGAAGATAAGGCAGGACAGACCTTTAATGAGGACGCACTTATAGAGGTCAGGGGCAATACCTTAAGGTATGTGAGCAGAGGCGGACTTAAGCTTGAGAAAGCCATGAACTGCTTCGGCGTTACCCTTGAGGGGAAGATAGCCATGGATGTGGGAGCTTCCACCGGAGGTTTCACAGACTGTATGCTGCAGAACGGTGCTGTGAAGGTTTATTCTGTAGATGTGGGACACGGACAGCTTGCCTGGAAGCTCAGAAATGATGAGCGGGTTGTGTGCATGGAGAAGACAAATATCCGTTATGTGACACCTGATGATGTGGCAGACAAGATAGATTTTGCTTCTATTGATGTGTCGTTTATATCACTTAAGAAGGTGCTCCCTGCGGTTTATGATCTTTTAACTGATGTGGGTGAGGTTGTGTGCCTTATAAAGCCACAATTTGAAGCAGGTCGTGAAAAGGTTGGCAAGAAGGGTGTAGTAAGAGAGCAGTCGGTCCATGTGGAGGTTGTGGATATGATAGTTTCATTTGCAAGGGAAATGGGATTTGTGACCCTTGACCTGTCATATTCCCCTATAAAGGGACCTGAGGGCAACATTGAATATCTGCTCTATATAACCAAGGATACCTCAAGAGAGGGTAGGGAATTTGATATAAATGCCCTTGTAAAGGAATCCCACGAGAAACTGTAGATGATATATTTCCACTTTAGGTGGAATGGAGATTACTATGAAGAACTTTCTGATGGTTGTTAATCCATATAAGGATGATGAATCCACAATTTCAAGGCTGGTGGACAGTCAGATCAGGATACTGGGGGGCGATACCCTTATTACAGATGTGAGCACATTCTGTAACAGTGACCATGACAGGATGAGTGAGATGACCGGTAACATGGATTGCATACTGGTGCTTGGAGGGGACGGTACCCTTTTAAGTGTGGCGTCAGCCATTGAGGATATAGATATTCCGTTACTTGGCATAAATCTTGGAACAGTAGGCTTCCTGACAGAGGTGGAGCTTGTGGACATAGAGAGCGTGCTCTACAGGCTTGTAAATGATGATTACACCATTGAAGAGCGTATGATGTTGGAAGGTATTGTGAAAAAGACCGATGGCAGTGAATACAGAAAGAGCGCATTAAATGATGTGGTGGTATCAAGAGCCGGATTTTCAAGGATCATTGGTCTTAATGTGTACGCAGGAAACCACATGGTGGATACATATGAGGCTGACGGAGTTGTGGTGGCTACACCTACCGGGTCTACCGGATACAGCCTGTCCGCAGGAGGACCTATCGTAAGTCCGGGCGGCAGGGTCATAGTCATAACACCGGTTTCTCCACATTCCCTTACCGCCAAGAGTATAGTCATGTCCGGTGATGAGGAGATAAGGATAGAGATCGTTAAGAAGAGAAAGACCCAGGAGACGGAGGCCATCGTGGCATTTGACGGAGGCAGCGATATAGGACTTTCTGCAGGGGATGAGATATACATCAGAAGATCGGCAAATGTTACCAAGCTTATAAAGGCAACGGACAAGAATTTCTATGAGCTTCTCAGAAGCAAATTTGGGGGTGTGCAGTAGTGAAGCAGAGACGTCAGGCTAAGATAATAGAGATAGTTGAGAACAATGATATAGAAACCCAGGATGAGCTTCTGACGAAGCTTACGGAGGCGGGCTTTAACACTACTCAGGCCACCATATCAAGGGATATAAGGGATATAAATCTCACAAAGGTGTCAGTGGCAGGAGGCAGACAGAAGTATGCCCTCGGCAAAAGTGCCGGCAGGGAATCCATCAATTCCTATAAGCAGGTGCTTTCCACCTGTATATTGTCCATGGAGGCAGCAGAAAATCTCATAGTCATAAAGACTGTTTCGGGAATGGCGATGGCTGTGGGGGCAGCTCTTGACAATCTTTCCATTAATGGACTTATGGGCTGTATCGCCGGTGATGATACCCTTTTTCTTGCAGTGCGTTCAAGGGAGCTTGTGAAATCTGTTATTACTACCATCGAAAGATACCAGAAATAAGGAGAATAAATGCTATTAAATGTACATATAAAGAATCTCGCCCTCATTGAGGACGCAGATATAACCTTCACCGACGGTCTGAATATACTGACCGGTGAAACCGGTGCCGGTAAATCCATAATTATCGGTGCCCTTAAGATAGGAATGGGAGGAAGGCTTCCCAAGGATATGCTCAGAGATCCCTCGAAGGAAGGTCTGTGCCAACTCCTTTTCATTGTGAATGATGAGCGGATTAAAGGGGCTCTTAAGGAGCTTGAGGTATATCCGTCTGAGGACGGAGAACTGATCATTTCCCGTAAGATTATGGGAAACAGAACCGTTAATACCATAAATGATGTGGCTGTTACGGCGGCGAAGCTCCGTGATGTGACCGCACTTTTAGTTGATATGCATGCCCAGCATGAGCAGCAGACCCTGCTTAAGAAGACTGAGCACTTAAACATACTGGATGCCTATGGCAAGAAGGTTCTTGATCCTTTAAAGGAGAATGTGAAGAAGGCGTATCACGCATATAAGGATATAGAGGAGAAGCTTGCTTCGGCTACCATGGATGACAGCGACAGGAACAGGCGCCTTGAGTTCCTTAAGTACGAGGTGAATGAGATAGAGGCAGCAGCCTTAAGACCTGAAGAGGACGAAGAGGTTGAGCGACAGTATAACAGGATGACCAATGCCAGGGACATTGTAAGTGCCGCCAGCTCTGTATATGCCGAAACAGGATATGAGGCTACGGATTCCGTTGGAAATAAGATAAGCAGGGCACTTAATTCCCTGAGGGCTGTGAAGGAGCTTGATCCGGAGCTTGAGAACATATATGGACAGCTTGTTACGGTCGACTCACTTTTGAACGATTTCAATGTGGATATAAGTGACTATATCCAGGGCATGGAATTTGACAATGAAACCTTTGAGGAGGTTGTGAAGCGTCTTGATGTTATAAACAACATGAAGGGCAAATACGGAGACACCATATCTGTTATTCTTGAAGAGGCAGAAAAGAAGAAGCGGGAGATAGAGCAGCTTGAGCAGTATGACCGGTACATAGCAGAGCTTGAGAGCAGTCTTTCATCTGCCGAGGAGACCTTGAAGGCTTCAGCAGAGGAACTCAGTAAGGCAAGAAAGGCTGAGGCTGTGAAGTTATGTGACAGCATAAGGGGAGCACTGGCAGACTTAAGCTTCATGGAGGTTAAGTTTGACATGGTATTTGACAGGCTTTCATTCCCTTCTGCAAATGGTATTGATGATTGCTATTTCGTCATATCCACGAATGTAGGTGAGAAGCTCAGACCTCTTTATGAGGTGGCATCAGGCGGTGAGCTTTCAAGGATAATGCTTGCTGTTAAGTCCTGTATGGCGTCCGAGGACAATATAGACACTCTTATATTTGACGAGATAGATGTGGGAATAAGCGGCATGGCAGCCCAGAAGGTGGCAGAGAAGATGAATGTCATAGCGGCAGCCCATCAGGTCATAAGCATAACCCACCTTCCACAGATAGCAGCCATGGCAGACAGCCATTATTGCATTAAAAAAATGGCAGAAAATGGTAAGACCGTGACCAAGATAGAGAGACTTTCAGCTGAAGAGTCTGTAAATGAGATCGCGAGACTTCTTGGCGGAGCTTCAATAACTGACGCGGTAATATCAAATGCCAGAGAGATGAAATCCATGGCTTCAAACATAAAGAAGTAAGCCATAAATAAGTTCGTAAATAAAAATCATAAATGTGCAGATAATAAAGTCAGTATCATCATTTTATTTTGATGGCACTGGCTTTTTTATTGTAATGATGTATGCGACATCTTTACGTCGTAGCTGGATTTTTAAGGAGAAGTACTATGCACAGATATGACAATGAGGACAGAGCAAGGACCTATAAGAGGATACTTTACGGAATGCTGATATTTGGCTGTATATGTGCAGCCTGTATCATATTTATATTTGTAAGGATGGAATATGCTGCCGATGATGAGGTCTCTGTCTACAGCGAATGTATAGAGGAGAACAGTGAGGAGAAGTATGTGATCCCGTCGGGGGAGCCTATAGGCATATATATCAAAACTGATGGAGTGTTCGTGGTGAACACGGAGATAGTTGATGATGTAGAGGGAGGGCATACGTCACCCTGCGAGGGCAAGCTTAAACAGGGGGATTATATTGTGAGCATAGACGGAACCGAAGTAAATACCAGAAAGCAGGTCACAGATCTGGTAAATAAGTGCCATGGGGACTGCATCACCATTGGATACAGAAGAGACGGTGTAGTAAATGAAGTTGACATAACTCCGACACGGGTGTCGGAATCCAGCTACAAGCTGGGACTCTGGATCAAGGATGATATATCGGGAATAGGTACAATGACCTATATAGACGAAGATTCGTTTGCAGCATTGGGACACAGTGTTTCAGATTACGACACGGGTCTTGAGATGAACAGTGTAAGCGGTGGAGTATACGAGGCCACAATACTTGGTATAGATAAGTCATCCCAGGATAATCCCGGCAAGATAAGGGGAAGCATAATGTACAGCACCAAGCTTATAGGCATTGTGAATAAAAATATCTATAGCGGTGTCACAGGAAAATTAAATAAAAACTATGTGAAGAAGCATTATGATGAGGAGGAGAAAGTCCTTCTCGGAAGCTCCGAGGATGTGTCCTTAGGAAAGGCGTACATTTACTCCAGGATAACCGGTGAACTCGAGAAATACGAGATCAATATAGTAAGGATAGATTATGACGGGGATGTAAGAAATCTTCAGCTTAAGGTTACTGATGACAGGCTCATAGATCTTACCGGCGGCATAGTCCAGGGTATGAGCGGTTCGCCTATAATTCAGGATGACAAGCTTATTGGAGCCGTAACCCACGTTATAGTGGATGACCCAACCATGGGCTACGGTATATTCATCGAAAATATGGAATAAAATATCAGGATTCAAAATTTCATATTTTAAAAATATTTAATATAAAAGATATTTAAAATAAATGGTCAATTTAAAAAATATAAAAAATGAGCCATACATCTCTTAGGACATATGACCCATCTGAAAATATATTTACTGTAACAATTCGCTGATATGTCTTGCCACATAAACCCCGCTGGCTGAGGCATGGGAAAGAGAGTGGGTTACACCGCTGCCATCACCTATGATGTACATTCCCTTATATTTACATTCAAGGTATTGGTTAAGCTCTACTTCCATATTATAGAACTTGACCTCTACACCATAGAGAAGAGTGTCGTCATTTGCAGTTCCCGGAGCAATCTTGTCAAGGGCGTAGATCATCTCCATGATACCGTCCAGTATTCTCTTAGGAAGTACAAGACTTAAGTCTCCCGGGGTTGCGGAAAGGGTAGGAGTTACAAGACCTTCCCTAATCCTGCTTTCAGTACTTCTACGACCTCTTACCAGGTCGCCGAAACGCTGGACTATTACGCCGCCGCCTAACATATTTGACAGTCTGGCTATACTTTCTCCATATCCGTTGCTGTCCTTAAATGGCTCTGAGAAATGCTTTGAAACCAGAAGAGCAAAGTTGGTGTTCTCTGTCTGCATTTCCTCACCCTCGTAGCTATGACCGTTTACTGTAACGATCCCGTTGGTATTTTCATTTACCACTATACCATGTGGGTTCATACAGAAGGTGCGGACATTGTCTTCGAATTGTTGTGTGCGGTATACGATCTTGCTTTCATATAATTCGTCGGTGAGATGTGAGAATATAACTGCCGGAAGCTCAACCCGGACACCTATATCCACACGGTTGGACCTGGTTGGTATATCAAGGGTATGACATACCTGCTCCATCCATTTGCTGCCGCTTCTTCCAACGGAGACTATGCAGTTCTTGCAACTGTAGTCACCGGCATCTGTGTGTATTACATAGCCATCATCAGGATGTTCGATGGATGTGACCGGAGTGTTGAAATAGAAGTCTGCCTTATCCTCAAGATATTCATACAGGTTCTTAAGTACGATGTAATTAACATCTGTTCCAAGATGTCTCACGGAAGCGTCAAGAAGCTTCAGCTTGTTCTGCATACATATCTTTTTGAATTTCGTTCCTGCAGTAGAGTAGAGCTTTGTTCCTTCACCGCCATATTCCATGTTGATGTCATCAACATACTTCATAAGGTTTATGGCCTGGTTTTTTCCGATATATTCGTAGAGGGTACCTCCGAAGTCATTAGTGATGTTGTATTTTCCATCTGAAAATGCACCTGCACCACCAAATCCACTCATGATGGAACAGCTCTTACAATGGATACAGCTCTTTATCCTGTCACCGTCAATAGGACATTTTCTTCCGGATAAACGGTTTCCTGACTCGAATACACCAATGGTAAGCTCAGGCTGTTTCTTGACCAGCTCATAGGTTGCAAATATTCCTCCCGGGCCTGCGCCAATTACTATAACGTCGTAATGCTTCATCTGTGTTCCTCCTTGATAAAAAATCATAAAAAAACTACCGCAAGATACAATATACCTATAATTGAATTATAGATAACTATTTGCGGTAGTTAGTAGAAACATTCATCCGTATTATGAACTTATATAATCCTTATTCATGATAGCAGAATAAAGGCTATAAATCAACATTTATTTGCCGGTGGCACGGTATTGTACCGGTGCCATGCCGTATACCTTCTTGAAGGAGCGGGAGAAGTGCTCCACGTTGGCGTAGCCTATGCTTTCTGCTATGCTTTCAATGGTCATACTGGTGGTCTTAAGCAGTGTCTTTGCTTTCTTCATCCTTACCTGTCTTACATAATCACCAAATGTTACCTGTGCCTTTTCTTTGAAGTACTTGGACACATAAGGCACTGAGAGATTAAGCTTCGTGGCCATATCCTCAAGAGTAACTGTCTGATAGTTGGTCTGTATGTAGTTTTTCATGGTTATAAGCCTTTCGTCGGCCTTGGCAGTGATTTCTGAAAGCACCGGAAGCTTGTTTACAGCACATACAAGGGCATTAATGGAGGATTTTATTATATCGTCATCGATACCTACACCCCAGTAAAGCTTTTCGTTGTAGGTGATACCTACAAATGACATTGCCTTTGAAGAAGAACCGGTGGTTAAGGCGTGCTCCTCGTATACACTTAACTCGTAGCTTATCTCAAAGAACTGCTTTATGGTGTTGGATACCGCGTCAAGACGGCCGTTTCCGTTTGCCTCTATCTTATTTATATGGTTGTCGTAGGCTATGGTGGCTTCTGCCATGATACCGTTTATCTGCTTGAAGTGGCATTCCGGTATCTGGAAGCGGGTATGGGTTGACACATAATTATCTATAAGTATGTCATATATCAGGTCAGGGGAAAGCTCCTTGTGAGCCTCGTCAGATACATGCTTTACCAGGTATCCGAATTCCTCACGCATCTTATCCGGAAGGGTTATTCCGTAGTTCTGCTTAAGTATGTAGTTGACACCGCCCTTTCCTGACTGGCTGTTGATTCTTATTACATCAGATTCGTAGGCACGTCCCACATCCTTTGGATCTATAGGAAGATATGGCACTGACCATTTGTGCAGGTGCTTCTCCTTGCGCCATGTCATTCCCTTTGATATAGCGTCCTGGTGGGAGCCGGAGAATGCGGTAAATACCAGATCGCCTGAGTAAGGAGTTCTTTCATGCACATGCATTCTGGTGAGACGCTCATAGCAAGTACGGATCTCGGACATATTGGAGAAGTCAAGCTGTGGATCGACGCCCTGGGAGAACATGTTCATGGCGAGGGTTACTATATCAACATTGCCGGTACGCTCACCGTTGCCGAAAAGAGTACCCTCTATTCTGTCTGCACCGGCCAGAAGTCCCATCTCTGCGTCGCTTATGCCGCAGCCTCTGTCGTTATGAGGATGAAGGCTTAAGGTTACGGCGTCCCTGTTGTGGAGATTCTTGCTTAAGTATTCCACTTGTGTTGCAAATACATGCGGCATTGCTATCTGTACGGTGGTAGGGATATTGATTATAACCTTATTTGAAGGTTTAGGCTCCCATACATCTATAACTGCGTTACATACCTCAAGGGCATAGTCAACCTCGGTTCCCGGGAAGCTCTCAGGGCTGTACTCAAAGGAGAAGTTGCCGTCTGTTTCATCAGCAAGACGCTTTAAAAGCTTTGCTCCGTCCACGGCAATCTTCTTGATCTCTTCCTTGTCTTTCTTGAATACCTGCTCCCTCTGGGCAACAGAGGTGGAGTTGTAGAGATGAATCACAGCATGGCCTGCGCCTTTAACAGCCTCGAAGGTTTTCTTTATTATGTGTTCTCTTGCCTGGGTAAGTACCTGTATGGTCACATCCTCGGGGATCATATTATTGTCTATAAGTGCTCTTATGAAGTTGTACTCTGTTTCGGATGCGGCAGGGAAGCCTACCTCGATCTCCTTGAAGCCTATGTCCACCAACATCTTGAAGAATTCCAGCTTCTCCTCAAGGCTCATAGGCTCAATAAGTGCCTGGTTGCCATCCCTTAAATCTACGCTGCACCATATAGGTGCCTTGTCTACATGATCCTTCTTCACCCAGTCGTATGTACAGACAGGTGGCATAAAATATGCTCTTTCGTATTTATCGTAGCCTTTCATAACGTACCTCCTATAACAGAACATCGGTCCATTAAGATTTTGCATGTGGTAGCACTATTCTAAATGTGTCTTCGACACCTAGTACTTCTTTTGACAAAAAATATCAACCGTTTTGATGTTTATTATCATAACACACAAAAAATGACATTTGAATGATTAAATTTAATCAATCTACATGATTAATATTAATATCTGCGGCGTAGAATGTAATATGGGGGTTGCTTTTGGTCATATGCTGTGAGTGTGTGTCGCAACTTGCGTCTTAAAGCATATTCCCAATTAATATGGGCAAATATATAATAATTTATGCGAGACATGTAAGGTTACCCCAGGTGCCTTTACAGTATATAAAAGTTGATTTGGAGGTAGATATGAGCAGGGTTAAGGTGCTTATAGCAAAGCGGGACAAAAGAGAAGCGGAACAGCTAAGCACTGCGTTAAAGGATACAGGTAATTGTGAGATAACAGGAATGTGTCATGAGGGCGATGAGGTGGCAGGCAGGGTAAGTGCCAGAACACCGGACGTTATAGTGACAGATGAAATGCTGGGAGATAAGAGCCTCATAGATATAGTTGAGGATATAAAGAACAGAACAGGAGTGGACAACCTTAAGTTTATGGTAATGGCAGATGTGGGTCATGAGAAATATCTGGAGTTTCTCTGCAGGGCACTGGAAAACTGCGCGGTGATTAAGGTGTTCAACAAGGACGGAGATCCGGAGCTGTTAAAGAAAGAGATAGTTTCATTTGCAAGGAGCAGCAAGAATGTTCCCTATGGAAGTGGGACTACCATACCGGATGAAGGAGAATTGATGGGTATAATAACCGGCATAATACACGAACTTGGAGTTCCGGCTCATATTAAAGGATATCAATATCTGAGAAGTGCCATACTTATGGCAGTGGAGGACATGGACATTCTTAATTCCATAACAAAACAGTTATACCCCGGTATAGCCAAGGTTTACAACACTACGCCTTCAAGGGTGGAGCGTGCTATAAGACATGCCATAGAGGTTGCATTCGGAAGAGGAAAATTAGATACGATAAATGAAATGTTCGGTTATACCATAAGTGCAGGAAAGGGAAAACCGACAAATAGTGAATTTATTGCACTGATCGCAGACAAAATTAGACTTGACAACAGACGTAAGACGGCATAATATATTACCATGATATCGAAAACGATATCATATGCAAACACACAACAGCATACTATATAATATGAGCGTTATAGTGTGCACCAGGGTAGAAAAGGGGAATAAGAACATGAATGAAAAGGGAAACGTGATGAAAGTAGTAATTGCAGACAGTAACTGTCTGTCCATAGCAGAGGATCTTGCACGTTCAGGGGACGAAAGAATTGAGATTGTGGAATGTGTAAAAGACGGAAACCGTGCGTTGGCTGCTATCAAAAGACATCAGCCGGAGGTAGTTATAATTGATATCTGTCTTGCGGGTATTGATGGCCTTGGAGTTATTGAACAGCTTAAGGCAGAAAATCAGATGGAGAATACAGTGTTTATTGTATTATCATCCTTGTATTCACAGAAGCTGATCAATTGTGCATTCGAGCTTGGTGCTACATATTACATGAGAAAGCCATATAAGCCGGAGATACTGGCAAGGCGTATTACACAGATGTATAATCTTAAGCTGAGAAAAGATACTGACTCTCATGGAGAGCTTATCTGTATGGGCAATGATCTGAAGATACCGGATGGTATTCCTGATCTTATGGCAGAGGTTACAGAGATCATCAGGGATATAGGTATCCCTGCCAATATAAAAGGATACCAGTATATAAGAGAGGGCATTATAATGTGTGTAAATGACAGTAATAATCTCAATTACATCACAAAGCTTCTGTATCCTTCCATTGCAAAGAAATACAATACTACATCATCTTCTGTTGAGAGGGCTATAAGACATGCCATAGAGGTGGCATTTGCAAGGGGACAGATAGATACAATAAATGACATGTTCGGATATACGGTTAATGCCTTTAAGGGCAAGCCGACTAACTCGGAGTTTATAGCCATGATAGCGGACAAGCTCAGGATTAAGTATAAGAAGAGAGCATAAAATGGAATAATGAAGCCTTGACAGATATCTGCGGAAGCCTCATATAGTATTTGAAAAAAGACCGGAAAAGTGTATAATATAATCAGCACATTACGTGCGGTATAAAGTACATTGAGGTGGAATTCTAATGATAGAAACTGTTGCGTCTGCGGATATGCTGATCGAAGAGGTTATAAGGGTAAAAAAGAATCACCTTGAGCCTGATATGACTACCGGCAGGGAGAAGAGACTTAGTATAGTGTCCGGCATACATGGCGACGAGGTGGCGGGACAGTATATCTGCTATGAAATTATCAGGCGGATAAAAAGTGAGTTCACAAAGCTTAAGGGAATAGTGGATGTATATCCATTTTTAAATCCAATGGGACTCGAATCAAGATACAGGGATATACCGGTTATAGATATTGACATGAATACGGTGTTCCCGGGCTCGGCTGATGGTACGGTTGGGGAGTACATTGCAGCCAAGGTAGTTGAGGATATAGATGGGTCGGATATATGTCTTGATGTACATTCAAGCAGTGTATATCTCAAGGAGATCCCCCAGGTCAGAGTGAACTCTGATATAGCTGATGACATAATAGAGTATGCGTCAAGGCTTAATACGGACGTAGTGTGGGTACATCCATCATCTACGGTTATGCCGGGAAGTATAGCGTATGCCCTTAATGATATCGGAGTAAAAACTATGGTGGTGGAGTCTGGAGTGGCTCTGACCATTGATTATGAATATTGCAGCCAGATAGTGGAGGGTATATTCTCACTTATGGAGTACATGGGCATATGGGATGGCTGTGCGAATAATACCCACATGCCGAAGATAGCCGCTGATGCGGATGTTGCCTTTGTTAATGCAGAGAGCAGCGGAATATTTATCCCTTCAGTAAAACATTCAGGGCTTATAAAGCGCGGAGGCGAGATAGGCAAGATCGTCAATGTGCTCACCGGTTCTATAGAAGAAGTAATTAAATCTCCCAGAACAGGAGTGGTATTTTCACTCAGGTCTTATCCTATAATAGAGGAAGGCTCTCTTGTGGCAAGAGTGTTTGGAGGTTCTGATGAATAAAGAAATAGTTTACTCAATGAATACTGCTTACAGGGGTGAATACACAATATACGGCTATTCCTTCGGAAGCGGAGAAAAGGCAGCATGCATAATCGGAGCCTTAAGGGGAAATGAATACCAGCAGCTCTATATAAGCTCGCTGCTGTCAAAAAAGCTTTATGATCTTGAGACAAGAGGCTCTATAGTCGCAGGAAAGAGGATATTGCTGATACCATCACTTAATTACAGCTCCATGAATATGGGACAGAAGTACTGGATATCGGACAATGCGGATCTTAACAGGGCTTTTCCGGGTAATCCGGAAGGGCAGGCGGTAAGCAGAATCGCTGATGCGGTGCTTTCTTATACAGATGGCTATGCCTATGGAATACAATTCGCAAGCTTTTATATGGAGGGACAGTTTATCCCTCATGTAAGGATGATGGAGACAGGAAGACAGAGTAATTCATTGGCGAACCTTTTTGGTATGCAGTATGTGCTTACGGCAGAACCGAGAGCATATGACAGGGCAACTCTTAATTATAACTGGCAGATGAACGGAACCGAGGCTTTCTCGATATATTCCGGAGCTACGGAGAGGATTGATGAAGTAAGTGCCAACAATGCCGTATCGGCAGTGCTCAGGTTCCTTACCAGAATGGGTATCATAAGATATAACTGCCACGCAGGATATATCTCCACGGTTTTGGATGAGGAGGAATTACTCAGCATAAGATCGGATAAGGCAGGCGGTTTCTTCAGAAGACTGGCAGGTCCGGGAGACGAGGTCACCAGAGGAGATATAATCGCCAATATCGTAAATCCTATGACCGGTGATGTGAAATCCCAGATATATGCCCCTACTGACGGAATAATATTCTTCGCTGAGGAGGCACCTATGGTGTACCAGAATTCGGTTATTTTCAAAATGATACGACGATTACACAATTAATCTGAAATTACAGCTATTCAAGATTTAATAAAAGTGCTATTATTATGTATGTATGTGCATGATAACAGCACTTTTATTTATTGTAATGATGTCTGTGACATCGTTACGCCGCAGCACCCACAATTTTAAATGGTTGCTGCTCCAACTGTTGAAAATTAATTTACATTACGGAGGTCTACCATGAGTAAGGTAAGAAGAGTTTACGTTGAAAAAAAGCCGGACTACGCAGTTAAGGCTAAGGAACTCCATGACGAGATCAAGAACTATCTTAACATTGATGCTGAATATGTAAGAGTACTTGTCCGTTATGATGTTGAGAATCTTTCAGATGAGACATACAGAAAAGCAATCAATACCGTATTTTCTGAGCCACCTGTAGATATGGTCTATGAGGGCGATGAGCTTCCAATGCAGGACACAGATAAGGTGTTCTCTGTAGAAGCGCTTCCGGGACAGTTCGATCAGAGAGCAGATTCTGCGGAGCAGTGTGTAAAACTTCTTAATGAGGATGAGGATCCTATCATAAAGACTGCAACTACATATATTCTTTCAGGAAATGTTACAGACGAGCAGTTTAAGAGCGTTATGGAATATTGTATCAACCCTGTCGACTCAAGAGCCTGTGGTCTTGAGATCCCAGAGACTCTTGTTACTGAGTATGATGAGCCTGCGGATGTTATCATATTTGACGGATTTAAAGATATGCCTGAGGACAAGCTTAAGGAGCTTTATGAGTCCCTTGGTCTTGCCATGACATTCAAGGATTTCCTTCACATCCAGAATTATTTTAAGAATGACGAGAAGAGAGATCCTTCCATGACTGAGATCAGAGTCCTTGACACATACTGGTCAGATCACTGTCGTCATACCACCTTCTCCACAGAGCTTACGGATGTAACCTTTGACGATGGAGATTACAAGGAGCTTCTTGAGAAGACATTCGACGCATATCGTGCTGAGATGAAGGAGATGTACAAGGACAGAGACGACAAGTTCGTATGTCTTATGGATATAGCCCTTATGGGTATGAAGCAGCTTAAGGCAGCAGGAAAGCTTGATGACATGGAAGTATCAGATGAGATAAATGCATGTTCGATAGTAGTTCCTGTGGAGGTTGACGGTGTTACTGAGGAGTGGCTGGTATTCTTCAAGAACGAGACCCACAACCATCCTACAGAGATAGAGCCGTTCGGCGGTGCTGCCACATGCTTAGGCGGTGCTATCCGTGACCCGCTTTCAGGAAGAGGCTATGTATACCAGGCCATGAGAGTTACAGGTGCTGCAGATCCTACAAAGTCCCTTAAGGAGACACTTCCTAACAAGCTTCCACAGAGAAAGATTGTTACCACAGCTGCCCATGGTTACAGCTCATACGGTAACCAGATCGGACTTGCAACAGGACTTGTAAATGAAATATATCATCCGAATTATGTTGCCAAGAGAATGGAGATCGGTGCTGTCATGGGTGCTGCTCCAAGACGTGCGGTTAAGAGACTTACATCAGATCCTGGGGACATGATAATCCTTTTAGGCGGACGTACAGGACGTGATGGCTGTGGCGGAGCTACAGGTTCATCAAAGGCTCATGATTCACACTCCCTTGAGAGCTGTGGTGCAGAGGTTCAGAAGGGTAATCCTCCTACAGAGAGAAAGATACAGAGACTCTTCAGAAGAGAAGAGGTTTCTTCACTTATAAAGAAATGTAACGACTTCGGTGCCGGCGGTGTATCTGTTGCCATCGGAGAGCTGGCAGACGGTCTTACAGTAGACCTTGACAAGGTTCCTAAGAAATATGCAGGTCTTGACGGAACAGAGCTTGCTATCTCAGAGTCTCAGGAGCGTATGGCTATAGTAGTAGATCCTGCCGACGTGGACAAAATGCTTGGGTATGCAGAAGAGGAGAACCTTGAGGCTGTAGTTGTTGCGGTAGTAACAGAGGATCCTAGACTTGTTCTTAAGTGGAGAGGCAAGGAGATCGTTAATATAAAGAGAGCATTCCTTGACACCAACGGTGCTCATCAGGAGACAACAGTTAAGGTTAATGTTCCAAGCAAGGCAGATAACTACTTTGATGAGGTTAAGGAGCCTGCTGATGTTAAGAAGGCATGGCTTGATACACTGTCAGACCTTAATGTATGTTCACAGAAGGGGCTTGTGGAGATGTTCGACAGCTCCATCGGTGCTTCAACAGTAACAATGCCATACGGTGGTAAGTATCAGCTTACACCAACCCAGACAATGATAGCTAAGCTTCCTGTACTTAAGGGTAAGACAGATACTATCACTATGATGAGCTACGGCCTTGATCCATATCTTTCAAGCTGGAGCCCATACCATGGTTCAGTATACGCAGTGCTTACATCAGTTGCCAAGATCGCGGCAGCAGGCGGAGATGTTTCAAAGATAAGACTTACCTTCCAGGAGTACTTTAAGAGACTTGGAACAGATCCATACAGATGGGGTCAGCCACTGGCAGCACTTCTTGGTGCATATGATGTCCAGATCGGTCTCGGACTTCCGTCAATAGGTGGTAAGGACAGTATGTCAGGTACATTTAATGACATAGATGTTCCTCCTACACTTTGTTCATTTGCAGTTGACGTATCAAGCTACAAGCATGTTGTTACACCTGAGCTTAAGGCAGCAGGCGATGTCCTTGTAAGACTTGATGTTGATAAGGATGAGAATGACATTCCTGTATATGCTGATGTCCTTGATAAGTATGACAAGCTCCATAAGGCAATTACAGAGGATAAGATCGAGGCTGCTTATGTAATAGGCTTCGGTGGTCTCATTGAGGCTGTATCAAAGATGGCATTCGGTAATAAATTCGGTGTTGCAATAGATGACGGTGTAACAAAGAGGGAGCTTGTTTCCAAGGATTACGGTTCTATCATCCTTGAGGTTAAGCCTGAGAATGTTGACAAGCTTGGAGTTACAGTTAAGAAGATCGGTACTGTAAATGACAGTGCGGCCTTCACATACGGTGATGTGACAGTAACTGTTGAGGAAGCCATCAAGGCATGGACAACAAAGCTTGAGAAGGTATTCCCAACAAAGAGCAAGGTTCCTCAGACAGAGATCAACACAGGTCTCTTTGACGCAAAGACCGTATATACATCAAAGAACAAGGTTGCTAAGCCAAAGGTATTCATCCCTGTATTCCCTGGTACCAACTGTGAGTATGATTCAGCTAAGGCATTTGAGAGAGCAGGAGCTGAGGTTCAGACAGTAGTATTCAGGAATATGACAGCTCAGGGAATAAGAGATTCAGTGGATGCATTTGCCAAGGCAATAAGCGATTCGCAGATAATAATGTTCCCGGGTGGTTTCTCAGCAGGTGATGAGCCTGACGGATCAGGTAAGTTCATTGCTACAGCTTTCAGAAATGCCAAGATCTCAGAGGAGGTTATGAAGCTCCTTAATGAGAGAGACGGACTTGCCCTTGGTATCTGTAATGGTTTCCAGGCACTTATCAAGCTTGGTCTTGTACCATACGGTGAGATCAGACCACAGAGTGAGACATCACCAACACTTACAATGAACAGCATTGGACGTCACCAGTCCAAGATCGCATACACAAAGGTTGTTACAAACAAGAGCCCATGGCTTGCCCAGGCTGAGCTTGGCGGAGTTTATTCTATTCCTATTTCACATGGTGAGGGTAGATTCGTTGCCAGCAAGGAATGGTGCGAGAAGTTATTTGCAAATGGACAGGTAGCTACCCAGTATGTAGACTTAAACGGAAATCCAACAATGGATGAGTACTACAATGTAAATGGTTCTTACTATGCTATCGAAGGTATCACAAGTCCTGACGGACGTGTCCTTGGTAAGATGGGTCACTCAGAGCGTATCGGTGAGGCTGTTGCTGTGAATATCTACGGCAACCAGGATCAGAAGATATTTGAGAGTGGTGTGGCTTACTTCAAGTAAGAGTAATATAAATATTAAAACTATACAGAGCGCATGATGCTTGACCGGTGTCATGCGCTTTGAAGATATGTAGGGAGATTTGTATGACAGAGAATAAAAAGAAAAGATGTATATGGTTGTATTTCGTGGCATTTGCAATTCCGGTGCTTACCATGTTTGCCCATATGTTTCTTACTAATTGCTATCCTTTCGGGGGGAATACTATTTTAATTCGTGATGCGGATAGCCAATATGTTCCTTTCTTGAATTACATGGTTGAAAAAATCAAATCGGGCGGCTCACTTCAATTTGACTGGCATAGTGGATTGGGAAATGATTATTATGCAACATTTTTCTATTATCTTGCCAGCCCGTTTAATCTTCTGATGTTCCTGTTTGGTTCATCTCATATGGAGCTTGGTGCACTGGTGATATTCCTCGTGCAGATAGGCGGATGTGGGGTTACGGCACTGTATTTCTTCAGACATACGAAATACAACAGGCTTACAACAGGAAAGAATATGATGAGCCTGCTGTTTGCAATGGGTTATGTTATGTGTGATTATATATTGGCATATCAGTATAATTTCATATGGCTTATAAACCTTATGCTTACTCCTCTTGTATTGCTCGGCATAGAATATATGGTTGACAGGAGAGATTACAGGTTATATTTTGTCTCATTGCTTCTTACATTGATCACTAATTTTTATTTTGCCTGGTATGTGTGTATATTCGCAGTGATCTATTTCATAGACCAGCACTATGATGGGGCGAAGGATTTCTTTAAGAAATTTTTGAAGTTCGTATGTGCTTCGGTTGTGGCTGCACTTTGTGCTGCCGTGGTGCTGATACCATGTTATCTCACTGTTTTTAATAGAGACGAGGATAGTTACTGGTATACACTTGATATGCTTGGATATGGATATTTTGGCAAATTTTCAGATTTTATCAGTGGTTTTTTCTTTGGACATGAAATTGACTCTCTGGGATTTGAGGCATTTGTTAATAACAATTATTGCGGCATTTTTACAATTATTTTTATATTGATATTTATGTTTAGCAGTAAGATTGATAAAAAGCATAGAATTAAAAGGACCATAGAGATCATAGTTATTTCCATATTGTTTAACTGGATTGTGGCATCCTATATATTGCAGGGCTTTGCCATACCCCATTGCTTCATAAGCAGATTTATGTTTATGCTTATTATGATGATGTTGATCACCGCATTGGAATGTTTGGAGAGCGTGGATGACGTCAGATACAGGTATATTTTTGTGGCATTTGTGCTTTGGATGACCTTTTGTTCAGTGGGATTGTTTATGTCATCAGACGCCGGTACAATATTGGGAGTATTTATAACAGTTTTGCTTGGGGCATATTATTTTATATGTTTAATTCTCTTAAAGAGAAAGAGTATAAAGAAAATAAGCTTATACGTTAATATATTCGTGTTTGGAATACTGGAACTTTTTGCAAATGCTTTGTTGTGTTCTGGCAAGGAATACGAATATCCGAGCAGGAAAAAGACGAGTTATGAAAAATGGGAACCGGTATATTCCGGTTTGAATGTGAATGAGGGGGAAAGAAAAGCTGCATGGGTAGGAGATACAAATTCTGCATATTGTGCGGATGGCAGCATATTCTCATCTATAATAAATACTGATGTTTTAAGGCTGTATAAAAATCTTGGGTTGACATATCAGGAAAATGGTGTGGTTTATACATACCATGGTACCACACCTATATCAACGTCATTATTTAATATGAGGTACGTTTTGACAGATTCCCCTCGATCTTTCGGTGGATATGAAATTGAAGACACTGTTGATGGATATGATATATTGGGTCCTCAGCAACAACTGTCATTTGGATATGTTTTCCCGGATGATATCTTAAATTGGAACAGTGACATGGTTGGCGATATTCATGAAGGGGAAATAGTTACTCCAATGGATGTTCAAAATGATTTGACAGAAAATATTTTGAATGTTGGCAAAGTGTTCAATGAATATGAGCCGGATAATGTGCAGGTTTCAACAGCAGGATGTATAGCACTTGGAAAGAAGAAGAAGGTTGCAGATATTGGTATTCCGAGGTACTTAAAGAAGAGATCGGGAATATGGTATCGCAATCTGGGAATAGACACCAGCACTAAGTCTATAATAACCATGCAATTTACAGTGCAGGATGAAGGGGACGTATATGCCTATATACGTGACAGTGATAATTCTATTACCTATAATGTGTGGGTGGATGGCCAGAATGTCTGCCAGAGTTTATATAAATGTTGTGCAGGCGTGATACATATAGGGGATTTGCATAAGGGACAACAAGTTACAATCAATGTGGCTGTTACATCAGCAATACTTTCATATGGTGTGTCAGATGTTAAGCTGTATACAATAAATAACGAAGTTGTTGATGAATATTATAAAAAAATAAATCAATCCTCTGTATACGTTGAATCTTTTGAAGATACAAATGTAAAATTAAGTGTGAATGCTGAAAATGATGGAATCTTATACATGGCAATCCCATATTTCAGAGGTTTTAAGGTTTATGTGGATGGCGAGAGAAGTGATATAGTAAAGGTTGGAGGTGCAATGCTTGGCGTACAGATAAAGGCCGGAGAGCACGATATACAGATTACCTATAGAACATATGGGCTTATCCCGGCAATGATCATAAGTATTATAGGGTGGATGCTTGTGGTGTTGTATTTGAGGTTAAGAAAGACAAAAGAGAAATGATTTAATATGTTCTGATTGTATGTAAGGAGAATTTTATTATGGAGAAAAAAAGGAAATATTTATGGTTGTATTTTGTAGCATTTATTATTCCGGTGTTTACTATGCTTGCCCATATGTTTCTTACTAACTGCTATCCTTTTGGAGAAAACACTATAATGATAAGAGATGCGGATGCTCAGTATGTTCCTTTCTTGAACTATATGGTTGAGAAGGCTAAAACAGGAGGATCACTTCAATTTGATTGGCACAGCGGATTGGGCAGTGATTATTATGCAACATTTTTCTATTATCTTGCCAGCCCCTTTAATCTGCTGATGTTCCTGTTTGGTTCATCCTATGTGGAGCTTGGAGCACTGGTGATATTCCTTGTGCAGATAGGTGGATGTGGTGTTACGGCTCTGTATTTCTTCAGACATACAAGATATAACAGGCTTACGACCGGAAGAGATATGATGAGCCTGCTGTTTGCCTCAGCCTATGCAATGTGCGGCTACATACTGGCATATCAGTATAATTTTATATGGCTCATAAGCCTTATGCTTACACCATTGGTTTTGCTGGGCATAGAATATATGGTTGAAAGAAGAGACTACAGGTTGTATTTTGTATCGGTGCTTCTTACGCTACTTACTAATTTTTACTTTGCCTGGTATGTGTGCATTTTTGCAATTATTTATTTTATCGATCAAGATCATGACGGAGTAAAGAAATTCTTCAGGAACTTTTTGAGATTTTTAGGGGTATCTGTGACGGCAGCATTATGTAGTGCTGTTGTACTTGTCCCATGTTATCTGAGTGTTTTAAATAGTGGCGTTGGTACAAATTCTTACAATTTGAGTAACATTAATTTAAAATATTTTGGTGGCTGTGCAGATTTTTTTAAAGGATTTTTTCTTGGTGGAAAACTGGACACAATGGGGGACAGTTTTTTTGTAAATAATAATTACTGCGGTATATTTACTTTGATCTTAGTCCTGCTTTTTGTGTTTAATGACAATATAAGTAAAAAACATAGATTGAAAAGGGCAATCGGATTAGCTTTGATGGTCATACTGTTTAACTGGATCGTGGGTGCCTATATATTGCAGGGATTTACAATACCTCATGGTCTTGCCAGCAGATTTATGTTTATTCTTATAATGATGCTTTTGATCACTGCATTGGAATGTCTTGAAGGGATTGAGACAGTAAAATACCGGTTTGTTGTGGTGACATTTATATTGTTTTCGGGAATTTATGCAACAGGGGTATTGTTGACGGCTGATGTGGGGTCATTATTTGGATTGCTGGCTACTGTGTTGGCAGGTGTATATTATTTTGCCTGCCTGATCTTTTTAAAGAGAAAAAGTATAAAGAAAATAAGCTTATATGTAAATATATTTATATTAGGAATGTTAGAATTGTTCGTAAATGCAATTGTTTCTTCGGAAGAGGCAGTTGCTTATTCGAATCTTAAATTAGTAAAATATGATGAATGGAATTCGATATACGAAGATTTAAGTGCGGATAATGGAGACAGAAAGACAGCATGGATCGGAAACGAAAATACGGCCTGTTGCTCAGATGCAAGTGTTTTCTCGTCTATAATCAGTACGGACGTATTAAACCTGTATAAAAATTTAGGACTGACATTTTTGAGAAGTGGTGTTGAATACGCATATCGTGGTACAACGCCTGTTTCTGCTTCTTTATTTAATGTCGGGGCTGTGCTGACTGATAATCCTGATCTGTTTGGTGGGTATGAAATCGAAGATGTTAAAGACGGATACTATACATTGAAACCTGAGAAGAAAATCAACTTTGGTGAAGTTTTGCCGGAGACTATATCTGATTGGAATGCTGATGCTGTGAATTATAGGCAGGATGGAGAAATATATACTCCTATGGATGTTCAAAATGATCTGACTGAAAATGTATTTGGAGTCGGACGGGTATTTGATGAATATACTCCGGATAATATCCAGATATCCTCAGATAGATGTATGGTGTTAGGCAGGAATAAGAGATTGACAGATATATCCATGCCTAGAAATTTGGAGAAGAGCGAAGGCATATGGTATAGAAATATGGAGATAGATTCGGATTTATATCCAATAATATATATGCAGTTTAAGGCGAGCGAAGATGCGGATCTATATGCCTATATATGCGACGATTCAAATGATGTAAGGTTTAGTGTGGAGATCGACGGACAGAATGTGTGTCTGGATTTATATAAAAACAGTTCTGACGTTGTTCATGTTGGAAAAGTCAAGAAAGGTCAGATTGTTAGGTTCTCTGTGGCAAATACATCAAAATCGTTAGAGGATGGAGTTACTACAATAAAGCTGTATTCTATGAATCAGGATGTTGTGGAGAGATATTATGATAAAATAAATGAGTCGGTACTTAACATAGAATCATTTGAGGATACAGAGATCAAAGGTACTGTAGATGTAAAAGAGGACGGAATTTTATATACATCAATACCATATCACAAGGGATTTAAAGTTTATGTTGATGGAAAGAAAGTTGATGTTGTTAAAGTTGGAAATGCTATGATTGGTGTTAATGTGAAGGCAGGAGAACATACTGTACATATTACATATAGAACATATGGGTTGTTGACCGGAAGTTTACTATCAATGATTGGCATTTGTGTAGTAGTTACATATTTCGTCTTGAACAAGAAGAAAAGAAACAGGGAAAAGAATAAAGAAAATTAATAGTTTGTGCATTTTTTAGGGGATGTAACTGAACAGGCTGAATGATGAACTTAATTAAGGAGCCGGATAAATGGGTAAAAAAATAATCAGAGGAATATTTAAATCAATATCATGCCTTTTTATGATGATTGGAATATGTATGATAATCACTATGAAATGGGAAAAGACAAATATCGGACAGCCAAATTTTGAAAAGATCCTGTTTGCTGTTACCACAAGGATTGAGGGTGCTAATATGTATCCATTTTACAATCTTATCATATTTAATGTTCTTGCCGTTGTAGCAGTTCTGATAATATCCATAATTGTTTTTAAAAAGGGCAATAGGATTATTTGCCGGGTCTATGGGGTGATATCGATCGGGCTTGTAATAATCTGTAGTGTGTATGCCAATGCAACAATGAACATATATGGTTATGTTAGAGGACACATAATAAAGAACAGTATATATGAAGAGAATTATATTGATCCAGAGACAGCCCGGATTGAGTTCCCGGATAAAAAAAGAAATCTTGTATATATATACATTGAATCCATGGAAGTTACTTTTTCAGACCAAACCGTTGGAGGGGCAATGGAAAGAAACTATATTCCATGCTTGACGGCTCTTTCGGAAGAAGGTGAAAATTTTTCTTGTGACGGGAAATTAAATGGGGCATATGAGGTTACCGGAACGGGGTGGACCGCTGCCAGTGAAATAGCACAGACATGTGGAGTTTCATTGAAGGATTATAAAAGATCAGATTCGTTTTTACCCGGAGTGGTTTCTTTAGGGGACATATTGAACAGTGAAGGATATATATTGGAGTATATCTGTGGCAGTGATGCATCATATGCAGATAAGAGACAGTATTTCACAGAACATGGCGAGTATGATATAAGAGATTATAAGTATATGCTTGCGAATAAATTAATACCTGCTGACTACAAGGTTAATTGGGGAGTAGAGGATGAGAAAGTTTTTGAGTATGTAAAGGAAGAAATTTTAAGGCTTGAAGATGGTGATGCTCCATTTTGCATACAGATCACTACGGCAGATACACATTTTCCGGATGGGTACTTGTGTAGGTTATGTGAGGATACATCAGATATACAGTATGAAAATGTGCTTTTATGTTCAGACAGACAGATAAGTGATTTTGTAAAATGGCTTCAGGAGCAGGAGTGTTATGAAAATACTACAATTATATTGTCCGGAGATCATCTTACTATGGATCAAAATTATATTAATAATAAAGATATATCTCAGGATTACAAAAGGCGGGTTTATACAACCATAATCAATTCGGCATGTCATTATGATCTTGGGTATGACAGGGAGTTCGCTGTATTTGATCTTTATCCGACAACTCTTGCTGCTATGGGAGTTAAGGTTGAAGGAGACAGACTGGGGCTGGGTGTGAATTTATATTCAGATATACCAACATTAGTAGAAAAGATGGGATTGGACAAATTAAATAGCGAACTTGAAAAGAAATCTGTTTATTATGATGAGAAATTAAAGTGATATGAATAAGATTTTAAATGTTTTAGGTAAGATATTTTTAATAATTATTTTGACAGTATCGTTGCTCGGGGCACTTGTGTCAGGATGGTTGGTGAATCATCTGGGAACTAAAGATTTATATGGAACCATATTCTCCATAATCCAAGGCGGAGATGGGGCTAACATGAAACCATTTTATTTTATAATTGTTGAGAGCGTAATTCTGATAATTGTAATCGTGGATGGTTCAATAATTCTGTTTAGAGTGTTTAAGGACAGGGGCAGAAAGTGGTTCTACTCTGTGTACATTATGGCGGTTATATCGGTATTTATAGTGTGCATGCAATATATTGAGGATAAGGTGGGAGCACTTACACTTATTGAAAGGCAACTGGCTGAGACGACATTGTTTGAAGACGAGTATGTGGATCCTGATGATGTGAGGATAACCTTTCCGGATGGAAAACGAAATCTCATATATATATCCATAGAGTCCATGGAGGATACATTTTCTTCGGTTCGTTATGGCGGAGATTTGGGCAGGGATGTGATACCAGAGCTTACGAAATTACAGCTTGATAAGGACAATGTGAACTTTACTGTGGATCACAATATGTTAAATGGAGCATATACTCCTGCATATACAGCGTGGACGGCTGCCAGTCAGGTGGCTCAGACTTCAGGGGTTCCCCTTAAGGACTATGAACATACAGACAGGTATATGCCGGGGGTTGTAAGTATTGGAGATATACTGAGTAGATATGGATATAAACAGGTTTATATCTCAGGTTCAGACATGAACTATGCTGATATGAGTGAGTATTACAGTCAACATGGTGGGTATGAAATGCAAGATATGAACTATGCTGTTAAGAACGGATTGGTTCCTTCAGATTATTATGAGAATTGGGGATACGAGGATGAGAAGCTGTTTCAATTTGCTAAGGACGAACTTGGTAAGATAGGGGACAGCGGACAGCCCTTTAATCTGTTCATAGCCACAATGGATACCCATTTTCCTGATGGATACAAATGCAGATTGTGCCCGGACAATTCGGATATACAATATGAGAATGTACTATCCTGTGAATCAAGTCAGCTTGAAAGTTTTATAGAATGGGTGAAGAAGCAGGATTTTTATGAGAATACTACTATAATCCTTTCCGGTGATCACCCTACGATGGAAGAAAATTATATAAAGGAAAATAATGTGCCTGACAATTATGACAGAAAAACATATGTTGTTATCATAAATCCGGAAGAAAAATATACTCTTGGTTATGATAGACAGTTTACAGTTTTTGATATGTATCCAACTACTCTTGCAGCAATAGGAGCAGAGATAGAGGGTGACAGACTGGGACTTGGTGTTAATTTGTTTTCGGATACACCCACGTTGCTTGAAAAGTATGGCTATTACAGACTTAATGGTGAGCTTGGGAAGAAGTCGGTATATTATGACGAGAAATTAAAGTGATGAATAGAGTTTTTAAGATTTTAGGTAAGATATTTTTAGTGGTTTTTCTGACAGTATCGCTGCTGTGTGCACTTGTATCGGGATGGCTTGTGAGTCATCTGGGAACAAGAGATTTATACGGAACCATATTCTCCATAACCCAGGGAGGCGACGGGGCGAATATGGAGCCGTTTTATTCTATAATTGCCGAGAGCATAATCCTGATAGTTGTAACTGTTGTGGGTTCGGTGGTTCTGTTCAGGGTGTTCAGAAACCGGGGCAGAAGATGGTTCTATTCTGTATACATTATGGCGGTGATATCGGCATTTATAGTATGTATGCAATATTCCGAGGATGAGGTTGGACTGCTTACACTTATCAAGGGTCAGATAACTGAGACGACATTATTTGAGGATGAGTATGTGGATCCTGATGACGTGAAGATAACATTTCCGGAGGGAAAGAGAAATCTCATATATATATCCATAGAGTCCATGGAGGATACATTTTCCTTGGGGCAGTACGGAGGTGCCCTTGACAGGGATGTGATACCTGAGCTTACAGCATTGCAGCTTGATAAGGACAACGTGAACTTTACTGTGGATCATAATGTGTTAAATGGAGCATATACCCCGGCAAATACAGCCTGGACAGCCGCAAGTCAGGTGGCTCAGACCTCAGGGGTTCCTCTTAAGGACTATGGAAGCACGGACAGATATATGCCGGGAATTGTAAGTATTGGTGACATACTTAACAGCTACGGATACAAACAGGTGTATATTGCAGGCTCTTACATGTATTATGCGGATATGAGCGAATACTACAGTCAGCATGGCAGCTATGAAATGCAGGACATGCATTATGCAGTGAAGAACGGACTGGTTCCATCGGATTATTTTGAGAACTGGGGATATGAGGATGAGAAGCTGTTTCAATTTGCTAGGGATGAGCTTAGTAAGATAGGGGACAGCAGACAGCCCTTTAATTTGTTTATAGCCACAATGGATACACATTTTCCTGATGGCTACAAATGCAGGTTGTGCCCTGATGATTCTGATATACAGTATGAGAATGTACTTTCCTGTGAGTCGAGCCAGCTTGAGAGTTTCATAGAATGGGTGAAGGAACAGGATTTCTATGAGAATACCACCATAATCCTTTCCGGTGATCATCCTACCATGGAGAAGCGGTATATAAGGGAAAAGAATGTATCTGACAGGTATGACAGAAAGACCTATGTGGTCATCATAAATTCGGGTGAGACTTACACCCTTGATTATGACAGACAGTTTACAGTCTTCGACATGTACCCGACTACTCTTGCGGCAATAGGAGCAGAGATAGAGGGGGACAGACTGGGACTTGGGGTTAATCTGTTTTCCGAGACACCGACTCTGCTTGAAAGATATGGTTATGACAAGCTTAACAGTGAGCTTGAGAAGAAGTCGGTGTATTATAATACGAAGTTAAAGGCAGGGGAGTAAATTTTATTCCTGTGCTTTACAATATTCAAGAAACTTAACAAGAGCAGTAGACATTTTCTTCCCACCGTGGAAGGAGAAGCCTACTGTTCTTTTTTCTATTTCGGTGGGCAGGGGAAGTTCTATTATCTTGCCTTCATTAAGGGCGTCCAGTGCGAACTCCCTTACTACGCTGGCAACGCCCATGCCGATGGAAGCGAAGTCCACAAGGAGGTCCATGTTGTTTATCTCAAGGAGCTGGCTCGCCTTTATTTTGTGTTCCATCATGTATCTGTCCACATGCTGTCTGGTGACGTTGCCATCTTCAAGCACAAGGAGATTGGACTCCTCAAGAAGACTTAAGGTATCGGCACCATCCATGTTAAAAGGAGTCTTTAGTACAGGGATATTCGCTGCATCATCAATGGTGTGGATTTTGGACATGGAGTCTTGTGCCGGAGCCTGCATGGTGGATTGACCTGGTACACCTAAAAATGCACCGATGCTTCCCATCAGCATATTCTCCACCGGAGTATTGGCGCTCTCATCATTATGGGATGAAAGGAAGCTGTCGATATAGTCATAATTTGCCACGAAGATATCATGAATTTCCTTGACCGGATGGTAGTTAAGTCCCTTTGGCAGATCGGTGTTGCAGATAAGTCCGATGTCAATGGAGTCATTTTTTAACAGACTTATAGTATTTATGGTGGAGTGGCAGTCTATACTTATCCTTATGTTGGGATTTTCCTTGATGAAATCCTTAAGGTAGTCGATAAGCACATATCTGCACAGAGAGGTGCTCACTCCGATCCTTATGTGTCCCATGCCTGTTTCGGAGTATTTCCTTACATTCTCCTCCCCCTGATCCAGGTTGTCCAGGGCACGTTCAACGTATTCGTATAAAAGGTGTCCTTGCTCTGTGAGTGATACTCCTCTTGAATTTCGATGGAAGAGCGTGGTGCCAAGCTCAGATTCAAGCTTAAGAATTGATTTGCTTATGGCGGGCTGGCTGATGAACAGCTCCTTGGCTGCACGGCTGATATTGCCACACTTGGCTACCGTATGGAATATAATATAATTGTTGAGATTATCTATCATGGAAAATACCTCCTGGGTATAACTATAAATCATAATAATTATTACTATTATGTATTACAATTATATCATGCCATATGATAAAATCAACACAGTTGATAATTTAAACACAATAAGGAGGAAAATCTAATGGGTATGACAATGACTCAGAAGATATTGGCTGCGCATGCAGGACTTGATTCAGTCCAGGCAGGACAGTTGATTGAGGCTGATTTGGATCTGGTGCTTGGTAATGATGTTACAACACCTGTTGCCATTCATGAGATGGAGAAGTTTAATAAGAAGGAAGTGTTTGACAAGACTAAGATAGCTCTTGTAATGGATCATTTCACGCCTAATAAAGATATTAAGAGTGCTGAGCACTGTAAGTGTGTAAGACAGTTCTCTGCAGCGAATGAGATCAAGAATTTCTTTGACGTTGGTTCGATGGGAATAGAGCATGCATTGCTTCCGGAAAAAGGACTTATAGTTGCAGGTGAGACCTGTATAGGTGCTGATTCACATACATGTACATATGGTGCTCTCGGAGCATTTTCAACAGGCGTTGGAAGTACAGATATGGCAGCCGGTATGGTTACAGGAAAGGCATGGTTCAAGGTACCATCAGCAATTAAGTTTAACATTGTTGGCGAGAAGGCACCTTACATAAGCGGCAAGGACGTTATCCTTCACATCATCGGCATGATCGGTGTGGACGGAGCACTTTATAAGTCAATGGAGTTTGTTGGTGACGGTATCAAGAACCTTACCATGGATGACAGATTTACCATTGCCAATATGGCTATCGAAGCAGGTGCTAAGAACGGCATCTTCCCTGTAGACGAACTTACTGAGGAGTATATTAAGGAACATTCAGATAAGCCATATACAAAGTATGAGGCTGACGCCGATGCAGAATATGATGAGGAGTACACTATTGATTTAAGTACACTTAAGCCAACAGTTGCTTTCCCACACCTTCCTGAGAATACAAAGACTATTGATGAGGTTGGGGACATCAAGATAGATCAGGTTGTCATCGGTTCATGTACAAATGGACGTATCTCAGATATGCGTATCGCTGCTGAGATAATCAAGGGCAGAAAGGTCGCAGACGGAGTGAGAGTTATCGTTATTCCTGGTACTCAGGCAGTTTATCTCCAGTGTATCAAGGAAGGCCTTATGACAATATTTGTTGAGGCAGGTGCAGTGGTTTCAACTCCTACATGTGGTCCGTGTCTTGGAGGACATATGGGTGTTATGGCTGCCGGAGAGAGAGCAGTATCCACCACAAACCGTAACTTTGTTGGACGTATGGGACATGTTGATTCAGAGGTATACCTTGCCAGCCCTGCTGTTGCAGCAGCTTCAGCTATCACAGGTAAGATCAGCAGCCCTGCGGAGCTTGGATTATAGAAAGGAGAATTGATATGAAGGCACATGGAACAGTACATAAGTATGGAGACAATGTAGATACAGACGTTATCATTCCTGCAAGATATCTGAATTCTTCTGATCCTGCAGAGCTTGCGAAGAGCTGCATGGAGGATATCGACAAGGATTTCGTAAAGCGTGTTAAGCCGGGAGATATCATGGTGGCAAGAAAGAACTTCGGTTGCGGCTCATCAAGAGAGCATGCACCTATAGCCATCAAGGCTTCAGGAATAAGCTGTGTTATAGCAGAGACGTTTGCAAGAATATTCTATAGAAATTCTATCAATATAGGACTTCCTATCATTGAGTGTCCTGAGGCGGCAGAAGCCATTGAGGCAGGAGACGAGGTAGAGATAGACTTTGACAGCGGTATAATCTACGACATAACAAAGGGAACCAAGTACAAGGGTCAGGCGTTCCCACCGTTCATGCAGGAGATCATTAAGAGCGAGGGTCTTATAAATTACATCAACAGTAAGAATTAAGGAGATTTTTACACATTACCGGCATGTTAGTGGTGATGTGGGAAAATAGATTAAAGATGTTTCCTGGCTGATATCAGGAAGTTTAGAAGGAGAAAAGTATGAATCTTAAAAACGACAACAATTATAACGGATATGATCCAAGTCAGAATGCCACAACCCAGGGCTACGATAACCAGACATTTGGCGGACAGAACTATGGCAACCAGTATGGACAGCCGAATTATGACGGACAGAACTATGGCAGCCAGTATGGACAGCCGAATTATGACGGACAGAACTATGGCAACCAGTATGGACAGCCAAATTACGGCGGACAGAATTACAACCAGCAATATAATCAGCCTATATATACCAATCCGAGCACAGTTTCATCAAACGGACTTGGGATGAAGTGGTATAAATTCATAATCTATGTGCAGTTATTTTTGTCTGCATTGACAGGGCTTGTTAATGGTATAAAATATATAACAGGGTCAGTATATGGAAATGCGTCTGAGAGATAAACAATATATGCATGGTTTCCAAGCATGAAGACGGTGTCAACCATCACCGGTATCCTCATGCTCGCTGCGGCGGTCGTTGCTATAATTGCAAGACAGAAGCTGGCAGGCTTTAAGCATGATGGCCCTATGTTCTATTACATTACATGTGGAATTTCAATAGGTGCATCTCTTATATACTGCATTGCAGCATATTCAGAGCTTAGCAAATACAGCTGGCTTGTTGACACATCAAGTTATCTCGCAGGAAGTATTATCGGTATACTTATCTCAGTTGGTCTTCTGATTGCAAATATCATATATTTTGGACACAGAAAAGATATGTTTACCAATTAATATCTGCAATATAAGTAAAGATCAAGGCGTGACAGGTTCTCGTAAAGGGAGCCTGTCATTACTTAATGATAGCGGATGGATAAAACTCTACGGAGATTGAAAATGGAGGGATACAGTAATGAAATGCAATCTTGCGGTTATTAAAGGTGACGGAATAGGACCTGAGGTAGTCACAGAGGCTATGAAGGTTCTCGATACGGTAGGAAAGATATACGGACATGAATTCGACTATGAGGAGATCCTCATGGGTGGATGCTCAATAGACGCAACAGGAGTGCCTCTTACAGATGAGGCAGTTGCCATAGCAAAGTCAAAGGACGCAGTTCTTCTCGGCTCAATAGGCGGCAACACATCAACATCCCCATGGTATAAGCTTCCACCTAACTTAAGACCGGAAGCAGGACTTCTTAAGATAAGAAAAGAACTTGGATTATTTGCCAATCTTCGTCCTGCAAATCTCTATGATGAGTTAAAGGATGCCTGCCCACTGAGAGCTGAGATAGCAGAGCGTGGCTTCGACATGATGATGATGAGAGAGCTTACAGGCGGACTTTATTTCGGCGAGAGAAAGACAGAAGAGGTTGATGGCGTAATGACAGCCGTTGATACCCTTACATACAATGAGAACGAGATCAGAAGAATTGCCATCAAGGCATTCGACATTGCCATGAAGAGAAGAAAGAAAGTTACTTCTGTAGACAAGGCAAATGTCCTTGATTCATCAAGACTCTGGAGAAAGGTTGTAAATGAAGTGGCAGCCGATTATCCTGAGGTAACACTCGAGCACATGCTGGTTGACAACTGTGCAATGCAGCTTGTAAAGGATCCTGCACAGTTTGATGTAGTACTTACAGAGAATATGTTCGGAGATATCCTTTCAGACGAGGCTTCTATGATCTCAGGATCTATCGGAATGTTGTCGTCAGCGTCTCTTAATGAGACAAAATTCGGAATGTATGAACCATCAGGCGGATCAGCTCCTGACATAGCAGGCATGGACAAGGCAAATCCTATCGCCACCATCCTTTCGGCAGCTATGATGCTCAGATATACATTTGACCTTGATAAAGAGGCTGACGCCATTGAGGCAGCAGTAAAGCAGGTACTTAAAGACGGCTATAGAACTATAGATATTCATTCAGAAGGAACAACTCTTGTAAGCTGCTCCGAGATGGGTGATCTTATTTCAGAGAGAATAAAGTAGGCACTTGGAAATTTTGAAACAAAATGTATATTTCCACATTCACATATAAATGTATAGCCATACACGTGAATTTTACTACTCGGTTCGACCAGCTTATTAACCAGCAGTCGCCCAAACTCGGAAAAATCATCACTCGCTTTACTCATAATGATTTTTCCTCAAACATGGGCTTTATGCTGGTAGCAAGGTCAAACCTCATAACGAAAAATTCACTATCGTCTGGACTTATACATTATATGTGAATGTGGAACTGATCATATACACTATTATATAATTTCAAAATATGAGCGAACGGTATCATATGCCACAAGTGGACATATGAGCCCACCGGTACTTGGCGAGATATTTCGAGCCTTAGTACCGCTGTAGGGCGAATAGAGCGGGAGCGTTCCACGGCTGGAATATTGATATAGTGAGCGTATTTTGTAAAATATTTTATAAAAAATCAGAAAGTATATGAGCCCCATATAACAGCAATTGCGAAGGAATTGTGTCAAGTTTTCTATGAAAACTTGACATGTAGTGTTAGCACTCGCCGCAGGCGATTTATTATGGGCTGATGTTCAATAGGAAAGGAAGTATAGAAATGAAAAGTGATAATGTAAAAACAGGAATGCAGCAGGCACCACATCGTTCCCTTTTCAATGCCCTCGGCATGACAAAGGAAGAGCTTGAAAAACCATTAGTTGGTATTGTCTGTTCATATAATGAGATAGTACCCGGACATATGAATCTTGATAAGATCGCCCAGGCAGTAAAGCTGGGAGTTGCAATGGCAGGCGGTACACCTGTTATGTTCCCTGCTATCGCAGTGTGTGACGGTATTGCCATGGGCCATATCGGAATGAAGTACTCACTGGTAACAAGAGATCTGATCGCAGACTCAACAGAGGCCATGGCTATCGCGCATCAGTTTGATGCATTGGTTATGATCCCTAACTGTGATAAGAATGTTCCCGGACTTCTTATGGCAGCAGCAAGAGTAAATGTTCCTACAGTATTTGTATCAGGCGGTCCAATGCTTGCAGGTCACGTTAAGGGACATAAGACAAGTCTTTCAAGCATGTTCGAGGCTGTGGGTTCATATGCAGCCGGAACAATGAACGAGGATGACGTATACGAGTACGAGTGCAAGACCTGTCCTACATGTGGATCATGTTCAGGTATGTACACAGCGAATTCAATGAACTGCCTTACAGAGGCACTTGGTATGGGTCTTCCTGGAAATGGTACGATCCCTGCCGTATACTCTGAGAGAATAAAGCTTGCAAAGCATGCAGGTATGGCAGTTATGGAGATGTACAGAAAGAACATCCGTCCAAGAGATATCATCACAAAGGACGCAATATTAAATGCCCTTACAGTAGATATGGCCCTTGGATGTTCAACAAACTCAATGCTCCATATCCCTGCTATTGCTCATGAAATCGGATTTGACTTTGATATAGCATTTGCAAATGAGATCAGTGCCAAGACGCCTAACATCTGCCACCTTGCACCTGCAGGCCCTACATATATGGAAGACCTCTATGAGGCAGGCGGTGTATACGCAGTTATAAATGAGCTTAAAGAGGCAGGACTTATACATGAGGATTGCATGACAGTTACAGGAAAGACCATCGGCGAGGCTGTAGAAGGTCATGTAAACAGAAATCCTGAGGTTATCAGACCGCTTGATAATCCATACAGTAAGACTGGCGGACTTGCAGTACTTAAGGGAAATCTTGCACCGGATGGTTCAGTTGTCAAGCGTTCGGCAGTTGTTCCTGAAATGCTTGTTCATGAAGGACCTGCAAGAGTATTTGAATGTGAAGAAGATGCTATCGCAGCCATCAAGGGCGGCAAGATCGTTCCTGGTGACGTGGTAGTTATAAGATATGAGGGACCTAAGGGTGGCCCTGGTATGAGAGAAATGCTTAACCCAACATCTGCTATTGCAGGTATGGGACTCGGCTCATCAGTTGCCCTTATTACGGACGGACGTTTCTCAGGTGCCAGCCGTGGTGCTTCCATCGGACATGTAAGCCCTGAGGCTGCCGTAGGCGGACCTATAGCTCTTGTAGAAGAGGGAGATATCATTAAGATAGATATAAACAATACTACACTTACTCTTGATGTTCCTGATGAGGTTCTTGAGGCAAGACGTGCAGCATGGAAACCAAGACAGCCTAAGGTTACAACAGGTTACCTTGCAAGATACGCAAGCATGGTTACATCAGGTAACAGAGGTGCCGTTCTTGAGGTTCCTACAAAGTAGTATTTATCAGGATAAAAGTAGTAGAAAGGAAATTAACATGTCAAAATTAACAGGTTCTGAGATTGTAATAGAGTGTTTAAAAGAGCAGGGTGTTGATACGGTATTTGGTTATCCGGGAGGAACCATCCTTAACGTGTATGACGCACTGTACAAACATCAGGATGAGATAAATCATGTCCTTACATCCCACGAGCAGGGTGCAGCCCATGCCGCAGACGGATATGCAAGAGCAACAGGTAAGGTTGGCGTATGTATGGCCACATCGGGTCCCGGTGCCACAAACCTTGTAACAGGTATTGCTACAGCTTATATGGATTCAATTCCTATCGTAGCCATCACTGCAAATGTTGGTGTGAACATGTTAGGTAAGGACAGCTTCCAGGAGATAGACATCGCCGGTGTTGTAATGCCTATCACAAAGCACAGCTTCATTGTTAAGTCAGTTGAAGAGCTTGCTCCAACCATAAGAAGAGCATTTAAGATTGCCAAGTCAGGCAGACCGGGTCCTGTGCTTGTGGATATCACAAAGGATGTTACGGCTGCAGAGACGGATTATGAGCCGGTTGTTCCTGAGGAGATATCTCCTGTTACAGATACCATTAAGTCCGAGAGCGTTGAGAAGGTTCTTGAGATGATCAAGGTTTCAAGAAGACCATACATCCTTGTGGGTGGTGGTGTTACTCTTTCAGGTGCTTCAGAGGAGCTCGCTGAATTTGTAGAGAAGGTTGACGCTCCTGTATGTGATACACTTATGGGCAAGGGAGCATTTAACGGCAATTCAGAGAGATATACGGGTATGCTTGGTATGCACGGTACAAAGGCTTCAAACCTTGGTGTCAACAGAGCAGATCTTCTTATTGTTATCGGTGCGAGATTTTCTGACAGAGTTGTGGGAAATGCAGCTAAGTTTGTTCCAAATGCCAAGATTATCCACATTGATATCGATGCAGCGGAGATAGACAAGAATATACCTACAAATGCCAGTATCATAGGCGACGCCAGAGAGATCCTGAAAATCCTTAATGCAAGACTTGCAGCCCAGTCAAATAAGAACTGGATGGCAGAGATAGAGGCACTTAAGGAGAAATATCCTGATCCATACAACATGGATGTTCTAACAGGACCTGTTGCCATAAGAAAGATATATGAGCTTACAGAGGGCAAGGCTATAATCACTACTGACGTAGGACAGCACCAGATGTGGGCAGCTCAGAACTATGTATTCAGTGAGCCAAGAACATTACTTACCTCCGGTGGTCTGGGAACCATGGGATACGGTGTCGGTGCATGTATCGGTGCCAAGTACGGAAGACCTGACAAGGTGGTTATAAATATTGCCGGAGACGGATGCTTCAGAATGAACATGAACGAGATTGCCACAGCGGCAAGATACAATGTTCCGATCATCCAGGTGGTACTTAACAACCATGTGCTCGGTATGGTAAGACAGTGGCAGACGCTTTTCTATGACCACAGATACTCGAATACAGTGCTTGATGATGGCGTGGATTTCGTTAAGGTTGCGGAAGGCCTCGGTGCAATTGGCATAAAGGCAACAACCGTAGAGGAGTTTGAAGCTGCCATGAAGACTGCACTTTCAGCAGGAAGACCGGTGGTTATCGACGCCCAGATCCATGAGGATGACAAGGTATGGCCTATGGTTGCTCCGGGAGCTGCTATAGATACATGCTTTGATTCATCAGATATTGAGTAATGAATAATCGGCATTATATTTACATACAATTAATCAGATTTTTCTATACTATTTGTTGAAAAAAGTCAGATAAATTCATTTATAAGTTGAAAAAAATGTAAATTTATAGTAAAACAGTAACTAAGTTTCAAAAACTGATCAGATTTCCGGGGGCGGGGTTCCCCGGGGATCGTTATTCTAGGAAAAGAGGAGAGAAAAAATGGCAAGAGTTTATAATTTTTCAGCAGGTCCATCAATGTTACCTGAGGCAGTGCTTAAGGAAGCAGCAGCAGAAATGCTTGACTATCAGGGAACTGGTATGAGTGTTATGGAAATGAGCCACAGATCAAAGGCATTTGATAATATCATCAAAGAAGCTGAGGCTGATCTTCGTGACCTTATGAACATTCCGGACAACTATAAGGTGTTGTTCTTACAGGGCGGTGCTTCACAGCAGTTCGCAGCAGTACCAATGAACCTTATGAAGAACGGTGTGGCTGACTACATTATCACAGGTCAGTGGGCTAAGAAGGCATATGAGGAAGCTAAGAAGTATGGAAAGGCAAATGCAGTTGCTTCATCTGCAGACAAGACATTCTCATACATTCCTGATTGCTCAGATCTTCCTATTGATGAGGACGCTGATTATGTATACATTTGTCATAATAATACAATATACGGTACAACATATCACAAGCTGCCTAATACAAAGGGTAAGATCCTTGTGGCAGACATGAGCTCAGATATTCTTTCACAGCCTGTAAATGTTGAGGATTACGGTATGATCTACTTCGGTGTACAGAAGAACGTAGGTCCTGCAGGTGTGGTTGTTGCCATCATCCGCGAAGACCTTATCAGAGATGACGTAATGCCATTTACACCAACCATGTTAAAGTATAAGACTCAGGCAGACAATGATTCACTTTACAACACACCTCCATGCTACGGTATCTATATCTGTGGCAAGGTATTCAAGTGGGTTAAGTCATTAGGCGGACTTGAGGCAATGAAGGAACGTAACGAGAAGAAGGCTGCTATACTTTATGATTTCCTTGACAGCTCAGAACTCTTTAAGGGAACTGTAGTTAAGGAAGACCGTTCACTTATGAATGTACCTTTCGTAACAGGAGACGCAGATCTTGACGCCAAGTTCGTTAAGGAAGCAACTGCTGCAGGCTTTGTAAATCTTAAGGGACACAGAACTGTAGGTGGTATGAGAGCTTCTATCTACAATGCAATGCCTATGGAGGGTGTAGAGAAGCTGGTTGAGTTTATGAAGAAGTTTGAAGAGGAGAATAAGTAATATGGCAGTTAAAGTAAATTGTTTAAACCCTATCGCAGCCTGCGGTATGGAATTATTACCGGATACATATGAAATTACGGATAACTATGCTGACGCAGACGCAGTTCTTGTAAGATCTGCTTCAATGCATGACCTTGAGCTTTCAGATAAGCTCCTTGCGGTAGCAAGAGCAGGTGCAGGTGTCAACAATATCCCACTTGATAAGTGTGCCGAGAAGGGTATCGTTGTATTCAATACTCCGGGTGCAAATGCAAATGGTGTTAAGGAGCTTGTTGTTGCGGCACTCCTTATGGCTTCAAGAGATCTTGTAGGCGGTTACAACTGGGTTATGGAGAACGCTGCAGATCCTGACATTGCCAAGAAGGTAGAGAAACAGAAGAAGAACTATGCAGGAAATGAGATTGCAGGCAAGAAGCTTGGTGTTATCGGTCTCGGAGCTATCGGTGCCAAGGTTGCGAATATCGCAGTAAGGCTTGGCATGGAAGTATACGGATACGATCCATATGTTTCGGTAGACGCAGCATGGGGACTTTCAAAGTACGTTAAGCATATTACAAATGTTGAAGATATATACAAAGAGTGTGATTATATCACAGTTCATGTACCTGCCCTTGACAGCACAAAGGGAATGATCAATGCAGGCGCATTTGCCCTTATGAAGGACGGAGTTAAGATCCTTAACTTTGCGAGAGATATCCTTGTAAATGAGGATGACATTAAGGCTGCCATTGAGTCGGGCAAGGTAGCAAAGTACATGACAGACTTCCCAAATCCAAAGATCGCAGGCTTCAAGAATGTAGTAGCATTACCACATCTTGGTGCTTCAACAGAAGAGTCAGAAGACAACTGTGCGATCATGGCATGCAAGGAGATCAAGGATTTCATAGACAATGGTAATATCAAGAACTCAGTAAATTATCCGAATGTAAATATGGGTGTATGTACAGATGTTGCCCGTATCACCATCTGCCATAAGAACATTCCTAACATGCTCACCCAGTTCACAAGTGTGTTCTCAAAGAAGGGTGGAAATGTATCAGGAATGATCAGCCAGGCAAGAGGCGATTATGCATATTCAATCCTTGATTCCGACGCAGCACCGACAGCAGAGGATGTTGCAGCACTCGAGGCTATTGACGGTGTTGTTAAGGTTCGTGTAATAAAGTAAAAAACAATAAAATATTCTGCACGGAATGATTTTTGCGCGGGATTTTTATGAAAACATGGTATGTAACGTCAGCCATTTGGCATAAGTATATTTTAAAGGGGTTGATGTTAAATAAAAGGAGATAAAATAATGAGCAATAAGTTAAGAGTAGGTATTCTTGGTGCTACAGGTATGGTAGGACAGAGATTCATTTCATTACTTGAGAACCACCCTTGGTTTGAGGTTGTAACAGTTGCTGCCAGCCCAAGAAGTGCAGGCAAGACATATGCAGAGGCTGTTGGCGACAGATGGAAGATGGATACTCCGATGCCTGAGGCAGTTAAGAACCTTGTAGTATATAATGTAAACGAAGTTGAGAAGGTTGCTTCAACTGTAGATTTCGTATTTTCAGCAGTTGATATGACAAAGGATGAGATAAAGGCTATTGAGGAGGCATATGCCAAGACAGAGACACCTGTAGTTTCAAACAACTCAGCTCACAGATGGACACCTGATGTACCTATGATGGTACCTGAGATCAATGCGGATCATGCAGAGGTTATTGAGTTCCAGAAGAAGAGACTTGGAACCAAGAGAGGTTTCGTTGCAGTAAAGCCTAACTGTTCTATCCAGAGCTATGCTCCTGTTCTTACAGCATGGATGGAGTTTGAACCATACGAGGTTATCGTAAGCACATATCAGGCAATTTCTGGTGCAGGTAAGACCTTTAAGGACTGGCCGGAGATGCTTGGAAATATAATCCCATACATCGGTGGTGAGGAAGAAAAGTCCGAGAAGGAGCCACTTCGTATCTGGGGTAAGGTTGACAAGGAAAACGGAGTTATCGTACCTGCAGAAGGAATAACAATCACAAGCCAGTGTATCAGAGTTCCTGTATTAAACGGTCACACAGCTACAGTATTTGTCAAGTTTAAGAAGAACCCAACAAAGGAACAGCTTATCGAGGCTATGACAAGCTTTAAGGGAGCACCTCAGGAGCTTAACCTTCCAAGTGCACCAAAGCAGTTCATCCAGTACCTTGAGGAGGACAATCGTCCGCAGGTAAGCCTTGATGTAAATTATGAGAACGGAATGGGAATAAGCGTAGGACGTCTCAGAGAGGACTCCGTATACGACTGGAAGTTCGTAGGACTTTCCCACAACACCGTAAGAGGTGCTGCCGGCGGAGCAGTTCTCTGCGCAGAGCTTCTTAAGGCAAAAGGATATATTGCAGCAAAGTAAGCTGGAGATAATAGAGGCTTGAACAGCATATATATTTTTGTTCATCAGTAGTATCTGGTGGATAACGAAAAAACACCATGAGAGAATTGTAGATATACTTTTCGATCATGGTGTTTTTGTGTGTCGCAAATATAATGATAATACATAACCCGTATCCGCCGTATCGATATATGATATAAATGACAGGAACATTGTGAAAGATTTCGTAATGAGGTTTGCACTAGCTGTCAACTCAAAGCACATGTCTGAGGAGAAGCCATCACGAACAAGGTTCGTGATTTTTCATGGCTTCGACGACATGTCATAGAGAGGGACCCACGAAGTGGGAGAGTTGGCTATGACTTACAAGTTCTGAGCCGAAGGCGAGTTTGTGCGACAGTTGACACATAAGCGTGCGAACCGAGTAGAAATCTGAACAGTTCCTGCATTATATCATATTAAGATACGGCTTATATATTATTTGGCATTTTACATTGAAACTTATTTGTTACAATAGAATTTGCCTGGCGATACAAGGATAGAAATATGCACAAAAAAATCATCAAGTCCCTTGTAACCATATTGCAGTTGTGATAAAATTAGACCAAATGTGAAAGAAAAAGCGGAGGAAACATACATGAAGAAATTAATATTAGTTACATCACCACCTGCATGTGGCAAGACTTTTATATCAAAACAGGTTGCAAAGGCACTGCATAACTGCGTATATCTCGATAAGGATACACTTATCGTGCTTTCAAAGCAGATATTCGTTGTAGGAGGTGCAGAGTACAACCGTTCATCAGATTTCTTCCAGAAGAATATAAGAGACTACGAGTATTACTGTATTCTCGACCTTGCATTTGAAGCACTGGATTACAACGATACAGTACTTATCAATGCACCATTTACAGAAGAGATAAGAGATGATGAGTACCTTGCGAATCTCCGCGCAAAGCTTGCTGAGAAGGACGCAGAATTATTTGTTATCTGGGTTAATACAAGAAAAGATGTATGTCATGAGCGTATGATCAAGAGAGCATCAGACAGAGATACATGGAAGCTGGAGCACTGGGATGAGTACATCAACAGCCAGAACTTTAACCCACCAACTAATATCAAGGATCTCTTTATATTTGAGAATTCATCAGAAGAGGAATACAAGGAATCTATCGAGAGAGTAGTAAAGGCTGTAAGAGGCTAATAACGATATATGAAATGTAACAAAAATGAGTGGTTGGACGTAATAAGCTGATCACTCGTTTCTGTTTTTATGGATGATAATATTTGCAGAAAGGAACCGGATATGGCGATAATCAGAAGCTTTGGTGCATACAGACCAAGAACAGATATTGTGGACAGGGTGGCAGCACTTCCTTATGACGTGTATAACAGAGAGGAAGCATACGAAGAGGTTAAGCGTGAACCTATGTCATTCCTTAAGGTTGACAGGGCAGAGACCTCATTTGGCCCTGAGGTGGACACATATGCAGACTGCGTATATGATAAGGCAAGAGAGCTCCTTGACGGAATGATAGACGAGGGCGTATATGTACATGACGACAAGGATGTATATTACGTTTATGAGCTTATAATGGATGGAAGACATCAGACAGGTCTTGTTGCCTGTGCGTCAATAGATGATTATGTGAGCGGAGTTATCAAGAAGCATGAGAATACCCGTGAGGACAAAGAGATAGACAGGATAAAGCATGTTATGACCTGCTCTGCCCACACCGGTCCTATATTTCTTGCATACCGTTCTATAGATAAGGTTAATAAGATAATAAACAGAGTCAAGACCGGAGAGAAACTCTATGGTTTTACAACACCTGACAGTATAACCCACAATGTGTGGATCATAGATCAGGATAAGGACATAGAAGATATCAGGGAAGCATTTGCAGGGGTAAATGAGATATACATAGCAGACGGACATCATCGTTCAGCTTCTGCAGTGAAGGCTGGACTTAAGCTCCGTGAGGAAAATCCGGGGTATACAGGTGATGAGGAATTCAACTATTTTCTGTCAGTTCTGTTTCCTCATGACGAGCTGATGATACTTCCCTATAACAGAGTTGTAAGGGATTTGAACGGCTATTCAGAGGATGAATTTATGAACACCGTTAAAGAGAAGTTCACAATAGATAAGGTGGAGGAGCCGTTTGCACCGGAGAACAAATGTGAGTTTGGAATGTACATGGATCATAAGTGGTACAGGCTTGGCTTTAAGAAGGAGTTCATGGTGGATGACGTGGTTGAGAGACTTGACGTGTCCGTGTTGCAGAATAATCTTCTGGCACCGATCCTTGGAATAGGTGATCCGAGAACTGACAAGAGGATCACATTTGTAGGTGGCATAAGAGGACTTTCCGAGCTTTCAAAGATGGTTGACAGTGGCATGTACAAGGTGGCATTTTCGATGTATCCAACATCCATCACAGAGCTGTTTGACATAGCTGACGCAGGCAGGCTCATGCCTCCAAAGTCCACATGGTTCGAGCCGAAGCTTCGAAGCGGAATTTTTATCCACAGGTTTTAGTACAGGATACTTGGGGAGAAGGCTTTCATCGGCCCCTTCGGGGATCGGTATATTGGAAGTTTAAATAAACGAAAGGGATTAAAGATAAATGAGTAACAACAATCAGATTTTTGCGATAAACAGGGATGAGGTTATGGCTATCGTAGAGGCCAGACATGATAATCCACATCATATCCTGGGCATGCACCAGTGCCTTAAGGATCTGTATGTGAATGTATTTGCCCCTGATGTTGCACAGGTTTTCGTAGTAGATATTGCAAATGGGGATGAGTATGAAACAGAGGAGATCGTCTCCGGTTTCTATACTGTTAAGATATCAGGCAGGAAGCCGTTTGATTATGAGATAAAGACAGTGTGCACAACCTTTGATGAAGCCGGTGATCTGGTGGAGCGTGCAAGGGTATTTAAGGACCCGTATGCATTTCCGTATTCTGTTGATCCTGCAAAGGTTGTGGACATAATATCCGGAAGAACATCATTTGCAGATGGGTTCAAGGTAAAGGATATATTCGGTGTGAGATATATCACCTTAAATGGTGTAAGCGGAACCTCATTCTGTATGGAGGTAAAGGGAGCAAGACGTGTAAGCGTTGTGGGTGACTTCAATAACTGGGACGCTTCCGTTCATCAGTTAAGAAAGATTGATTATACCGACATATTTGAGCTGTTCATACCTGAGGTTATAAAGGACAGTAAATATAAGTTCAGCGTGCTCTTCTATGACGGCAGAGAAGAGCTGTGGGCAGATCCTTATGCCATTTGCTATGAGAAGGCACCGGGAAATGCTTCAATGCTTACAGAATTCTCATATGAGTATCATGATGATGAGTTTGTAAAGGCAAGGAAGAAGAATAAGGAGAGCCTTAATATATATGAGATACACATGTCCACATTTATGAGAAATGAGGACGGCAGTGTGCCGGGATATGCGGAATTTGCTGAGCTGGCATGTGATCATGTGGCAGATATGGGCTATAACTATGTTGAGCTTATGCCCGTTATGGAATACAGAGAGGGAGACACCTGGGGTTATGATACCACAGGCATGTTTGCTCCAAGCTCAAGATTTGGAACCCCTGTTGATTTCATGAGGATGATAGATGTATTCCATAAAAAGAATATCGGTGTGATCCTTGATATGGTGCCGGTTTCAGATATAGACTGCATATGCTACTGGCTTGAGACATACCATCTTGATGGAGTGAGACTTAACGACAGAAATCTGGCTGCAAAGCTTAAGGAAAGCCTTAAGAACAGCGACAGCTATGTAATAATTGACAGCCTTGAGAGTGAGCTTGTGGACAGGGTTGTATCCTACATGGCAGTGCCTCCGGTTCACAGAGGAAGCTTCACAGAATGTATAGGTGACTGTACTTGCAACATGAAGGAAGATACGGGAATAATCGCTCTTTCCCATGATGATGTGGCATTTGACAAGGGAAGCTTCATAGATAAGCTACCGGGAGGCTACGAGGACAAGTACGCAGATCTTCGTGTACTCTACGGACTTGCCATGACTCTTAAGGGACATAAGCTGTTTTTTATGGGGCAGGAGCTTGGAGCCTTCGGCGGATTTGACGGAGTCAATCCTGTTGACTGGTCTGTTCTTGAATTCGATGCGAATACTTACATACAGAAGTATGTTAAGGAGTTAAATAAGCTCTATGCTTCAGAGTCTGCACTTAAGGCGGACAGCGATATAGTATTTGCAGATAAAGATGAAGGCAGGACCGCTGTATTTGCAAGAACATGCGGAGCAGATAGGCTTTATGTTGCATGTAATTTCGACACAAAGGATGTGAAGAACTTTGGCTTGAGGGTTGATAAAGCAGGAAGCTATAAGGAGATTTTCTCATCAGATAATGTTAAATTCGGTGGAGAAGGAAATAATAATAAGGGTACTAAAAAGGCTGCAGACGGTGTGGTTACGGTGACGCTGCCGGCATTGTCGATCAGTGTGTTCAAGGCTGTTAAGTAATCGGCTCCCTGTGATCCGATGTTAAATAAATGGAATGGCATTACATATTGTAGATTGTGTCAAGTTTTCTATGAAAACCTGACATGTAGCGTCAGCCCTCGCCGTAGTCGATTTATTATGGGCTGATGTTCAATGATAGGAGAAATGATCATGACTATGGATATGATAAATAATTATGGCAGAAAATTTCTTGACTGGTTTATGTCAAAGCTTGGCAGTATAGCCATTGCGCTCATATTTTTGGCGGTGTGCTTTAAGGCCATTAAGATAATAGTAAAGCTACTGAGAAAGGCATTTGACAAGTCGAAGCTTGACAAGAGCGTGGCGGGATTTTTTATCTCTGCCATAAGGGTGCTGCTCCAGTTTCTTGTGATTCTTACTGCGGCGTCAATGGTGGGATTTCAGATTACATCCTTTATCACGCTGCTTGGCACGGCGGGAGTTACCATAGGTCTTGCCCTCCAGGGAAGTCTTTCAAATCTTGCAGGCGGTGTGCTGATCCTTATACTTAAGCCCTTTAAGGTTGGGGATTATATAGTTGAGAATTCCACCCACTGTGAGGGTGTTGTAGTATCCATAGATATATTCTATACAAGACTCCGTACCTACGACAATCGTACCATAGTGATACCTAACGGAACTATTTCCAACACTTCACTGGTGAATATCTCCGGCAGGGGAACCAACAGGGTTGATGTGAAGTTCTCCGTTGCATATGAGTCTGACCTGAGCAAGGTAAAACAGGTGGTGCTTGATGTGGTGGATACCATTGACGGGCATATGACCGATAAGCCTGTGGAGTTCTTTATTGAGGAATTTGGCGAGAGCGGTATCGAGATGTATGTGAGATTTTTCACACCATTTGAGAAGAGCTATGACGCAAAAAGGGAGGCTCTGTGGAAGATAAAGGAAGCATTCGATGCGAATGGCATTGAGATCCCGTACAACAAGCTGGATGTGAACATAAAGAGTGACGGGCAGGAAAAAGCATAGCTTTGGATATTTGATCGGGGCATATGCAAATGAGAAAATATATGTAAGAGACACAAAGTTTATAAAGATATAATAAATCGTCGTGATGGGTATTCTTGCAAAAATGTGATTATGCGAGTATAATTACGGGGATGTGGAAGCATATAAAGACATTTGCAGAGGCGTTATCTGTTATGTGGCAGGTGAGTTTTTTTCTGCAGATGTCATAATATATAATTTTTAGGATTAGGAGTGAAGAAAAAATGACAAAGATTGACATTATTTCAGGTTTCCTTGGTGCTGGTAAGACAACCCTTATCAAGAAGCTTATTGATGAGGCTTTTAAGGGTGAGAAGCTGGTGCTCATTGAGAATGAGTTCGGTGAGATCGGTATAGATGGCGGCTTCCTTAAGGATGCCGGTGTTCAGATTACAGAGATGAATTCAGGATGCATCTGCTGTTCACTGGTAGGTGATTTCGGTACAGCCTTAAAACAGGTTATAACAGATTATGCTCCTGACAGGATAATCATTGAGCCTTCAGGTGTGGGTAAGCTTTCAGATGTTATCAAGGCGGTTAAGGATGTTTCGGCAGATCTTGATGTGGATCTTGACAGCTACACAACAGTTGCAGACGTATCCAAGTGCAAGATATACATGAAGAACTTCGGCGAGTTCTTTAATAACCAGATTGAAAGCGCAAATACTATAATCTTAAGCAGAACCCAGAATGTATCACAGGATAAGATTGAAAAGGCTGTTTCTATGATAAGAGAACACAATCAGGATGCTACAATAGTAACAACTCCTTGGAATGATATAAGCGGGGCAATGATCAGAGAGGCAATGCAGAACCATAAGACTCTTGAAGAATCCATGATGGAGGAAGAGCATGACCACGACGAGTGTGGCTGCCATGAACACGATCATCACGAACACGATCATCATCATGATCATGACGACGAGTGCGGCTGCCATGAACATGATCATCACGACCATGATCACCATCATGACCACGATCATGGTGACGGATGTACTTGCGGCTGTCACGATCATGACCATCATCATCACCATGCTGATGAAGTGTTCACAAGCTGGGGCAAGGAGACACCTCATAAGTATAATGAGACCAAGCTTAATGAGATCCTTGATACCCTTGCAGATACAGAGAAGTATGGTATCATCCTTCGTGCTAAGGGAATACTTCCAAGTGACGCAGGTGACTGGCTGTACTTCGACCTTGTACCGGGCGAGTATGAGATCAGAAAGGGCAACCCTGATATAACAGGTAAGCTTTGTGTAATAGGAAGCAAGCTTGACGAAGCAGCTCTTGCAGAGTTGTTTGAACTCGTATAAGCCAGGGCTTTATATACAGAACAACGATAATTTTCATCAGCCCTTAAAAGGGGCTGATGTTTGGTATAATAGGAAGGAAATAATATGATGGGACGTCAGGTAAAGGAAATTCCGGTTTATGTATTTATGGGATTTCTTGAAAGCGGTAAGACCACATTTGTAAAGGAAACACTTCTTGACAGATCATTTACCGGCGGAGAGAAGACTCTTCTTCTTGTATGCGAGGACGGTGAAGAGGAGTATGATGAGAAGGAGTTAAAGAAGAACAATATATATGTTGAATATATAGAAGAGGATCAGCTTACAACAGAGCACTTGCTTGATCTTCAGGACAAATATAAGCCTGAATCGGTAATGATCGAGTACAATGGTATGTGGAAGCTTGACAAGATATTTGAGATCAGGGTTCCAAAGGGTTGGACAGTTGTTCAGGTTCTGTCATTTATAAATGCAGAGACCTATGATCTGTACTCAAACAATATGAAGGCAACAATGGTTGAACAGTTCAGCAGTGCTGACATGGTAGTGTTCAACAGATGTAAGCCTGAGGACAAGCGTGCAGAGTGGAGACGTTCGATTAAGGCAGTAAACAGAAGAGCCCAGATCATATTCGAGATGGCAGACGGAAGCATTGCCCAGGACGAGAACACAGAAGAGGATCTTCCTTTTGATGTTAAGGCGGATGTTATAGACGTGAAGGATGAAGATTACGGAATCTGGTATGTTGACGCTTCAGACGCTCCTGACAGATATAAGGGAAAGAAGATACATTTTAAGGCAATGGTGTTCCATCCTAAGAACTATCCGGATAATATATTTGTTCCGGGAAGATTTGCCATGACCTGCTGCGCAGAGGACATCCAGTTCGTAGGTTACAAATGTTACTACAACGGAGCTAAAAATCTTGTGGACAGACAGTGGGTGGATGTAACCGCTACTATTGATTATGAGTTCTATCCTGATTTCGGAGGAGATGGTCCGGTACTTAAGGCTGAGAAGGTTGTGCTTACCGGTGCTCCGGAAGAAGAAGTGGTATACTTCAGTTAATATATGACCAGAGAAATATGACAGGAAAAGCCCTGAGACAGATCAGTTGTATTTTAAATACAGCCAATCTGCCTCAGGTTTTTTTATGGCAATGTGTCAGGTGTAACATGCTTGTATTTGACGACTGCTAAATGGAATCTTATAATTTATAAAAACTTAATTTGACCGTAAACAATATCTGCGATAACCTAAGGACATAGATTTTCCCGGAGAAGCCTGCTATTTGCAGGAAGGAGAATAATGTTCAGCAGAGTAATAAGCGGTACTGTACAGGGCATTGACGCAGTAATGATACAGGTAGAGGCAGACATGTCGGATGGACTGCCCGCATTTGTCATGGTGGGGTATCTTTCATCCTGTGTCAGGGAGGCAGCAGAGAGAGTCCGCACCGCACTTCGTAATTCCGGTGTGTCCGTTCCGCCCAGACGGATAACCGTAAATCTTTCACCGGCTGATATCAGAAAGGATGGTACAGCCTTCGATCTTCCCATTGCAGTATGTATACTGATATCCATGGGGATTATTTCAGAAGAAGCAATAAAGAATACTATGATAATAGGAGAGCTGGGACTAAACGGCGACATAAATGGCGTGCCGGGAGTTCTGTCCATGGTCCATTATGCCTCAGAACATGGGATTAACAGGTTTATTGTTCCCAGGGCCAATATGGAGGAGGCAGGTCTTATTAAAGGCATTGAAGTGATTGCAGTCTCGGGACTTCAGGAGCTTATAGACTATGAATGTAACGGCAGGAAGGTCATACATGATATGAATAAAAGCACGGGATATTACCCGGATGATTGCTATGACCTTGGTGACTTCGCCGATATTAAAGGACAGGTAATGTTAAAGCGGGGTGTGGAGATTGCTGTGGCAGGTTTACATAACATAATGATGACCGGGGCGGCAGGCTCAGGAAAGACCATGATCGCAAGACGGATACCTACCATAATGCCTAAGCTTACATTTGATGAAAGCATTGAAGTTACTAAGATATACAGTGTGGCAGGTATGCTTAAGAACGGACGTGGACTTATCACCAAAAGGCCGTTCAGGGCTCCCCACCACACCATATCCACAACCGCACTGGTGGGAGGCGGCGTAATTCCGGGACCGGGAGAGATAAGTCTGGCAGATCATGGTGTGCTTTTTCTTGATGAATTTCCGGAGTTTGGAAGAAATGTTCTTGAGACCCTAAGGCAGCCTCTTGAGGACAGGGAGGTGAATATATCAAGACTCAGCGGCAGATACAGATTTCCTGCAGATTTCATGCTGGTCACAGCCAGAAACAACTGTCCCTGTGGCGGCTGGCCCAATGCAAATAAATGTACATGCACCTACAAGCAGATAAGAAATTACAATGCAAGGATAAGCGGTCCCCTCCTTGACCGTATAGATATAAATGTGGATGTTGTGAGGGTTGACGTGGAGGAGTTATTTGACCACCGGGAAAATGAATCTTCCGAAACCATAAGAAAGAGAGTGATGGCTGCCCAAGAGATACAGCAGGAACGGTACAGACATGAGAAGATAAAATTCAATTCGGGACTTGATGGAGGTCTCATAAATAAATACATAAAGATAAATGGTGACGTCCGGGATATCCTAAGGGAAATGTACGAGAAAAGTCAGTTGTCCGCCAGAGGAAATAACAGGATATTGAAGATTGCCAGAACTATTGCGGATCTTGCAGGGGATACGGATATACAGGAAAAGCATGTAAGAGAGGCGATATTTTACAGGATGAAGGAGAATGGCGTATGACAGATGAACTTTATCATCTCTGGACCGGTACATTTCCGGAGATATCAGGCAAGTCCTTTAGCATGATATGTGATTACTTTGGCGGTGCGGAGGCGGTGTTTAATGAGAGTGATGAGAAGCTGCAGGATGTACTTAAGCCGGCACATTTCAGGCAGCTCAATATATATAGAAGAGAAAATTTGATAAGGGGATTTGCAGAGGAATTAAAAAGAAAAGGAATCGCATTCACTTATCCGGGACATGAACTGTATCCGGAGCGGCTGCTTAATATTCCTGATAGGCCAAGGCTGTTGTTCATAATGGGACAACATACTGTGCTTGAAGAATTAAATGCCCATCCTTCCCTGGCGGTAGTTGGTTCAAGGATGGCGACAAATTATGGTATATCCATGTGCAGGCGTATTGTAAGTCATGTGGCAAAGGAAGGGGTAGCCATTATAAGCGGTATGGCAGCAGGTATAGATGGTGTTGCTCACAGTACGGTGCTTGATCACCATGATAAAGTGATAAATGCTCTAAGTGAAGTGTCGGATAGTGTAGCTTTAACTGTAGGAGTTCTTGGCTGCGGGATAGATAAGATATATCCCGCAGAAAACAGGAAGCTTTTTAATAGAATGTATGAACAGGGAGTTGTCATATCGGAATACCCGCCGGGTACGGAGCCTGTGAGACATCATTTTCCTCTAAGAAACAGGATAATAAGCGGGCTGTCGGATGGAGTGCTGGTGGTGGAAGCAAAGGCGAAAAGCGGTTCACTTATTACTGCTGATCAGGCACTGGAGCAGGGAAAGGATGTGTATGCCGTTCCCGGAAGAGCCACAGACACCGGGAGTCTCGGGTGTATCAATCTTATAAAGCAGGGGGCGGCATGTGTCACTGGGGCGGAAGATATCATGGAGAATATGGCAGGGGAGAATAAATTGTTTATAGGCTTCTTTGACAAAGAGAAAACCGAGATAAAAAAAGAAATTGCTATAACGGCAAAAAACAATAAGGTGCAGAATTTAAATGGAATTATCAAAAAAGTGGGTGTGACAGGGAAAAAAACAGACAATGAGATAAAGGCTTTCAGAGAAGATCTCACGGAGGATGAAAAGCTGCTGTTGTCATTCATAAAGCAAGAACCTGTTCACATGGAGGAATTGAGTGCAAAAACAGGATTTGCCACGGGAAAGCTGCTTGACATTGTATACGGACTTGAGGGGCGGGGAATTATTATGAATGTATCAGGTGGGTATTATACATTGGTATAAAAAATGTAGAATATTGGCGGTATTACTGTAAAAAACAGATAAAAGTTAAAAAAAAGTTGTAATTTGCAGGGTTTTTGTCTATTATGTAATAGGTAAAAAATGAGAGACTTTTCAATGAAAGGGAACGATATGAAGAAAGTAGTTAAATTTGGCGGTAGTTCACTTGCCAGTGCTGAACAGTTTAAAAAGGTTGGTAATATAATCCGTGCCGATGAGAGCCGTGTCTATGTGGTTCCATCTGCTCCGGGTAAGAGAAATTCAGCAGATACAAAGGTTACTGATATGCTGCTCCACGCTTATGAGACAGCAAGCAAGGGTGAGGATATCACCGGTGAGATGGCTGCCATTAAGGCAAGATATGACGAGATAATCACAGGACTTGGACTTGACTTTAGTCTTGATAGGGACTTCGAGGAGATCACAGAGAAGCTTACTGCAGAGCCTCTTATGGATTATGCAGCATCAAGAGGTGAGTTCTTAAACGGTAAGATCATGGCGGCTTATCTTGGCATAACATTCATTGATGCCGCTGAGGTTATTTTCTTCAATGCAGAAGGCAACCTTAATGATTATAAAACATACAAGACGCTTGGACAGAGACTTAAGGAAAATGAGCGTGCGGTAATTCCGGGATTTTATGGAATGGGCAAGGATGGAAATGTAAAGACATTTTCCCGTGGCGGTTCAGACGTTACAGGCTCTATTGTGGCTAAGGCATGTCGTGCTGATGTTTACGAGAACTGGACAGATGTATCAGGCTTCCTTGTGGCAGATCCACGTATAGTACCTAATCCAAAGGCTATCAAGTATATCACATACAGAGAGCTCCGTGAGCTTTCATACATGGGTGCGTCAGTTCTCCACGAGGACGCTATATTCCCTGTACGTCATTGTGGTATTCCTATCAACATCAGAAATACAAATGCTCCTGAGGACAATGGAACCTGGATAGTGGAGAGTACATGTCAGAAGCAGGATTATGTTGTTACGGGTATTGCAGGTAAGAAAGACTTCTGTACTATATTTATCTCAAAGGCAATGATGAATTCAGAGATCGGTTTTGGGAGAAAGGTTCTTCAGGCGTTTGAGGAAAATAATATTTCGTTTGAACATATGCCATCAGGAATTGATACAATGACCATTGTTGTACATGCAGATGAATTTATCCATAAGGAGCAGAGCGTTGTGTCAGCTATACATCGTCTTGCAGAGCCTGACTCTGTTGAGATCGAATCAGGTCTTGCTCTTGTGGCGGTTGTTGGACGTGGCATGAAGTCAGCAAGCGGTACAGCAGGAAAGCTGTTCACTGCCCTTGCGAAGGAAGGTATAAATATCAGAATGATAGATCAGGGTTCATCAGAGCTTAATATCATAATCGGTGTTGACAACAAGGATTTCGAGACAGCTATCAAGGCTATATACAATACATTTATTGGTTAATACATTTGAGAAACAGGGGGCATGAAATTCATGCCCCTTTAAAAGTTGACGTTAGATATTATTTGGTATGATCTTTAATAAAAGAGCTAAATGATATATGAAAAAGGCAGATAAGATAAAGAAGATATATATAATATAGATAAGGCGGTGGTACACAGTTGGCAGAAAACAAAAAGACAGGACTTATGGATATATTTCTTATTTTCCTTAAAATTGGTGCTTTTACCTTTGGCGGCGGTTATGCAATGATCGCCCTTCTGGAAGATGAATTCGTAGACAAACGTAGCTGGCTTAATGAGTCGGAGTTTCTTGATATGACTGCCATTGCAGAGTCCACCCCGGGACCTGTTGCCATTAACGCAGCAACATATCTTGGATATAAGCTTGCAGGCTTTAAGGGGGCTTTGGCTGCCAGTCTTGCAGTATGTATACCATCATTTGCAATAATATATGTGATCTCTTTTTTCTATGAGAGATTCCAGCAGATAACCTGGGTGGCATCGGCATTTAAGGGAATACAGGCGTGCGTAGTTTACCTGATACTGTCGGCGGGCTTAAGAATGTTTATTAAAATGAAGAAAAATGTGTTTAATGTAAGCATATTTGCAGTGGTATCAGTATCCTTTATATTTGTATCACTATTTGGAATATCCTTCTCAAGTATATATTATATATTAATATGCGGAGTCGTTGGGGTCGTATTGGGAACATTGCATAATATGAGAAACCGGGAAGATGGAGGAGCAGCATGATATACTTGAAGCTTTTTCTTTACTTTCTTGAGGTGGGCGCCGTATCCTTCGGTGGCGGTTACGGAATGATATCTCTTATAAGGGATATCGTGTTGTCACAGAACTGGCTTACTGAGGGAGAGCTTATGGATCTGGTTGCCATATCAGAGTCCACACCGGGACCTCTTGCAGTGAATATGGCAACATTCGTAGGAGCAACAAAGGGAGGATTTTTTGGAGCCTTAATGGCAACCTTCGGTGTGGTGCTTCCGGCGTTTGTGGTCATAGTACTTATTTCTTCTGTTATGAAGAAGGCTATGGAGTATGCAGGGGTAAAACATATGCTTGACGGCATAAGACCATGTATAATCGCACTTATTATTTCAACGGCACTTATATTTGGATTGAAGAATTTAATGGGGATATCGTCAGTGGGAGACAGCCTCAGAATAGATAAGATGGGTGTTTGGATATTTGCAGTTTTAGTGGCTGTGGATCAGATTCCGAAGCGGCTTGCAGGCAGAAAGATATCGCCGATAATTCTTATTATAGTGTCGGCAATTCTGGGTGTTATCCTGTTTTAGAGGCGGAGGGTTAATAAATCTACACTTGCACTAAAAAAAAATATAGTGTATAGTTGTCTCGTTTGAAATCTGCGAAAGCAGACAGAGTATTATCGATAAAGGGGATAGTTTAGCATGGCTAAAAATCTTGTAATAGTAGAGTCGCCTACCAAAGCGGAGACAATAGGTAAGATACTTGGATCAAATTATGAAGTTATTGCATCTAACGGACATGTAAGGGATCTTCCAAAGAGCCAGATGGGTATAGATGTAGAAAATGATTTTGAACCGAAATACATTACCATAAGAGGAAAGGGAGATATACTCACAGCACTTAGAAAGGCTGTGAAGAAGGCGGATAAAGTTTATCTTGCAACTGACCCCGATCGTGAAGGAGAAGCAATATCTTATCATTTATCCGTGGCACTTAAGCTGCAGGATAAGAAATATAAGAGAATAACATTTAATGAGGTAACAAAGACGGCTGTTAAAAATTCTCTCAAAAATGCAAGGGATATAGACATGAATCTTGTTGACGCCCAGCAGGCAAGAAGAGTTCTGGACAGACTTGTTGGATATAAGATAAGCCCTGTGCTCTGGGCGAAGATCAAGAGAGGTCTTTCTGCCGGAAGAGTACAGTCTGTGGCATTAAAGATCATCTGCGACAGGGAGAAGGAGATAAATGACTTCATACCTAAGGAGTATTTTTCGCTTGTGGTCAATGCGGAGACTGAAAAGGGAAAGAAGGAGATACCATTCAGATTTGTATCAGGAAATGGTGAGAAGGAGGACATATCCTCAGCGGAAGCCCTTAATAAGATCGTTGCTGACATCAGTGAAAATGATCTGCTGGTTAAGTCCATAAAGCAGGGAGAGAAAACAAGAAAGTCACCATTGCCATTTACCACAAGTACATTGCAGCAGGAGGCTTCCAGCAAGCTTAATTTTGCAACCACAAAGACCATGAGGATTGCCCAGCAGCTATATGAAGGAATAAATATAAAGGGTAAGGGTACCATTGGTCTGATCACATATCTCCGTACAGATTCCACAAGAATTTCTGAGGAGGCAGACGCATCAGCAAGAAAGTACATTGGTGACAATTACGGCGAGAAATATATTGAGACACAGGATGGAAACGGCAGGCAGGATAAGGGCGGCAAAAAGATACAGGATGCTCATGAGGCGATAAGACCTACAGACATCACACTGTCACCTGTGAAGATAAAGGATGAGCTTTCAAGAGATCAGTACAGACTCTATCAGCTTATATATAACAGATTTCTTGCCAGTAGAATGGCAAATGCAGTTTATGAGACAAGAACGGTTAAGGCTGTTGCCGGAGAACAAAATCTCCAGGCTTCAAGCTCCAAGCTGGCATTTGACGGATTTATGGCAGTATATAATCCGGATCAGGAAAAGTCAGAGAATATCAGAGGTCTTAATGAGCTGAAGGAGGGAGATGTCCTTAAGATCACAGCTATTGAGGATAAGCAGCATTTTACACAGCCGCCTGCCAGATATACAGAGGCGTCTCTTGTAAAGACTCTTGAGGAGAAGGGAATAGGAAGACCAAGTACCTATGCACCGACTATCTCAACGATCCTTGCAAGACGATATATCACCAAGGAGAATAAGAAGCTTTATGTAACAGAGATCGGCGAAGCGGTAAATAATATTATGGAGCAGGCATTCCCTGTTATCGTTGATGTTAACTTCACTGCAAATCTTGAGTCATTGCTTGATACCATCGGTGAGGGAGCTATCAACTGGAAGGTTGTTGTGAGAAATTTCTATCCGGATCTCGATGATGCGGTTAAGAAGGCAGAGGCGGATCTTGAGAAGATTGATATCCAGGATGAAGTCAGTGACGAGATCTGTGACGAGTGCGGCAGGAACATGGTTGTCAAGTATGGTCCTCACGGAAAGTTCTTAGCATGCCCGGGCTTTCCGGATTGTAAATGTACAAAGCCTTTTTATGAGAAGATAGGTGTTACATGTCCTAAGTGCAAGACCGGAGATGTTGTCATAAAGATGAGCAAGAAGGGTAGACGTTACTACGGATGTACAAATGCTCCGGAGTGTGATTTTATGTCGTGGACCAGACCGGCGAAGCAGAAGTGTCCACAGTGCGGAAGCTATATGCTCATAAAGGGAAAGAAGCTTTTATGTGCCAATAATGAGTGCGGATACACCTGTGACGCGCCTAAGGAAGAGGCTTAAAAATTACTTAAAATACAAATTAAGTTAACAATAATTACAGAATAATTACAGAACTTATAAGAAGTTGTTTTTTTCTTATGAAATCCGATTTTTGTCAAAATTGGTTATTGTAGTTCACATAACTTTGTGCTACAATGCCAAATAGTCGAGATTTTTAGAGGCAAAAACAGCTTCTTTTTGCGTTGGTCCGGAGGGAAATAGATGAGTGTTCAGTTGTTAGATAAAACGAGGAAAATCAATAAATTATTGCACAATAATAACTCGCATAAGGTTGTTTTCAACGATATTTGCGATGTTTTAAGTGATATATTGACATCAAATGTGTTGGTAATAAGCAAGAAAGGTAAGGTCCTGGGCATAAAAAACAGGGCAGATATACCTGAGATTACAGAGCTTATAGAGGGAAAGGTTGGTTTACATATTGATTCCATGTTGAATGAGCGGCTATTGCTCGTTCTATCCACAAAGGAGAATGTAAACCTGACAACACTTGGATTTGATGGACATAACATTGACCAGTACAGAGGCCTTCTTCTTCCTATAGATATTGCGGGAGAGAGACTCGGTACATTGTTCTTGTACAGGATCGCCAGTGATTATGACATAGATGATATAATTCTCGGTGAGTATGGAACCACAGTTGTGGGACTTGAGATGATGAGAGCGTTAAACGAGGAAAATGCCGAGGAGGACAGAAAGGTGGCTATCGTCAAGTCAGCCATCAACACATTGTCATTTTCAGAGCTTCAGGCAATAAAGCATATCTTCTCAGAATTAAAGGGCGATGAGGGAATACTTGTTGCCAGTAAGGTGGCAGATCGCGTTGGCATAACAAGATCGGTAATTGTAAATGCTCTTAGAAAGTTTGAGAGTGCAGGAGTCATTGAGGCAAGGTCTTCTGGAATGAAGGGAACCTATATCAGAGTTTTGAATGATGTGGTTTTTGATGAGCTTAAGAAGGCATAAGGGTTTATAAGATAAAAATATGAAGGCTGAGAAAAATAAAAACTCATAAAAATATAAACTCACAAAACTATGTAGGGTATAGTGGTTGAAAAAATATATTTGATATTTAGATAAAAATTTGGTTGTAAAATATTTATTTGCAAGGAGATAAAGAATATGGCAGCTGGTATTGTAACATTGATCGTAGGTGTAATTATCGTTATTGTGAGCTTCTTCATACTTGATTCTCACGATTACAAGAAGGAAGATCAGGAATTTAACGAGAGCTCAGAAGAGTTCAAACGAAGAATGCAGGAATTTAATGATGTGCTTATTGAGCAGCATAAGGAAGCTATCAGAAGCTACAGTGAAGATACAAAGAAGAAGCAGGAGCAGGAGATCAGGGACGAGATCGAGAAGTGTACTGATGAGCTTTCAGAGAAGGCTAAGGAAAATATGATCAGCTATATTAACAAGAGCCTTTCAGAGGCATATGACTCTTACAGCTCAGACGAAGAGAGACCTGCACCTGTTGAGTACAGCGAGGAAGCTGACCAGGAGACAGAGACTGAGGCTTCTGCAACAGAAGATGTTGATACAGAAAGTGAGATCGCTGCAACAGAGGCTGGCATGGCAAAGGATGAAAGCACAGCAGCACAGACCGGTGATGTTTCAAAGGATGAGGCTGAAGCAACAGAGGGTAACGGCAGTGAAAGTGTTGATGCAGAAGGTATTGCTAAGGAAGAAGAAAATAATTCAGAGAACGGATCTGCAGTTGAAGCAGATCATGAAGCAGGTGATGACGGAATTGCAGATAAATCCGAAAATGCAGCGGGCAACAATTCCGGTGATAAGGCTGAAAATGCAGCAGAGAAGAATGTCGGAAGTGTAGATGGAACAGAGGTCACAAAGCCTGCAGTAAAGAAAAATTCACGCAGAAGAAAAAAGAAAAAGACTAATGTAAATGCAAATAAGAGTGAAGCAGCAGTTCAGGAAAATAAAGCAGCTGCTCAGGCTGATGAGCCGGCAGTCCAGAGTGACACAGTGGGACATGATAATGCAGATATGGGTAATGACGGAAAGTGGAGTGCATTTGCAGGGGACACAGACAGGGAAAATGAAACTGATAAAACAGAGATCCTGGCTGAGAATGTGACAGAGGAGACTGCTGCACCTAAAAGGCAGGAAACCGGAAATACAGAAAAACCAGACAGCAAGTCAGATGCCGATAAAGAACAGGCTGATAAAAAGGACGCTGGTAAAGAAATTAGCACTGCAGGAAATGGTGCGGGGGCTGAGGAGCCTAAGAAAACTGCTCCAAGAAAAAGGGGCGGAAGAAAACCAAAGGCAGCAAAGACTAAGCCTGAGGTAGAAATTAAGGACAGGGCACCTAAGCAGGCAGAGCCTATCTGGGATGATATGAAGGACACAAACAAGGAGGTTGCAAGGTTATACGGTCAGGGAATGGACATTATTGAAATTGCAAATCAACTTGGCATAGGTGTCGGAGAAGCAAGAACAGTAATTAACAAGCTTAAGAAGAGATAATTGGTCTGAAATTCAAGACATGCAAATTTTTAATGGACTGAAGTTCAATACTCAAGGAGAATGATATGAGGAAGAGATATTTTTTTAGAGGACTTGGATGTGGACTTATAATCGGTGCGATGGTTATGATGGTTACTTTTCAGACACAGAAGCCCACAGGCGATAGTTCCACAGTAAACAAGAATAATACTATAACGGAAGCTGTTACGGAAAATTCTTCTCAGGCATCAAATGATGATGTTGATAACAGCCAGGCGGGAAGCACGGAAGGGGCTTCATCTGAGGATAACACAAACCAGGCGGGCTCATCAGAAGCCGGGGCCGAAGTTACACCGGGTGACAACAATGGAAATGGCAGCGGTTCGGGCGATGGACAGAGTGCTGACAATGGAAACGGCAACGGTTCAGGTTCCGGCAATGGACAGGGTACCGGTAGTGGAGACGGCTCAGGTAGTGGCAACGGTTCAGGTTCCGGCAATGGTTCGGGAAATGGATCAGGAACTCCTACGACAGAAGATATGCAGGGAGACAAGAATGATCCGGGTGATGACGCAACAAAGAAGGGCGGCACTATTACAGTAACTAAGGATATGACAGCAATGGATGTATGTAAGCTGCTGACAGGTATCAATATGGTAAAGAGTGCGCAGGATTTTTATTCGTATTTAAGTAATAAGGGTCTTGTAGGTTCCATAATCCCAGGCAAATACACATTCGACGGCACAGAGGATTATGATACCATTGTGGCGATGATCACCTCTTCAAGCTATAAATAATCTAAAGTTGATTGTGAAAAATGTAAGCATTAAAAAAGTTACAGGCATTATAAAGTTATAGATGTTATAAAAGTATAGACATTATAATGGTATAAACACTTTAAATGGTATAAAACCCAAATACATAAGAATGTGGAAATGATAAAATCCTTCCGGAACAGGTTTTGTTCATACAGAGATCTGTTTTGGAGGGATTTTTTGCTGCTGCAGCAAAAAAATGCTTGCTTCACACTTTTACTTGTGTTACAATCGACTTTGCGTGAGTGGAAATACAGGATATTTCTGCCCATAAACAAATAATATACATGCTGGTTGATAGTTGGCGTGGTGCCTATAGCTCGGGTGGTCCAAAGAGATGATACCGGCAGAAGATTTTAACCATGGAGGTAAAGAAAATGAGCGTTATTTCAATGAAACAGTTATTAGAAGCAGGTGTACATTTCGGACATCAGACAAGAAGATGGAACCCTAAGATGAAGCCATACATCTACACAGAGCGTAATGGTATCTACATCATTGATCTTCAGAAGTCAGTTGGTATGGTTGACGATGCTTACAATGCAATCGGTGATTGCGTAGCTAACGGTGGCAAGATCCTTTTCGTTGGTACAAAGAAGCAGGCACAGGATTCAATCAAGAGCGAAGCAGAGCGTTGTGGTATGTACTATGTAAACGAGAGATGGTTAGGTGGTATGCTCACAAACTTCAAGACAATCCAGACAAGAATTGCTACACTTAAGAAGTATGAAACTATGGAAGAGGATGGCACATTTGATGTTCTTCCTAAGAAGGAAGTTATCCAGATTAAGAAGGAGATGGAGAAGCTTCAGAAGAACCTTGGTGGTATCAAGGACATGAAGGAAATTCCTGACATGATCTTTGTTGTAGATCCTAAGAAGGAAAGAATTTGTATCCAGGAGGCTCATTCACTTGGTATTAAGCTTGTTGGTATTGCAGATACTAACTGTGATCCGGAAGAGCTTGACTATGTAATCCCAGGTAATGATGACGCTATCAGAGCCGTTAAGCTTATCGTATCAAAGATGGCAGACGCAGTTATCGAGGCTCAGCAGGGTGCAGACGCAGCAGATGTAGAAGACGCTGAGACAGAAGCTGAAGAAGTTGCAACAGAAGAATAATATTTTAATATAAATACTAGATTTATTTGGAGGTTATTACGATGGCTATTACAGCAAGCATGGTAAAAGAGTTAAGAGAGCTCACAGGTGCCGGTATGATGGATTGTAAGAAGGCACTTACAGAGACTAATGGTGATATGGACGCAGCTGTAGAAGTACTCAAGAAAAGCGGTGCTGCTAAGGCTGAGAAGAAGGCAGCAAGAATTGCAGCAGAGGGTATTGCAAAGGTTGCAATCGATGGAAATACAGCAGTTGTTGTTGAGGTTAACTCAGAGACAGACTTCGTTGCTAAGAACGAAGTATTCCAGGAGTTCGTACAGGCAGTTGCAGATAAGGCACTTACAGTAGATGTTGATAAGGCCGGAGACGGTGAGGATGTTGTTTCAATCCTTGACATGAAGGCTGATCTTGATGATAAGATCCTTAAGATCGGTGAGAAGATATCTATCAGAAGATTTGAGAAGGTTTCAGCAGATGTTGTTGCTTCATATATCCATGGCGGCGGAAGAATCGGTGTTCTTGTAGCAGGTAACGGTGCTTCAGGCGACGCAGCTAAGGAAGCTCTTACAAACATCGCAATGCAGATTGCAGCTATGAATCCACAGTACATCTCAAGAGATGAGATCTCAGCAGATGAACTTGCTAAGATCAGAGAGATCACAATCGACAGCGCATTAAACGATCCATTCTCACTTCCAAAGCCAGTTCTTTCAAAGCTGCTTGAGAAGGCTGTTGCAGGTGTATGGAGTGCAGAGGATGTAGCTTTATATGAAGAG
>ULRE01031836.1_pt1 | contig 60947 bp, 55 predicted proteins | sample 1955141 | NCBI WGS metagenome assembly ULRE01 (sample SAMEA4835674, study PRJEB28245) | human gut metagenome | biome: gut microbiome; material: fecal sample | place: Denmark | collected 2008
ATTATAGTTCTTATATACCTGAGGATCTGTCTCAGGATTCCATACATCGTAATCAATACCGTTTACAATGCCCCACAAAGACTGCCATCTTGCTGACAGAAGTCCGTCAAGACCCTCACCGTAATAAGGTGTCTGTATCTCCTTGGCATAGGTATTGCTGACTGTTGTGATCTTATCAGCATAAACAAGACCGCCCTTGAGCATTGATGCGTCCTTGCTTATCTCAAGCTTGTCAGGGGTAAATACATAATCAGGAAGTCCCGAACAGCCCTGTATGGTCTCTATATCCCATTTTCCCTGGAACTGGAGATTATGTATGGTCATAACCGATTTCATTCCGCTGTAGAATGGATTTCCTGCAAATAATGTCTTAAGATATACCGGCACAAGTCCTGCCTGCCAGTCATGGCAGTGTACAATATCAGGCTGGAAGCCGATAGTCGGCAGTATACACAATGCTGCCTTTGAGAAGTAACAGAACTTCTCTATATCCCACTTAACATCTCCGTAAGGAGTAAAGCCGTTAAAGTAATATTCGTTGTCAATAAAATATACCTTAACACCCTCGTACTCAAGATACATTACACCCACATACTCATTCTTGTAACCGATGTCCATGTAAAAGCTTGTAAGATACTGCATCTTCTCTCTGTACTTGTTTGGTATACAGAGATAATTAGGAATGATGACTCTTACGTCATACTCATTTTTATCAAAAATCTTAGGCAGTGTTCCCACAACGTCCGCAAGTCCACCTGTCTTAATAAAAGGAACACATTCTGAAGCAATATAAGCTACCTTTTTCATAAATAATACCCTCCCACGATTCAGCACGCAAAATTGCCTTGGCGGTAATTTTATCCTGCATAAATGAACATATGTCTGTTATCTCACAGACATATTCACTATACCATAATCCAATGATTATTTCAATAAAACCCCAAATAATGTTTAACTGTTTTTAGTGGCTATATTCTTGATTCCGGACAGGATTTAATGTATATTTATCCCATGATATGTATCATATCAATATTTGTAACAGATAAGGAGAATTTTAATGGCACAGAATAAAGACCAGGATGAAGAAATCGAATTAATGACTCTGTATTTAGATGACGGTTCAGAGCTTGAATGTGAGATACTTGCAGTATTCCCTGCAGCAGGAAACGATTATATCGCCCTCCTCCCAACCAATCCTCCTGAAGGATATGAAAGTGACGAGGCACTCATCTATCGTTATGTGGAAAATGGCGACGATTACGAGCTGCTGTCCATAGAGGATGACGATGAATTCGAGAAGGCTGCCGATGCCTTTGACGAACTTCTTGACGAGATGGAATTTAACGACATGGACTGATTTCACTATCATCAAAGCCGTATCAATTTAAAAAACTGATGAGCAAACAGGCTCACTGCCACCTTTACAGGATGGTAATGAGCCTGTTTTTTGCTATATATGCCTTATTTAATTTCTTTGACTCTCCGCTGTCAAAGGCCACCATCACATTCTGATCATCTGCAAATGTTATAAGCCCCACCCCGTATTTCTTATGGGAAACCCTGACCCCAGCCTTAAGATCAGCCCCCGGGCATATCATTTCATCCACAAACCGTGACTCTTCCGCTTTTCTGCCTCTTATATACCGGGGCACATAAATATTAAGTCCATATCTGGCTCTGGTGACAGCTACATAGAACATCCTGCGTTCTTCCTCAAGCTGTCCGGGATCCTTGGATTTCTTATGGGGTGTTATATCCTCAACTGCATCAATGATAAATACATGATCAAATTCCAGCCCCTTGGAGCCGTGCATGGTAGCTATGGTTATGGCATCAGGCTGGTCATTTCTGCTTCTATTGATCTCTGTAAGTTCATTTTTATATTCTTCTATGAAATCAAACCACTCGTCGTAGCTTCCAAAGCCCTTTGCCATGTCCTGGATCTCATCCATTATATCCTCAAATTCCTGAGTCTCTATGTCCCTGTACCGGCAATACTCTCTTATATACTCATTGTAGCCCACTCCACGACGTATATAGTTAATACCTGCCCATGGGGACATATCTTTTATACGCTTAAGATCATTCTCAAGCACTACTAAATTCCGGACTATCCTGTAATTACCACTGTATTCATTCATAAGCCCCGACAGATCTATTGTGTCATCCGATAGTCTGTCCCTGCTTATGTATCTATTAGGTCTGTTTATTATCTTAAGATAATTTCTCCTGCTGTTATCTCCCATGGCAATCTTCACATACGCCATTATATTATCAGCAATAAAATGATTGTATATATCCGGCATACTTTCCTTCATCTTAAACGGAATGTTATACAGCATAAGCTTTGTTGCCAGACTGTGAACCTCTGTGTTGGTCCTTGATATTACAGCCATGTTTCCATAAGGGATACCTGCCTGGGTCAGCCGTCTTATATCATCTATTATGGTATCATTCTGTTCCCTGACGTCCTTGACGGTTTTTATCTTTATCCTTTTCAAACCATCTCCCTCATAAGCTGATACTATGTTCTTTTCATACCTGTTTTTATTATTTGCAATAAGTCTTCCTGCCGCCTCAGTTATACATTTGCTGCATCTGTAGTTCACAGAAAGCCTGACAATACCGGAATCCTTAAAGTCATCAGGAAATCCAAGCATTATATCCGGGCTTGCCCCTCTGAAGCTATATACCGACTGATCATCGTCCCCTACCACAAATAAGTTATTATCCGGTGCAGCGAGCATACACAATATCTTATACTGGATGCTATTGATATCCTGAAACTCATCCACCAGGATATACTTAAACATCCTCTGCCAGCTTTTAAGTATATCCTTTCTGGCACAAAAAAGCTCATAAGCATATACCAGCATATCATCAAAATCAATCTTCCCATTATCTGTAAGAAGTTTCTGATAGTCGCTAAAAATCGCCCTGAAATCCTCAGGCTTCATATTCGCTGAGCTGTATGCCCCTATATCAAGCATTTCACTCTTAACATAGCTTATCTCTGATATGATATTCTTTAAAAATTCATCAGAAGGATCATACCCCAGCTCTCTTTCGTGGATTCTCTCCCGAAGCATTGTATACTTGGATGACTCATCAATTATATTCTGTGTGGTATAGCCATAGGCATTCTTCAATATCCAGAAAAACACAGAATGAAAGGTTCCGAATATAGTCCTGTATGTATTTCCGGTTATATGATTAAAACGCTGCTGCATTTCTGTTGCTGCAGCTTTGGTATAAGTTATAACAAGTATATTCTCCGGTCTAACCCCATAGACTTCAATAAGAGTCTTTACCCTGTAGGTAATGACCGTTGTCTTTCCGGAGCCGGGACCTGCAAGCACCATAAGCGGTCCATCTTTATGTTCTATTGCTTTCTTCTGTTCTTCGCTGAACTGCGACATACATTCTCCTCTACCATAATAAATTAGAGCAGCAACCATTAGAAATTGCCTGTTTGGTATTGCCCCCCTCATATTATAGGTAACGCCCCCTCGTTTACACTCGGCGGCAAGGGTTGCTGCAGCGTAACGATGTCCACGGACATCGTTACAATAAAAAGGGTACCAGAACATTACCGGTACCCTTAATGATCATTTTATATGTTTTGTATGACCGATATGTCAAGGCGATTAAAATCTAACCTTACCATTTACGATCTTGTAATTCCTTCCGTTGTACTTAATTGTTCCTGTGTAGCCTGACTGCCACTTACCGGCCTTGATGTAGTACCATGAACCACTGTACTTAACAAGTCCTGTGTAGCTTGACTGCATCTTACCTGACTTAACATAGAACCATGAGCCACTGTGCTTAACAAGTCCTGTGTATGTTGACTGCATCTTACCTGACTTAACATAGAACCATGAGCCGCCATTCTTAACAAGTCCTACATAAGATGTATCCATCTTACCGTTCTTAACGTAATACCATACACCTGATGAGTTCTTGCATAAGCCTGTGTATCCTGACTGCATTTTTCCGGCCTTGATGTAGTAGTAGCTGCCGTTGTACTTCCACATACCTGTGTAGTCTGATCTTATGTATCCATTGCCATCAACGAGCCACCAGCCTAAAACACCATCATTTGTTCCCTTGGTCATCTCCCAGTTCTTACCCGGAACCATATTAAAGCCGATGGTAGTCTGTCCTGATATTCCTGATGCTTTATATCTTACGAAATATCTTCCTACATCTGCTTTATCAGTCTGTACTGTGTACTTAAGATGTGTGATCGAGTTGCTTGAGCTGAAGTAGTTTGAGTAGTTTGCGCAAACTTTCCCCTTTGAATCAATGATCTGGATAGTGTACTTCTCAAGATAAAACTTGCCGTATGCTCTCAGATCAAACATAAATACCATATCCTGACCAACTTCCACGTTGGAATTGGCAACCTTGCTTGAACCATTTAATGATACAAGTTTGATCGTATTATGGTAATTCGCCTTTACTGATGTGCTGTCATCTGTTGTCTCAACTGTTGTTGCCTGTCCTGCGTCCTCTGCCGCCGAAACTGTAGCCACAGCAGTTCCTGCTGAACCGATAAATAATGCAGCAGCCATAGCCGCGCCTGCTATGAGCTTTGAAATAGTTCTTTTCTTCATATTTGTTGACCTCCCGAAATACTCTTGGAACAAAACAATAATTCCCATCTTTGATTATACAACCTAAAAACGCAGACAGTCAACACCCGTCTGCGCTTTTTGCTCTGTCAAAAGCATACAATGTATTTTGTATACTTTCACCAATCAATTTTCTGTTTATTAGACAGATATACCATTTAACCGATACCAGCCGATATTATCTGCCACAGCACTTCTTATACTTCTTGCCACTTCCGCAAGGACATGGATCATTTCTTCCAACCTTAGGTGGCTTTACTACCGTATGACTTGTCTTCTCCTGCTTGTAGAGCTGGTCTCTCTTCTCCTTTGTAAAGATAGCATCCCACATTGGAAGTGTATATAACCACTCAGCATTACAGCCAACCATGTTCATGTAAAGCTTCTCGTAGTCAATGTCAAGAGTAACCTCTGAGTCCTCTGTAATATCATCAAGATTGTTTGAAGTAAAAAGACTGTCATCAATTCCATCAAGGAAACCAACCATAGTCTGGAGGCTTACACCATACTTCTCTGCAAGTTCCTTAACAATACCCTTTACAGGATCTGCACCAGGTGTTGCAAGAATCTTCTCATATATACCCTTCTCTGCCTGGAAATAATTAAGCCAGAACTCTTTTCCTTCAGGTGTTCTGTCGTCTAAGCCGTATGCATAATCACGCCATTCTGTTAATAAGCTCATTTTTTCTACCTCATCTCAAAATTTAGTATTAATTTTACAAACTTTTTAGAGTATATCAAATTATTTCTGACATTTCAACATTTTTCTCTTATCAGGACTTCTGTTTCGTCAGACACATCATTTTCATTTTCCTTGATCCGGTTTCTATTTTATCAGACATATCATTTTTCCTGATCTAATCTTTCTTTTCGTCAGATGCAGCATTCTCTTTGATCTCATCCTCTGTCCCGTGAATGGTATCCTTCTTCTGCTCCTCCGCCAGCTCCTCGCCACGCCTCTTAAAGAGTCCTGCGAAAAACATCATCGCCCACAGAAGCACGGGCACTATCATGCACATGAACAGCATACCGAAGAAGTACTTACTTCCCGTAACGCCGGTAATGCATGTAATTACCACAACCGCACACATGACCACTATGGCTATCCATGCCAGTACTCTCTTCATAATCACTGCTCCTTCTTTATAAATTCAAAATACTTCTTGATATCCTTCTCATATCCGTTGTCTGACGGTTCATAGAACCTTTCATCGGCCACCTTATCAGGAAGGTACTGCTGATTAACATAGTGATTAGGATAATCATGTGCATATTTATATCCTGAATGTCCAAGCTTCTTCGCCCCGCCGTAATGAGCATCTTTGAGATAAGGAGGAACCTCTCCCGTCTCCCGGTTCTTAACGATGTCTGCCGCTGCAAATATCGCATTCACCACGGAATTACTCTTCGGTGCACAGGCAACATATATGGCCGCATGGGCAAGTATTATCTGTGCCTCCGGCATACCCACTCTCTCAACCGCCTGAGCACATGCCGTAGCAACTACTATTGCATTAGGGTCTGCATTTCCCACGTCCTCGCTGGCACATATCATTATCCTTCTTGCTATAAATGTGACACTCTCGCCGCCATACAACATTTTAGCAAGATAAAATACTGCCGCGTCCGGATCCGAGCCACGCATACTCTTTATAAACGCCGATATGATATCGTAGTGATTATCTCCGTCTTTGTCATATCTTATGGCTCTTTTCTGTATACATTCCTCTGCCACAGGAAGGGTTATATGGATCTTGCCATCCTCAGACCTCTCCGTTGACAATATACCAAGCTCCACGGCATTAAGAGCACTTCTGGCGTCTCCCCCTGCCATATCGCTTAAGAACTCCGCCGCCTCATCATCTATACATGCGTTAAATGCCTGCATACCCTTTGGATCATATACTGCCTTAAGTACAAGCTGCTTTATATTATCCTTTGACAGGGGCTTAAGCTCAAAAATATTAGACCTTGACAAAAGAGCCCCATTCACTTCAAAATAAGGGTTCTCTGTGGTTGCTCCAATAAGGATAACCGTACCATCCTCAACGAAGGGTAACAGATAATCCTGCTGGCTTTTATTAAATCTGTGGATCTCGTCAACAAATAATATGGTCTTCTTACCATACATGCCCCTGTCGTCCTTGGCTTCATTTATTATAGCCTCCATATCCTTCTTACCGGCTGTAGTGGCATTTATCTGCTTAAACTCAGCCTTTGTACTGTGGGCTATGACCATGGCAAGTGTCGTCTTACCTGTTCCCGGAGGTCCGTAGAATATAAGAGAGCTTATCTTATCCGCTTTGATTGCGCGATACAAAAGCTTGTCTTTTCCTATGATGTGCTCCTGCCCCACCACCTCGTCCAGGGTCTCTGGTCTCAGTCTCTTGGCAAGAGGAGAATCGTCATCATGGCTGTTCTCTCTCATATAACTGAATAAATCCATATCTTCCATCTTATATTATGTCCAGATTCTTAAGTATTTCATTAAATTTCATTATATCAATAGGCTTGCAGATATAGTCGTCATAATCGTCACTGGCTACAGAGCTGTCGAAGCTTGCCTCATCAAGGGCACTGGTCATTATAACCTTTGTCCTTAACATTCTTGATACTCCATGCTTACGCTCTGCGCTTCTTATGGATGAAAGAGCCTTGTATCCGTCAATCTTAGGCATCATTATGTCCAAGCAGCACAATTCGAAAGGCTCTCCGTACTCCAAAGCATTGACAAATGCATCAACTGCCTCAATACCATCCTTTGTTACAACTACCTCTCCAAACTTTCCCAGATATTTTGACAAAAACTTTGCATTTGCTAAATCATCCTCTGCGATCAATATTCTCATAATTCTACTAACCTCCTGTAATATACGATTCTGATAATCACTTCATGGCTTATGCTAATACTTAAGACTTTTCTGTATATTCTCAAGCATTTCCTTTATGGTTACTTTAAAGCTTTTTCTTGAATATTCCGTTCTTCTCTGAAGGATACCCTCAGTAAACATTCCGTTAAATATAAATGTAAGCTGTTCCGGCGTGAACAAAGGTCTCAATTCCTTATTCGCCAATGCTCCGGACCAAAGCTTATTGACAAAACTATTTCTCTTTATCATACATTCTGAAATAATATCCCTGGTCTCAGGTCTGTGAAGCAGCTCTTCATAATGAAGGATTATTGCCCCCATTCCAAGATAATTATCATAGTACGTAGCATAAATGTCTGCATAATAATTAATCTTGTCCATATAGGTTCCGTCTATCCTCAGCGCCGTTTTCTGAATATTATCATCAAACGCCACATATTGCTTCACAACCTCCACAAGAACCTCATCTATCCCACCAAAATACTTGTATACCAGAGTCTCTGATACATTCTCCCTAAGGGCAAGATTCTTGGTAGACAGCGCATGAAGCCCCGCATCTCCTATAAGATCTATTGCAGATGCTATTATCTTATCTCTTCTTGAAATATAATTATCTGCCAAAACCAATCCCCCTAACGCACCTGTGTTGTTCTAATACATATCTAGTTAATTGTATTTCATGAGACTTTTTTTGTCAATGTACAAACCTGCTTTTAGTTTACATAATCGCCATTTTTTTGTATCTTTTGTATATTATCAGAATTTTTTTTGTATAAATTCTATATTTGTTTTCCGAATCATGGTTATTTTAATATCTCTACTTTATCTTCTCTCCTCCTGTATATGTAGAGGTTATCCGAAAGCTTCTCTGACTTCTTCACAATATTTTTATTTGCAAGAATTATACACTCTATTATATCCTTTGCATCAACTTCATTGCCCGCTTTAACAAACAGCACCTCGTGTATACTTGATGGAATGATATAAATATCACCATCCAACATATCTGCACACCTAGCCAGTACTCCGGGATATAACATAGCCGCAGCCCCATTCGTATAATAGGAGTTTGTGATTATATACATGTCTTTTTCCGGATCCTTTTCCGGATTATTTTCTGCCATTCCATCTTTCTTAACGTCAATCCCATACTGTCTCATAAGTAGAGATACCAGATTTTCCACATGTTCAGGAAACAGTCTCCTGGTATTCTCCGATGCAATATCATAAAGCTCCCTGACATTGACACCCCACCTTCTTATATCCCTGTTTGTCACAAGGGATGTACCTATGCTTTCAGGAGATTTCACAGCCAGCCAGCGAAAAACTATGGCAAGGTCCTCAAATGGTATATAGGGCGCATTCGTAAGCATCTCGCTGTTAAGTTCCCTGTTCACCAGCATCATTATAATAAAATCCCTCACACTATCATAATCCGTGAATTTACTTATATCCAGTCTGCCCTGCTCCCTTCTGTCTCCGTAACTATCCACAATCTCCTCTACTATATCCTGCAGCATCCTGCCGTTATTATACTGTTCGTAATATCTTTCCATATACACACTGGGACTCACATTACTCCCACGAGCAAAAATACTCAGGCACTTTAATCTACACCCGTTATTTTTAACTACAGTCTCAGCATTTACCCTTACCTCCATATTTCTTTCCTTCGCAATTTCTTCTACCAGTGTTCTTACCTTCTCTACAAATATGTCAAACTCCATCCGATCATTTACAATAATTATTGCATACTCCTTTCCATATATTCATTTGACCGGACTCCCGGGAATCCTTTTTGAAATCAATTTCATCTGCATGATATTAGTATTCATGCAAATAGTCAATAGCCCGGATGACTATGTGAAAGTCATCTGCGCACCACATAGTTAACGTCAAAAAAAAAATCCCGGAAACAGCCATTTTCCATCACATTACTTAATGCAATTCAGGTTGTTTCCAGGTTTTTTACTCTTTATATATACAATTTGTAATACTCATACAGAAAGTCACATCATAATCTTCATAGGATCATACAAGATTTCCGGCAACGCTATACAAGGCTCTTTAAAAACTCAATGCACTTATCCATTTCATCATCAGTTCCAATGCTGATCCTTAAGTAATTGTCTATTCTTGGCTTGTTAAAATATCTGAAATAGATATTATTTTTTCTCGCCTCGTCGAATATCTCCTTTGCAGGAATTGACTTGTGGGTTGCGAATACAAAATTGGCTGAAGACTTCGGGCATGTGAAGCCAAGCTTTTCTATCTCATTAACAAATCTTTCTCTTGTGTTAATAATCTTGTCGATAGTCTCTTTGAAATATTCATCATCCTTTATGGACTCAATTCCAAGCATTATGGATGGACGGTTCATTGTATACGAATTAAATGAATACTTCACATCATTAAGTGCCTTGATAAGTGTCTTGTTGCTTATGGCATAGCCTATTCTGAGACCAGCCATTGCTCTGGACTTTGAAAATGTCCTTGTGACCACAAGATTATCATACTTATCAATAAGAGGAAGTACAGTCTCCCCGCCAAAATCAATATATGCCTCATCAATTATTACGATGGAGTCCGGATTGTCCTTTACTATATCCTCAACAAATTCAACGCTTTCGCATATTCCGGTAGGGGCATTAGGATTAGGGAACACTATTCCACCGTTTGGCCTCCTATAATCAGCCGGATCTATCCTGAAGTCCTTTGTAAGAGCAGGTGTCTCATAAGGTATTCTGAACAGATCTGCCCACACATCATAAAATGAATATGTTATATCCGGGAAAAGTATCGGCTTATTTGAATTGAAAAATGTCATGAAGGACATGGCAAGCACATCATCTGAGCCTACTCCTACAAATACCTGGGCAGGGTCTACTCCGTGGTACTCTGCAATGGCAGTAACTAGATCACTGGCAGCAGGATCCGGATAAAGCCTGAGGCTGTCCGGGTCTGAGACCACGCTCTCCACCTTCTTTGATGGTCCGTAAGGATTTTCATTTGTATTTAGCTTTATTACGTCTAAATCCTTAGGCTGTTCCCCCGGTGTATATGGTACAACCTTGCGGATATTGTCTCTCCATGCTTCCATGTTTATTCATCCTCCCTGCGTATAATTGTATAATTTTATACACAATGTACTATTTTTGTTAAAAATACGAAAATTTCAGTATTTTACGGCATAATATACATGCATGTTTTTATATTTATTATTCATCCTGCATGTTAGAAAGCTTTGCAGCCTGGTCTGCTGCAATAAGACTGTCAATGATCTCATCAAGATCCCCGTTCATTATCTGGTCAAGCTTATACAGTGTAAGCTTGATTCTGTGGTCTGTAACTCTTCCCTCAGGGAAGTTATAGGTTCTGATCTTCTCAGATCTGTCACCTGTACCTACCTGGCTCTTTCTCTCTGCAGCCTCAGCGTCGTGCTGCTTCTGAAGCTCCAGGTCATAGAGCTTTGAACGAAGAAGTGCAAATGCTTTTGCCTTATTCTGAAGCTGTGACTTCTCTGTCTGGCTATATATAACTATTCCTGTCGGAATATGTGTAAGACGTACTGCTGAGTCTGTGGTATTGACACACTGTCCACCATTTCCCGAAGCTCTCATTACATCTATTCTGATATCATTCTCATTTATCTCAACATCCACATCTTCTGCCTCAGGCATAACCGCAACAGTGATGGTAGATGTATGTATCCTTCCGCCCGACTCGGTCTTTGGAATACGCTGAACACGATGAACACCGCTTTCGTACTTCATCTTTGAGTACGCGCCCTCACCATTTATCATAAATACCGCTTCCTTGAAGCCTCCGATACCATTTTCATTCACAGATACCAGTTCAACCTTCCATCTGAACTTCTCAACGTACTTCTGATACATACGAAATACTTCATATGCAAATAAAGCAGCCTCATCACCACCGGCACCGGCACGGATCTCCACTACTACATTCTTGGAATCGTTAGGATCCTTTGGAAGAAGAAGTATCTTAAGCTCTCCCTCAATAATCTCAAGACGGCTCTTGGCAGCATTAAGCTCTTCTTTCGCCATCTCTCTGAGTTCTTCGTCACTTTCCTCCTCAAGCATCTGGAGACTGTCGTCTATAGTCTGCTTTGTGTCCTTGTACTCCTTATACTTCTCAACTATAGGAGTAAGGTCGCTCTGCTCCTTCATAAGCTTTCTGAACTTGTTCTGGTCAGACACAACATCCGGGTCTGTAAGCATGTTATTTATGGTGTCTATCCTGTCTACCAGGTCCTCTAATTTCTCAAACATATTGTCCTCCATCTATCGAACACAAAATTTATTTAATATCAATATTACTGTATTACCGATGCTTTTGCACCACAGCTACAGGTGTCCCGTAACAGCCCTGTCGTTGTTATTGAGATCCTTTAAAACTGTTACATCACTGAAACCATTTTCCCTCATTATAGCAGAAACTTCATCTCCCTGGTCATTTCCAATCTCGTACACAAGATAACCGCCGGCATTAAGATAATCTGCCGCATCAGCAGAAATCCTCCTGTAGAATACCAGTCCATCAGCACTTCCGTCAAGAGCAAGCTTCGGCTCATGATCCCTAACCTCCGGCATAAGTGTAGGTATAACATCACTTCTAATGTACGGAGGGTTGGAAATGATCAGATCAAATCTGCCATCTATCCCAGAAAACATATCCGTCTCAACAATATTACAGACTATATCAAGCCTGTCAGCATTCTTCTCTGTCAGGGAAACTGCCTGCCCTGATATATCCCCAAGCACCAGCCTGTTAAGATTACATTCATGTCCTATGGTCAGTCCTATGCAGCCGGAGCCACAGCACATATCAAGCACCGATGTATATTTCTTCTTCTTTATTATATCTATAGCGGAGCTTACAACAGTTTCCGTATCATACCTTGGTATAAGAACCCCCGGTGCAGTCAAAAAATCAAGCCCCATAAAATTCTGTGTACCTGTAATATACTGCAAAGGAGTCCTGTCACACCGTCTATACACAAAGTTCATATATCTGCTGTATATACCGTCGTCCACCTGTTCGTTCATATTAAGAAGCATGGCAATCCTGTCCTGCCCTGTAGCATATTCCCACAAAGCCCTGGAATCATAATACGATTCCTCTATGCCCGCCTCTGCCATCTTATGTTCGGCATTTTCAATTATCTCTCTGACCGTCATACTTCCACCTATTCAAGCTCTCCCTTATGCATTGCTTCCTCATAGGCTCTCCAGTCAAGCACTGCTTCCACCGATTTAATGGCAACCTCGCACATCTCAAGATCCGGCTCCCTGGTGGTAAGTCTCTGTACCCACATACCCGGAACGCTCAGATAATATGCAAGCTTAGAGTCACTCTTGCCCGTAAGCATTATAAACTCGTAGGAAACTCCCGCAACCACAGGCACCAGCAGCAGTCTGAGCAGCATACGGAGCCACATGGTCTTTGCCTTTATAAACATAAACACAATAATACTTATTATCATCACCATAAAAAGGAAGCTGGTTCCACATCTCTTGTGATATCTTGAATGTTTCTTCACATTCTCCGGGGTAAGGGGATCTCCTGCCTCAAGGCAGTTGATACTCTTATGCTCCGCTCCATGGTACATGAATACCCTCTGGATATCCTTCATCAATGAAATGATTGCCACATATCCCAGGAATATCGCAAGCCGTATCACCCCTTCTATCAATGAAAGTGCCACATGGTTGGAGACAACCTTGGATATAAGCTCCACCATAAATGCCGGCAGCATCATAAATAATGCCACTGCAAATACCACTGACACTGCCACAGAAAGAAATACCCACAAATTGTCGGAATCCTTCTTTTCTTTTTTATCTTTATCAGCAATGTTCTCCGTCTTTCCTGACGAAGCCTTATCATCAACATCCAACTTCTTAGCGTCCTTGTTCTTTTTACCCGTATCTGTCTTTTTCTCCGGCTCCTCGTCGTCAAAAAATGACGCAGAATATGTAAGGGTCGAAACACCTATCACAAGGGATTCTATGAAATTAACAACGCCTCTTATTATAGGAAGCTTAAATAACGGATATCTGTCTCCAAATGCTCTGTATTCGCTGACCTTTATCTCTATATCATTATCCGGCTTTCTGACCGCAACCGCATATTTGTCACGATTTTTCATCATGACACCTTCAATTACCGCCTGACCGCCAATCCTTACTCTCTTCAATGATCCGTTTCTCCTTTAAAGCTGTCAATGACTTCCCTTTAAAGTAAAAAAACAGGTTGAGTTTTTGTAAAACTCAACCTGTCATACTTTTTATTAGTTAGCCTGTGTAACGCCGTACTTACGGTTAAACATATCAATTCTTCCACGAGCTTTTGCAGCCTTCTGCTGACCTGTGTAGAATGAATGACACTTTGAGCATATTTCAACATGAATTTCCTGCTTTGTTGAACCTGTAACAAACTCATTTCCACAGTTGCAAATAACCTTTGCCTGATAATAATCTGGATGTATTCCTTCTTTCATTTCTTTCACCTCACATTTCTCCATTAAACACAGCTTTCACAGTATAGCATAGCTAAAATATTAAAGCAAGCGTTTTTTTTATTATTACGCATAATTTATTGTACAATATTAATGTCTCAAAAGACTCTTCTCAACATAGTACATAAATTCTTCGTTATTCTTCGTACGGACAAAAAGCTTAAGCACGTCCTCAAGCACATCCTCGGATTTATTTCCAAGTAAAGCCTTATGTATGGCAGTAACGATCTCCTGCTCTTTTTTCGAAAGAAGAAGGTCATCTCTTCTGGTACCCGATCTGGCTATATCAATGGCAGGGAATATCCTCTTTTCCGACAGTTTCCTATCAAGGACAAGCTCCATATTACCTGTACCCTTAAACTCCTCGAATACAACGTCATCCATCTTACTTCCTGTCTCAACCAAGGCGGTGGCGAGTATTGTAAGGCTTCCGCCCTCTCTCATATTCCTTGCTGCGCCGAAGAACTTCTTAGGCATATGAAGAGCTGCCGGATCAAGTCCGCCTGAAAGAGTACGTCCACTAGGCTGTACCGTCAGGTTGTAAGCTCTGGCAAGTCTTGTGATGCTGTCAAGGAGTATGACTACATCCTTCTTCTGTTCCACCAGTCGCTTCGCTCTCTCTATAACCATTTCTGACACTCTCTTATGATGCTCAGGCAGTTCATCGAATGTAGAGTATATAACTTCAACATTAGGTCCCTCTATGGATTCCCTGATATCCGTAACCTCTTCCGGTCTCTCATCTATGAGAAGCACGAGAAGATGCATATCTGTATATTTTGTGCTTATACATTTTGCAATCTGTTTAATAAGGGTTGTCTTACCTGTCTTAGGCGGAGAAACGATCATTCCTCTCTGTCCCTTACCTATAGGTGCAAGAAGATCAATCATCCTTATCGGTACCGGCGAATTATTTCCATCTAATACAATACGTTCATTAGGGAATATAGGTGTAAGATCTTCAAAGCTTTTTCTTCCCGCTATAGTCTCAGGCGACAGATCATTTACAGAATTAACATATAAAAGGGCTGAGAATTTCTCTCCCTGGGTCTTAACTCTGATACTTCCAGATATAATATCTCCTGTCTTAAGTCCAAGCCTCCTGATCTGGGCAGGAGATACATATATGTCCTGATCCCCCGGCATATAATTCGCACTTCTTATAAAGCCAAAGCCCTCAGGCATAACCTCGAGTATCCCGTTTGCCGTCTTACCACTGTCAAGTTCGTTGTACAGTGCCTCATTATTCTCAGGAGTAGGTGGCTGTATATCGGAATTGTCATACCGGCTGTCTGTACGATTATCAGCTCTGCCATCATAACGGTTGTCCTGTCTGTTCTCACAACGGCTATCCGTGCGGTTGTCATACTTTATCTCAACACGGCTCTCTGCCCTGTTGTCATAGCGGTTATCGTACCGGTTGTCATTCCGGTTATCGTACCGATTGTCATTCCGGTTATCGTACCGGTTGTCATTCCGATTATCATTCCGGTTATCGTACCGGTTATCATACCTTGAATCAGTACGCCTGTCCTGTCTGTAATCGGTTCTTGGATCATTCTTATGATCCGCTCTATATACGTCTCGTCTTGCTTCCACATGATTATCGTATCGGTTATCGCCACGGTTATCGACCCTTCCACGATAATTTCTCACAGTGTTTCTAAGTCTTCGTCCGTTATCCTGTCTGTATCTTCCATCTCCTGACTCTACATCTATATGTAATGTTCCATCGGAAGCCTCGCCCTTGTCTGTAACGGAAGTCATATCATTGTAAGTCACATTCTGTTCACTTCCGGTCCGGAAGCTCTCGTCAACATAGCCGCCAGCAATATTTTTCTCTTCTGACGCTTCTGATATTTCCATATTTTTCTCAATCGTATTTTTTTCTTTTCTTATTTTTCCAACTTTTTTCTTTTGATTATTATTGGTTTTCTCTGATGTTGCGGACTTGATATCCCCATTGTTTTGTTCTCTCTCAATGAGATACTCTGCCAGCTCCTTCTTTTTCATTGCAGAAGTGCCCTTTATGCCGTTTGCCTTAACATACTGACGCAACTCAGCAAGGGATGCATTGTTAAAATCCATAAGCTTCCTCTTTCTTAAATATCATTATATCTTATATACATTTCTCATACTCTATTACAGTTTTTCATGGGTAACATTTGAAATTTAGAAACTAAGATAGACCCAGTATACCACAAACATTTAATTTGTAAAGGCATATTAATAATTGATTTTACATACTCCAAGTGTTATTATGGTCATTGTATCGCCTGTCGAAATATATGTTTTACTGGAGGGATAACATGAGCGTCGATTCAATGGTCTTATATAAATTAATAATACTGTATATGCTTGACAGAGTGGACTTTCCCCTTACAAATTCCCAGATTTCTGAATTTGTCCTGACCAAGAAATATACCAACTATTTCACTCTTCAGGAGTCCATAAACGACCTTATTGACAGTAGCTATGTAAGTGTATCCACAATAAGAAGTTCATCTCATTACAAAATAACTGACAAGGGAGAGGAAGCTCTCAGTTTATTTGAGAACAGGATTCCTCACGATATAAAAGAGGATATCCTCGAATACTTTGAAAACCAGAAGATCAATCTTAAGAACGAAGCAGAGATTTATTCAGATTATTCCTTAAATGAAAATAAGGAATACACAGTTTCATGTATCATTAAGGATCGAAACGAGACCCTGTTAGACCTTAAACTGTGTGTTCCCCTTAAATCCCAGGCTGTTGCCATCTGCGATAACTGGCGTGGCAAAAGTACTGATGTATATGATTACATAGTCAACGAATTGCTCATCTTATAAAAAGCATCCATATTTCCGATCTATCATTGCAATATAGTCATGGTTTTCCCTGTCAGCTCCTATGATGTAGCGATCGTATCTTCGATCAACTGCCATATTTCTTCTCTTCCCTGCTTGCTTTGAGAAGAAAATGGTATAATGGTCGTACCCTCTACAGGGCGTATCTTCTGCTTTATCATCTTTATGTGCTTCTGCACCTGGCTTCTCTTTATCTTGTCAAGCTTGGTGGCAATTATCACCGGCTCATATCCGTTTTCCACAATCCAGTTATACATGATACAGTCATTTTCCGAAGGCTCATGTCTTATGTCTATCAGAAGAAACACCTTCTTTATGACCTTTGAGGTGTTGAGATATCTCTCTATCATCTTACCCCATTTTGCTCTTATTTCCTGAGATACAGCAGCATAACCATACCCCGGAAGATCAACAAAATATAACTGTTTATTTACATTATAGAAATTAATTGTCTGTGTCTTGCCAGGCTGTGAGGATGTCCTTGCCAGAGACTTTCGGTTTAACAATCCATTTATAAGGGAAGACTTTCCCACATTGGATTTTCCTGCAAATGCAATCTCCGGCAGAATATTATCCGGAAGCTTACTGGTAATACCACATACTGTTTCCAGTTCCACATTTTTTATAACCATAGTTTTCCTCTCAATTCTTAATCATCTGTACAATTATATAATTCCTACACTATTGTATCATTATATACTCATAACCTTTTGAATTATTGCTTCGCTTCACTCTTATTCATACTACACTATCGCATTATCGAGCACCTGCGACATATCTGACGCAAATACTATATTTAATCCATCCTTTATATCTGAAGCTATATCGTTAAGATCTCTCTTATTTCCTGCAGGTATGATAAGATTTGTTATCCCTATAAGCTTGGCAGCAAGCATTTTCTCCTTTAAGCCGCCGATAGGAAGCACATCACCTCTTATGGTTATCTCTCCGGTCATGGCAAGATTACCCTTTACAGTCTTCTTAAATATAGCTGAATACAGTGCTGTTGCCATGGTTATACCTGCTGAAGGTCCATCCTTAGGTACAGCCCCCTCAGGAATATGGATATGTATATCATGGGTTTCAAAGAAATCATTTCCAAGCTTTTCACACTCCTTAAGAGAACGCACATAACTTAAGCCCGCCACAGCAGACTCTTTCATAACGTCCCCCATCTTTCCTGTAAGCTCAAGTTGTCCGTTTCCCGGGAATACATTTACCTCTATATCAAGGGTAACGCCTCCCACGGACGTCCACGCCAGACCTCTGACAGCCCCTATCTTATTGTTAAGACGCTGTTTTTCTTCCGCGTATTTCTCTGTTCCCAGATATGCACTTACATTCTTCTTAGTTATCTTTACACAACCTTCTTCATCGCACAATATCTCACGGCATGCCTTTCTGCATATCCTGTCTATATTACGCTCAAGGCTTCTCACTCCGGCCTCTCTTGTATAATTTCTGATAATATATCTTATGGCATCAGAATTGATTTTTAACTGATTTTTGGTAAGTCCGTTTCTCTCTATGCATTTCTTTACAAGATACAACTTCGCAATATTGTACTTCTCATTTTCAGTATACCCCGAGATTTCTATAATCTCCATTCTGTCAAGGAGTGGGCCCGGTATTGTTGAAGCATCATTTGCTGTGGCTATAAATAACACCTGACTCAGGTCCACAGGCACCTCGAAATAATGATCCATGAACTTATTGTTCTGTTCACTGTCAAGGACCTCAAGAAGCGCTGATGACACATCACCCTTGTAGTCGCTGCTTACCTTGTCTATCTCATCCAGCAATACCAGCGGGTTATTGGTTTTCGTTCTGGCTATGGATTGGACTATCCTGCCCGGCATAGCTCCCACATAGGTCTTTCTGTGGCCTCTGATCTCTGCCTCATCTCTTACTCCGCCCAGTGACAATCTTATATATTCCTTGCCTGTAGCTTCCGCAATGGATCTTGCTATGGAAGTCTTACCGGTTCCCGGAGGACCCACCAGACAGATGATCGGCATATTTCCCTTTTTGTTAAGGATACGGACTGCAAGATAATCTATTATCCTCTCTTTGACGTCATCAAGACCATAATGATCACGTTCAAGTATCTTTATGGCTTTATTCAGATCTCCGTTCTCCTGTGAACTTTTATTCCACGGATAATCAAGAAGTGTCTCTATATAATTGGACAGGACACCACTCTCAGGTGCCATGGATGGCAGTGACTTAAAACGTCCTATCTCCTTCTTAATCTTGTCAGTCACTTCCTCCGGAGCTCCAAGCCCAGATAGCTCTTTATCATATTCGTCCGCTATCTCGTCCGTGTCATCCTCTCCCAGCTCCTTCTTGATGACTTTAAGCTGTTCCCTAAGAACATACTCTCTTTGATGTTTATTTACACATTCCTTGAGCTTTTCCTGTATCTCATTTCTAATGGTAAGGATCTCCAGCTCATCATCAATATAGCCTATGAGAATCTCAGCTCTCTCCTTAACATCATCCATGGCTATGAGAATTCTCTTCTTATCAACCGGAAGGGGTACAAACTCAGCCACACGGTTGCACATCTTAGATAATACCACTGTCTTAACAATCTGTGCATACATGATCTTATTTGTCCCAAGACCATTTGAATAGGCCTGCTTAACTTTATTCTCAAGCATTCTCTTAAGAGCCTCTGCTTCCTTGTCGTCCCTGCCAGGCTCTTCATCCGCAAGCAGCTCCACGTCTCCGTTATATGCATCATCATCCTTATTCAGCAGTTCAACATTACCCCTTGAGGTTGTCTCAAGAAGGATGCGCATTGTCTTATCCGGCATTTTGAGCATCTGCTTGATCTTGGCAACCACTCCGATCCTCTTTATGTCTCCCTTATCCAGCTCATCCATGGAATCAACACTCAGAAGAAATACTATGTTGTCCATAGCCATGGCTTTTTCCACAGCTTTGCAGGATTCCGGAGTTACCACATCTATATTAGAATTTGAATCAGGCATAATGACAATATTGTGAAGAATTATCACCGGCATATTCCATACTACTTTATCCAAATTTCCTATCTCCTTAGTAATCAAAAATATTATAATATTATACTAAAGGCTGGGAATATAAAATACCCCAGCCCTTGCTTTTAACTATCTGTCTATCATGCTGTCTCGTCAGACTTCTTCTCGGTATGCTTTTTCTTGAGAGGCACCGGCTGATCTAAGGCATCGTCTGAGTAAGTCACTATAGGTGCCGCTCCATTCTCAATAACATCCTTGGTTATGACACATGATACTATATTCTCCTCTGATGGAATCTCATACATAAGATCAAGAGTTGCTTTCTCTATGATTGATCTTAAACCACGGGCACCGGTTTTTCTCTCCATTGCCTCTCTGGCAATAGCCCGCAACGCATCATCCTCAAAGGTCAGATCTACATTATCCATCTTGAACAACTTCTTATACTGCTTGCAGATAGCACTCTTAGGCTCCTTAAGAATCCTTATAAGTGCCTCCTCATCAAGCAGATCAAGTGTTACCGCTACAGGCACTCTTCCCACAAACTCCGGAATAAGACCAAACTTAACGAAATCCTGTGGTGTAACCTGCTTAAGCAGCGTATCTATATCCTGTTCTGTCTGAGATATGACATCGGCATTAAATCCCATGGATTTCTTGCCTACACGATTCTCGATGATCTTATCAAGTCCATCAAACGCTCCGCCACATATAAACAAAATGTTAGAAGTATCAATCTGTATAAACTCCTGATGTGGATGTTTTCTTCCCCCTTGAGGCGGAACTGACGCAACTGTACCCTCAATAATCTTGAGTAACGCCTGCTGCACTCCTTCACCGGATACATCCCTGGTTATGGATACGTTCTCACTCTTCTTAGTGATCTTGTCTATCTCATCAATATAGATGATACCATGCTCTGCACGCTCAACGTCATAATCCGCCGCCTGGATAAGTTTAAGAAGGATGTTCTCAACGTCCTCGCCTACATAACCGGCTTCGGTAAGTGCTGTTGCGTCTGCTATTGCAAATGGTACATTAAGCAGTTTCGCAAGTGTCTGGGCAAGATATGTCTTACCTGAACCTGTAGGTCCTACCATAAGGATGTTGCTCTTTTGAAGCTCAACATCAAAATCCTTCTCGCCAAACACTCTCTTATAATGGTTATATACTGCTACAGCCAAGACCTTCTTGGCCTCCTCCTGTCCAATAACGTACTGATCCAGGAAGTTCTTTATCTCTTTTGGTTTAAGGAGATTTACATCATCCGAAAGATGTGTGTCCTCCATCTCCTCTTCAACTATCTCGTTACATATACGGATACACTCATCGCAAATATATGCATTAGGTCCTGCAATAAGCTTATGGACCTGCTCCTGTGGTCTGTTACAAAACGAACATCTCAAAGGCTTCTTTTCGTCACTACGACCTGCCATTACCATACCCCTTTAGATTATTAAATATTACCTATTAGCTATAACACTATCTATAAGGCCATACTCACATGCCTCAGCAGCAGACATCCAGTTGTCTCTCTCTGTATCAGCAGCAATAACATCATATGGCTTTCCTGTGTTCTCGCTTAACATCTTATTTAACTTTTCCTTAGTACGCAGAATGTGCTTTGCGGCAATCTCAATCTCTGTTGCCTGTCCCTGCGCACCGCCAAGCGGCTGGTGGATCATGATCTCGGAATTAGGAAGGGCATATCTCTTTCCCTTTGCACCACCCGCAAGAAGGAACGCACCCATGCTTGCCGCCATACCGCAGCAGATTGTTGACACATCACACTTTATATACTGCATTGTGTCGTATATTCCAAGACCTGCTGTAACAGATCCTCCCGGACTGTTAATATACAGTGAAATATCCTTTCCAGGATCCTCTGACTCCAAAAACAAAAGCTGTGCAATAATCAAACTTGCTGTCACATCATTTACTTCTTCGCCCAGGAATATAATTCTGTCTTTAAGTAATCTTGAATAAATATCATATGAACGCTCACCTCTGCTGGTCTGTTCAATGACATATGGAACTAAACTCATTTAACATCTTCCTTTCAACTATACACAGCACGTCTGCTTTATTAGACTTCCTTTGCAGCGTCAACAACGAGGTCGATAGCCTTCTTAACTGCTATATCCTTGTTAATGCTTGCGCGCTCTGCATCACCCATGAATCCCTTGATATCCTCAAGCTTCATCTGATACTGTGCTGCCATCTTTGTAAGCTCCTCGTCTGTCTCTTCCTCTGATACCTGAATATCCTCTGCTGCTGCAACAGCCTCAAGAACAAGACGTGACTTAATTCTTCTCTCAGCGTCCGGCTTAATCCTCTCCATAAGAGCATCCTCAGTTACGTTGCAGATCTGAAGGTACTGTGAAAGCTCGATTCCCTGATACTTAAGGCTCTGTGCGAACTCGTCCTTCATTCTCTCCTGCATATCATAGATCATTGCATCAGCAACATCCATTGTTGCATTCTCGATAATCTTTGTTATAACTGCTTCTTCCTTCTGGTTTCTTGCATCCTTCTGCTTTCTTGAAAGAAGTGACTGCTTTACCTCTTCCTTGTATGCATCAAGTGTATCACAGCCTGAAACCTCTGAAGCGAACTCATCATCAAGTGCAGGGAGCTCGTTCTCGAATATCTCGTTGATCTTGCACTTGAATACTGCAGGCTTTCCTGCAAGATCCTTAGCCTGGTAATCCTCAGGGAATGTTACGTTTACTTCGCACTCCTCACCGATATTCTTACCTACTAACTGATCCTCAAATGTGTCGATAAATGAATGTGAGCCAAGTACAAGCTTATAGTTCTCAGCCTTACCACCCTCGAAAGCTTCGCCGTCTACAAATCCTTCGAAATCAAGTGTAATCTCATCATCCATCTGTGCTGCTCTGTCTGTTACGCTCTTCTTGCTGGCATTCTTCTTCTGCTCATTTAATATCTCAGCCATAACATCATCGTCTGTTACTTCAACAGCTACTGCAGGAACCTCTACACCCTTGTACTCGCCAAGAGTAACCTCAGGCTTAACTGCAACCTCTGCTGTAAATATAAAATTCTTTCCCTTTTCAATCTGTGTTACATCAATAGTAGGTCTTGATGCGATCTCTATATCAATATCGGCTGTTTCCTTTGGATAGAACTCATTGATTACATGATTTGCAGCCTCTTCGTAAAATACTTCAGGACCGTACATCTTCTCGATAAATGACTGTGGAACCTTTCCCTTACGGAAACCAGGCACATTAAACTTACCCTTCTGCTTCTTGTAAGCCTCTGTCAACGCCTTCTCAAACTCTTCTGCTGGTACTTCAATAGTAAGTTTAGCCATACTATGCTCAAGCTTTTCTACTGATAAACTCATCTTATTATTTCCTCCTTAAAATCACAAATGAAGCTCTCTATATATTTTATGCCTTCATTTTTTATATTCTTGTATTTATATACGGCTATATAACCGCATCAATCACTCGATTATACCATATCTCCAACAATTATGTCTAGCCTAATCGCCTCAACTTTTGTGTTTTATGTCCCCACTCCATATAAAATATGTATAAACTTTATCCGGTATTCAGATTAACCAACGCAAAAATCGGATGACAGATACATAAACTGTCATCCGATCCTGTCATATTGACAAAAGCTAATAGTATTTTATAACTATCTGCCTGACATCTGCTGCTCCTGCTTCTTAATCATCTGACGAACCATCTCGCCACCGATTGATCCGCTCTCAGCCGATGTTAAGTCACCGTTATAACCTTCCTTAAGGTTTACACCAATCTCCTTGGCAACCTCCATCTTAAACTTGTTCATAGCGTTCTTTGCCTCTGGTACTGAACCAGAATTCTTTGTGTTTGCCATTGTAATGACCTCCATAAAAATATTATTAAGACTTATGTCTTGATAATATTATTGGCAGATGCACAAATACTATGATGCCAAATTTTTACAATCACAACCGCAGATATCACCCAGTTAAAAATCAAAGGATTAATACTTCATCGGCTTCTCTTCACCATTCATGACTCTGAGTGCACCCTGTGCAAGAGCAAGAAGTTCATCCTCACCAGGATATACCGTGAAGTCTGCAATGAAGCCTGCCCTCTTCTTAAGCTCGTTACATGTATGTTCAGAATATGCAATACCACCTGTAAGGATGATCTGGTCTACCTTACCTCTTAATACAGTTGACATTGCTCCTATATCCTTGGCAACCTGCTGGTAGAACGCATCCTGAACAAGCTTTGCATGCTCATCACCTTCATTTACCATCTTCTCAAGATCTCTTGCATCATTGCTTCCGATATATGCGTTAAATCCGCCCTTACCAACAAGCTTCTTCATAACTTCCTGCTGTGTATACTCTCCTGAGAAACAAAGTTTAACAAGATCGCCTGATGGAACACCACCGGCTCTCTCAGGTGAGAATGCACCCTCACCATCGAGGGCATTATTTACATCTACAATACGTCCATGATCATGGGCACCGACTGATACACCGCCACCCATATGACATACAATAAGATTGAGATCCTCATACTTCTTGCCTGTCTCCCTAGCGTATCTCTTAGCTACAGCCTTCTGATTAAGTGCATGGAATACACTTCTTCTCGGAAGCTCAGGAACACCTGAGAGTCTTGATGACGGCATTAACTCATCAACAACAACAGGATCTACTATATATGATGGAACACCTATCTCATCACCTATCTCACGGGCAAGCACACCACCTAAATTTGAAGCATGCTGTCCCTGCTTACCGATCTTTAAATCCTCTAAAAGCTCGTCGCTTACAGGATATGTTCCGCCAGGGATAGGCTTAAGCATACCGCCACGGCCTACGCATACGTCAAGTGTATGTATGTCAAAGTTCTTCTCGGCAAGAATGTCAAGAATAACCTTCTTTCTGAAATCCTTCTGCTCAATAATAAGATTGAAGCCTGCAAGCTCCTCTGTTGTATGTCTGAGTGTCTCTTCAAATAATAGTGTCTCATCCTCGAACACACCGATCTTTGTTGATGTCGAACCAGGATTGATAATAAGAATCTTGTATGACATTTCAGTAATCCTCCATTTATTCATATTTGTTATTTGTTTCTTAATTTATACGCTCCATCTTAACAGTCATCCGGGCATTACTTATTCTTCATATGCTCTGCAACAACAGCACCAAGAACAAGTGAATTCATCTTAACTTCAAACGTATCTGAACGTGATGTAAGGATTACAGGAGCTGCTGTACCTGTTATAAGGTTTCCGTTTACAACCTTTGTATTGTGGACAAGTGCCTTATATGTAATATTTCCTGCATGTATATCAGGGAAAAGAAGTATATCTGCGTCACCTACGATCTTTCTTCCTTCTGCTCCCTTATGCTTAGCTGCCTCAGGGCATGTAGCAAGATCAAATGAAAGTGGTCCGTCAACTATACAGTTCTTTATCTCCCCTGCCTCATTCATCTTTGTAAGCTCATCAGCCTCAACTGTTACAGGCATCTTAGGATTTACTACCTCAACTGCTGCCAGTGGAGCAACCTTAGGATTCTTAACACCACATGCCTCACATATTTCTACTGTGTTATTAATAATATTTACCTTGTCATCAAGTGTTGGATATGGAATAAATGCAACATCTGTAAGGAATAAAAGATGATCAACCTCAGGGAGATCAAATACACATACATGTGAAAGTGGCTTTCCTGTTCTTAAACCAACTTCCTTATCAAGAACGCTCTTAAGGAAGTGTTTTGTATCTATAAGTCCCTTCATGTACATATCAGCCTTCTTGTTATGTACAAGCTCAACAGCCTTAAGTGCGGCCTGTATATCATCAGGCTCATTTATGATTTTATAGTCCGAAAGATCCATATTAATAGAAGCGGCGATTTCTCTGATCTTTGCCTCATCTCCAACAAGAATAGCGTCTGCAATACCCTTTTCCTTAGCTGCTCTTACAGCCTCAAGAACTGCGTCATCCTGTGCACAGCAGACTGAAACTGTCTTCTTCTCGCACTTAGTTACCTGCTCAACTAAATCTCCAAAACTTTTACTCATCTTTCTTACCTCTCTTAATTTTTCTTTTCTATATCGTAAGCCGAGTACTACGCACTCTTTGCTTCAAAGCCAAACTTATCGTATCACTAAAAAAACAAAAGGTCAACTGTATCTGATCATCCCTCCGGATACACAAGTCTGTCTTCTGTTATGTTGTATAAAACCTCTGTAAGGAATTTCTCTGCATAATAGTTTGCCATCGCCAGATTCATATCCTGATAGTTTCCACATTCTCTTGGGTTTGCACCCGGAACAGGATCCTGGTAGTGTCTTACAAACTCAAACATTGATATCATAAGTTCAACAATATCTTTCGATTCATAATCACCTGCAAGTATCAGATAAAAACCTGTACGGCATCCCATAGGTCCGAAGTATACAACCTTGTCCCTAAACTTCTCATCATTTCTTAAGAAGGTCGCCCCAAGATGCTCAATGGTATGCACCTCGGCAGTATTCATCACCGGTTCAAAATTAGGTTTAGTGATCCTTATGTCAAATGTCGTAACAACCTGATCTCCCACCTTATCTTTCCTGGATACATATATTCCCGGATTAAGTATAAGATGGTTTATCTTAAAGCTTGCAATTTTCTCCATTGTCTCCCACTCCTTATATTTTCATTCATTATTTTTACTTCCTGTGTTAAAAGCTTTTTATTATCTCTGTCATCATCTTTATACTGTTGTCTATTGCCATAGCTGCAAATGTAGGATAGTCCATATCCGCAGTATCATCAGCCTTATCTGATATGGCCCGGCAAACTAAAAACGGAACTCTGTTAAGACAGGCAACATGCCCTATGGAAGCCCCTTCCATCTCAGCACACAAACCACCGAATTGATTCACCAACCATTCCTTCTTCTCCTTACTTGATATGAACTGATCTCCGCTTACTACTCTTCCTGTGAACACACCCACTGTAAGTCCACAGTTCTTCACAGCATTCTTTGCTATATCAAGAAGATGTTCGTCAGACTTGAAGACACTCATCTCTGTGTCAGGGATTATTCCAGGCTCATATCCAAGGGCAGCCACATCCATATCATGCTCCACCGCATCGCAAGCGAATACTATATCTCCTATGTTAATATCCGCATTAAGGGATCCTGCTATTCCTGTATTGATTATGCTGTCAACGTTAAATACATCTATCATGGTCTGTGTACACATGGCAGCATTTACCTTTCCCACACCACATTTAACAACCACAACATTCTTACCTTCTATTGTGCCCTTATAGAAGTCCATGCCGGATTTCTTTATAAGCTCCGGCTCAGTCATCATCTCTTTAAGCTTGATGACCTCCTCTTCCATGGCCCCGATTATGCCTAATAAACTCATACGTATCTCCATTTCATTTTTCATTCTATAAATCATAAAATCCGTCAACAGGTCGATCAAAAATCATCAACTCAAAACTCCCGGACTGATATAAGCTCTGTAACCTAAGCACTCCGAAAGCAGATATAAAATCCGGAACTTAAAATACTCCAAAGGATTGTAGCAGCAGCAGGAACAGAAGTATAGGCGCTATAACCTTGACCATTGCTATATAGAGTCCCTTTCTTCTGAACTTAATCTGTCCTCCGTTTGTAACCTCATCGATTATAGTCTTAGGCTTAACTACCCATCCGATAAAGATACATGTAAACAATGCCACTAACGGCATGAATATGTTGTTACTTAAGAAGTCCATAACATCAAGTATCTGTCCTGTAGAACCTGTAGGAAGCTTAATCTCGAAGTACAACTTATTGTATCCAAGACATACCACTATCAGTGTGATGATAGCATAGGCAAGACATATAACAGTACTCTTCTTTCTTGAGAACCTGAACTTGTCCATGATACCGGACACTATTGCCTCCATGACCGATACAGAAGATGTAACCGCCGCAAATAATGTCATAAGGAAGAACAACAGCCCTATAACATAACCAACCGAACCCATGGCATTAAATACCTTAGGCAGGGAAACAAACATAAGTCCCGGTCCTCCAGACATTCCTTCCTGACCCATGAATACATACACAGCAGGAACGATCATCATACCGGCAAGCATGGCAACAACTGTATCGAATATCTCGATCTGGTTTATGGAAGCCATAAGGTTTACATCTTTCTTAACATACGAACCATAGGTAACCATAATACCCATAGCTACACTTATTGAGAAGAATAACTGTCCCATGGCATCAATAACTATCATACAAAATTGTTTAAATGATATCCCCGAAAAATCAGGTATTACATACATCCTAAGACCCTCTAAACCAGTTCTCACAGTTCCGTCATCTGCTGTATGGCTTAAGGTTACTGAGTAAATTGATATTCCTATTATAAGTATAAGCAATACAGGCATAAGTATCTTGCTTATACGCTCAATTCCGTTGTCCACACCAAGAAATACAACTATAGCTGTAACAAACAGATAAATTATGCCGAATACCATTGGGGCATAATCAGAGGTTATGAATCCTGTGAAGAATGTATCTGCAACCGCAGACTTCCCTGCTCCTGTAAGGTAAACTGTAAAATATTTGAATACCCAGCCACCGATGGTACAGTAATACGGAAGGATGATAACCGGAACCAGCCACGCCAGTATTCCTATTCCGTTCCAGCCCTTATGCAATATTCCATATGCTGTAAGCGGTCCCTGGCCGGTCTTTCTTCCTATGGCTATCTCTGTTGTAAGAAGTGTAAATCCGAAGCTGAGTGCAAGTATGATATATACAAGTATAAACACTCCGCCATGATCCTTTGCTGCAAGATATGGGAACCTCCATATATTACCAAGTCCTACTGCACTTCCCGCTGCAGCAAGGACAAATCCTACCTTACCTGAAAAGTTTCCTCTATTTTCCCCCATGTGTCATCTTTTAACCCTCTGTTTCATATGCAGAAGATTTTTCCTTTCTGAAAATTTTTATATCCACCGGTCTTTATACCGTGAATTAATTATTTTTTGTAAAAGTCAGTACACCGACTTTTCTATTTTTATTTTCTCATGTCAGTTCTTTATATATTTATTCTTTTAAATCGTCCAGTCGTATGGTGTTATCTGGTATACGTAATAATTAAGCCAGTTAGCATACAGTGTATTGGCATGGCACCTCCATGACTTGACAGGCTTCCTCGTAGGGTCATCGTCAGGATAATAATTCACCGGTATATCCGGGTTAAGTCCCTTCTTCTTATCTCTTTTATATTCCTTATCCAGAGTAAGCACATCATACTCAGGATGTCCTGTGACAAATATATTCTTTCCTCCATCACCTATGATAAGATAAGGGCCTGCCTCCTCAGACTCTGCAACTATATCAAGATGAGGATTGTTCACAATATCTTCCTTGGATACCCCCGTATATCTTGAATGAGGAACAAAGAAGGAGTCGTCAAAGCCTCTGACCAAAGGGGTCTTCCTGTGGAATGTATGGTGCTCATAAATACCTGAAAGCTTCTTCGGAAGATCGTACTTCCGAACTCCGTATCTGTAGTATAGCCCTGCCTGGGCTCCCCAGCATATATGCATGGTTGAGGTTACGTTGTCCTCTGACCAGTCCATTATCTCCCTAAGCTCATCCCAGTAATCCACATCCTCAAACTCGTATTTTTCAACCGGTGCACCTGTTATTATGAAACCGTCCCACTTCTTATTCCTTACACTTGAGAAGTCCTCATAAAATCTGTCCAGATGTCCCTTAGTAACATTCTTTGACTGATATGTCATAGTCCTTAGTAATGTTATATTAACCTGAAGAGGTGTATTTGAAAGACTTCGCATAAGCTGCAGCTCTGTTTCCTCCTTCAAAGGCATAAGGTTTAAGATAAGGATATTAAGCGGTCTTATCTCCTGACCTACAGCTCTTCTGGTTCCCATTACGAATATATTCTCATCTTCCAGTATTTTCTTTACAGGTAAATCATCATCTATTCTTATTGGCATATTTATCATTTCCTTTCATTGCTTGTTCAATAATCCGTAATTCTTTATCGGAATATCTGCAAAAATGCCATTTCAAGACAAAAGCTTAATATAATCTTCTTCGGATATAACAGGCACATTAAGACTTCTTGCCTTTTTATTCTTTGAGGACTGGGAGTTTACATCATTATTTATAAGATATGATGTCTTTGACGACACAGATCCCGCAACCTTTCCTCCAAGGCTCTCGATCTCTGCCTTTAAGTTGTCTCTGTTATCATAGTGGTTAAGTGATCCTGTCACCACGAAGGTCATCCCTTCAAATATCTGTTCCGCCGTATTTTTCTCAATTTGAAACTCCAGCTCCTGTCTCAACTTTTCTATAGTATCACAATTTTCCTTATTTTCAAAGTATCTTACAATATCTCCTGCCATAATTTTTCCGATACCGTCAATTTCTACCAGCTCGTCGTATCCGGCATTAATGATCTTATCCAGATCATTCTTAAAATATCTTGCGATCACCTTGGCATTCGCCTCGCCTACTCCCTGTATCCCAAGACCGTTTAAAAGTCTTGCCACAGTAGTCTTTCTGGAGATATCCACAGCCTCAATAAGCTTCGCGTAGGACTTATCTCCAAAGCCCTCCATGCCTGTTATCTCCTCCTTGTACCTGTCCAGATGGTAAATGTCATCAAAGTTATCCAGATAACCGGAATCTATAAATTTCTCCAGGGTAGACTCAGACAGTCCGTCAATATTCATTGCATTTCTCGACACAAAATGTCCAAATGACTTAAGCTTCTTGGCAGGGCAGTACTCATTTGTACAATAAAGGGTCTCTACTCCCTCCTCATTCCTTATCTCTGTCTCACCGCCGCACACAGGACAGGACTTTGGTATCTCTGCACTGCCGCTTCTTGTGAGATTTTTTGAAATCTGAGGTATTATCATGTTTGCCTTATATACAGCAATCTCATCACCTATACCAAGCTCAAGCGATTTCACTATACTCACATTATGGATACTTGCTCTGCTTACGGTAGTGCCCTCAAGCTCCACCGGTTCAAATACAGCCACAGGATTTATAAGTCCGGTTCTTGAAGCACTCCAGCATATGTCCGTAAGATGAGTTACCGCCTCCTCATCAGCCCATTTGAATGCCATGGAATCCCTTGGGAACTTGGCAGTTCTTCCAAGACTTCTTCCGTAGGCTATATCATCAAGTACCAGTACAAGTCCATCGGAAGGAAAATCATTTCCTGATATCTTCTCAGAGAACATCTTTACCTTATCCTTAAGATCTGCCCCATCGGTAAGATAGTGCTCAACCACCTCAAACCCCTGAGACTCAAGCCAGTCAAGCTGTCCGTTAAAGGAATTACCCAGATCAACATCATCCCCTGCCACCAGGTTAAAGGCGAAGAAATTAACATTTCTTTCCTTAGTTATCTTATTGTTCAACTGCCTCACGGATCCACTGCAGAGATTTCTCGGATTCTTATATTTTGCCGATACATCTGTAATGGCATCATTTATCCTGTTAAAGTCTGAATACCTTATAACCGCCTCTCCACGGATTATAAGCTTTCCCTTATAGCCGATCCTGTGAGGTATGTTCACAAACATCTTTGCATTTCCTGTAATTACCTCTCCGATCTCTCCGTTTCCTCTGGTTACTGCCTTAACCAGCTCACCGTTCTCATAGGTCAGAACAACCGTAAGTCCATCCATCTTCCAGGATATGACCCCCTTATTACTTCCAAGCCACGAAACAAGAGCGTCCACATCCTTTGTCTTATCAAGGGAAAGCATAGGACTCTCATGCCTCTCCCTTGGAAGCTCGCTTAATATCTCATAACCAACCTTAATAGTCGGACTGTTTGACAAAACTATACCTGTATCCTTTTCAAGTTTACATAACTCATCATAAAGTTTATCATACTCGAAGTTGCTCATGATCTCAGTATCTTCCTGATAATACTTCATGGCGGCATAATTAAGTGTCTTCACCAGCTCTTTTATTCTGTCTATATCCTTCATAAAATCCCCCTTTAATTCTTTCCGACCAATCGCCTCAGCTCACTTTCTTCCTTGGATGTAATGGGTCTGAGTTCTCCCGGTCTCATATCTCCAAGCCTTACATTCATGACTCTTATCCGCTTAAGATTCACAACCTTATATCCAAAATAGTCGCACATTCTTCTGATCTGCCTGTTTAACCCCTGAGTCAGTACTATCGTAAACGAATAGTTGTCCAGCTTCTTAAGTCTGCATTTCTTGGTGACCGTATCCAGTATAGGAACTCCTTCGCCCATGGCTCTCAAAAATTCCTCCGTAACAGGTTTGTTTACTCTTACCCTGTACTCTTTCTCGTGATTATTTACGGACTTCTGTATGCTGTTTGAAAGATCACCATCATTGGTAAGCAGCAGAAGTCCCTGGGAATCCTTGTCCAGTCTTCCCACATATTGAAGTCTTATAGGATAATCTATATGGGCAAATATATTGTCCTTATCTCTCTCATCCGCTGTGCAGGTAAGACCTATGGGCTTATTATATGCAAGAACCACCATCTTATCTGCCGGTCTCACAACACAGCCCTTAAAGGTAACCTTGTCTCCCGGCATGACCTTCTGTCCCATTTCCGCAGGTTTTCCGTTAATACACACTTTCCCCTCAGATATATATGTATCAGCAGCTCTTCTGGAACATGCACCGGCTTCGCTGAGATACTTATTTAATCTTATTCCTTCATTCTCCGCCATCAATTTATCTCCGTTTCATTTTCATTTATTCGGTGTTTCCTCTGGTTTTATCCATGCAAGTAGAGGTTTTAGAGAAAAAAATAAACTTTTTCTCATTTTTTACTTGTTTTTTTAAACTTAATAATATATAATTCAATCATCACAAGGGCGTGTTTCATTATGAAATGCGCCTTTTTACATAATTATCCAAATAAAGATTATATAGAAAAGGATGTGGCACATATGGACGCTATCGACAGAAAAATATTACATTTACTCCAGACAAATGCAAGAACTCCACTTAAGTATCTTGCCAGTAAGGTCTTCCTCTCTTCTCCTGCTGTCTCAGCAAGAATAGACAGACTGGAAAAAAACGGTATAATCACAGGATATCACGCTTCTGTCAACCCGGAAGCCCTTGGTTATCACATCACAGCATTTATTCATATGGCTCTTGACCCGAAGCAGAAGCCAACCTTCTATCCTTTTATCGATTCATGCCCTAATGTGCTTGAATGCAACTGTGTTACCGGCTCCTACTCAATGCTTATGAAGGTATGCTTTCCAAGTACCATGGAGCTTGACGCCTTTATCGGTCAGCTTCAGAAGTTCGGAAATACCGAGACACAGATCGTGTTCTCGACACCGGTCCAGACCAGAGGAATAGATATCGCCCTGAGCGGAAGTGACGCCGAAGCCATCTGATACGTAATCCACACATTATATATATTATATAAAAAGCTGCCTTTCTTAAAAGCAGCTTTTTTTATCCTTTGTAAGTTCGTGCCTACTGGGCAGACTCTGTAGAAGCTTCTGTTCCTTCCTGCGTGTCTGCTTCTGAGGATGAATCATCCTCAGAGGTTGCCTCCTCACTTGAACCATCACCGGTATTGTCTGTATCTGTAGGATGTATCTTATCGTAGAAATCCTTAAAGGCAGGATCGTTATTATAGAGATACTGTACATTGTCGCTTACATGAGCATATATCTTCTGTATATCAGACTTGGCTATTACATTGTTTATATAACTCTCAATACCTGTTGATCTGTTTTCATTTATCTTATATGTGCCGTCACTCTGCTTTGCCACATAGAAGGATTCAATATTAAGCGGATTGGAATCAACATCGGCAATAACAAGATTGGAAAGTACAAATACCACCTTACCGTTATCATCATATCCATCTGTTACATAGCAGGTTACATTCTTATATTCCTTGATAAATTCCGCAGCAGAATTCACCTTTGACATATCATCATAGTTCTCTGTCTCAAGAACACAGGACTTAAGACCATCCTGATCACAGTTTACCTTAGCTGTAAGGAAGGCATTTATCACATCTGTAATTGCTGTATCATCGCACTTCTTATAAGAAGCGTTCTCAGGAATATCAAGCTCAACCGAATTATCCTTGCCCACATCATCAGCAGAAACTTCTTCTGTTGAAGCTGCTTCAGAGCCGGTCTGTTCTGTATCCTGGACAACCGAGGTATTTCCTGTATTGCTCTTATCCTTGGAGGTATCCTTTATAAAGAAGAAATACACATAGGCAACGCATAACACTGCAAATAATATCCAGCAGGTAACAAGCGGAGCCACCGATGGCTTCTTAGGCCCATTATACTCCTTCTTCTCAGGACGTTCGTCCCACATATCTCCAAAGGCGTCATCTATGTACTGCTTATTATTCTTGTAATCTGTATTATCCTGATAATCGTCAACGTAGGCTTCATCAGAATCATACTCCTCGTCTTCTTCGTACTGACCGTCCTCAGAATACTCCTCGCCATCTTCGTACTCACCATCCTCAGAATACTCACCGCCGTCTTCGTACTGATCATCCTTAGAATACTCCTCACCGTCTTCGTACTCACCATCCTCAGAATATTCCCCGCCGTCTTCGTACTGACCGTCCTCAGAATACTCCTCGCCATCTTCGTACTCGCCATCCTCAGAATACTCACCATCATCCGGGTACTCTACATCATCGTCATAATCAGCTTCATCATCATAAGCCGTCTCGTCATCATACACTTCACCATCATAATCAGTATCATCATATGATGTATCGTCATTTATATCTTTATCCGGCAGATCGTCATAAATTTCTTCGTTATTCTTATTCTTCTTTTTATTCTTAGCCATTACAAGCACCGAACCTTTCGTTTCACACTCTATCTGTAATCATACAAGGTGAATATTAACATTATCATTGTCAAATTGCAAGTTTATATTAAATGCAAAATATCCCAAGACCACAAAATATCCCACAACCATAAAATAATATTTGCTAATAACTACTTTTTGTATTAAAATACTTTTGTTGCACCAGTAGCTCAGTGGATAGAGCAATGGCCTCCGGAGCCATGTGCGGTGGTTCGATTCCACTCTGGTGCGTATATATAAAAGGACCCGTGAAAAAATGATCACTCATCTTTCCACGGGTCCTTTTATTTTTATTGTTTGTAATGATGTCCGTGACATCGTTACGCTGCAGCAACCCCTATTTCTAATGGTTGCTGCTCTATTTGTGTGTATCTCAAGTCCCTTGAGGAAGCACCGCCTCAGATCCTGTGAACTGAAACAGTGTTGACGAAATAGGGGACCGTGTTACATAGTTACCGTTACGAACTTGCATATAAAGAGAAGTGCAATGATCGCTACTATGATATCCTTCTTCTTGAACTTTCCTGTAAAGAGGGCGATAACTGTGTAAGAAATCGCACCGATACCGATACCATTTGAAATTGAGTATGTGAGTGGCATCATGATGAGTGTAAGGAAAGCAGGAACTGCCGAACCCATATCATCCATGTCTACCTTAGCGAAGTTCTTAGACATAAGAACACCTACATATATAAGAGCAGGAGCTGTTGCACAGCTAGGAACAATGCTTGCAAGTGGGCTTAAGAATAAGCACACAGCAAAGCATGCAGCAGTGATAACACTGGCAAAGCCTGTTCTACCGCCGGCACCAACACCCGATGCTGACTCTACGAATGTTGTACATGTTGATGTACCAAGTACAGCACCTGATACTGTACCGATAGAGTCACAGAGCATTGCCTGGTCAAGACTTATAGGATCACCGTTTTCATCAAGCATACCTGCTGAAGTTGCTGTACCATAGATAGTTCCAAGAGTATCGAACATATCTACGAGACAGAATGCTACAACAAGCATTATAGCTGAGAATATACCACCAATATAAGAGCTGTCAACAAGTGCTGACCATGCGTCACCATTGAATACACCTAAGAATCCGATCTCGCCGAAATCCTTGAACGACTGCGAGATACCGCTTACGTCAAAGCTTGGGACCTCCCACATCATTGCCCAGTAAAGAACTGTTGATATGAGGATACCAATGATAACGCTTGCCTTTAAACCACGTCTTGCAAGGGCTGCAATGATGAATACACCAAGGATTGCTACAAGAACAGGTACGCACTGTCTCCAGACATCAAATGATGTTGTAACAACACCATCAACCTCTGTGCCTACAGAAGAAATTCTTCCGTGGAAATCAAAGAACTGAACAAATGTATAAGGATTGTCCTCTATTATTCCTGCGTTCTTTAATCCGATAAGGGCGATAAAAAGACCGATACCTGCTGATATTGACTTCTTGAGACATTCAGGAAGTGAAATTGCAATATACTTTCTAAGTCCTGTAACTGAAAGAATAAGGAAAACCACACCTGAAAGGAATACTACCACAAGACCTGACTGATAACCTGTGATAACATCTGCACCAGCGAAGAATGCACCTGATACAAATATTGTACAGAAGAATGAGTTAAGACCCATTCCACAAGCCTGGGCAAATGGCATTTTAGCAACAAATGCCATAAGTAATGTACCGATAATAGCTACAATGATTGATGCGATATATACAGAATTCCATATCTTACCCATAGCTACAGGGTCTGCACCAAGTCCTACCAACCAGCCGTTTGCACCTTCCGCAGCAACCTGGTTTGGATTTACAAAAATGATATATGCCATAGCAAAGAATGTTGTAATTCCGGCAAATATCTCTGTTTTTACTGAACTTCCTCTTTCGGAAATCTTAAAAAATTTGTCCATTTTTGCTCTCTCCTGATTTAGTTTTTTGGTAATATTCTCATCTCAGATTTATTTTCTTTAAACTCTTCCCCTCCTATTCGTCAAAGTAGAGACATTAATATTACATTTTTACCCTATTATATTAACATATTTTGACGATTTTCAAAGTCATAATGACGAGATATTTTATATTTTTAAAAATTTTATGAAAAAATCTGAAATTTTATCCCTTTATTGCACTGATAAAATCCTTAAGCTTTGCCTTCTTGCCGTTAAAGAACATCATGCCCTTGTACAGTCTTGCCGCAACGTAGAGGATGATCATTCCCGATACAACAGAAATGATCAGGGACACTATAGCCATAGGAACAGAAAGTGTTCCTATGAGCACACTGGCAGGAGCCGTCATTGCCGCAGAAAACGGCACAAGATTATATGCCAATGGGATATTGTAATTTCCCGATGCTGTCAAGCCTGAAGCAAACAACACCAGCATGAATGCTGCCACTAAAGGAATTATAAATATGCTCTGGACATTTGCTGCGTCCTCAGGCCTTGCAAGAGCCGAGCCTGCAAGTCCTGCAAGCATGAGGTAGAATACCAGTCCTGCAATAAAAAGCAGCACCGCAAGAACTATTGAAGTCCCGGAAAATCCCATGCCATCGAACCAATCCCTTAAAAGATCTAAAGCCGTTGTTACCACACTGGTATCAACGTCTAAGACAGTCTTAGACAGAACATCCCCAAGCAGTACACCACCGATAATGCAGCCTATCCATATAATGAACTGAATAACGCAGGCAAATACCATGGCAAGTATCTTACCGCTTACCAGGGCATAAGGTGTCACGGCCATCATTATCTGCTCCACCAGCTTACTGGTCTTCTCCATAGGTACATCGGCACATATCTGCTGTCCATAAATAAGCACTGCAAAATATATGATCATTACAAATGCCATCATCATGATAACCGCAACCACATGCTTACTCTGATTCTCGCTTTTCCCACCGATCTTCGAAACATTGATATCTGTAGGAAGCATGACCTGTACTATCTGCTCCCCGGTAAGACCTGATACCTGGAACAGATGGGTCTTAAAACAAGGCACAAGATATTCCTCCATTGCAGCGGTGTTGAAATCAACCTGCTCATCTGTCACATTATCAGTATTGCCAAAGATAACACACAGCACAAAGGAATCACCGGATTTCTTCTGTACTACCACATACTGTGCTCCATCCGTATCCACCAGCTCCTCCGGGCTTTTATCAGATGTGACAAATTCCGTATCAGCGGCGTCCTCATATCCAAGTGCTGCTCCATACGTGCTGTAATCCGGAACTCCAAGTCCTGTCTCATCAACAACATAAACCTTGTCCACATTGTATGTATACTGATCTTTCCTGCTGTTTTTGTCACTCATGATCATGATAAATATACTTATTCCCGCAAGCAGGAACACTGCCAATATTATGGTCACTGCCAGATATTTCTTAGATTTCATATGGATCCCAAGATTATGGGAAAATACAGTTTTAAATCCATGCATTTTATTTTTCATTTCCGGCAGCCCCCTTTCCAGAAAAAGCATACTTTACCATGGTTATCATTTCCTTCACCCCGATAGGATTACCGTTCATAACTATGACATTCTCGTATACAGACGCAACAAATCTAAGCAATACAACGGCAAATACCACCATTATAACAGCCGATACAGCTACCATAACCAGATTTACCTTTCCTATTATGATCATACCCGGCAGAACCATCACAGAAGTAAGAGGAAAATAAACACAAAAATCTACAAATCCATTCACCCCCACGTTTACCATGGTATTGACTGCTGCAAATGACACCAGGAAAGCTATAAGTATTATCATACTATATACCTTCATTCCCTGCTGCAGATCCTCCATCCTGCTTACCGACGCTGCAAATAAAGCCGACAGCATACCGTACATTATCATTCCGATTATAAGTATCAGTATGCATATGGCATATCCCTTCACATCAAGTCCTGTAAGAACGTCAAAAGGTATCACACTCTTACCATCTGGTGAAGCTCCGTTTCCAATGACAGTGTCTGTGATATTCCTTGACAGAACTGCTGCCCCGCTTATTATGAGCACCTGTCCCACAGTTGCCACCAGCATAGCCATGATCTTACCAAACATCAATGCCATAGGTCTTACGGTGGTCATAAGGTATTCCACGATCCTGTTGGCCTTCTCCTCCACAACCTTATTTGCCACAAGGGAAGCAGACATAACGATTATCATATAAAACAATACCAGCATCACATATACAACAGAAAACTGGGTGAGGGATATGGTACTAACCTCATCAGTCTTTCTGAACTCATCAATATCCATAACATCTGTTGTTACTCCCGCTGTCACCTTCATAAGGGTGTCCTTATCTATATTAAGGATCTGCACCTTATACTCGGAGAACCAGTCCTCTAGCTCTGTTCCAAGGGAATACACATCATCCTCAGACACCTTGCTGTTCTCAGGATAATACATGTCGAATATATATCCTCCCGATTCCAGATCCATCTTGGCCCTTAGTATGACCGCATTTTCATTATTTTCGTCTACAGTGTTATAAAAATTGTTAACATCTTCTTCGCTATAGTCTTCCCCGGAAAACACACTTTCTATGTGGATATTCTTATTTTCAAGCTCTATGGGCAGCTCGGAAATATTAGTTTCATTTATCACATACAGCTTCTCTACAGATGAAGAATCTGAGGAATCTCCATCCTTTTTCTGTCCTATGGCTATAACAGGAAATGCCCCGATAGCCACAATAAGCATTATGACAAATGCTACTATGAAGGATTTCTGCTTAAGTGTCTGCCTGAGGGTAAATTTAAAGACATAGCTAAAGCCTGCAAAATCACTTTTCTTCATTTACATCCCCTACCTTCTCAACAAAAATCTCATGTAACGACGGCTCCGCCAGTTCAAACCTGATGATGTTCACACCTGCATCAACAAGCTTGTGAAGAAGCTCATTGGCCTGCTCCTCCCTGTCAAGCTTGACCATTATTGCATCGGGAGTCTCCTCTTTGATCTTAAGTCCCAGCTCATTTATATATGAGCTTATATCCTCCTCTGCCTTGACTATGAGATTTACTCTTCCATAGCTCTTCTTTATCTCGTTTAAGTTGCCGCTAAGCACCACATTGCCGTGATTTAATATGGTGATATCACTGCAGAACTCCTCTATGGTTGCCATCTGATGGGAGCTCATGATTATATATTTGTCATTTGCAGCTACCTCATGGATTATATCCTTGAAGATATTGGTATTAACCGGATCAAGACCTGACAGCGGCTCATCCAGTACAATTATGTCAGGATCCGCAATCAAGGTTGCCATAAGCTGTACCTTCTGCTGATTTCCCTTACTTAACTGGTCTGCCTTATAGGGCTTGGCAGGAACCTTTCTCCCCTTCTTCATGACCGGCTCCGGATAGAAATATTCCATAAGTTTTAATTTCTCAGCCCAATACTTTATCCTTTCTGCAGCCTGTTTCTTAGGTACATTCTTAAGTGCAGCGAAGTAGAGCATTTGATCCATAAGTGTGACCTTAGGATATAGTCCTCTCTCCTCTGCCAGATAACCTACATTTACCTCTTCCGTGGAAAGGGGCTTTCCGTTAAATAACACCTCGCCCTCATCACGCTTAAGCATACCTAATATCATTCTTAAAGATGTTGTTTTACCTGCTCCGTTCGTACCTAACAGAGCATATACTCCCGGTCTGTCCATGGCAAATGACAGATGATCCACAACAACTCTGTCTCCGTAGCTCTTCACCAGGTCTTTTATTTCAAGTCCCATATTTCTTTCCTCCCATATTGAATGTCAAGCTTTCATATAAAACTTGACACAAGTATTGAACATCAGTCTATTAAAAATCCACCCTTATAACTGAACAAAGGGCCGTCACATTATTTTTCGTGCCAGCCCTTTAAGATTATTGTAATGATGTCTAGGACATTGTATATCTTATTTGTCTGTTATCTCACTGTGGAGCTGCTGTAATGACTTACTCTCACAGTTGTCATGAGTCTTAAGATACTCTATTCCCTCGATAGTTGCTTTGGCAGCAGCTATTGTGGTCATGTAAGGAGTCTTCGTCTTAATGGCAGCCTTTCTTAAGTAACTGTCATCACTTACACTTTCCTTGCCGATAGGGGAGTTGATTATAAGATCAATCTCACCATTTGTAATGGCGTCAAGTACATTCGGACGGCCCTCATAGAGCTTCTTTATCTTCTTGGCAGGTATTCCTGCTGCTGTAATAAGGTCACAGGTATTGCCTGTAGCTACGATCTCGAAGCCTGCAGCATTATATCTCTTGGCAAGGGCTACGATATCCTCCTTGTCCTTTCTGTTTACTGACATAAGGACCTTACCTGACATAGGGAGCTTAGAACCTACGCCCTCCTGAGCCTTAAAGAATGCCTCACCGTATGATGGTGAAAGTCCGAGAACCTCACCTGTTGAACGCATTTCAGGTCCGAGGATAGGATCAACCTCCTGGAACATATTGAATGGGAATGCAGCCTCCTTAACACCGTAGTAAGGAATATGCTTCTCCTTAAGTTCAGGAACCGGTGATGGTCTTCCTGTAAGCTCACTTGTGATTATATCTGTTGCGATAGGTACCATTCTTACATTACATACCTTTGAAACAAGAGGTACTGTACGGGAGGCTCTTGGATTTGCCTCAAGAACATATACCTTGCCCTTCTCAATAGCATACTGCATGTTCATAAGACCCTTTACATGCATTTCCTCTGCTATCTTTCTTGTATATTCCTTAATTGTCTTAACATTCTCCTCTGAGATGTGTACTGATGGAATGATACATGCTGAATCTCCGGAATGTACACCGGCTAACTCTACATGCTCCATAACAGCAGGGACAAATGCATGTGTTCCATCACTTATAGCGTCTGCCTCACACTCAAGGGCATTGTTAAGGAAACGGTCGATAAGTATTGGTCTGTCAGGAGTCACACCGACTGCTGCCTTCATGTAGTCTGCCATGCTGGCGTCATCATATACAACTTCCATTCCACGTCCGCCGAGAACGTATGAAGGACGAACCATTACAGGATAACCTATGCTGTTGGCGATTGAAACTGCCTCATCAACAGTTGTAGCCATTCCTGACTCAGGCATTGGGATCTCAAGCTTGTCCATCATCTCTCTAAACAGATCTCTATCCTCTGCAAGATCGATAACTGCAGGAGATGTTCCAAGGATCTTAACGCCATTTCTCTCAAGGTCTGCTGCAAGGTTAAGTGGAGTCTGACCGCCAAACTGTGCGATAACACCAAGTGGTTTCTCCTTCTTATATATACTTAATACATCCTCAAGTGTTAACGGCTCGAAGTATAACTTGTCTGATGTATCGTAGTCTGTTGAAACTGTCTCAGGATTACAGTTGACGATTATTGTCTCAAATCCCAGCTTCTTTAACGCAAGAGCTGCATGTACACAGCAATAATCGAACTCAATACCCTGTCCTATTCTGTTAGGACCACCGCCAAGGATCATGATCTTTCTGTTATCTGTAGCTTCGCTCTTGTCCTCTGCATTATATGTTGAGTAATAATAAGCACTGTCCTCTGTGCCTGATACATGTACACCTTCCCATGCCTCTTCTACACCAAGCCCGATTCTCTTGTTTCTGATATCATCCTCTGCTATCTCAAGAAGCTGACTTAAGTACTTGTCTGAGAAGCCGTCCTTCTTAGCCTGGATAAGAAGCTCATCTGCAGGAAGTCCACCCTTATACTTAAGAATCTCCTCCTCTTCTTCAACAAGCTCTCTCATCTGCTGTATGAAGTAATGCTTAACCTTTGTAAGTTCAAATATCTCATCATTTGTAGCACCCTTTCTGATAGCCTCATACATAATGAAATGTCTCTCAGATGATGGTGTGATAAGCATGTTAAGAAGCTCTTCCTTTGAAAGTGTATCGAAGTTCTTGGCATGACCAAGTCCGTATCTTCCGATTTCAAGGCTTCTGATAGCCTTCTGGAAGGCTTCCTTATAGTTCTTACCGATACTCATGACCTCACCTACGGCTCGCATCTGTGTACCGAGCTTATCCTCTACGCCCTTGAACTTCTCAAATGCCCAACGAGCGAACTTGATAACCACATAATCTCCGTCAGGTACATATCTGTCAAGGGTTCCGTACTTACCACATGGGATATCCTTAAGTGTAAGACCTGTTGCAAGCATTGCCGATACAAGAGCGATAGGGAAACCTGTTGCCTTTGACGCAAGGGCTGATGAACGGGATGTACGAGGGTTGATCTCTATAACTATTATTCTGTCTGATACAGGATCATGGGCAAACTGTACATTCGTACCACCTACAACCTGTACCTTATCTACTATCTTATATGCCTGCTCCTGAAGCTTCTTCTGACATTCCTCAGAAATTGTAAGCATAGGTGCTGAACAGAATGAATCACCTGTATGTACTCCAAGTGGATCGATATTCTCAATAAAGCATACTGTGATCATGTTGCCTTCACAGTCACGTACTACCTCAAGCTCAAGCTCTTCCCATCCAAGGATAGACTCCTCAACAAGAACCTGACCTACAAGACTTGCCTGAAGACCTCTTGCACATACAACCTTAAGTTCTTCCTTGTTGTATACGAGACCGCCGCCGGCTCCACCCATTGTGTAAGCAGGACGAAGTACTACAGGATAACCTAACTTGTCTGCGATAGCAAGTGCCTCATCTACTGTATAGGCAACCTCACTTCTTGCCATCTCGATACCCAGCTCGTTCATTGTCTTCTTGAACTCAATTCTGTCCTCGCCTCTTTCAATGGCGTCAACCTGAACACCGATAACCTTTACATTATACTTATCAAGAATTCCAGCCTTATAAAGCTCTGAACAAAGATTGAGTCCTGACTGGCCACCAAGATTAGGGAGTAACGCATCAGGGCGTTCCTTCTTAATAATCATCTCAAGACGTTCTACATTAAGGGGTTCAATATATGTAACATCTGCTGTCTCCGGGTCTGTCATGATAGTTGCAGGATTGGAATTAACAAGTACGATCTCATATCCAAGCTTTCTAAGGGCTTTACACGCCTGTGTTCCTGAATAATCAAACTCACATGCCTGCCCTATAACTATAGGACCTGATCCAATAATAAGTACTTTGTTTATATCTGTTCTCTTTGGCATAATTACCTCCACTGTATTTTTATTCAATTTCTTATTATACACAATTTTATTAATTTTATAAACAAGAAACTTAATTTTTTTAATATTTTTTTGCATAAATATGCACGTGCAAATGTCTCCGGCTTACAACTTTTCACTGTCCGACGGCCGGTTACATTTTTCAGGTGCTTCCATGCGGTTAATTATATGTATTTACAGGTCTGCTCACACCTGTTGATCAGTTGCTCTTACAAGTCTGCTCCGTCGGTTGATCAGTTATGATCACAGGTCTGCTCCGCCGGTTAATGGGTTGACCTTGGCGGTAATATGGGTGACTGTGAGTTTCGCCACCGCGGTACGGGAAACGGCACTTTTGTTGTACTGAAAATCCCTGGTCTCATCATATCGATCCATTATGATGTAATCTATTGCCTGCTGCTTTTCATCACCTTCAAGGAACTCAACCGCTGCCTGTCCCATGACACATTTGTATCTCATGGTCACATCCTTCTGCTCCACCAGGCAGTCCATCTTAAGGGGAATATCCATCTCGAAGCTGCACACAGGATTTGCCTGTAACATTTCATATTTTCTTCCTGCCATGGCTCCGTGTATATACAGACAAAGCTTCCCAGCTTCCACCTTGTAGGCGAAATTCACAGGAACTATATATGGATAATCTCCGTCAGCAAGCCCAAGTCTCACTATGTCGCATTCATCAACTATCTTTATGATCTCATTAAAATCTGTAACTTCTCTGTCTTTTCTTCTCATATTTCTTCCTCCGGGTACTTGAGTCCCCATTCATTTCTGGCTTCTGTCATGAGCTTCATTACATCTATGGTGTAATCAAGGCACATCCTGTTATCTCCATCCACTGCTGCCTCCATGTCGGAAACCTCATAGGCAAGAGCTTCCTCTGTAGCTCCGGCAGTTATCTTCTCAGTATGTCCGTCCTTATAGCTTCCGAAGTTCATCTACCTCGTATTTCATCTGATATTTATTAAGATCAACCTTTCCATTTACAACCTCTATTCCGTCTGCCATGAGCCTATCTTTCTGCACGGTCTCCCCGCCAAAGGCAAATGCACCTGCAAGCTCACCCTTGGAATTGACAACCCTATAGCATGGAATGTGCTCTGGATCGGGATTTTTATGCAATGCATTACCCACAGCACGTGCCATCTTTTTATCCCCCGCCATAGCCGCCACCTGTCCATAAGTCGCAACACAACCTTTAGGTATCCGCTTTACTGCCTCGTATATTCTCTTTGTAGGGCTGTTCGTTACACAATCGTAGCTTTCGGCGATCATCTGCTTTATGACTTCATCGGGAACTGTTCCGTCAAGGATAATGGTATTCCAATGTTCCCTGTTCTGGTGCCACCCCGGAACTACGGAAGCATAAGCCATCCTCATTAAATCTCTGGTATCCGGTGTAACCTTTACATTCAGATTAATATAGCCGTTTCTTTCATAAGTCCAGAGAAATGCCTTTTTGCTATCCTTTACTCTTACAAGCTGCCAGTTATCATCATGAAACGGAGCGTCCTGATAAGAGTCGAGAAATGACAGGGCATACTCCAATGCTTCTTCTCTTGTGGTCATACTTAATCACACCTCTGTTTATTTTGTAAAAACTTATAACTTTTAATATATAATATAACCTTATCCGGCAAATTTTTATCCTGTCATTTACCTGAAGGTCTTAAGATAAGCTTTTTGCTCATCTGTTATACGGTAGCTCTCCACTGCCTTCTGTATGGTCTTTCTGTGAACCCAGTCATCAAGCCTATGCTCCTCAATATAGGGAACCACTGCCTCCCACTGTTTGGCAAGTGCCGTAGCAAAATACCAGGCTATCATCATGTTTATATAATATTCATCGGAATGAACTGCCGCCACCTTCTCTGGGTACTCCGGTCTAAAATCGTCATCCAGAAACAGCCTCATAAGCAATCCGATACCATATCTCACTGTATAGGTATGATTCGACGCAAGGAAACTGTCTATTTCCTTTAACACATCTTCCTTGTGATCTTCAAAGATCCTCGGTGTTGGGAAATCACAGGTTGCCCAGTTATCTATGTACGGAAGCATATTTTTCAGTTCTGCCATGCATGTATCGTAGTCCTTAATGCTTCCGATCAGTATCATATGAAGGTTATCCTCTTCATAGTATTTGTGCGGCAATTCCCTAAGAAATTGCTTCCAGCCCGGTTCCTTCATGTATTCCTTTGCAAATTTCTTGAGAACAGGAGTCCTGATACCGATGATCTTATCCTTATCTACACCCGGCATTAGCCTTGAATGAAAGTCCCTGTATTTCAGGTCCTGCAATTCAAACAGTCTCCGCTGTAGTTCTGTCATTTTAATTCTCCTTACGCCATAATATTTATAACTGCCATTTTACATTTTCCGCATTTTTTGCCACCATCAATTTAGTTCGCAGTGCATCATCATCCATATTTATATTGTCACCATTTGCATAATACTTCCACTGACCCACAACTTTCTTTCCACGCCAATCCAGTTCACTTATAACATAAAACTGCATTTGCCCAAGTGGTATACCACGATGTCTCATAAGCCCATAGCAGTCTTCAAATGTCTGTTTCTTTATAACCTCACTGAAATATGCAAATTCCTTTTCGTTCTTCACCTGCCATATATCAAGGCGACAATTTCTTTTAGGATCTTTTATGACTGCCTGTGCAACAAAATTCAATAACAACCCTATAAGAACATACACAACCATAAAAGCAACAATATATGCTCTTCTATAATTCACAGTGTCCAGAAAGCTCTTAAAGTTATCCCGAAACAACCTGTCTAAATACACAAATATTGTTTCTGTAAGAACTATCCCAAGCACGATATCAGCAACTAACTGTCCTATAAAGATCCTGTCATTCACATTTGCCGAGCTTGAAAAAAGCCTCACCAGAAAGAAAACAACTAAAACAATTATAATGGCTGCGACTACCAATATGGTCACATTTGTGTATGAGTTATATATCATATCTACTTTGTTTTTTACAGACGGCTTTATTGAGGTAATTACACCACCTCTCATATTATAGCTTTCCTCGATATATATCATTGAAACAAAGCCTATGATAGCACCCACAACAAACAAAAAAAACACCTTAATCTTATTCATACTTTCCCTCCTCATACGTGGTTGTGATCCGCTCACTATATCACCAACAAATCGTTCCCACCTAAATTATTGCAAAATTCTCCTTACGCCTTTTCCTGGAACAGCTCTATCTCCTCGCCAAGAGGTCCCCTGCAGAAAGCGATCCTTGCGGGAAAAACCGGATCTGACTGTATCTGGATATCCTTAGGTTCAATAAACACTTCATAGCCTGCGGTTCTCACAGCCTCAGCCACCTCGTCAACATTATCCGTACTAAATGCAAAATGGCGTATAGCTCCCTGTACCGGATGATCATCACCATTGTTAAATATCTCTATAATGGCTGCACCGGTGGTTAACATAATTCCTTCATTCCAGCTTCTTAGAACTTCAAGTCCCAGCACATCCCGGTAAAAACCCACAACCTTTTCAAATTCCTCATTTCCACAGCATTTAAGAGCCACATGATGTATTCCTTTTATCATACCTTTATCCTCCTGTTCATTGAACATGCTCGCATGTCGCACTTGACTCGTTGTTATAAATAGAGCAGCAACCATTTGAAATTGCCTGCGGCAAGGGTTGCTGCAGCGTAACGATGTCTATGACATCATTACAATAAACAAAAAAGATGATGTAATAACATCATCTTTTTGTATTCTAACATATAGGTTTATGAGGAGACAAGTCCCACGCCTCTAACAATATACCCTTGGTACAGACGAATTCACAAATAACGGATTGATTGGAAATGAAACCTGATCACCTACAGCAATCTTCACCCTGGAGGCATCCAGGATACAGGAATTCATATTTATCTGTCCAAGGACAGGCATACTTCTTCCATCGAAGGTTGCTGTGGTTTTCTTATTTATACAGGCATGCTTGCACAAACGCAGCATACCAAGGAAGGAGGGGCGTCTGTAATTGGTCTCTCTGGTCATACCGAGACCATGAAAATATCCTGCAGACACAACTGCAGTCCGTGTAGCCTTAGCCAGCCGAAATCCTGTTCCGTAACCTACATTATGTCCTGCCGGCAGCTCATAGATATCATCAACGGCTGCACTCAGCTTGCAGACATTTGCAAAGTCATAGGGATTTTCTACGGCAAGTCTCCCAAGAAATGCAGAGCCTATTCTTACAGCGTCAAGGTTCATGTCAGGGAAACGGACAAGGGATGTTGAGGAGGAAATATGCTTCATGCCCACCAGCACTCCATCATCTTCAAGACTGCCACACAACTCTTCAAACAGATTAAATTGATTTCTCACACTACATTCATTCTTGCTGCAGGCAGCATGGAAATGCGAGTATATCCCTGTCACATGAATATGGTGCATATTCTGGGAAATGTCCGTTATCTCTTCAATGCATCTGCCCTTGACCTCCGGCTCATCATTATATAAAAATCCGTACCTGCCAAAGCCTGTATCTATGCACATATGTACATGGGCGAAGAAATGATTAAGATATCCGGCGGTCTGTTCAATGACTTTACCATTTTCATAGCTTGTGACGCTCATTGTTATTCCATTCTTTATTGCCAGTGTTATACTTTCTGCATCATGGATCGGGGTAAGGAGAAGGATCTCGCCCTCTATGTTATTATCCCGAAGAGCTATGGCATCGCTTAATTCTGTAACGGCGAAATGCCTTATTCCTCTCTTCTCAAGAAACGCTGCAAATCTGCACAGCCCAAGACCATATGCATTTCCCTTTAGCACTGCTATGATCTGTGACCGTCCCGCCAGTTCTCTTATTATATCTATGTTGTGTTCAAGTGCTTGTATACTGATATCCAATGTAGTCATATTTATCTCCCTATTCCAGTCCAAATCTTTTTATACCAGATCTTCTTACTACATCTAAAAGTATAGCTTAAACTTGTATTTTAGTTGTTTCATACCTGTAAAATACTTGCAAAAGTACCGTTTACAAATTGTTTTCAGCAATCGCCAAATGCAGGCATGAAAACTTATTGCACTTGACTCGTTGCCATAACAAAAAGAGGGGGACAAAGCGTCTCCCTCCCGGTGTTTTATATTATGTAATTATCTAGTTTCTATGTCATTCTACTTTTCTCGTTGTAAATCTACGTTATCAGTATTTCTTAATTACTGCTGACCATTTGCACATTTTATATCTATAGCCTGAATTGCAGCGTCAAAATTATTTCTGAAATAATTCTCTACATCCTCGGAATATCCATAGATCACACCTGTTCTGTACTGTCCTATAACTCCGTGGATCTGCTCCATGGCCTCACCTGTAGGGTTCTTCTTGGAAAATCCATTTGTAGTTACCTGACAGAGTGCTGTGATCTCACCTGTACGATCAAGCAGATAAAGTGTATGATACTTGGCTGTCGGAATAAAGTTTGTGGTCTGCTTCACAACATTTCCATATATCCACATTACATTGCGGACAGGGATAACCCTGACAGTTTTTGTTATGTAAACCACTATAGCAACCGGAGTTACTATACATGTCTTTTGTATCTTAACTCCATATGGTATCTGCTGCTCAAGGACTGCCATCTCCTGCGGAGAAAGACTTGCCCATGACTGCTCTGCGAGAGCATATGCTTTTTTGTTAAATGCCGTCTCCTTAACCTTTCCAAAACCTGCAACAGCTGCACTTATATTTGGATAACCTGAAAAATCCATCTCTGTAACCTCCGAACACTTTGAATATAAACTCAATTACATAAAATTTTACCATATATAGCTGATTCACTCACTGGATAAATATGCCAAATATTTTTATGCTATTATCATAATTGACATGGTATGACAACGCTATCAACATTTTGGAATGTAAAAATGTAGCTCTATCAACATTTTGGAATGTAAAAATGTAGCCCTATCAACATTTTGGAATACAAAAATGTATGTCTCATCAACATTTTGGAATATTGCTCTAGTTAAATGGACTATAATCGTCTATTTCGTATTCCGGAACATCATACACTTCGCCCCAGCCGGTGTATTCTCCGCCCATATTCTCTATATCATCGGCAGTCAGGTTAGCATAAACTGACTCTGTCAATGTTCCCAAATGATAATTTACAAGATATACTTCGTGTTCACCGTTGAACCTTCCATATGCAGATCTATATATACCTGTTTCTGTATATACAAATGTTCCCATCTGCCAGCCGAGCTCATTTTTTGCCTTAACAAGCTTTGTTCCTTTATTTATGTAAACGTCTTCGCCATACTGTATGATTGGTTGTCCATCATCTATAGCTTTATTTATTATGAGATCATCATTGCCATCTCCATCCACATCATAAAGCTGATATGTAACCTCTTTTACAGGAGAAACAGAGCCGTGTTTTTCATCTATAAATTGTGTTGTATCAATACTCTTCAATGTCTTTATGAACATATCTGACTGATCGCCCTTAGTATTGTCTGTAGTCTTGTTCTGACTATCGTCAGCTCCGCCGTTATCGTCAAACTGTTTACCGAAATTATCCTTTATAGAACCTGCAAGGATCTCCCTAACCTGGTACTTGCCATCCTCCTTAGGATCAAGGACTGCTGTTTTTATAGTTTCATAATTGTGATCCGGTGAGTCAGCATATGTAACAAAAAACGAATACTTATACTCTACATACATAGTATCGCCGCTTCTATACCTACTGTCCAATATCTCCACATCACTATAATTTGCATATGATACGCCAGTATAAATACTGATTTCATTTCCATTAACCTTTGCCCCAAAACCAACATCATTGCAATTATCGGCATTGAAAATATCATCTGTCAACACAGACACATAATCATTTACTTCATTTAAGTTATATACATGATATTCCGTGTCTGCTGAACCATCAATCCTTATAGCCCTCAATTCACATTTACTATTATCTCTTCTGTCCCCTTCAGTCATGCTATATAAATTAATATCTTTATGGGTTATCCCAGAAATATCATCATCCTTATTGCTTGTCCATGATACCTTTAGCATAAACTCAAACTCCGGCTTAGTAAGTCCACCCTTTAAGATCTTAGACCATTCATCATCTGCCACAGGTGCATATGCTGCCTCTGTGGTGACCTCTGTGGTCTCTTCTGTGGTGACCTCAGTTGTTTCTGATGATGCAATTTCTGTAGCAGCCTCTGTAGTGACCTCCGTAGTAGTTGCAGGCTTATCTTTTTTATCATTATGATTTACAATGGCACCTGTAACTACGCCGCCTGCTACACCGACAGCTATTACACCACACACCACCTTAAAGCCTATTGTTCCTACAATTCCACCCTTGGCGGCTCCTGTGGCACCTGCTGCTGCCACTGCCTTTCCGGCTCCGACTGCCTTTCCGGCTTCAGCGGCTGCTCTTCCTGCCTCTGCCGCTTTTCCTGCTCCGGCTGCTGCCTTTCCTACACCTGCTTCGGTCATGCTGCCAGCCATACCATTACCCGCCATTGCCTTACCTGTAGCTGTTCCAACAGCATTTCCTGCCATTTCTCCAGCCTGGCTTCCAACCGCACCGGTATTAATTGCAGAAGCTGCATTTGCATTTAAGGCATTCCCGGCGGCAGAACCTCCAATCGCTGCTCCTGCTCCGGCGGAGGCACCGACTATAACTCCACCCGCTGCGGATTTGTCATCATCTGCTTCAAGCTCAGCAACCTTTCTGGTCGCTATATCATCAACTACATTTACCAGCCAACCGTCAAACTGATTAATATTTGTAACATATTTTATATTTGCAAATACAAATTCATAGGCTTCCTTAAGAATGTCCTGTATGAACTTCTCCTTATCCTGCTCAGCCATTTCAATGTTTGAAATATTTCCATACACTCTCATGTACTGGTCTTTGTATGTATTGTAATAAATATAATTTAACCCTTCCTGATCTCCTGCCTGTGCAGCAGGAATTGCTTCGCTTATGTTATTTATCATCCATATCCCCCATATTTTAACATCAATCCATTTTAATCTTTTAGCAAATGGTATTCATCGTCGTCCCAAGCCTTCACAATAAACTTATCACACTGCTTTTCCTAGTTAAATGGACTATAATCTGTCATCTGGTATTCCGGAACATCATACTCCTCACCCCAGCCGGTATATTTGCCAAGTCCGCCATCACCACCATTTGCAGTTCTCTGTTCATATGTTGAGTCCTCATAGAATGAACTGGATATAGTACCATTACTGTAATTAACGGCAGAAATATGCATCTCACCACTCATCCTCTCATATCCAGACTCAAATATACCTTTTTCGGCAAATACCAATTTGCCCTGTATAATACCCATTTCATTCTTTGCCTTTACAAGCTTATCTCCCTTGTTTATATATACATCAATACCGTAATCCACAAAAGGCTGACCATCATTTATAGGATAATTGATTATAAGATCATCCTCGCCATCCCCATTAACATCGTACAACTGATATGTGACCCTAAATTCATCTGTATTGTATGTAGGCTCTCCCTCATACTGTGTTGTATCAATACTCTTCAATGTCTTTATGAACATATCTGACTGATCGCCCTTAGTATTGTCTGTAGTCTTGTTCTGACTATCGTCAGCTCCGCCGTTATCGTCAAACTGGTTACCGAAATTATCCTTTATGGAACCTGCAAGGATCTCGCTTACCTGATACTTACCATCCTCCTTAGGATCAAGGACTGCTGTTTTTATAGTGTCATAATTGTTATCAGGTGAGTCAGCATGTGTAACATAAGAGTACTTAAATTCTACATACATGGTGTCGCCACTTCTATACCTACTGTCCAGTATCTCCACATCACTATCATCTCCAGATGATACACCAGTATAAATACTGATTTCATTTCCATTAACCTTTGCCACAAAACCATCATTGCAATTATCGGCATTGAAAATATCATCTGTCAACACAGACACATAATCATTTACCTCATTTAAGTTATATACATAATATTCTGTGTCTCCTGAGCCATCAACTCTTATAGCCCTTAAACCACATTTACTGTTATTACCTCTATCGCCATAAGTCAAATAAAGAAGTGTAATATCATCATGAGTGATCCCGGTAATATCACCATCTTTACCACCTTTTCCTGCCACATTGCAAAGCATATACTCAAACTCCGGCTTAGTAAGTCCGCCCTTTAAGATCTCTGCCCACTCATCATCTGCTACAGGAGCATAAGCTGCTTCGGTGGTAACCTCTGTGGTCTCTTCTGTGGTGACCTCGGTTGTTTCTGATGAGGCAACCTCTGTGGTATTTTCTGATGTTGCTTCTGTTGTGGTCTCAACCTTATTCTTTTTATCATTGTGATTTACAATGGCTCCGGTAACTGCACCACCTACTACACCGACAGCTATTACGCCACATACAACCTTAAAGCCTATTGTTCCTACAATTCCACCCTTGGCAGCTCCTGTGGCACCTGCTGCTGCCACTGCCTTTCCGGCTCCGACTGCCTTTCCGGCTTCAGCGGCTGCTCTTCCTGCCTCTGCCGCTTTTCCAGCTCCGGCTGCTGCCTTTCCTACACCTGCTTCGGTCATGCTGCCAGCCACACCATTACCTGCCATTGCTTTACCTGTAGCTGTTCCAACAGCGTTTCCCGCCATTTCTCCGGCCTGACTTCCAACTGCACCGGTATTCACTGCGGCAGCTGCATTTGCATTTAAGACATTTCCGGCGGCTGAACCTCCAACTGCCGCTCCGGCTCCGGCAGAGGCTCCGACTATAACTCCACCAACCGCTGACTTATCATCATCCGACTCAAGCTCAGCAACCTTTCTGGCTGCTATATCATCAACTACATTTACCAGCCAGCCGTCAAACTGATTAATATTTGTCACATATTTTATATTTGCAAATATAAATTCATAGGCTTCCTTAAGAATGTCCTGTATGAACTTCTCCTTATCCTGCTCAGCCATTTCAATGTTTGAAATATTTCCATACACTCTCATGTACTGGTCTTTGTATGTATTGTAATAAATGTAATTTAACCCTTCCTGATCGCCTGCCTGTGCAGCAGGAATTGCTTCGCTAATATTATTTATCATTTTCATCCCTCTTTCGTATGTGTTTTCAATATGTGTTTTCAACACACGAGCATAATCTCTCGGCGACAGTTCGTAAACACCATTCTAAATGCGTCTTCGACACTTGGTGCTTCCTCCTATGCATGGATAATACCCAACACACTATACCATTTTTTTGCGTTTTTTTCATCTCAAAATACAAAACAGCCGCTACCTAAAACAGCAAAATGCTTACAATTTGGTTCGGTAAGATTAAATTTCACAATAAAAAACCTCCACGGGTCAGATCTTATAGCTTGCCCAACATCATGAAGGTTATTTTTATAAATTTATTTAATTTGCTTTTTTACTAAGGGCCTCATCCAGAGTATGCCAGCCAAGCACCGCACATTTTACCCTTGCAGGCATGTGGGATATATCCTTGAGAGCTGACGCTTCTTCAAGCTCGTCTATTTCCTCGTCGCTTGCCTCACCCTTGATCATCCGAAAGAACAGATCACCAAGATGTCTGGCCTCTTCCTCTGATCTGCCAATTATCATTCCAAGCATAATGTCCGCTGACGCCTGGGAGATGGCACATCCGTCTCCTACAAATGCACCATCCTCTATAATTCCATTTTCAACCTTTAACTTAAGCCATATATCGTCTCCACAGTTGGGATTGACTCCCTCAAGGACGATATTCGCATCCGGAAGATCATGCTTAAAATCCGGTCTCATATTATGCTCTGTAAGTATCTCATTGTAAAATATTCTATTCGCCATAGCCCATACTCCTTCTGACTCCTGCTACACTCTTTACAAATGCGTCAACTTCTTCCTCTGTATTGTAGAACATAAAGCTTGCCCTGGTAGCATTGTGCACACCAAGATAGGTAAGAAGCGGCTGGGCACAGTGATGGCCTGCCCTTACATCTATGCCATCCGAGGCAAGTATCTCACTTACATCGTGAGGATGAACTCCATCTATTAAGAACGCTACTATTCCTGTGTGATTTGCAGGGTTATCCGAACCGAGAACAGTAACGTGAGGAACCCTGGCAAGCCCCTCCATTGCTCTCTTTGTAAGTGCCTGCTCACGCTCTTCTATATAGTCAAATCCAACGCTCTCCACATACTTTATGGCAGCCGCAAGGCCAACAGCTCCGGCAGCATTGACAGTTCCTGCCTCGAACTTATGAGGAAGCTCTGCATACACTGCACCTTCCCTTGTAACCGACTGGATCATCTCGCCACCTGTAAGAAACGGCGGCATTTCATCAAGCAGTTCCTTTCTGCCGTAGAGAACTCCTATACCCATAGGTCCCATTAATTTGTGACCTGAAAATGCAAGAAAATCAACGTCCAGCCCCTGGACATCTGTAGCCATGTGTGGCACGCTCTGGGCACCGTCAACCACTACAACCGCTCCAACCTCATGGGCAAGTCTTACAACCTTTTCTATAGGATTGACACAGCCAAGAACATTCGACACCTGGGTCATGGCAACCAGCTTAGTCCTGGAATTGATTCCTTCTTTTAAAGTTTCCTCTGCAAATGTTCCGTCCTTCTCACACTCAAGATATCTAAGGGTTGCTCCGGTCTGCTTCGCTACCATCTGCCATGGCAGCATATTGCTGTGATGTTCCATGATGGTTATGGCGATCTCGTCTCCTGCCTTAATGTTGTTAAGTCCATAGCTGTAAGCAATAAGATTAAGGCTCTCTGTGGTATTTCTCGTGAAGATGATCTCCTGCTCTGACCTGGCATTGATGAACGCCTTCACAACAGTCCTTGAATCTTCATAGCGTTTGGTAGCCTCAAGACTCAATGGGTAGAAACCCCGGAGAGGATTGGCATTTGCCTCCTCATAGAACTTCTTCTCAGCTTCTATGACCACTGCAGGTCTCTGGGATGTAGCTGCATTGTCTATATAAATGGTGTCGTTATTCTGAAGAAGGGGGAAATCCTTCCTATAATTCTTCTCTGTCATATCCCATCACCTCCGCTAACTGCTCCTCTACAAGCTTCTCAGTAACCTCGTCATTTATCTTTCTGTATAAGACTTCCATCTTCCCCTTGGTCATGATATCCTCTGCCAGCTCCTGATCAATGCCTCTGGAAGCGAAGTAGAACATGGTCTCCTCATCAAGCTCGCCGATGGTTGCACCGTGGGAGCCTTCCACATCCTCCTCAGCACAGAGGATAACAGGAATTGTTTTATTCACCACATTGTCACCAAGAAGGAGAACATTCTCTGTCTCAGCTCCAACTGACTGTGATGAACCATTCTTGAAATCAATGGTGCCACGGAAGGTCTTCTCTGCCTCGTCCTTCAGGGTTCCATCCACCTGGATCTCACTGCCTGTCTTCTTGCCAAGGTGATTTACCACAAGATTTATGTCAACCACCTGTTTGTTCTGTCCCAGGTAGCCTATTGACTTTTCTGTATGTGCCTTGTTACCCTTAAGGTCTGTTCTTATACCATTGTAGAGATTTCCCTTACCTGCAAATATCTGCAACACCTCGAAGTCTGCATTTTCCTCGCACACACAGCCCACATCATTAAGTAAAGTCTGATCTTCAAGGAATATCTGCACAAGTCTCACCCTGCTGTTCTTCTCTGCCTGAACCAGTGTACGGAAGGCAATGCTGCCATTTCCACCCTTGCCAAATGTCTCTATAACAGACACGCTGGAATTTTCCTTTCCATGGATCTTCAGGACTCCGGCAGATGAAGTTTTGTCCGATGTTATGTCAACATGAACCACTTTCTCACATACACCTGAATTACTGTCTGCAGCTTCTGTATTGTCTGAATTTCCAAAGCTAAGTGCTGCCACATTAGCTTTACCGTTTTCCCCTGCAAATATTACATCCGCAGCCTCTCCGGCACCTGTCTTTATATCTCCCCAGATGTCAGCGTCCTTAGCTTTTTCATTATTATCTTCTTTTATCTCTATATTACATGGCTCTATATCCATGTTCCATTTTACATTTACATCATTGAGCCGCAGCCAGTTCCAGGTTATAGATGGCAGCGGATTTATCTTAAATTCTTCTATTTGTCCCATTGTCAGTTCCTCCTAATCTTATATCGGGGTAAAGGGGTGCCTCCTCTTAACCTATACTGCCCTTCATCTCAAGACGTATCAGATTGTTCATCTCAAGAGCATACTCAAGCGGCAGCTCCTTAGATACATTATCTGCGAATCCACTTACGATACATGCCCTTGCGTCCTCCTCGCTCATGCCTCTTGACATAAGGTAGAACACTGCCTCATCACTGATACTTCCGATCTGTGCCTCATGACCGATATTTGCCTTTCTTGTACGAACATCCATGGCAGGAATAGTATCTGACCGAGATATGGAGTCAAGCATAAGTGACTGACATGAAACAGCCGACTTGGAGTTCTCCGCTTCCTTGGTGACCACAACAGATGAACGGAATGTGCTTATTCCTCCATCCTTTGATATAGATCTGGTGTTCATGTATGAACTTGTATCCGGTGCCGCATGTACTACCTTTGCTCCTGTGTCCAGGTTCTGTCCCTTTCCTGCAAATGTCACACCTGTAAATTCCATTCTTGAGCCCTTTCCCTTAAGTATGCTCATAGGATACAGGTAGGATACATGGGAGCCAAATGAACCTGAAACCCACTCAATGGTTCCGCCCTCTTCAACAATGGCTCTCTTGGTGTTCAGGTTGTACATATTCTTTGACCAGTTCTCAATGGTAGAATATCTGAGCTTCGCATTCTTTCCTACAAATAACTCAACGCAGCCTGCATGGAGATTTGCCACGTTGTACTTAGGTGCTGAACATCCCTCTATGAAATGAAGGTCTGCTCCTTCATCAACAATGATAAGTGTGTGCTCAAACTGTCCTGCACCTGCTGCATTAAGTCTGAAATATGATTGAAGGGGAATATCGACCTTAACTCCCTTAGGAACATATACAAATGATCCTCCGGACCACACTGCTCCATGGAGTGCTGCAAATTTGTGATCGTGTGGAGTTACAAGCTTCATGAAATGCTCCTTCACCATATCTGCAAATTCTCCGTTTAAGGCACTCTCCATATCTGTGTATACAACACCCTTTGCAGCAACCTCTTCACGGACATTATGATATACAAGCTCTGAATCATACTGGGCTCCAACACCTGCCAGGGATTTACGTTCTGCCTGAGGTATACCCAGACGCTCAAAGGTGTTCTTTATATCCTCAGGAACATCCTTCCAGTCTGCCTTCATATTGGTATTTGGTCTTACATAAGTAACAATGTTGTCAATGTTAAGACCTTCTATAGATGGTCCCCAGTCAGGAACCGGTATTTCATTATATAATTTCAAAGAGTCAAGTCTGAACTGTCTCATCCATTCCGGATCATGCTTCTCAGCAGACAACTGTTCAACTATCTCCGGAGTAAGTCCTGCCTTTAACTTGTATGCGTCCTTATCATCATATTTGAAATCATATATATTTCTGTCTATGTCTTCTACATATGTCTTTTCTTTCATCTTCGTCTACAGACTCCTTCCCGGTTATTCTGTCTTCTCGTTCTCATATCTGCCGAAGCCTTCGCTGTTTATCTCATCAACCAGGGAGGCGTCGCCGGTCTTGATCATTTTACCCTCAACCATTACATGGGTGTAGTCAACTGAAAGTGACTCAAGTATCTTGGTGCTGTGGGTGATTATAAGCAGACTGCCGTCACAGATCTTCTGATATGCCTCAATTCCTGCTGATACAGTACGGACAGCATCTACATCAAGACCTGAGTCTGTCTCATCAAGGATTGCAAGTGATGGCTTAAGCATAAGCAACTGCAATATCTCTGCCTTCTTCTTCTCACCACCGGAGAAGCCTACATTCAGATCTCTCTCTGCATATGAAGGATCCATCTGGAGAAGCTCCATTGTCTTCTCTAATTCCTTTTTGAAATCCCAGAGACGTATTCTCTTTCCTGTCTTCTGCTCAAGAGCACTTCTTATAAATGAACTAAGGGTAACTCCCGGAACCTCAAGAGGGTTCTGGAATGAAAGGAACATACCTGATTTTGCTCTGAAATCTACAGCTTCTTCTGTGATGTTCTGTCCCTTAAACCATATCTCTCCTTCTGTTACTGTATATCTTGGATTCCCCATTAATGCGTAGCCAAGTGTTGACTTACCGGTTCCGTTAGGTCCCATAAGTACGTGAGTCTCTCCTGTTCCTATGCTTAGATCAACGCCATGTAAGATTTCCTTATCCTCAACATTTACATGGAGATTTTTAACTGTTAATAACTGATTGTCTGACATGATATGTCCTCCTTAATATTTTTATCATTTTATTCCTATTTAGACGATACCGTTTTTTTCGTCATTTGCAGTGCAGAATCCACAACATCCTGCAAGGTGATATCTTTAAAATAATTATCTATAACCTCTGCCAGTCCCTTCCAGATAGGTCTTGTATAACATGCCTCGCTGTTGCAGCACGTGTCATCATCCTTCACACAGGCTGCCGGTGCCAGGGATCCTTCCATAAGATTAAGGATCTCGTCAAGGGTATACTCTGACGGCTCCCTTGTGAGCCTTAAGCCTCCACCGTGACCGCTGACTGCTTCTATAAGCTTGCCCTTGGACAACACTCTGGTGATACTCTCCAGATATTTCTGGGACAGGTCTTCTGCGTCTGTTATCTCTTTAAGAGGTATGCAGCCGTCCCCCTGATTTATCGCCAGATACACCATAACTCTTATGGCATACCTGCCCTTAGATGAAATGAGCATATATCCATCACATCCTTTGCCAAATTTTACTATGGAGATAATACCGCCCATTTACCTACTATGTCAATAGGTAATTATGAGAAAATGCAACATTTTTGTCAATGAATCACTTTTTATCTGCCTTATACATGCAAATCTAGTCTCCCAAGGTATTTTGTGTGTATTTAGTGTGTATAATTTTTATTGACATTACACACTTAGTGTGTATAATACAAATATAAGGAGGTATAATATTTGAAAAGAAACATATTGATAAAAAAACTCTTGGATGGAGGATTTGTTTTTGACCGGCATGGTGCCAACCATGATATGTACATAAAAGGAAATATAAAGGAAACAATCCCACGCCACAAAGAAATAAATGAAAGATTAGCACAGGCAATATTAAAGAGAAATGGACTTTTATAGTCCATACTCTTTTGTAAATATACAAAAATATTAAGTTACAAGAAAATAAGTTACCAGAATGGAGGTATTCGTAATGAAAAATGTCTATCCGGTTTTTTTCACCAAAACAAAAGATAATATACTGGTTGAAGTACCTGATTTAGATATTTTAACCGAAGGAACAGATATGAACGATGCCATTGATATGGCAAGAGACGCTATTGAATTAAAATGTGTAACAATGGAAGACGCAAATGAAACAATCCCTACTCCGTCAGATATAAGCACTTTAGATGTTCATAAGGGGACTTTTTCTGCCGACGGCGAAACTGTTATTTCATTTGTTGATATTGACTCCACAACCTATAGAAAAAAAACAGATATGAAAACTGTAAGACGAAATGTTGCACTACCTAGTTGGTTGAATTACGCTGCTGATCAGGCGGGCGTCAATGTATCACGGATTTTACAGGAAGCTCTTATGAGTGTCTTAAAAATCGAAAGAAAAATATAAAAAATTGGAGATATGCCATAATCGCCAAGAGCAAGCATATCTCCTTTTTTATTTCACTTTATATATATATTTACGTGTATCTGTAATCTATTGTGCGATTTTACACATGCAGCTCTGCCTCAGACCTGCCGGTATGATCCTTCTTAACCACTATCTGCTTTTCTATCTTCTCCTTGAGTTCAGAC
>ULRE01024587.1_pt1 | contig 58655 bp, 57 predicted proteins | sample 1955141 | NCBI WGS metagenome assembly ULRE01 (sample SAMEA4835674, study PRJEB28245) | human gut metagenome | biome: gut microbiome; material: fecal sample | place: Denmark | collected 2008
CGGTTTAGCGCCGAGTTAACTCATCAAATATGGATCTCTTTCTTCCTTTCCACAAGTAAAATCTCACCTGTTCCTGTCCTGTCTCACAAAACAGATTTGTTGACAAAAAGTGACAATAAAATGTGATTTAAATCACGCATTTTGACATTGGGCGAGGTATGCTGAGTTCACCAAGACGGGAAAGACAAGAGGTAAAATTTATGACAATGAACATTACCAGTAAACAAATGGAAATTACTCCGGCAATCCGCCAGCACGTCGCAGACCGTCTCGCCAAACTGGATAAATGGCAAACCCACTTAATTAACCCGCACATCATCCTCTCTAAGGAGCCGCAGGGTTTTGTCGCTGACGCCACCATCAATACGCCAAACGGGCATCTGGTTGCCAGCGCGCGGCACGAAGACATGTATGCCGCAATCAACGAATTGATCAACAAGCTGGAACGGCAGCTCAATAAAGTGCAGCACAAAGGGGAAGCCCGCCGCGCCGCCACATCGGTGAAAGAGGCAGGCTTTGTGGAAGAAGAAGAGTAATCCTTAACTTAAGCTTGTGTCATGCCACGCGCCTCCGGGCGCGTTTTTTATTGACAGAGTGAAAACAGTACAGGTACTGTAATCCCCACTAACTCAGGAATTCATCATGCAACCGAACCTGTTCTTCTTCGCATTCTTTTTTACCTTCCCCTGAATGGGAGGCAATTCGTCGTGTGATAAAGAATGCGAAGACGAACAACAAGGCCTCCCAAACGGGAGGCCTTTTTTATTGATAATCAATAACAAGAAAGGCAACACATATGACCGAGGAAAACCCATTACTGGCGCTACGCGATAAGATCAGCGCTCTGGATGAGAAGCTGCTGGCGCTGCTGGCGGAACGCCGCGGCCTGGCCGTAGAGGTAGGAAAAGCCAAGCTGGCATCGCATCGCCCGGTGCGGGATATCGACCGCGAGCGGGACCTGCTGGAACGCCTGATGACGTTGGGAAAAAAACATCATCTCGATGCCCACTACATCACGCGCCTGTTCCAGCTGATCATTGAAGACTCGGTCCTTACCCAACAAACGCTACTGCAGCAGCACCTCAATAAAATCAATCCGCACTCCGCCCGCGTGGCGTTTCTCGGACCGAAAGGTTCATATTCGCATCTTGCGGCCCGCCAGTATGCCGCCCGCCACTTTGAACAGTTTATCGAAAGCGGCTGTGCGAAATTCGCCGATATCTTTGAGCAAGTGGAGACGGGCCAGGCCGACTATGCCGTGGTCCCTATTGAAAATACCAGCTCAGGCGGCATCAATGATGTTTACGATCTTCTGCAGCACACTACTTTATCTATCGTCGGCGAGCTGACTCTGCCTATCGATCACTGCGTGCTGGTTTCAACATCCACCGACGCGCAACAGATTACGACGGTCTACAGCCATCCGCAGCCGTTCCAGCAGTGCAGCCAGTACCTCAGCCGCTATCCGCACTGGAATATTGAATATACCGATAGCACCTCCTCAGCGATGGAAAAAGTCGCTCAGGCTAAATCGCCGACCGTGGCCGCCCTGGGCAGCGAAGCAGGCGGAGCGCTGCACGGTTTGCAGGTACTGGAACATTGTCAGGCTAACCAAACGCAAAATATCACCCGCTTCCTGGTTCTGGCGCGTAAAGCGGTGGAAGTATCCGATCAGGTTCCCGCAAAAACCACGCTGTTGATGGCCACCGGCCAGCAAGCCGGGGCCCTGGTAGAAGCGCTGCTGGTGCTGCGAAACCATAACCTGATCATGACCAAGCTGGAGTCGCGTCCCATTCACGGTAATCCGTGGGAAGAGATGTTTTATCTGGATATCCAGGCCAACCTGGAATCACTGCCAATGCGTAAAGCCTTAAAAGAGCTGGCCGAGATAACCCGTTCCATGAAGGTGCTGGGCTGTTATGCCAGCGAAAACGTGGTACCGGTCGATCCGGTTTAACGCTCTATAAACGGCAATTTCTTCATCCCTGCCACGCTAACCGGCAGGGTGAAGATGGCCCCGGAAAGCGGATATTTCGCCACTTCCTCAGCATCCATATTCTCCCGCGTGGTGGTGATATAGAGCGTCTTCATATCCGTTCCGCCAAAACAGACCATCGTCGGGCAACGCACCGGTAAACGATGCTCCTCCAGCTGCTCGCCCGTCGGTGAAAAGCGGGCAATACGCCAACCGTCAAACATCGCGCTCCAGTAGCAACCTTCAGCATCGATGGCCGCGCCATCAGGAATTCCCTCACCCGGATGAAAACGGCGAAAGACCTCGCGTTTCCCCGCCTCGCCCCGCTTATCGAGAGGTGTTCGATAGATAACGGCATTCGGCGTATCCGAGGTATACATCCAACGCTTGTCTTCGCTAAACGCCAGACCGTTAGCGCCGTGAATATCGCACTGGATAACCTGCGGGGAGAGATCGCTATCGATGCGCATCAAGAGCGCGCCGTTAAAATCGCCCGGCCCCCAGAAAGTTCCGGCATAAAAACGGCCGTCGCGATCGGTTCCGCCATCATTAAAGCGTGCTAATTGCGGATTGCTGGGGTTATCGCAGACTTTTCGCTGCAGCAGGCCATGCGCATCCGTGAGCCAGATACCGCTACGTAAAGCGACGATAAAACCGCCCTTCGCGCGCAGGGCAAAACAACCGGGCTCCTCGGGAAACTGTAATACCTGATGTTCACCCGTCCGCACGTCGTAACGATGAATCTCGCACTCCATAATATCGGCCCAGTACAAGGCCTGTTCGGCTTCGCTCCAGGTCGGACACTCCGGTAAATGCCCGGTATAATCAAACAGCGGTTGTGGTTCAGCCATCGTTTTCATCCCTATAAAAAAGCCAGCGGGTCACCCCTCTGGCTTTATTGTATACGCGTTTTACGCCTTACTGCCGATTATCATTCGCCTGGCGCAGCAACGTCCGGCTTTCGCTCTGGAAGCGCTGGGCATAGTCCCCGAACCAGTGTTCAACCTTACGGAAGCTATCGATAAACGCCTGTTTATCCCCCTGCTCCAGCAGGCCGATAGCTTCACCGAAACGCTGGTAGTATCGCTTAATCAGCGCCAGGTTATTTTCCGAGGACATAATAATGTCAGCGTAGAGCTGCGGATCCTGGGCAAACAGTCGGCCAACCATCGCCAGCTCCAGACGATAAATTGGCGACGAGAGCGCTAAAAGTTGCTCAAGACGCACGTTCTCTTCGGCCAGATGCAGGCCATAAGCGAAGGTAGCAAAGTGGCGCAACGCCTGAATAAAGGCCATGTTCTGGTCGTGTTCGACGGCGCTGATACGATGCAACCGAGCGCCCCAGACCTGAATTTGCTCAAGAAACCACTGGTAGGCCTCAGGCTGGCGGCCATCGCAATACACCACTACCTGCTTCGCCAGGCTGCCGCTATCAGGACCAAACATAGGATGCAGACCCAATACCGGACCTTTATGCGCAGCCAGCATCGCCTGCAGCGGTTCCGCTTTCACCGAAGCCAAATCGACCAGGATGCAGTCCGCCGGCAGCGGAGGCAGCTGAGCAATCGTCGCCGCCGTGATATGAATCGGCACGCTGACGATAACCATACCGGCATCGGCGACAATCTCGTCCGCCCGCGACCAGTCGTCTTTCTCCAGGATACGAACCTGATATCCGGAAAGCGTCAGCATTTTCTCAAACAGACGCCCCATTTGCCCGCCGCCACCGACAATAACGACCGGACGCAGGTTCGGATAAAGCGTTTTAAAACCTTTATCGTTTTCGCTGGAATAAGACTCACGCATGACGCGACGCAGGACATCTTCGATAAGATCCGGCGGAACCCCAAGCGCAGCAGCCTCCTCACGGCGGGAGGCCAGCATCGCCGATTCACGCTCAGGGACGTAAATCGGCAGGCCATAATGGCTTTTAACCTCTCCGACTTGCGCTACCAGCTCCAGGCGCTTCGCCAGCAGCTCCAGCAGCGCTTTATCGACTTCATCAATTTGATCGCGTAACGCGGTCAGTTCAGCAACCATACAATCCTCTTACGCCAGACGAGCCGCCAGATGGCCTCGCAGATCCTTATCAAGTTCGCGGAGCAGCGCATCGGTGGTTTCCCAACTAATGCAGGCATCGGTCACCGAGACGCCGTATTTCATATCGCAACGCGGCTGCTCAGAGGACTGATTACCTTCGTGGATATTGCTCTCAATCATCAGACCAATAATGGAACGGTTACCATCTTTGATCTGCGCGACCACGGATTCCGCAACCGCGGGCTGACGGCGGTAGTCTTTATTCGAATTCCCATGGCTGCAATCTACCATCAGGGAAGGCTTCAGTCCCGCCTGAATCATCTCTTTTTCGCACTTCGCGACGTCTTCCGGGCCATAGTTTGGCGCTTTCCCACCGCGCAAAATGACGTGACCGTTCGGGTTGCCCTGGGTTTGCAGCAGGCACACCTGTCCAGCCTGGTTGATGCCGACGAAACGGTGCGGCATTGCGGCAGCGCGCATCGCGTTAATGGCGGTGGCAAGGCTACCGTCGGTGCCGTTTTTAAACCCAACCGGCATCGACAGGCCTGAAGCCATTTCGCGGTGAGTCTGGGATTCCGTCGTACGCGCGCCGATAGCGGACCAGCTAAACAGATCGCCGAGGTACTGAGGACTATTTGGATCCAACGCTTCCGTCGCCAACGGTAGCCCCATATTGACCAGTTCAACCAGCAGACGACGCGCAATCTTCAGGCCGCCTTCCACATCAAAAGAACCATCCATATGCGGATCGTTAATCAGCCCTTTCCAGCCAACGGTGGTACGGGGTTTTTCAAAATAGACGCGCATGACCAGATAGAGGCTATCGCTGACCTCTGCGGCAAGAGCTTTAAAACGACGAGCGTACTCAATGGCGGTTTCAGGATCGTGAATTGAGCAAGGACCACACACCACCAGCAAGCGCGGATCGCGACCGGCGATGATGTCAGAGATGGTCTGCCGAGAGTGCGCGATCTGCGCTTCCTGCTCAACGCTCAAAGGGAATTCAGCTTTCAACTGATCCGGAGTGATCAAAACCTGTTCATCGGTAATATGTACGTTGTTCAGCGCGTCTTTTTGCATGATTGCGATCCTGTATAGCTCGTTTGCGATAGTTATTGCCTCAGCGAGGATGACGTAACGATACCACACAAAGTAAAGATTTCAATCCATATTCCGTAAATTTTACTTTACGCATGGAAATTAAATCGCGCTAAACTCCCTTTCTATTGTACATTATTATTTACACATAGCGATTTAACGCCCGTTACTCCCTTTTTAAAAGCGATTCTTTTACGAAAAATCCTAGTGAGAATTATCTTAAAGCGGCGAGGCTGGCTAATGACGCTTTTCATCAATAATGCTATTCTTCGCCCGGGTTTCAGCAATCTGCATCCCCCACGCAATGACAACCTGACGGAACCGTAATGACTGTTCTTCACCGTCTCTTTTTGACTTTAGTACTATCACTCGTGGGTATCTCTGCTGTTGCCTCCGGACCGTCTGAAAATGTTCGGACGATCGTTTCGGGGATCGTGACTTATACACGCTGGCCGCAATTATCAGGTCCTCCAAGGCTATGTATTTTTTCGACATCACGTTATATCCATAGCCTGGCCGAAGAAGCACCGGAAATATTGCCTTATAAACCCGTGATTGTTCGTAATACAGAAGAAGCCTTACAGACGACCTGCGATGGTTTTTATTTTGGCAGTGAATCACCGATCCAACAGTCTGAATTTACGGCCAAATATGGAAACCGGCCCCTATTACTTATTGCGGAACAAAACACCGATTGCTCTATTGGCAGCGCTTTTTGCCTGCTTATAAACAATGAGAGAGTCAGATTTTCCGTAAATCTGGATGTACTGACGCACAGCGGCGTTCGGGTTAATCCCGAGGTACTGATGCTTGCCCGGAAAACATCACATGAATAAGGATTTTTCTCAGGCCCCGCGCCCCACATTTAAAAGAGCGCTGCGCCGTATCAGCATGATAAGCGTGGTGATCTCTATGACACTGGTCTGGCTGTTACTCTGCGCCGCTTCCATATTCACACTTAAGCAATACGCACAAAAAAACCTGGAGCTTACCGCCGCTACCATGGGCCGCAGCCTGGAAGCCGCGCTCGTTTTTGGCGATAGCGCAGCGGCTGAAGATACGCTGGCCACGCTGGGAAGACAGGGGCAATTCTCCAAAGCCATTCTGGTCGATGGCCGACAAAAGCCCTTCGCCTCATGGCATAACGAGCGGCTGGTCAGGCAGGATAAAATCAGCGACGTTATCAGCAAATGGCTATTCCCTGACCCCACGGTACAGCCTATCTGGCACCAGGGGAAAATCATCGGTGAACTCCGTCTGACCGCGCTGGACCGGCTGATAAGCTATTTTCTTGGCATCTCAATTATTGTGCTCACCGGCAGCATTTTTCTTGCTTCCTGCATCGCCTTGCTCCTGACCCACTCGCTGCACCGCGGCATTGTGGCTGCGTTACAGAGCATTACCGAAGTGGTGCATGATATTCGCGAAAATCGCCATTTTTCTCGCCGGGTCCCCGAAGAGCGCATTGAAGAATTCCACCTGTTTGCCCAGGACTTTAATAGCCTATTGGGCGAAATGGAGGACTGGCAGCGGCAGCTTCAGGCTAAAAATGCCCAGCTCCTGCGCAGTTCATTGCACGATCCGTTAACCGGTCTGGCTAACAGAGCGGCTTTCCGTAATGTCATTAATGAGCTGATGAAAGACGAAACCGTCCACAGTAGTTCCGCGCTGTTATTTCTTGATGGCGATAACTTCAAGCTTATTAACGATAACTGGGGCCATGCAGCTGGCGATAAAGTGTTAATTGAAGTCGCGAGCCGCCTGATGGCCTTTGTCGGCAAACAGCATCAGGCGTGGCGTCTCGGCGGCGATGAATTTGCCATTCTGCTACGCGATGTGCATTCAGAGACCGAAGTTCAGGCCCTGTGCCGTGCGTTGTCCGAACAGTTTATCCAGCCATTTAATCTCCACAATGGCCACACCACCAGTCTGTCACTGAGTATTGGATACGCTTTAACCTGGGAACATGCCTCCGCGGAAAATCTGCAAGAGCTTGCCGATCAAAATATGTATCGGATGAAACACCAGCGCTTGCAGCAAACGCAAAAATAAAAGGAATCACCATGATTGGGAAATATTTTGCACCTGCTTTACTTGCCGCAATTTTTCTTAGCGGCTGCCAGGCTCCGCAAGGAAAATTCTCTGCAGAACAAATTGCAGCAATGAAGTCATACGGCTTTACTGAAACCAACGGCGACTGGTCATTAGGAATATCTGATACCATCTTATTTGATAAAAATGATTACCACCTGCGTGCCGATAGCAAGCAGCAAATCCGCACGATGGCTTCACGCCTGGCCACCACCGGTATTACCCACAGCCGCCTCGAAGGCCATACTGATAATTACGGCGAAGATGGCTACAACGAAATGTTATCGCTTAAGCGCGCCAACAGCGTTGCGGATGCATGGGCCGAAGGGGCGAATATTCCGCGCGCCAATTTGACCACTCGCGGACTCGGGAAAAAGTATCCGATAGCCAGTAACGATACCGCGAAAGGACGCGCTGAAAACCGCCGCGTCACGGTGGTTATCAGCACGCCTTAAACAACCTATTCGACTGATTTAGCCTCTAACATCGCCGTTGCTGCGCGCCAGCGCAGATAATCAACGGCGAGACATAGCGCGAGGCTGCCCCCCATTAGCGGCAGCGCTACCCCCAACAACACCGCAATAACGGCAGTCAGCAGACGAGCGGGCCATGCTAATCCAAACCACGCCTGTATCAACGTATTGGCCGGGTTAGCCGCCGCGCGCGCCGGGCGGCGGATCCACCACAAGCGGTATCCCACCACTATCATCACGCAGAGTGCGGTTCCGAACGCGATAAGCAATAGCTGATTAACAAGGCCGAACAAAATTCCCATATGGAAATCAACCCCCCAGCGGGTCAGCTTGGCCATGAGCGGAAAGTCGGAAAAATGCGTACGGTCCACGATCCGCATCGTTGACCCCTCGATCGCGACAGCATCAACCTGGGTTGGCCAGCTTCTGTCGATTTCATTTACCGTCCAGGCGCGCCCGGGGCCCGACGGCGGTCGAATCTCCAGCTTGCCGGCATCCAACCCCGCAGCGCGTGCGGCCAGCAGAATCTTGTCAAACTCCTCTACGCGCAGCGGCGATGCCGCCTCGCCCATCATCTTGCTTCCCATATGATGTTCCGCATGCGAATCGTGAACTGCCGGAACGGCGCTTTCCAGCTGCGTATTCACCTGTGGCGTCAGCCAACCAAAGGCGGCGCGCATCTTATCGACGTTACCACCGGCCCATTGTGACCAGGTTAAACCGGTCGCAGAGAATATGAGCATACCGACCAGCAATGCCCATCCGAGAGAGACATGCAGGCGGCGGCTATTCTGCATCTTATTGTTAATGCGACGACGCGGGCGGGTCATCGACCACAGCGCGATCCCACCGAGAGCGGCAACCCACATCCAGGACGCAGCGAGCTCGCTGTACAGGCGGCCAACGCTCCCCAGGAGCAATGAGCGGTGGGCATAATCAATCCACTGACGCAGCGGCAAAATACCGCTGGTACCGTAAACCGGCAGATCTCCTTTCACGCTTAACGTCACCGGATCGACAAAAATTGCCCGCGTTTCCGACTCGCCAAGGTTCGGGTCAATAAACATCACTCGGGTAGTATCGCCAGCCAGTATCCCCGGGCGTACCGCATGCAGGCGCAGGTTTCCCTGTATAGCCTCTGTTGCTACGGTAATTTGCGCGCTGAGCGGCTGTTTTTCTCCACTGAGCGTACCGCGAAGCGCATTCTGATAGAGCCAGCTTTCCAGCTGTGGAGTGGCGACATATAGCGTACCGGTCAGAGCCGCCGCAAAAATAAACGGTCCGATAAACAGTCCGATATAGAAATGAAGACGCCGCAGCAGGTTCAGCCATGCCGCGCGCGAGGTGCAGGTAGTCATACTTTTCCTTTTTTAAAAGCAAAAGAGAACGTTGCGCAGTGCGCAGGTTATTTTTTATGTAAGGGGGAAAGCAGACGGACGCGGCGGCGCTCGGGTAAGAGGATAAAGCCAGGGAAAGTAATGCCAGTGTTTGTGTACTGGTCGGCTAACAGGGACCCGCTGGCGTCGAAGCACCATGACAAGCAGCAGCATCAGCGCGAAAATCAGGCCTGGCACGTGAGCTAACAGCACGCAGTAGCCACAGGCTTCAGCATGATCGAGCGGTACGCCGTGCGAGCGTTGCGGCGTCGAAGCGTCGGCGTGCATCATCGCCATCTGATGTAATGGCGCATCTTCCGCCATCGTCATCATTGCGTGGTGCATTCCGCTCATCGGATCTTTTTGCAATGCGACTGAGATCAACGGCGCCACCACGATCAGCGCGATCGCAAACAGCGCCAGCCATGCGGCCCGCCGTTGAGATGCTGATTGATGAAGAATATCGCTGACCACCGCCCCTCCGAATAAGGGCCGTATTGTAAATGATTCACAATAAAATGGTTAAAATAAAGATAAAAAAAGGGCCAGCCCATCAGGCCAGCCCTCTCATTCAGGATGTCGCGAAAGCGAATCTTAGTTAAGACGCTCTTTGATACGAGCAGACTTACCGGTACGCTCACGCAGGTAGTACAGTTTAGCTTTACGTACAGCACCACGACGTTTGACAGAAATGCTGTCAACTACCGGAGAGTGAGTCTGGAAGACACGCTCAACGCCTTCGCCGTTGGAAATTTTACGAACAGTGAATGCAGAGTGCAGACCGCGGTTACGAATAGCGATAACCACGCCCTCGAATGCCTGCAGACGTTTTTTGGAACCTTCAACAACCCATACTTTCACTTCCACGGTATCACCCGGACGGAAGGAAGGTACGTCCTGCTTCATCTGTTCTTGTTCAAGTTGCTTAATAATGTTGCTCATAATTTAATCTCTTATCCTGGGTAAACTGATATTGGGGGCTTACGCCATCCCATCATGTTTATGCTGCTGTTGCGCGAGTTCCTTTTTGAACTCCGCCAGCAACCTTGCTTGCTCTTCAGTCAGAGCCAGGTTTTCCAAAAGTTCAGGTCTTCTAAGCCAGGTCCGGCCCAGCGACTGCTTCAGACGCCAGCGACGTATCTCAGCGTGGTTTCCCGACAGCAATACCGGCGGTACTTCCATACCTTCTAACACTTCAGGCCGCGTATAGTGCGGGCAATCCAGCAATCCTTCAGCAAAAGAGTCCTCGATTGCTGAAGCTTCATGACCCAGAACCCCCGGAATAAACCGGGAAACGGAGTCAATCAGCGTCATTGCCGGTAGCTCGCCACCGCTGAGAACGTAATCGCCGATTGACCATTCTTCATCAATCTCGGTCTGAATTACGCGCTCATCTACGCCTTCGTAGCGACCGCATACCAAAATCAGCTTCTGATTGGTTGCCAGTTCGCTGACGCCCGCTTGATCAAGCTTGCGTCCCTGAGGTGAAAGATAAATCACCTTTGCGCCTTCACCTGCCGCGGCTTTTGCTGCATGAATGGCATCCCGTAAAGGTTGCACCATCATTAACATCCCCGGTCCGCCGCCGTAAGGACGATCGTCCACGGTACGGTGCCGGTCATGAGCGAAATCACGAGGACTCCAGCTCTGGATGCTCAGCAGGCCATTTTTTACTGCCCGGCCAGTTACCCCGTAATCGGTAATTGCGCGGAACATTTCAGGAAACAGGCTAACGATACCTATAAACACAAGCCAATCCCCATAGCGCCGTTTTTTACCGTTTATCCGGAGAATTTAAAAACCAGGATCCCAATCTACTTCGATAGTACGAGTAGCGAGATCGACTTTCTTGATAACCTGCCCATCGAGGAACGGAACCAGCCGCTCCTTGATACCAAATGCATCTTTCAGGTTTGCCTTGATGACGAGAACGTCATTAGATCCAGTTTCCATCATATCGATGACTTTACCGAGACCATAGCCTTCAGTGGTCACTACCTGGCAGCCCATCAGGTCTTTCCAGTAATAGTCACCCTCTTCAAGCGCAGGCAGCTGCGATGAATCCACGACAATTTCGCAATTAGTCAAAAGATTCGCTGCATCGCGATCGTCAATGCCTTTCAGCTTAATGACGATATCCTGATTGTGGTGGCGCCAGCTTTCCAGCTCAACAACCTGCCACTGACCCGCCTTCTGGATAAACCAGGGCTGATAGTCAAAAATGCTTTCGGCGTCTTCGGTGGAGGAAAACACTCTGAGCCAACCACGGATACCGTAGGAAGAACCCATCTTGCCTAATACAATCGGTTCAACAGGTGCTTGTGCGGTGTGTTGCTTGCTCATCATGACCACCGTGACAGATTAAGCTGCTTTGTTAGCGGCTTTGATCAGCGCAGCTACGCGATCGGAAACAGTAGCGCCCAGGCCAACCCAGTGAGCGATACGATCCAGATCCAGACGAGTTCCTTCTTCGGTCGCAGAAGCGATCGGGTTGAAGAAACCAACGCGCTCAATGAAGCGACCGTTGCGTGCATTACGGCTGTCGGTAACAACAACCTGGTAGAACGGACGCTTTTTCGCGCCGTGACGTGCTAAACGAATAGTAACCATAACATCCTCTTGTGTGAATAAAACACCGGGCCCCATCGAGGAACGGAGCCCGGTGTCATATTAAAAGCCCGAAAATTTTACTGATTTCTGGGGAAATTGCAATCAGCAGTTATAAACTCTGCCGTGGAAGGCCCCCTAAATGGGGTAACTGAGCCAGAGCGCGCCAACAATGGATAAAAAAAGAAGCGCGCCCCGACAGCAAAATAGCGACGATACTATCGCCCCCCGGGGAACCCAGGCGGCATCATACCTTTCATTCCGCGCATCATCTTCATCATGCCGCCTTTCGACTTCATCTTCTTCATCATGCGCTGCATATCGTCAAACTGTTTGAGCAGACGGTTCACATCCTGCACCTGCATTCCGCAGCCTGCGGCGATGCGGCGCTTGCGCGAACCTTTAATAATTTCCGGTTTCGCGCGCTCTTTCAGCGTCATCGAGTTGATGATGGCTTCCATACGCACCAGCACCTTATCGTCCATCTGCGATTTAACGTTGTCCGGTATCTGTCCCATGCCCGGCAGCTTGCCCATCAGGCTGGCCATACCGCCCATGTTTTTCATCTGCCGCAGCTGTTCAAGGAAATCGGTGAGATCAAAACCGTCGCCTTTTTTCAGTTTGGAAGCCAGCTTTTCAGCCTGCGCACGGTCAACCTTACTTTCGATATCTTCGATCAGCGACAGAACGTCGCCCATGCCGAGAATACGGGAAGCGATACGGTCCGGATGGAACGGCTCCAGCGCTTCGGTTTTCTCGCCAACGCCAAGGAATTTAATCGGCTTGCCGGTGATATGACGAATCGACAGCGCCGCACCGCCGCGGGCGTCGCCGTCCACTTTGGTCAGCACGACCCCGGTCAACGGCAGAGCCTCATTAAACGCTTTCGCCGTGTTCGCCGCATCCTGGCCGGTCATCGCATCGACAACAAACAGGGTTTCTACTGGATTGAGAGACGCATGAACCTGCTTAATCTCATCCATCATCGCTTCATCAACGTGCAGACGACCGGCGGTATCCACCAGCAGCACGTCGTAGAATTTGAGCTTCGCTTCCTTCAGCGCGGCATTAACGATATCAACCGGCTTCTGACCTACGTCAGACGGGAAGAAATCAACGCTAACCTGCTCGGCCAGCGTTTCCAGCTGCTTGATCGCCGCAGGGCGATAGACGTCAGCGGAAACCACCAGCACTTTCTTCTTGTGCTTTTCACGCAGGAACTTACCCAGCTTCGCGACGCTGGTGGTTTTACCCGCCCCCTGCAAACCGGCCATCAGCACCACGGCTGGCGGTTGCGCGGCTAAATCCAGCGCCTGGTTCTCTTCGCCCATCGCGGCAACCAGTTCGTTGCGCACGATTTTGACGAACTCCTGGCCCGGGGTCAGGCTTTTGTTGACTTCATGACCTACCGCGCTTTCTTTTACGCGGTTGATGAAGTCACGTACCACAGGCAGAGCAACGTCCGCCTCCAGCAGCGCCATACGCACTTCGCGCAGGGTATCTTTAATATTGTCTTCAGTAAGGCGTCCGCGGCCGCTAATGTTGCGCAGCGTACGCGACAAACGATCGGTTAAATTATCAAACATTGTCTCTCGCCTGAGGTGGAAACGGTCGGTCGCCGCAGCGACACAAAAACGGAATGGGCGCAGTATAACACGACATAAACGCGAATGTGCTGCAACGGTTGGAGCCAGAGTCGCGTGACGCTATACTGCTTCTCTTTACTATTTAGTCAACAGTCGACGCCCATATGCCTGTTTTTGCTCTACTCGCTCTTGTCGCCTACTCCATCAGCCTCGCGCTGATCGTCCCTGGCCTGCTGCAAAAAAACAGCAGCTGGCGGCGGATGGCGATTCTTTCCGCAACTATTGCGTTGATTTGTCACGCCTTCGCGCTAGAGTCACGCATTTTTCCCGGCGGCGAAAGCGGGCAGAACCTCAGTCTATTAAACGTGGGATCGCTGGTCAGCCTGATGATCTGTACGGTGATGACCATCGTCGCTTCGCGTAATCGCGGCTGGCTATTGCTGCCCATTGTCTACACCTTCGCCTTAATCAACCTCGCGTTCGCGACCTTTATGCCGAACGAGTACATCACGCATCTGGAAACCACGCCGGGGATGTTGGTCCATATCGGCCTGTCGCTCTTTTCTTATGCTACGCTGATTATCGCTGCGCTTTACGCTCTGCAGCTGGCGTGGATTGATTATCAGTTGAAGAATAAAAAGTTGACCTTCAGTAGCGAAATGCCGCCGCTGATGAGCATTGAACGTAAAATGTTCCACATCACCCAGATAGGCGTGGTGCTATTAACCCTGACGCTGTGCACCGGGTTGTTTTATATGCACAACCTGTTTAGCGCGGAAAACATTGATAAAGCAGTACTGTCTATTATTGCGTGGTTCGTTTATATCGTCCTGCTTTGGGGCCACTATCATGAAGGGTGGCGCGGACGCCGGGTCGTCTGGTTTAACGTGACTGGCGCAGGACTGCTGACGCTGGCCTACTTTGGTAGCCGCGTATTGCAACAGTTCATGAGCTAAGTCTTTAAGGAAGCCCAAGTGGAACATATCTCCACCACCACGCTGATCGTGACGCTGATCGTCATGGTGGTTATCTCCGCCTATTTCTCCGGTTCAGAAACCGGCATGATGACGCTAAACCGCTATCGCCTGCGTCATATGGCCAAGCAGGGCAATCGTCAGGCAAAACGCGTCGAAAAGCTCCTGCGTAAGCCTGACCGTCTCATTAGCCTGGTTCTCATTGGCAATAACCTCGTCAACATTCTTGCCTCGGCGTTGGGCACCATTGTGGGCATGCGCCTGTACGGCGATGCCGGCGTCGCCATTGCCACCGGCGTCCTGACGTTTGTGGTGCTGGTGTTTGCCGAAGTGCTGCCAAAAACCATTGCGGCGCTCTATCCGGAAAAGGTCGCCTATCCCAGCAGCCTCCTGCTCGCGCCGCTGCAAATACTGATGATGCCGCTGGTGTGGTTGCTCAACACGATTACCCGCATTCTGATGCGCATGATGGGCATTAAAACCGACATTGTCATTAGCGGGGCATTAAGCAAAGATGAGCTGCGTACTATCGTTAATGAATCACGTTCGCAGATCTCCCGCCGCAATCAGGACATGCTGCTCTCCGTGCTGGACCTCGAGAAAGTCAGCGTTGACGACATCATGGTCCCGCGCAACGATATTGTCGGTATCAATATTAACGACGACTGGAAATCCATTGTCCGCCAGCTGACTCACTCTCCGCACGGGCGCATCGTGCTGTACCGCGACACGCTGGACGATGCCATCAGCATGCTGCGGGTACGCGAAGCTTATCGCCTGATGACCGAGAAAAAAGAGTTCACAAAAGAAGTCATGCTGCGCGCCGCCGATGAAATTTACTTTGTGCCGGAAGGAACGCCGCTCAGTACGCAGCTGGTGAAATTCCAGCGCAATAAAAAGAAAGTGGGTCTGGTCGTTGATGAATATGGCGACATTCAGGGGCTGGTTACGGTTGAGGATATTCTCGAAGAGATCGTCGGCGATTTTACGACTTCAATGTCGCCTACGCTTGCTGAAGAGGTGACGCCGCTTAATGATGGCTCAGTGATTATCGATGGAACCGCCAACGTACGGGAAATCAACAAGGCATTTAACTGGCATCTCCCGGAAGATGAAGCGCGAACCATTAACGGTATCATCCTCGAAGCACTCGAAGAGATCCCCGCTCCGGGTACCCGCGTACGCATCGAACAGTATGATATCGATATTCTTGATGTTCAGGAGAATATGATTAAACGGGTGAAGGTGATGCCGGTTAAACCCATTCGCGAGAGCGTGGCTGAGTCATAGCCACCCTGCGGACTGGCAGAAGGGAATAGAAAAACGGCCACCTCGCGGTAGCCGTTTCGCTTATTTACTTCGCTTTCGCGACGGTGACCATCGCCGCGCGAATAGTACGACCGTTCAGGGTATAACCCTTTTGCATAACGCCCAGCACGTTGCCTGGCGCGACGTCTTCGGACTCAACCATCGCAATGGCCTGATGGACGTTCGGATCCAGCGGCACGTTCGTATCGCCAATCACTTCCACGCCGAACTTACGTACCACGTCGAGCATGGACTTCAGCGTCAGTTCGATGCCTTCAACCATCGGCGCCATATCCGGGTTAGCTTTATCAGCGACTTCCAGCGCGCGATCCAGGCTGTCGATGACCGGCAGCAGCTCGTTGACGAATTTCTCCAGCGCAAACTTATGCGCTTTTTCGATATCCAGCTCGGTACGGCGGCGCAGGTTATCTTCATCGGCTTTCGCACGCAGCAATACTTCACGTTCGCGCTTCTGCGCTTCAGCAAGCTGAGCTTCCAGATTCGCAATTTTTTCATCGCGCGGATCCACCTGCTCAGCCGAAACCTCAGGCTCTACCGCCTCAACGTCCTCGTGCTGCTCCGTGATAATTTCTTCCGGGGCTTGCCCCTCAGGCGTTTTCTGTTCTTTACTACTCATGAATTTCTCCGCGTTTTTTTCGCATTCATCTCGCTAACTTCGCTTATTATGGGGATCAGTTTCCTGGTTTCAAGGGAACGCGGCCAGATTGTCACTATTCATTTAACGCAAGGACATCCAGATCATGAAGAACCACTTCAAGTGTATAGGCATTGTGGGACACCCTCGTCACCCAACCGCGCTGACCACACATGAAATGCTCTGGCGCTGGCTGTCCAGCAAAGGTTATGAAGTGCTGGTTGAGCAGCAAATCGCGCATGAACTGCAGCTCAGCAATGTGAAGACCGGGACGCTGGCCGAAATTGGCCAACAGGCAGACCTGGCCGTCGTGGTTGGCGGCGATGGCAATATGCTCGGCGCAGCGCGTACGCTGGCGCGCTACGACATTAACGTTATTGGGATTAACCGCGGCAACCTCGGTTTTCTGACCGATCTCGACCCGGATAACGCGCTACAGCAGCTCGCCGATGTGCTCGAAGGCCACTATATCGCCGAAAAACGCTTTCTGCTGGAAGCTCAGGTGTGTCAGCAGGATTGCCAGAAGCGCATCAGCACGGCAATTAATGAAGTTGTCCTGCACCCCGGCAAAGTGGCGCATATGATTGAGTTTGAAGTTTACATTGATGAGGTGTTTGCTTTCTCTCAGCGCTCCGATGGCCTGATTATCTCCACGCCCACCGGCTCCACGGCTTATTCACTCTCTGCCGGAGGGCCGATTCTCACGCCTTCACTGGATGCTATCACCCTGGTCCCCATGTTCCCGCATACGCTCTCGGCACGCCCGCTGGTGATCAACGGTGACAGCACCATTCGCCTGCGCTTTTCTCAACGCTGTAGCGACCTCGAAATTAGCTGCGATAGCCAGATAGCGCTTCCAATTCAGGATGGTGAAGATGTGCTGATCCGCCGCTGTGATTATCACCTTAATCTCATCCATCCAAAAGATTACAGCTATTTCAATACATTAAGCACCAAGCTTGGCTGGTCGAAAAAATTGTTCTGATTTTATAGCCAGCCCCTTTACTGGATAAAAAACCAGATTATACTGTACGAAAACACAGTAATGGTTTTTCATACAGGAAGGCAGCTATGTTGGCACAACTCACTATTAGTAATTTTGCTATTGTCCGTGAGCTTGAAATCGATTTTCACAGCGGTATGACCGCCATTACCGGCGAGACCGGCGCCGGTAAATCGATCGCTATCGACGCGCTGGGGCTGTGCCTCGGTGGTCGGGCGGAAGCCGATATGGTGCGCAGAGGCGCCAACCGGGCTGATCTATGCGCCCGCTTCTCCCTGAAAGACACACCTGCCGCTCAGCGCTGGCTGGAACAGAACCAGCTGGAAAACGGGCGTGAGTGTTTACTTCGCCGCGTCATCAGCGCAGACGGCCGCTCTCGCGGTTTTATTAACGGCACGGCTGTCCCTTTATCCCAGCTTCGCGATCTGGGTCAACTGCTTATCCAGATCCACGGCCAGCATGCCCACCAGCTGCTGACTAAACCCGAACACCAGAAGACGCTGCTTGATGGCTATACCGGTGAGTATGCGCTTACTCAGATAATGGCAGAGCGCTATCGTCAGTGGCATAAAAGCTGTCGCGATCTGGCGCAGCATCAGCAGCAAAGCCAGGAGCGCGCAGCCCGTGCGGACCTGCTGCAATATCAATTAAAAGAGCTAAACGAGTTCAACCCGCAGTCGGGTGAATTCGAACAAATTGACGAAGAGTACAAACGTCTGGCTAACAGCGGTCAGCTGCTGACGACCTGCCAGCATGCGCTGACGGTACTGGCGGACGGCGAAGAATCCAACCTGCAGAGTCAACTGTACGCCGCGAAGCAGCTGGTCAGCGAGCTGGCAGGTATGGACAGTAACCTCTCCGGGGTACTCGATATGCTTGAAGAGGCGTCTATCCAGCTTAGCGAAGCAACGGACGAACTGCGCCATTATCACGATCGCCTCGATCTCGATCCGAACCGCCTGTTTGAGCTGGAGCAGCGTATCTCCCGACAGATCGCCCTGGCGCGGAAGCACCAAATCACGCCCGAAGAGCTTCCTGACCTTTACCAATCACTACTGGAAGAGCAGCGTATGCTGGATGATAGCGCCGGTTCTCTGGAATCTCTTAGCCAACTGGTCGTTGAGCATCATCAGCTGGCGCTGGATACGGCAAAGCAGCTGCATACCCTGCGCCAAAATAGCGCCGATGAATTGACTCGGCTAATTACGGAGAGTATGCACTCACTCTCGATGCCGCACGGTGTGTTCGCCATTGATGTCGCGTTTGATGAACGCCACCTTACGGCTGAAGGCGCGGACCATATCGAATTCCGCGTCACCACTAACCCGGGTCAGCCGCTGCAGCCGATTGCTAAAGTTGCCTCCGGAGGCGAGCTGTCACGTATTGCGCTGGCGATTCAGGTCATCACCGCGCGTAAGATGGAAACTCCGGCGTTGATTTTCGATGAAGTGGATGTCGGCATCAGCGGCCCTACGGCGGCGGTCGTCGGTAAACTGCTGCGTCAATTAGGCGAATCAACCCAGGTGATGTGCGTCACCCACTTACCGCAGGTTGCCGGTTGTGGACATCACCATTTCTTCGTCTGCAAGGAAACGGACGGTGAAATGACCGAGACGCACATGCACCCTCTGGATAAACGCGCTCGTTTGCAGGAACTGGCCCGCCTGCTGGGCGGTAGTGAAGTCACTCGTAATACCCTGGCAAACGCGAAAGAGTTGCTTGCCGCCTAAACTTTTTGATTTTCACAGAGTCATAGTGAACAGCAAATTGCCGATAGACCTGCAGCCGAAGGTTCCCAACCGGGCAAAGGTCTATTATCATCGGCATATTACAGATGAGCCACGTACTGCTCGGGCCCAAAAAGGAATCAAATCACTATGCGCTGTAAAATGCTGACTGCTGCCGCAGCGGTTCTTCTTATGTTGACCGCAGGCTGTTCCACTCTGGAACGAGTGGTTTACCGTCCTGACATTAACCAGGGTAACTATCTGGCACCAACCGACGTAGCAAAAATTCGTGTCGGCATGACGCAACAACAGGTTGCCTATGCTCTTGGTACCCCGATGATGTCGGATCCGTTTGGCACCAATACCTGGTTCTACGTTTTCCGTCAGCAGCCTGGGCATGAAAAAGTTACCCAACAGACGCTTACCCTGACCTTCAACAGCAGCGGTGTGCTGACCAACATTGATAACAAACCTGCCCTGACGGCGGAGTAAGGCTATCAATATGCAAAAAGCGCTCAATGAGCGCTTTTTTTATCTCTGAGCTTTGCGCGAAACGGTTACTTTCCCGCGCTCTTCTCAGCCCGCTGGCGACGCAGTTCTTTCGGGTCTGCAATCAGCGGCCGATAGATCTCTACCCGATCGCCATCGTGGACCCGATCCTGAAGCTTCGCCGGGCGGCTATAAATACCCACCTTGTTCTTCGCCAGATCGATATCATCACGCAGCGCCAGAAGACCGCTGGCCACGATCGCCTGCTCGACCGTCGCGCCCTCTTCCAGCTTAACGCTTTGCAGATACTGCTTTTCCGGCAGCGCGTAGGCTACTTCAACGACGATGTTAGCCAGCACTGTAGACCTCTTTTGCCCGCGTCGTGAACGCCTGCACCATATTCATGGCCAGCTCTTTGAAAATGCGACCAAACGCCATTTCAATCAGCTTATTGGTGAATTCAAAATCGAGATGAAACTCAATTTTGCACGCTTCCGGGCTTAGGGGGATAAATTTCCAACCGCCAATCAGCTTCTTAAACGGACCATCGACCAGACTCATGAGAATACTTTGGTTACTGGTCAGCGTATTTCGCGTTGTGAAGGTCTTGCTGATACCCGCTTTGGATACGTCAACCGCCGCGGTCATCTGCGTCGGCCCGAGCTCCAAAACCCGGCTACCGGTACAGCCCGGCAGAAAATCAGGGTAGGACTTCACATCATTTACCAGTTGATACATCTGTTCCGCACTGAACGGCACCAGGGCGGTACGGCTAATCTGAGGCATAGCAGGTTCCACATATAAACACGGTGCAAATAATATCATTTATCTGCTGCTAAAAAAAACGCTGTACCGCAACTCGTGCTAAGATAGCCCATTACGCCTCGCGGGAAGATTGAGGTACGACTGTTTTAAGACGATGACTTCAGGATATTATGACTAAGAAAAAAGCCCACAAACCTGGATCAGCCACCATAGCGCTGAATAAACGCGCCCGTCATGAATACTTTATCGAAGATGAATACGAGGCTGGTCTTGCCCTGCAGGGATGGGAAGTAAAATCTCTCCGCGCAGGTAAAGCCAACATAGGTGATAGCTATGTCATTTTGAAAGATGGCGAAGCCTATCTGTTTGGCGCCAACTTTACGCCAATGGCCGTTGCTTCCACTCACTACGTCTGCGAGCCGACGCGTACCCGCAAGCTCCTGCTCAACCAGCGTGAACTGGATACCCTGTACGGGCGTATCAACCGCGAAGGTTACACTGTGGTCGCTCTTTCGCTGTACTGGAAGAACGCCTGGTGCAAAGTCAAAATCGGCGTAGCGAAAGGTAAAAAGCAGCACGACAAGCGTACCGATATCAAAGACCGCGAGTGGGCGGTAGATAAAGCCCGAATTATGAAGCACGCGGGTCGTTAATTCCCCTTTCCATCAGGGTCAGTTTTGCTGACCCTGACGCTATATCATTGTTGATGCTGATTTTTCACCCAACCTGACGCCATAATCCTCGAAACGAGGGCTGGTAAGCGCATTCATAAATCTGTTATACTCAACGTACACATTGGGGCTGATTCTGGATTCGACGGGATTTGCGAAACCCAAGGTGCATGCCGAGGGGCGGTTGGCCTCGTAAAAAGCCGCAAAAAAATAGTCGCAAACGACGAAAACTACGCTTTAGCAGCTTAATAACCTGCTCTGAGCCCTCTCTCCCTAGCTTCCGCTCTTAAGACGGGGATCAAAGAGAGGTCAAACCCAAAAGAGATCGCGTGGAGGCCCTGCCTGGGGTTGAAGCGTTAAAACTAATCAGGCTAGTCTGGTAGTGGCGTGTCTGTCCGCAGGTGCCAGGCGAATGTAAAGACTGACTAAGCATGTAGTACCGAGGATGTAGGAATTTCGGACGCGGGTTCAACTCCCGCCAGCTCCACCACTTTTTAGTTGTTTGAAGTATACTGAAGTCTACTAAGCCCGCATGGAACCAGCCTTGCGGGCTTTTTTACGTCTACAGAAGTCTACTGAGATTTGCTAGAAGCTACACGTTATGGCACCCTTTTTAGGACCCAACGCAAAGGGTCCCAAAATCGAGGGTCCTAAAATGGCAAAGATCGCTAAGAAACTCACTGACACTGAAATCAAAAATACCAAGCCCGCAGAAAAGGAAATCAACCTTTTTGACGGTGATGGCCTGATGCTACGAATCGCTCCCCTATCAAAGGGTGGTAAGAAAAATTGGTATTTCAGGTATGCAGTGCCAGTAAGTAAGAAGCGAACAAAGATGAGCTTAGGAACCTACCCTCATCTCACACTTGCCAAAGCTCGGGCTTTACGTGATGAATACTTGTCATTGCTTACAAGTGGTATCGATCCGCAGATTCACAACAACGATAAAGCCAATGCCCTTAAGAATGCCACTGAGCACACGCTACAGGCGGTTGCTAGGAAATGGTTAGATGAGAAGGTCAAGACTTCTGGTATCTCTACAGACCATGCAGAAGATATCTGGCGGAGCCTTGAACGAAATATCTTCCCCGGCTTAGGCAACGTTCCGATCAAAGAGATCCGTCCCAAGCTCTTAAAACAACACCTTGACCCCATAGAACAACGAGGCGTATTGGAAACCCTGCGCCGCATCATTTCACGTCTAAATGAAATTTTCCGTTGGGCTGCGACAGAAGAACTTATTGAGTTTAATCCTGCTGATAACCTCGGTCAGCGTTTCAGTAAACCCAAGAAGCAAAACATGCCAGCTTTACCACCGAATGAACTCCCCCGGTTCATGCTCGCCGTATCTAACGCTTCCATACGGCTCGAAACACGTCTTCTAATTGAGTGGCAGCTCCTTACGTGGGTTCGTCCGGGAGAAGCAGTCCGTGCTCGTTGGAGTGATATAGACGAAGATAATCGGTTCTGGAATATCCCCGGTGAGTTTATGAAGATGAAGCGCCCTCACAAGATTCCGCTAAGTAAAGAGGCAATGCGCATCCTTGAGTTAATCAGACCAATCAGTGGTCATAGAGAGTGGGTTTTCCCAAGTATCAAAGCCCCGCTTAACCACCTGCATGAGCAAACAGCTAATGCTGCAATCATCCGTATGGGATTCGGTGGGGAGCTGGTCGCCCACGGAATGCGTTCTATAGCAAGAACGGCTGCTGAAGAAAGTGGTAGATTTAGAACAGAAGTGCTTGAATCAGCCTTAGCTCATACTAAGAACAACGAAATCATAGCTGCCTACAATCGTTCAGAGTATCTTGCTGAAAGAACAGAACTGATGCAGTGGTGGGGAGATTACGTTCAGGCCAAGAAACTCAATGCTATTGCTGCATAACGTATGAATCATTACTTTTTTACATTATACGATATGGCAGTGATAAGTTGACTACATATTTATGTTGCTGCACAATATTATTTAGATTCTCATTTTATTAACCATACAGGACATTGAACAAACCACAGAGGTAAGCATGAAAGATAATTGGCCATTCTGCGGAAGAACTGTATTTTTATCAGGCGGTCCTATTGCTACAATTGAACCATTAAGTGATGAAGTTTTAATTTGGCCAAAAACTAAAGATGGAAAAATAACACAAATAAAAATAGATCAATACGGTAAACTCTTTTATGCAGTTAATAAAATCAACTTAAACATTATCGGCGTTGAGTTTACTTCTAATGAAAGTGAATATATAGGTGAGTCTCCAAGAGAGTTTCGAGGCTATGTTAACCAAAAGAATATTTGGTCTAATTGGGATGCCATACAGACATGGGGTGGAATAGCTCTGTCATCATTTCATAACAAAAATGGAATTAGCTATGATCTTTCAAATAGAATCCGATTTCAACTGAACACAATTAACAACCGGTTAAAAAACTTAGCTGTTTCTTATCAACAACAATTAAATGCATTAGTTTTAAAAGAAAGTTTCAAAAGCGGGCAACGATTTCAGGACGGATATACCGATTTAGTTTATCAAGAATTCCATTCATTTTTATTTGATTCTGGAATCCTTCGAGATAATCTTTGCGAGTATGTATACAACTTCTCAAATGGAGGAATCAGTAAGCAACAAGGAAAAGAAATTACAACTGCAGGAGGCCTGCTAAGATTTTTAAACTCAAAGAAAGATCATTCGGAAATAGAGACTTATCTGAAAAAGGAAATGAGCATTGGTGGATGGCTGTTTGAGTTGGGAAATTATAGAGATCTAGTAATGCACTCTGCACCAATAAATATTGCAAGCCATAATTTATATGCAATTCATGAGCCTATCGCTATGCCTGAAGGTAAAGAACTTCCTGCAGTTCGTTTCCCGTTGCCCGCTAATCCCGAAAAGCTTTATAGTGAACGATGTAAGAAAAGTGATTTTAATAAGTATATAGAAAACTTTAAAGAAATATCGCGAATTTCTCTTCAAGATCGTGGTAAATATGATTGCTTAGAATATGCACATAAAGCTTTTGGTTTGCTCACAAATTTATCATTAGAAGTAGCAAAGCAATCACCATTTAAACCAATGCGGCACAGGTTTATTCGCACAGAACAAGGACTTGTATCTATTCCTGAATATGAAGAAAAAACTTGATACTATAGCTAAAACCTTTGGGCGATTTGATCATCGTCCAAAATGAACTCAGTCTAATATTATGCTAAAACCACATACTTATCATTAATCACCTATAGTTCATAATATATTAATCATTTTCATCGCAGTTTAAAGGCTTTAGATTTTAAAATCCTGCCACCTTCAATTTGTGTTAATTACCCCTTGGGTTGTTTTCCTTTTGAATCGTGCTTTACCTTGTATTTAAATATATTCTCATAATCAACCATATATGATGGTTTTTTCTTTATTTCTTCTTTCATGGTCTTCTCTTTATTTTTAGACTTAATAACTGGTTTTATTATTCCCAGCCTATATCTCATCTCTTCGAGCTTAGTTGCTCTACTATTGAAACGGCTACCGCTCTTGAGTCTAAATTTATTTGTGGCTGCGTTTGCTGTTTCTGCATGATCAAGTATCCTACCAATAGAACCGCTGATAAGTTTAGAACCCCTACTATTGAAGCTACTTTTAGTATAAGTTTTGATTGGTTCTTTATGGTATTGTTTTTTAACTCTGTTGAGTACTTGTGCAGCTTTTTGTGTTGTTCTTCTAACTTTTGGGCTTGTTGGTCTATTGTATTTTTCGCTGAGTTTAAAGCGATTGTTGTTGCCTCTAATGAGTTGTTCACTCTTATTAGTGTCTGTTGTGTCTGGTTTAATGCTGTGCTGACTGACTCCGATAATATCATCATCGTTTCTGATAATGGTTCTATCGTCATTGATATTTGGTTCAACAAATGATCGTCTAATACTATTTTCGTCATCTGTTTTTCTTGCTGCGAATCTTCTAACGAGTTCATCATCTCTATTTTTGTCATATTTCACCTTGTTTTTTATAGTGTTCCAACTAAATTTTTTACCCAACTGTGAGCCTTTAAATGCCACATCTCCCACACTGAAAGAACAACCTGCCACGTTGCCAGTGCTGGCAACATTGAACTGAGGTTCAATGCCTACGGCCTGCAGACGTTCTACGAACGTCCCTAAGTCTGGTTTTCCTACCATAGCGGCTTGTAGAGAGGCTTGAAGCACTAAACGGGCTGGTTTCTCACCTGTCCTCAATGCCAGCTCGATCTCGTTCTTGGTTGGTGCTGATACGTCTGATTTTTGCCCCTGTAAGCCTTTAGTAATGGTTAAGCTGTGCTTTACTTCTAAACGTTCACAAGCTGCTATTGTGTTAAATGCTGAGTGCTGACCATGCCATACAGAACCATCAAGGCCGATCCTGTTTGCTACAATATGAATATGGTCTTGATCTGTATCTTTATGACGCACACAAATATATTGATGTTTTTCTATATCAACATTCATTTCTTTCAAATAGTCTTTTGCTATCTCCTGCCATTTTTCATCTGTTAATTTTTCATCTTTTGGAAGAGATAAAAATGCATGAAAGACTGGTTTTTTTATATCTTGTCTAAAGCCGCTTACAGTTTTAAACTCATCAGTTAACTCACTAACGTTATTTTTATCTGCTGACATATTGCTACAAATAAAACTGTGATCATCTTTTAATATATAATCAACCCTATTTTTAAATGATCTCCCTGTTTTAGCTACATTCCCTTTCATATATACCCCAAGTCTTTATTTATCTCTATTATCCTTCTACCAACCTGTTTTATATTAAAGTTGAGTTTATCAACCTCATTTTTATCAAAATACTCATTACCATTTAGTTTCTTTGTTGCTTGGTTTATATTATTGGCAACTGCTGAAAGCTGCATGTATGTTTTTTGATTTATTTCAGGCATTTTTCTTTTAACAATAGGTTCAGAGTTTAAAATCTCTTTCCTAACGTAATGGCCTCTTTCAAGACCGGATGACTCAACAAGTTCTTTTAAATATTCAAACTCTGCTTTGTTTACTCTAAACTGTATAGATATATCTCTGCGTTCTTCGTGATTTAATTCTATACGCCCTCTTTTTCTGTCTGTTCGCATTCTTTATTCCTCTGGATAATGTAATCATCTGTTGCTCTTATGTAGTCGTTATCATTTTCGATAATTAATGCTTCAATAAGCTCATCAGCTTTATTCTCTGTAATGTATCTATTGGCTACAAAATAACACAAATCTCGCTCATCACTATTGATTTCATTAAATGGTATATCTTTGTTTTGTTCTATGTAATAAAAAAACCTTGCCAGTATTTCGAGCTTATATTCTATAGTCATACTATTCATTAAGTTTTCTACATTCATGTTCTATTATTCCTTTTGTATTTAATCAGTGCTTTTTTATCTATCATTTTTCTAACTTCTGATATTGCTTGCTTTGCTTCGCTTGAAGAGTTTGTTTTTCCAGTACAGCTACGGATCATAAAACCTCCCAACATAATACAAAGTATTACCATTGCTACAGACATAATCATCATAATATTCTTTTCTCCCTGCCTAAAAATCTAAATAGTGTATTATAAGAACCTACCAATGAAATATCTTCAAACCACAATATAATATGTTCAGCTAAAGCAACCTTAGCCCTATTTGATAATTTATTTATTATCTCCACTGCTTCGTTTAAATCTTTTATTTCAACATCTCTATTTGCTTCATCTCTTGCCTCACCTAAAAAATAGATACTCGCTTCAAGATAATACCTTAAATAATCCAAGTCATAATGTTCATATTTCACAAATTCTTTTTTTGTGTCATCATCACCCAGTATGGCATTAGTTAAATATTGATAATGCTCAAATAAAATTTTCCCATCTATGTTATTTATAAAACCTAAATCATCATTCATTTTAAATACTCCTATAATATTAAACTGTATGGTTTACCGCCTCCCCTTTGACAAGGGGAATAGGCGGAAGGGTAGATCTTTTTCAACCCTACGAGCAAAGCGAGATAGGGCAATCCGAAGGATTGGGTAAATAGCGGATACGCTATTACACCTTGCCTCAGTTTCCGAAAGCTAAAAAATAAAAGCTGAACTCAACTTATATTTAAATAAATAACCGATCTAAAAAACTAGTCAATAGCGGCTACATAAATAAATACACTGCACGATAAATAAAATGCAAATAAAAGATAGGGTAAATAATATATTGTCTTTATGGCAACTTTGGGGGGAAATCGTCAAGGGCTAAATCGTGGGGTCCCGCTTGCGGGTTCCGATTTAGTGCTTGATGATATAGAGGAGGAAATAAAATTTATATGGGTGATGGTTCGACACTTCGAGCCATCACCTTGGAAGACGTATTTTACATTCTCCTTCTGAAAGAAATCCTGTCAGAAAAAGCCAACTTGCTAATAATAAACCCAACAATCGCAATAACAAATAAACTAATATTACCAGCCATTATTCCTGAACTCATACCAATCAAAACTGATAATATTAAGGTGCTGAATACTATTAAAAATACGCACCAACCCGGCGGAGCACCGTATAATACAGTTGCTTGACATCCAGTGCATACGTGAACCCCTTTCTGACTTTCTTTTAGACAGTATGGGCATTGAATGGTATTATTTTCCATTTCCTACTCCTCTAATCTTTCTTAAAAACCGCACCTTGGTAAACAACTCCATCTTTGACTTTTTCGATTTTAAAAGTCCAAGATCCGAGATTTTTGTTTTGCGTTTTGGCGATATAGATGGGTTTCTTGCTTTCATCCCAGCTTTTAACGGTAAAAACACCATCGCGAAACTTGATCACATCTTTCTGAATATCAAGCCTGACGCCAAACTGTTGATTAACATAGTTGCCATAGATGCCATCATCGCCACACCCTGCTAACAGGACGGCAAGACCTGCCACTAACATAAATTTCCGCATACCTTTTCCTTCATTGGTAAGAAACAGGCCAACGCTTGGCCTGTAAACGCCGTAGAATTCAATTATTTTGATGGTTCGTCATATCGTTTGTACCGATCGAAAATCACACCGTGATAAGTTAAAGCTATCATAAACAAATAATTGATCGTTTATATCAATTAAACACCGATCGATCTGGTATCGTTTGATTGTCAAAAACTATCAATATCTAATTATCGATCTTTTATACCGATCTATTCCTATTAAGGATTTGGATCTCGAACGGGCAACAGCGGGAAAATTTCTATGATGGGATATCTGGCGCGAGACTTTTTTTTATATCTTTTATATATGGTTTTCTTTTTACTTTATTAGGCTTCGCCCTATATATTTTTTAGATCTAGTTCTACTTTATATTTTATTGGTGCCATAAAACAAGGCACCTTTGCTATAAACAAAAACAGCCTTACTGAGAGTTATATACTGCCTTGTGTTCGCCCCCGAAAAGGGGACTTCATCCAAGGCTTCGCCTCCTGAAATTTTCAACTTATTTTGTTGAAAATATATCAAGATTGGCGAAAACCAAGATGAAAAATATGACTTCACCCAAGTTGATCTGGCTTAAAGCTCTACATCGTTTCCAATGTAGGACACCCTACGACACCCCCAGATTCGTTCATGCAGATTAATGTATTGTTATCCCCTATTTATGCTGTAAACAAAGGTAGGGCTTTCTCATAGCTATTCCATATACAACTTCACTTATCTGTTTAGAACTTCGCTTCGGGTTGGTATTACGTCGCTTCCCCTTCTATACCTACAACCAACAAAACATACGGACATCTCTTATTAGCGACTCGCGCTCAATTGCTCCACATATGTAGACCTGATACAAAGGTTTATAATTTGATTGCTTTCGAGGACATTAAAGATTCTGGAAGTGGTATTTAAAAGACTTGTAAAAAGCTCAGATTTAGATTTGACAAATATGAAAAGATTATTTAATACTTTATTATATTTGTAATCACGTTAATCCTCTAACTGATTACAAGACTTAAAAAAGTTTTCGCTGACTTTTTTAGTCCTTAAAAAGTCAGATTTAAAATCTGGCTTTTTTTGTATCTTTACTTTTTATAGATCTTATATTTTAATAGTCAATAGAAATAAAGAAATATTTCACAGCATCATTATTAATGCTGAAATAAATGAAGGTCAGATATACATCTGACCTTTAGTTTAATATGGGTTTATTATTCATACTTGGCCCTAAACGCTCTACAAACCAAATCACGCTGCTTTATTACGAGACGAGTAAATCATTTGGTCAATCCATTCATCAACTTCACTTTCTACGAACCTGATAGCTCGATCTCCTAGTTTTATAGGTGCGGGGAATTGACCACGACTGATTAATCGATAAATCCAAGCTTTAGAAAATCCGGTTCTTTCCAGCACTTCAGGCAAACGGATAAATCTTTTTCTTTCTGTCATACATTTCTCCATTGTTGTTTTGATGGATGCAGTATCTTCAGATCGCTTATGGCGATCAACTCTCAAAAAGCACGAATTGATCAATGAGTGGTGTTTTTTTATGCAGATTTGTAAGAAGAGCTTTGAAAGCAAGCCAGCATAGGCTTAGTGGGACTTTTTGCAAAAAGTGCTATTTTTCCGACCTATGCAAGTTTTTTAATAAAAAGTTATTTATCAATGAGTTAATTGGTTTGCGATTTAATTCCGTACTATCCCCCTTTATAATTCTTGTTTAGCACATTGAGAAGACTTAGTTGGAGGTAAGATCTTGCATACGGGAAATAGCCTCTGGATCAGAAAGGCTCTGTTTCGTGAGTTCAACTCCTCAACGCTAGCAGTATCTCAGATTTTAGCTCTGGAATAAGTAAAATCAGTGATGACGCCTTTTTTAGGACCCTTTATTGAACCCTTAATGAACATCTATAAAAAAATAATAATATAAATCATATATTTGATAAATAAAGCACAGGGACGCCAGCCCAAAATTCTCCATCGGTGATTACCAGAGTCATCCGATGAAGTCCTAAGAGCCCGCACGGCGCAAGCCCTGCGGGCTTTTTTGTGCCCTCAATTTGTCCCGCGAAGTCTGATGCCAACTAATTAAATCTGAACCTTTTAATCCCATTGGTAGGCCCAACGCAAAGCTCTATTGTTTTCGTTGGGCCTAAACGCATGGAGACTCCCCATGGCAAGAAAAACCAAGCCGTTAACTGATACGGAAACCAAAGCCGCCAAACCTAAATATGATGATTAGCAGCAGTATGATGGTGACGGAGTTACTCTACTAATCAAGTCCAGCGGTAGTAAGCTCTGGCAGTTCCGCTACTACCGACTTCTGACCAAACAACAAACCAAACAGAGCTTCGGTGCCTACCCTAACGCCTTTGACTCAAACCTCATATATCTGATGGATTTACTGCAGTTGGAAGCGACCGGTTAAATGCGCGCTGGGTAATAATCTGCCCGCCAGGCGATTGTTACAGAAGCAATATCCGTCCCAGGCGCGTGACTGCAAACATTTCGTATACGGGCAATGATTTTGCGGATGCGTAAATCCGGCCGGAACTCGCTATTTATCGTTTAGGGCATTAACTCGAAGGTGATGGAGATTAAAGTATCAGGATTCACGTCAGCCGGCGTGGTGCTATATAATGAGCCGGCCTGACCATACAGCGTTACCGTTCCGCCTTTAAAACCGGATGATAATACCTTAGCCAGCAGCGGATCGGTTTGTTTATCGTACACCATCGTTGAATTCATCGTATTAAGTATCGGCGTACCATCCAGCTTTTTCTCCAGAATATTCAAGGATAAAGTCTCATTCTGCTTATACGGAGCTTTCCCCTTTTTATCAATCACAAAATAGACGCCATTAGGCAAAACCTCATATTTTTTGTTTTTGATTTTAGCCATGATTCTTTTTTCAATATCAACGTACTTAGACGATAGTTTTTCGTTAAGCATGTTGACGATGCTTTCAATTTCGCTTTCCTTCATTCTAAGTTTTTTATTATAGGCATCGTTAAACCCGGAAACCAACGCTGAAGGAGTCAGTTTGACATCATTGTCGGCCATTTTATTCACATCGGATAGCGCCTGAGTCAGGTAGAAAACACCCAGCGCATAGGCATTTTTGTTGCTTTTATCCTCCAGGTTTACATCGCTTTGCTTGATGGCCAGGCTATCGAGCGTTGACTGTAATTCTTTATTTTTATCATTCAACGCAGCGACTGAAGCATCATATTTTTTCTGCGCCGTTTCAGCCGCCGCGATGAGCTCAGCGTTCTTTTTCGACAGCGCGTCAAGAGCGGTTTTTTGCTGGCTTTCGCCCTGCGTGTTCTCAGTTTTCAGCGCGGCAATCTGCGCCGATAGCGTGCGGGTGGTCTCATCCAGCTTTTTCTGCGCCGCTGTTGCTGCTGCGCGAAGTTCCAGATTCTTTCCCATCAGCGTATCGATGGTGGTTTTTTGCAGGCTCTCCCCCTGCTCCTTCTGGGTTTGCAGCGCGGCGATTTGCACCGACATCGTGCGGGTCGTGTCATCGAGCTTTTTCTGCGCGGCAGCAGCAGCGGCGGCCAGCTCGGCGTTCTTTTTCGTTAGCGCATCAAGCGCGGTTTTCTGCCCGCTTTCGCGCTGCGCATACTGAGCCTTCAATGCGCTAATTTGCGCCGACAGGTCGCGGGTCGTGTCATCCAGCTTTTTTTGCGCCGCGTCGGCGGCGGCGGTCAGCTCGGCGTTTTTCTTCATCAGCGCGCTAGCGGCGGCAGGATCGCCGCTCTCTTGCTGCCCACGCTGCGCTTTCAGCGCGGCAATCTGCGCCGACAGCTGGCGCGTCGTTTCATCGAGCTTTTTCTCCGCCGCTTTGGCCGCAGCGCTCAGCTCCGCATTTTGTTTGCGCAAAGCGCTAAGCGTACTTTCAGTTTTCGTCTGATTCACTTTCTTTCTGACGACGTCCTGCTTTTGCGGTGCTTTTTTATCACGGCTATCGTTATGTTGTTTAGCCGACGCCGAATCCCCGCTGGCGGCGTCTGAGACCGGCGGATTGTTGATTTCGAGTTTCGATATATTATCAAGGAAATCTCCTCTCTCAGCACGAGCGGGAGACATCATAATAAGGGTAAAGAGAGACAATAAAATCGCAAGACCGCGAAGATTATATATATTCAATTCCCCCTTATGGTACATCATCTGGCCAGCCCATTCTTAAGTTCGGCTTTTCTTGCCCGGATTTCGAACTCTTTAATTAATTTCTGCGAAATACTATTACACTTATCATTTATCTTGTATTCAAAAAGTGGAGTAATCGTTGACTTTACGCTGACCGACGTTTGGCTTGAAACAGAAGCATAAAACTTAGCGTCGTTGATTAAACCATACAGCTCGTTTGAATCCTGCTGAAACTTTTTATCGAGCTTAACTAAAGCATCAACATCCTGGATACACTGCTGTAAGGCAGGAATCTGAGCCGGCTGTTCATTTTGCATCACATCTTTTTTTATTAGCGCGCTCTGTGGTTTTTTAACATTAGCGCACCCCTGTAATAAACCGACAGAAATGCACACCAATGCTAATAATCTATTTCTTATCATTTTCCCATCCATTAGAAAAAAGTTCAAAAAATATATTTGTCGATTCCAGCAGAAAAAATTTTAACAAACAACGCCAGGCGTTAGATTTGCCATTAATTCAGAAAAAACACACAAAAAGGCTATTTTTTAACCAATTAATAGATGGGAATTATCCTGGTACCTAGCGATATTTTTATCTGAGATTTTACTCAAATCCATATTTTTAATAGCAAACCGCAGTTTATATGCCTGATATTCAACGGGCGTTTGCCAAATCAAATCAGGCATAAGTTTTTTCTAAATCCAGACCAAAAGATCACTCACTCCACTTCGGTCTGGCCACCGTATTCTTCTTCAGAAGATTGCGAAACTCCTTCAGGTAAGGTTCATTGCTGCGCCCGCGTTTGCATATCGCTGAGAAGGGAGATTGAAAGCCAAACTCATTGGGCAGCAGCACGCGCAGGCGATTCTCCTTAATCCAAGGCCAGGCGTAGTGCTCGGGAAGGTAGCCGATATATTTCCCGGACAGGATCAACAGCAGCTGCGCATCGACGGTTTCAACGGTCGCGCTGCCCTTGCTGAAGCCGCGCCGCCGCAGATCGCTGGTATTCCAGTAGCTGCGCGTCACCAGCGGACACTGGCTGATCAGCTCTTTATCGAGCTGTCGGCTAAAGAACATAGGATGCAGGTCGCTGCAGTAGAGCCAGTGCTGCTCGCGGTAGAGCGGTTCGCTAATGATGTTATGCACCCGCGAGTTGTAGCTGCCGATAGCCAGATCGATATGGTTATTCAGTACGCCGTTTAGCTGTTCCGCCGGGGTACGGATAATCAGCTTGATATGCACATTGGGAAACTTATCGCTAAAGCTGCGCAGCACCACCGGCAGCGACAGCGCGGTTTCCGTTTCGATGGAATCAAGCGTTGAGATACAAATCGTACCGCTATGCTCGCCTTTCAGCAGCGCCGACTGGCGCTCCAGCTCGTTCAGTTCACTCAGCACGCGGATCGCCTGCTGTAAAAAATGCTGCCCTTTTTCGGTCAGCGCAAAGCCGCCGCGCCCGCGCTGGCACAGGCTAAAGCCAAGCTGGCCTTCCAGCTGCGACATCGCATTGCTGATTGCGGAAACGGAAATCCCCAGCTCCTGCTGGGCCCGGCCATAGCTCTCAAGACGGGCCACCGCCTCAAAAACCTGGAGCTGTCGAATGTTAAGCGTCGCGTCGTTAAGCATGGCGTTTTAGTTCACTAATAAATGAACTAAGTATTTGCGGCAGACGATTTAAAGTCCAGCGCATCTTTCGCACTATCCCAGTTGTTGAGTTTTGTTGGTCAGATTCAGGAGCTGAAATGGATAACGTCTTTCATCAACCGCAGGGTGGCAACGAAATGCCGCGTTTTGGCGGCCGCGCCACAATGATGCGCCTGCCATTTATTGATAACTTACAGGGACTTGATGCAGCATTTGTCGGCATCCCGCTGGATATCGGGACCTCACAACGTTCCGGAACGCGCTACGGGCCGCGCTACATTCGTACCGAATCGGTGATGATTCGTCCGTACAATATGGCCACCGGCGCCGCGCCTTTTGATTCTCTGTCGGTAGCGGATATCGGCGACGTACCGATTAACACCTACAATCTGCTTAAATCGGTGCAAATTATCGAAGATTACTACACCGGTTTGAATAGTTTTCCGCTTATCCCCCTGACTCTCGGGGGCGATCACACCATTACCCTGCCCATACTGCGCGCGCTAACCAAAAAGCACGGTCCGGTTGGGCTGATTCACATCGATGCCCACACCGATACCAACGATGAAATGTTCGGCGAAAAGATCGCCCACGGCACCACCTTCCGCCGCGCCGTCGAAGAGGGGCTGCTGGACCTCAAACGCGTCGTTCAGATAGGCCAACGCGCGCAGGGCTACGCCGCCGGCGACTTCCAGTGGGGCGTCGATCGCGGCTTTCGTCTGGTCCAGGCGGAGCAGTGCTGGCACAAATCCCTGGCCCCGCTAATGGCCGAGGTTCGCCAGCAGATGGGAGATGGCCCGGTTTATCTCAGCTTTGATATCGATAGCCTCGACCCCATCTGGGCACCCGGCACCGGCACTCCGGAAGTCGGCGGCCTGACATCGATTCAGGCGCTGGAAATCGTGCGCGGCTGCCGCGGCCTGAACCTGATAGGCTGCGACCTGGTCGAGGTCTCGCCTCCCTACGACGTCAGCGGCAACACATCCCAGCTGGCCGCCAACCTGCTGTATGAAATGCTCTGCGTTCTCCCCGGCGTGAAATACCCATAGAGGAAAAACCATGCAGCTTAACGTCTTTCGTACGCTGTGGGGCGTCACCACCCCGTGGCAGCAAACGGTCAACGAACTCAAAAGCGTCGGCTGCTGCGGCATTGAAGCGCGGGTTCCGCTGACGGTGGAAGAGCAGCGGACGCTGGCCCAACGCATCGACGCGTCCGAGCTGGAGTATATCGCCATTGTCTTCAGCGGCGGCGGCGTCATTCCGGCTCAGAGCGAAACGCCCGCGCAGCACCTGGAGCGCTTAAAAGAACGTTTTGCGGCGGCAAAAGCGCTTAATCCGCGCTTCGTAAACCTGCTGGCCGGTAACGACCGCTGGCCGCTGGCGCAGCAGGTGGATTTTCTCGGCAGGGCGCATGAGCTCGCCGCCGAATATGAGCTGTTCTGCAGCTTTGAAACCCATCGCGCCACGTCGCTGTATAGCCCGTGGCTGACGCTGGAGATCGTTCAACAGCTGCCGCAGCTGCGCTTTACCGCCGATATCAGCCACTGGATCGTGGTAAGCGAGCGCCTGCTGGATGACCCCTGCGATGACTTCAGCGCTTTTATCGAACGGGTTCACCATATTCAGGCCCGCGTCGGCTACGACCAGGGACCGCAGGTGCCGCACCCCGCCGCGCCGGAATATCAGTCGGCCCTGCAGTTTCAACAGCGCTTCTGGGAACAGATCTGGCAATCGCAGCGCCGGCGCGGCTACCAGCAAACCACCCTTACGCCGGAATTTGGCCCCGATGGCTACCTGCATCACCTGCCGTTTACCAACGTTCCGGTCGCCGACCTGTGGTCGCTGAACGCCTGGATGGCCCAGCGTGAACAGCGGCATTTTGTTGAATCCACCTCGCTAACTGAATAAGGAACTGAAGAAATGACCGCTGCAAAAAGTTCTTTTACTGAATTACCGACCATCGATATCAGCGACCTGACCTGCGACGATCTCGCCCGACGCCAGGCGGTGGCCGACGCTATCGGCCAGGCGGCCCGCGAAGTCGGCTTTTTCTACATTACCGGCCACGGCATCGCGCCTGAACTGATTGCCGGGGTCCGCGCGGCGGCCAAAGAGATTTTCGCCCTGCCGATGGAGCGCAAGATGGCGTACTACATCGGACAGTCGAAAAGCCATAAAGGCTACGTTCCGGAAGGCGAAGAGATTTACGGCTCCGGCAAGCCGGATCACAAAGAAGCGTTCGATATCGGCTTTCAGGCCGCTGACGACCACCCGTACGTCATGGCGAAAACGCCGCTGATTGGCGCCAACGAGTGGCCGGACGTGCCGGCGTTTAAATCCCGGGTGCTGGCCTACTATGAGGCGGTCTTCGCCCTTGGACATCGCCTGTTTGACGCCTTCGCTCTCGCCCTTGGCCTGCCGGAAGGCTATTTCAGGTCGATGGTCACCTGCCCGCCGTCGAAGCTGCGCCTGATCCACTACCCCTTTGACGCCAGCGCCGAAGACGTTCCCGGTATTGGTGCACATACCGACTATGAGTGCTTCACTCTGCTGCTCGCCGACCAGCCGGGTCTTGAAGTGCTGAATGAAGATAGCGACTGGATCGACGCCCCGCCGCTGAAGAACGCGACCGGAGAAGAGGCTTTCGTGATTAATATCGGCGACATGCTCGAAGTCCTGAGCGCTGGCACATTTGTTGCAGCTGCACACCGCGTACGCAAGGTGCCGCAGGAGCGCTACTCCTTCCCGCTGTTCTTCGCCTGCGACTACCACACGCTGATCCGCCCGCTGCCGGGCTTCCTTGAGGCAGGCGAAGCCAGCGAGTATCAAGAACTGAGCATTGGTGAGCATATGTGGAGCCAGGCGTTACAGACCTATCGCTACCTGCGCGAGAAAGTCACCCGAGGCGAGCTCCAGCTCCCCGAACGCGCCCGCGGCACTAACACCTTTGGTCATCTGAAAAAACAAGCACAGCAAAAAACCGTAAATAACCCGTGAGGATAAATGATGAACAAAACGCTAAAAAAACTCTCGCGCCGTGTGGCTTTATCCATCGCCGTCACCGCTTGTTTTTCACCGCTGGCTCAGGCCGCAGAGCTGCTGACCGAGGGCGTATTTAAAGTGGGGATGGAGGTGACCTATCCGCCCTTTGAGTCCTACGACAGCAATAACAACATTGTCGGTATCGACCCGGAGTTCGCGGCGCTGATCGCCGAGCATCTGAAGGCCAAACCGCAGCTTATCGACACGAAGTTCACCAGTCTGATCTTAGGCATCGGTAAAAAATACGATGCGGTGATCTCCGGTATGTACGTGACGCCCGAGCGCCAGAAGCAGGCGGACGCTATCCCTTATGCCCTGTCCGGCGCGTCAATCATTGCGCTAAAAAACAGCACTATTCAGCCGAAAACGGAAGACGAACTGTGCGGCGTGAAGGTGGGACTGCAGGCGGGTACCGCCTGGGTTTCGAGCCTGAAAACGCACTCCGACGAGTACTGTCTGAAAAACGGCAAACCGGCCATTAGTATTCAGGAATTCCCGACCGCGCCGGAAGCCTCCCAGGCCCTGCTGTCGAAAAATATCAACGCCCAGTTAGAAATCGCCCCGGCGGCGCAAATTATCGTCGAAAAAAGCCGCGGTCGCCTGGCCATTAGCTCAAACCGCCTGGTCTATCCGCTGCCGCTGGGAATTTACGTCGCCAAAGGCAATACCGAGTTGGCCGAGGCCATTAAATCAACGTTAGCCACCCTTAAAGCCAACGGCAAATACGACGCCATCATCAAGAAATACAACTTAGAAAGCATCAACTAATACAATAATGAAACGGGAGTCGGTATGGAGTTCGATTGGGGATACTTTTTCTCATTATTTAGCGTTGGGGCATTCTGGCAGGCGTGTGTCACCGTAGTTGTCGTCAGTTCATTGTCCTGGTTTATTGGCCTGATATTAGGTTTTCTTTTAGCCTGCGCTAAGCTCTCCGGCCCGCGCTGGCTGAAGGTTCCCGTCGAACTCTATATTTGGTTTTTCCGCAGCGTGCCGCTGATGGTCCTGCTGGTCTTTGTCTATAACCTGCCGCAGCTGTTTCCGGCCACCCAACCGCTGCTCGGCATTCCGTTTATTGCCGGGCTGGTATCGATGACGGTGACCGAAGCGGCCTATATGGCGGAAATCCATCGCGGCGGACTGCTTTCGGTCGCCAAAGGGCAAAGCGAAGCCGGCCATGCCTTAAGCTTTAGTTTTATCGGCGTTCAGCGCTTAATTATTATCCCGCAGGCGTTTCGTATTTCCCTGCCCACCCTGATTAACGAATACATCACCATCATCAAACTCAGCTCGATTCTGTCGGTGATTTCGCTGCCGGAACTGCTGCTGACCGGCCAGCGCCTGTATGCGCAGAATTTCCTCGTCATGGAGACGCTGCTGGCGGTCGCCGTTTATTACGTCATGGTGGTGACGGTGTTTACCTGGCTGTTCAGGGGGCTGGAAAACCTGCTGGATATTCAACGTAAGCGTCCGCAAACGCTCAATGAGAGTGAATGCGCAACCCTGCGCCAGAACCTGAAGCCGCCGGTACAGATGCAAAAAGCGCAGGCCGCCAGCGGTAACCCGCCGGCGCTGGATCTCCATGCCATCGAAAAATCCTGGGGCCAACACCACGTGCTGAAAGGCATCGACCTGAAAGTAAAAAACGGCGAGGTGATCAGCATCATCGGCCCGTCCGGCTCCGGCAAGACCACCCTGATCCGCACGATTAACGCCCTTGAGAGCATCGACGGTGGCGAGATCATTCTTTACGGCGAGGATTATCTGAAAGGCGCATCCGTTGTCGATAAACAGCAAATGCGCGCGGGCGTACGCCGCATCGGCATGGTGTTCCAGGGCTTCAACCTGTTTCCCCACCGCACGGTGCTGGATAACGTGATGCTCGCCCCGCTCTATCACAAGCTGCTTGACCGCGCCGCCGCCAGGGAGCAGGCGCTGTGGCTGCTGGATCGCGTCGGTCTGCTGGCGCACGCCGAAAAGTACCCGTACCAGCTCTCCGGCGGCCAGCAGCAGCGCGTAGCCATCGCCCGCGCCCTGGCGCTGAAACCGGACATCATGCTGTTTGATGAACCCACGTCGGCGCTGGACCCCGAACTGGTTGGCGAAGTGCTGAAGGTCATTCAGTCCCTCGCCCGCGAAGGCATGACGATGATTATCGTGACCCACGAGATGGACTTCGCCTTATCAATTTCTGACCGGGTGGTGATGATGGAAAACGGCGTCGTGCAGAGCGATATGCCGCCGCAGCGCATTCGTAACGATGTCGCCGATCCGTCGCTGACCCGCATTCGTGAATTTATGGGAGTGCAATAAATGGCAACTGAACGGGAACTACGCCAGCAGCTGGCCGCCGCCTATCGTCTGGCGGCGCTCTTCGGCTGGGAAGACACGCTGTATACCCACTTTTCCGTACGCCTGCCCGGCGACGGCGAGCCGCGGTTTTTGATTAATCCCTTCGGCATGATGTTTGACGAAGTCACCGCCAGCAATTTAATCGTGGTCGATATGCAGGGTAAGGTCGTCGAAGGCAGCGCCCCGGCGAACTCGGCGGGCTTTACGATTCATAGCGCGGTCCATATGGCCCGCGAAGACGCCCACTGCGTGATCCACACCCATACGCTGCCGGGGATGGCGGTTGCCGCCTGCGCAGACGGGCTGCTGCAGCTTAACCAAATCAGCACCGAATTTTATCAACGCGTCGGCTACCATCCTTATGAAGGCGTGGCGTTCGATCTCGATGAACGGGTGCGGATCCAACGCTCGCTCGGCGAGAACATCGCCATGATCCTGCAAAGCCACGGCCTGCTGTCGGTCGGGCGCACCGTCGCCGATGCGTTTTATATCATGTACTACCTGAACCGCGCCTGCGAGATCCAGATGGCCGCCGCGCAGCTGGCGCCGCTCAGCCCCATTCATACGATACCTGAGCCGCTGAGCCGACACGCCTGCGAGCAGCTGATGGGGGTTGAACATGAACGCCAGCTGGTGTGGCAGGCGTGGCTACGCCGCCTCGATCGTCTTGATACTTCTTATAAAAGCTAATACCTATGACTCAGTTAACCATCGTCGTGGATTGTAACGATCCTCAGTACAGCGAGGAAATTTGCGCCGCGTTCGCGCTGTTTCCGCAAGTGAAAGCGGTTCTGCCAGAGGACCCCGCCGCCCGCGAGGCGCAATACGCCTGCTGCTGGTTTCCCGACCCGCAGCTGCTGGCGCGCTCGCCTCAGCTGAAGCTGATCCAGGCCGCGTCCGCCGGCGTCGACCATTTGCCCGCCAGCCTTTTCGCCAGCGATGTTCCGCTCTGTCGGGTGGTGGATGAAGATTTTCGTCACGGTATGTTTGAATACGCGCTGTGGGGCGTGCTGTGGTTTCAGCGGCGCTTTGACCGGGCGCTGGCCCACCAGCGCGAGCGCGTCTGGAGAATGTATCCGCAGCGAGCGGCAGCCGATTATCACGTTGGCGTCATGGGCCTCGGCGAAATTGGCGGCTATATCGCCTCGCAGCTGGCCGGGCTGGGGTATCGGGTTTCCGGCTGGGCGCGTAGCGAAAAAGCCCTTACCGACGTGCGCTGCTACCACGGGGAGGCGCAGGCCGGCGAATTCCTTGGCCAACTGGATGCGCTGATCAACGTCCTGCCGTTAACCGAGCAGACGCGAGGCATCCTCGCCCATCCTTTACTGCAGCAGTTGCCCGACGGCGCGGCGCTGATTAACTGCGGCCGCGGCGAGCATATGGTGAATCGGGACGTGCTCGAGGCGCTGGATAGCGGCAAGCTCTCCGGCGCGCTGCTTGACGTCTTCCCCGTCGAGCCGCTGCCCCAGCAAGACCCGCTATGGCAACATCCGCAGGTGGTTATCACTCCGCATATGGCCTCCATCGCGCAGACGGAGGTGATTGCCCGCCAGCTGCTGGACAACATCCAGCGGCTGCGGCAGGCGCTGCCGCTGAAAAACCTGGTGAACAAACAGAGCGGTTATTAAGCCCGAAAACGTCAATAGTCTCATATCCGCTGCTACGCTTAATGGTCTGTCCGACAAAAAATAAGGCTGTCAGCATGAATATTGATTTATCGGGGAAAGTCGCACTGGTCACCGCCTCTACCGGCGGTATTGGTTTCGCCATCGCCAAAGGTCTGGCGGCCAGCGGCGCGGAAGTGATAATTAATGGTCGCAGCGAGCGTAGCGTGAGCGCGGCCCTCGCCCGTTTGCAAAATGCGGTTCCCGGCGCAACAACGCGTCCGGCGATCGCCGACTTAATCAGCGCTGAGGGCGTCAATTTGCTGGTGCAGGCGGTGAGCGGGGTCGACATTCTGGTGAATAACGCCGGTATTTACGGCCCGCAGGATTTCTATGAAACCGATGATGCAACCTGGGAAAACTACTGGCAAACCAACGTGATGTCCGGAGTGCGTCTTTCCCGTGCCCTGCTACCGGCTATGGTGCAGCAAGGCTGGGGTCGGGTGGTGTTTATCTCTTCGGAATCGGCACGTAATATTCCGGCGGATATGATTCATTACGGCGTGACTAAAACCGCTCAGCTGTCGCTGGCCCGCGGGCTGGCGAAGTTTGTCGCCGGAAGCGGCGTCACGGTCAATAGCGTGCTGCCGGGGCCAACTATCTCTGATGGCTTTGCTGAGATGATGAAAGATGAAGTCGCGAAAACCGGGAAATCGCTGGAACAGCTGGCAAAAGAGTTCGTGATGGCGAACCGCCCAAGCTCGGTGATTCAGCGCGCGGCCACGGTGGAAGAAGTTGCCAATATGGTGGTTTACGTCTGCTCGGCTCAGGCTTCAGCGACGTCAGGTGCGGCGCTACGCGTTGATGGCGGCGTGGTGGATGATATTGTCTGATAAGCTGCGCACCATAATATTGGCCCCGGTTTTGGCATAGGGGATCGCATCCGCCTGCCGGGTACGCTCCGGTGTGATATAGCGCGTCGAGGATTAAGCTGCTGAATTTGGTATCCGCCAGCTGTAGCGTCAGGGTGGCGTCCGCCGCATTGGACGCCGGGACAAGTCCCGATGCCAGAACCAGCGTAGTGGCGAGATAGCGCAATGAGAGATTTCTTTTCATCATAAGGCTCCCTCGTTATTTATAGAGAAATGCGCCAATGATGGGCGTCGGCAAGCTGGCACAAGAGTTCAAACATCATGGTCGCGCCGGTCAGGCTGGTGAGATTGCCCTGATCAAAGGGCGGCGAGACTTCCACTACGTCGGCACCAATCAGATTCAATCCCGCAAGCTGACGAATGCAGCGCTGCGCCTGCAGCGTGGTCATACCGCCAATTTCCGGCGTTCCGGTACCTGGCGCATAGACCGGATCCAGGACATCGATATCGAAGCTGATATAGGTAGGCTGCTCGCCGACAATCGCGCGCGCCCGCTGCATCACCTTGTCAATACCCAGCTCGTCCACCTGCTCCATGCGAATGATGGTGATGCCGTTTTCCTCCGCCCAGCAGTGTTCATCTGCGGAAAACAGCGCGCCGCGAATACCAATTTGTACCGTACGCAGTGGATCGAGAACCCCCTCTTCTACCGCACGACGAAACGGGGTACCGTGGGTAAAACGCTCGCCGCCGAAATAACTGTCGTTGGTATCCGAGTGGGCATCAAAATGGATCATTCCCAGCGGTTTATCCCGTCCGAGCGCGCGTAAAATCGGCAACGTGGTGAGATGGTCGCCGCCAGCGGTTAAAGGCATCACCTGCTGTTCAGCCAGGGCGCGATACCAGGCCTCAATGCGCGCCAGGCTATCCTGCATATCAACCGGATTGATACGCACATCCCCCAGGTCACCAACGCGGGCGTAATCATAGGGAGAACGGCGGGTAGTCTGGTGGATCCGACGCACCAGGCTTGAGGCATTGCGTAGCTCGCGTGGCCCGTGGCGAGTTCCCGCACGGTTTGTTGTTCCGCCGTCCCACGGCACGCCTACGATGCCGATATCCAGCTCAGCGGCCTGCGGTGCGAAAGGGAGGCGGAAAAAAGTCGGCAATCCGCTAAAGCGCGGGATTTCACCGTCCTGCGGCTGCGGATAGTTTTTTTCTGTTGCGATAGTCATTGCGGTGTCTCCATGGCTTATTGGGCGATGAAGACATACTGCTGAACGGGGAATAGAGAAAAAATAGTCAAAGCCAAAAAATTAGTTTAGAAAAATAACAACAAAACCGGAGCTTACAGCGGAGTATCCCCTTTATGTCAGTTGGAAAATTTCCCAATCTGCGGCTGTTACACGTGTTTATTACCGTAGCGAAATACCAGGGCTACGCCAATGCGCAGCAGGAGCTCAACCTGACAGTTTCGGCTATCAGCAACTATATGAGCGAACTGGAAGAGAAACTTGGGATCATCCTCTGCCGTCGCGGCAGGGGCGGTTTTTCTCTGACCGAAAAAGGGGAAACCGTACTCCAGCAAAGCATCGACCTGCTGAATTCAATGGAGGATTTTGAGCGCAATACGGCGACGCTACGCGGCGAACAAACCGGGATCTTTAACTTTGGAGTGATCGATTCAACAATTACCGACCCGATGCTGCCGATGAGCGACATCATCGCCACATTTAGCGAACGTTTCCCGCGGGCGCATATCAATTTACAGGTCAAAAGCCCGAACGCGCTTTTGCAGGGCGTACTGAACAATGAACTGGATATTGCCATCGGCACCTTCTCGTTGCAGGCCAATAGCGTGGTGTCCCATCCGCTCTATCGCGAACAAAACTGGCTCTATTGCGGCGACAAACACTCGCTATTTACCCTTAAACATCCGACGGAAGCACTGATTTCCGAGATGCGAATGGTCACCCGCAGCTACTGGAGCAGCAGCGATTTAGGGCGTAAGGGATTTAAGCGGAGCGTCGCAAGCGCGGAAAGTATGGAAGCGCAGCTGATGCTGATTCTGTCCGGCAAATACGTCGGCTATCTGCCGGAACACTACGCTTTGCCATGGGTGCAATCGCATAAGCTGCGCGCACTGCTGCCGACGGAATATGGCTATCAAGCGCCTTTTTCGCTGATTTTCCGCCGCGGCCGCAGCAAAGAACCCCTGATTCGCGCCATGCGCGATATCGTGCGCTTGCGCGTTAAATCACGCAAGAGTTAGACCCTCTGGGCAGCCCTTCCACCCACCAGTAGCGCCGCCAGCGCAACCACAACCGGCGCCAGCGAACCCCACAGCACGGCATTCCAGCCGAAGAGATTCATCAATGCGCCGGAGGAAAACGAGCCAATCATCATGACCCCGAAGACAATAAAATCGTTCAGCGATTGCACCTGAGTTTTCTCTTCCGGGCGGTGAAAATCCATAATCTGCGCCGACGCGCCGGTAAAGCCGAAGTTCCAGCCAATGCCGAGCAGGATGAGCGACAGCCAGTAGTGCATAACGTCGATACCGGCGAGGCCAACCATCACCGACAGCACCAGCAGAATCAACCCTGCGGCGTTAATACGCCGGGCGCCAAAGCGATTAATCAACTTGCCGGTAAAAAATCCGGGGCCGTACATGGCGATCACGTGCCACTGAATGCCCAGATTCGACGCCTGCTGCGGGATACCGTGCATGTGCATGGAAAGCGGCGCGGCGGTCATCAGAAAGTTCATCACCATATAGGAGATTGCGCCGCTGAAGACCGTCCGGGAAAACCCCGGCTGGCGTACGATTTCGCCCAGCGGACGCCCGCCAGATTGGGTCTGCGCCACCGGCGCGGCGGTTTTTACCCCCAGCAAGACCAGCGCCGATAGCGCCGCCACCAGTCCCTGAGCGATAAAGGTCATTGCGAAGGTGTGCGATGGCCACAGATTCATGGTGCCGGTCACCAGAATCGGGCCGATAACCCCCGCCGCCACGCCGCCCCCCATGGCCAGGGAGAGCGCCCGGGCGCGCCGCTCGCCGCTGACGCCGTCGGTGGCGGCAAAGCGGAAAGAAACCGCCACCGCCGCATAGGCGCCGCCGAAAAAGGCCGCGATACAGAATAGCCAGAACGAACCGAGCACCACCGCCAGCGCAGCCAGTACTCCCGTCAACACGCCGGCCCCGGTGCCGGTCATAAAGACCGTTTTGCGTCCGCGCCTTCTGGCCAGTGCGCCAAACGGCAGTATGCAGGCGGCCATACCCAGCACAAAAATGGTCACAGGCAGCGTTGCCAGCGTCGGAGAGGGCGCGATGGCGTTGCCAACAATCGCGCCGGTGGCGTAAAACACCACCGAGTTTGCCCCCGCCAGCGCCTGTGCCGTCGCCAGGCGAATAATATTCTGGTTTTGCTGCCCGACGGGCAGCGTTATCTCAGCGCTCATGGACTCTTTTTATCCTGAATTCGTTTTGGTTATGCCAATACCCTGACTGACATAATGAACGTAATCAGGCATTCCGACCAGCCATCACGCTGCCATCAATATCCCAAACCGCGCCGGTCACCCAGCGGGTGCTCTCGCTGAGGAGAAAAGCGACGGTCTGCGCGATATCATCAGGCGTGCCGACGCGGCCAATGGGATGGAAGCCGTCAAAGCTATTCATCACCGCCTTCACATCCTCTTCAGGAATAAAGCCTTCATAGATTGGCGTATGCACCACCGCCGGGGATACCGCATTGACGCGAATACCGCTGCCGCCCAGCTCAATCGCCAGGTTTTTCGTCAGCGCATGCAGCCCCGCCTTCGCCATGGAGTATGCCGAGGACGGCGTCGCGCCGATGGCCTGCTGCGCCCACATCGACCCGATATTCACAATCGAGCCTTTGATGCCGTTGGCCAGCATATTGCGCACCACCTCGCGGGTGATAAAAAACGTCGCGCGGTTGAGATGCATATACCGATCGTAATCGGCCATTTCATGTTCGATAAACGGCTTCGGGAAGAAGACGCCGGCGGCGTTGACCAGCAGGCTGATATCCTGATGCTCTGCATTGATGTTCGCCATAACCTGCTGCATACCGGCCTCGCTCGTCAGGTCAGCGACGATAACATCTACCTTCCCCGCTGCCGCCAGCGCCTGGCGCGCCCGTTCGGCCTTTTCCCGGCGATTGCCCACCAGCACCACGCTGCCGCCATTCTCCACCACCCGTTTGGCCGTCGCCAGCCCCATACCGCTGGTTCCGCCAACCACGAGCAGTTTTTTTCCCATAAACGTCGTATTCATCATTCACCTCTTCACGTTTGCTTGTATGGCCTCAGCATGCCTGTCCACAACCGCGCTGACGAATGAGAAGAAATAGTCCTGCAGCAAAGAAAATCTATCTTGATAGCCTATACTGGGGCGAAATTTGACTGAGGGATATCCAGCATGCGATCGCTTAACCGACTGAAATGGCTTCACGCTTTTGAAGCCGCCGCCCGCCACGGCAGCTTTACCGGCGCGGCGCGCGAGCTGGGGGTCACCCCCGCCGCCGTCGGGCAACTGGTCAGGGCGCTGGAAGAGTGGGTCGGCCATCCGCTGCTGCACCGCACCCGTGCCGGTAAAGCGCGTCTGACCCTGGTGAGCGAGGCCCAGGAAGCGCTGCAGGATATTACGCAGGGACTGGATAAGCTGGAGAGCGGGCTGAATAAGCTTCGCGGCCGCCGGGCGCGTTCGGTGGTGGTGATCACCGCCTCGCAGGTGCTGATGATGAACTGGCTGATGGAGCGCTTAAATCGCTTCTCCGCCGCCCATGAAAATATCGACCTGCGCCTCAACGTTACGGAAAAGCTGATGGATGTGGCCCACGGCGAAGCGGATTTAGGCATTCGCTGCGGCCGCGGCGACTGGCCCGGGGTCGATAAAACCTGGCTGATGGATGAGGAGGCGGTGCTGGTGTGCAGCCCGCTTATCGTCCCGGCAGAAAAAATCGCCTGCGGCGACTGGCTGGCGGCGCAAAAGCTAATTCATGATGATACGCCGCATCCCGGCGCCAGCTTTCCCTCATGGGAGGATGTGCTGGCCGCGGCTCAGGCCCCGACGGCGCGCGATAGCGGAATGCATATCGACTCAACGTCGGCGGTTATCCTTGCCGCCCTCAGCGGGCGCGGCGTCGCCCTCGTCCGCCGGGCGCTGGTAAAACAGCTCCTCGCCACGGGGCAGCTCGTCCAGCTACAGCCCGCCCGCCGCTGGCCGCTCACCTGGTCCTACTACATCGTGACGCCGCAGCATGCGGTCATGCGTCCGGAAGTGACGGTGTTTTATGACTGGCTGCTTCACGATGTGCTGGCGGAAAACCCGATGCGCTGATTATCTTCCGCCAAACCCGCATAGAAAACCTTTATTGCACTATGGTTTTACCTGGTCATGAATGCGCCACTTCTGCTTAAGCACATTTTTATCCTGGCTGGCCAGCCAATGGTTTACCTTCTCCAGCAGCTGCGGGTTATCTTTATTCATCATGTAGACTTTAAAGCTGGCGGTGCCCGGGAACGGCGTCTCGTTAGCCACGCAGAATACGCCCGGTTCATTGCTCTGGTAATAGACGCCTTCAATCAGGTCGGTCACCATCATATCCGCCGTTTTCTGCCGCAGCGCTTCAAGGTTATCGATATTGTTTTTCACCCGGATAATTTGCGCATGCTTGATATGTTCATCGACAAAGCTTTGGTTGGTTCCCCCCGGATTCACTACCACCTTCACGTTCGGCTGGTCGATTTTTTCCAGGCTACCGAGGGCTGGCGCCGACGCGCAGTTAGCCAGCGCAATCTTGCCGTTCGGCACCACCGGCTGGCTTAACGCGAAATCCTTCGCCCGCGCCGCGGTTTCCGTCACCCCGCCCATGGCGATATCAAACTTATCGGCCTGCAGATCGGCGGAGAGCGTTGGCCAACTGGTCGGCACGAAGCGCACCTTCAGGCCAAGCCGCTTGCCGAGATCTTTCGCCATATCCACATCGTAGCCCAGCAGCTCTCCGGCTTTATTGTGAAACGCCAGCGGCGCGTAGTCTCCCGGCACGCCGACTTTAAGTTCGCCGCTTTGTTGGATGCTGTTCATGTCGCGCGCCTGGGCGCCAAAGGCGATGGCGGCAATGATGAAAGCAAGACCTGACTTCAACTTCATCTTTATATCCTTGTCCTAATGTGAACCGCTTTTGATTAAACCGCGCTGCGCAGCGGGTTCTGTTTATTCGCCATAAAATCTTTAATCATGGTCGCCGTCAATACCGGCGGTGAAAAAGCGGACAGCGTCCCTTCGGCGGCGCGCCCGGCGAGCAGCTCGCAAAAGCGTTCAACCTGATTAACCGGACAAGCGGCAATATCCTGGGCAGAGTAACGCCACCAGCGTAGCGCCAGCAGCTGCGCGATAATCGCCTCGCTAAAGCGCATGCGGATGACCTTCGCCGGATTACCACCGACGATAGCGTACGGCGCGACGTCTTTGACCACCAGCGCGTTGGCGGCAATAACGGCCCCATCGCCAATCGTGATGCCCTGCGCCAGGGTGACATTCTGACCAATCCACACATCGTTGCCGATGGTGATTGGCCGGGGTGTTTTCTCAAAAGGGTAAAACTGGTTGGGCCTGCCGCTGTCGGCCGCCAGCGTCGCCATAACGCCGGAGTGATGGGCATAAAAAACCGGGCTGGCGCTGGCCCACTCCAGCGGATGCCGGTCGCCCAGCACCTGGAGCCGATCGGCAATCGAGGTGTAGCGCCCTACCCTGATGAGCGCCGGCAGCAGGGTTCGCGTATAGCTAAAAGCGCCCAGTGAGGCCAGCCGTTCGCCGCAGCGCCCCCAGTAGGTGGTATAGGCCTCGGTAGCTAAATTTTCCGGTACGTCGATCGGCAGATCATCACGGTAAAAGGCGTGGGCGCAGACCAGCTTCTGCCCGCCGACAAAAACGCGCTGCGCCTGCAATAGAAGCTTAAGATCACCAAAGGCGATTTTCATTTTTGATTTTCCCGCACAAAAGTACTCCCGGCCAGCCGCTTAATCTCTCGATCATTGATAGCGTACCGATCCGCTCACCGTGCGAAAAATCGTTATGACATCTCTTTTTTGTGAGCCACAGCGCGAAAGCGACGGTCAGTTATACTCCAGCGCAAACGTCACCATGCTATTGGCGGTGCCGGCGGTTACCGCGTCATCCGTCTGTACGTACTGGGCGTTGAAGTTGATATTTTCCGCCGCGCCGGCGCTGCTGGCGGTAATCCGCTTGAGCACAGGTAAGTTGCTGGCCTCGTTAATTTTGACGCCGGTTCCGGCTGCCGGCGCCGGGGCGCTGTTATTGCCGTAGGTGAGCCTGACGCCCACCCCGCTCGCGGAGGCATTGTCTTTGCTGAGCGCCAGGGTATCCGTTCCCCCGGTTTGCGTCGTCACGCCAAAAAAACCAATACGGATATCGGTCGGCGTGGAGCAGAAGACCGGAATGGAGAAGCTCCTGGTGCTGCCGCCGACGGTATTTTTGCCTTTAAACTCCGCTTTATTTACCGCGCCGAGGCTGACGTGAATATTCGCGGTTGAGACCTGACAGCTGCCGCTGCTGCCGATATCGACATTCAGCGCGGCCATATCGAGAGTGACCGGCGGGCTGGCGACAAAAGCGGCACTGCTGTCGGCCTGCTGCTGAATAGTCAGTTCGCCAATCTGCGGCTGCGCAGGAACGTTAGCGTGGTTACCGCTGGCCAGGGCGACCTCGCCGGTCTTATAAAACGTCACGAAGACTTTCACCACAATCTGCTGCTGCGTCAGCAGGTTAGCTATTTCATTGCTGTCGCAAACCGTCACGGACTCCGCGCTACCGGCCGCATGGCTGCCATCAATCACGCGAATGGCGCCGCCGCTGCACTGAAAACCCAACGTGTAGCCCATGCCGTCCAGCGCGGAGGGAAAAACGTGCTGGCCGCCGATCGACAGGGGCGATGAGGCGGTTTTAAGCTGCCGATACACCAGACGTTTAGCCGCCGCTTTCGGCAGCTGAAGATCGCAGGTGAAATGAATTCCGCTGCCGTTATCCGCCATCACGCTGGTCATCTGCGTATTCAGCGGCAGCGTAGGCAGGTACTTGATATTCTGGACGTTAACGGTCATCTGACCGATATCCCCTTTGCAGGTTTCCGCCCACCCGCCGTGGCTATAAATCCCGGCCATTAGCAGCAATAAAAACGATACTATGCGCAAAATCACCTCTGTGCTGACCTACTGGCAGACGCCAGAGACGGTTTTTACCGAACTCTGCCCCTGCTGTACGGTATCGGTAAGATGGAAATGCAGCGCGCATTTCCGCGAGATATTGTCGGCGTTCCAGGCGACATCAAGCGTCCCTTCTTGCGGGATACCGCTCAGATAGACCTGCCCGCCATCGGCCACCATGCCGCCCGGAGCCGCGCCTTGCTCGCCTTCAGCCTTACGCAGGCGAACGCTGGCGCCAAACGGCAGCGGGCCGCGGCTGTCGCTGAGCGTAAACAGTACGCGGTTGCCGATATGGGTCTGATAGTTTGCCTGCACCACCGCCCCGCCGCCGGGGATCACCGTCTGTCCTTCCAGCTCAACATCGGCATCGTCGGCCAGCGATTCGGTATCGAGCGTAATGGTGTTTTTGCGATACGCCGTCAGCGAGGGCACCACCGCATACCCCCGCCAGTCGGTATGCACGTTGCTGCCGTTTTGAATCGCCACATCGGCGGCTCCCGGCGCGCGAACGATGGCAAAGCTTTCGCCGACGGTCTGCCCCAGCGTGACGCCATGAGGATGGGCGACGATGGAGCCCGATGCGCCCCAGGTCAGCTGATGGCTTGCGCTATCCTGGCGATAGCCGAGCTGCGCGGTTCCGTAGCCGCCATGGTAATCCAGCGATGCGCTGCTGTTACTCCCCTGGCCGCCGTTAGCGTAGCCCTGCTGCAGGGAATAATAGAGATTGGGATTACGCGGAATCGAACCATACAGCGACGCCTGCTGCGAGGTGCGTCCGTTATTGCCGGAGGTGGTGCTGTAGCTAATCGCGCTCTCGGCAAGCGGGCCGCCAAGCGGAATGCTCAGGTTGAAGGACCACGAGCGATCGGCTTTTTGGCGATCGGAAGACTGGGTGTAGTAATAACCCACGCCCCACGAAACGCCTCGCCAGGCGCTGTAGAATCCGAGATGGATTGTTTCATCGCGGCTTTGGCGGTGCCAGTATTCCTGCGACCAGGCGGAAATCGCCAGGCTGCTCATACCGCCAAACGCCTGCGATACAGAGATTTCCTCGCGGCTGCGCTTGTTGTCCACGAGACCATTGCGGCTCTCAAGCGCGTTGGCCTCGCTAAAGTCGTAATAACCGCCAGAAGAGTAGCGATAGCTGGCGAGGCTAAATGAGGTGCCGGTTCCGGCAAAATCCTTCTGGTACTGCACGCGCAGCGAGTGGCCCGCCGAGCGCTTTCCCGACGGCGTCGTGGTGTTGGCCCATGTCGCATCGCCCCCAAGCGAGCCCAGCTCGCCAAAGCCGCGTCCGACGCCGAGCGCCCAGGACTGGTAATCCTGCGCCAGCTGGCTACCGCCGTAGAGCGTGAACTCAGCCGGCAGCCCATAAAATAGCGTCCCCTGTAAAAACGTCGGCGATGGCGTCCGGCTCTGCCCCGAATGGTAGCGCCCGGCGCTCAGGCTGAATTTCACCCGTCCTTCGCGCAGCATAAACGGTACGGCTGAAAAGGGTTGGGTAAAGGTCCGCACCGAACCGTCGCTCTCTTTTACCTGGACTTCGAGGTCGCCGCTTTGCGCCGTCGGATAGAGATCGCTTATGGCGAACGCCCCCGGCGAAACGAACGTTTCATAGATAACGTAGCCATGCTGGGAGATGGTGACTTTCGCATTGCTGTGCGCCATCCCGCGGATCGTCGGGGCGAAGCCGCGCTGGCTATCCGGCAGCATTTCATCATCGGACATCAGTTGGACGCCGCGAAACTGCACGCTGTCGAAAACGTCGCCGCTCGTAAAGGTATCGCCCATCCGCAGCAGGCTTTTGAGTGACTTCAGGTCGCGCTGCAGCCAGGTGCTCTGTGAATTCCAGCGCCGGGTCCGGTCATACTCCATCGACGAGACGTTACGCAGTCGCCAGGCGCCAAAGTTCACTCCGCTGCGTAAATTCAGGTAGCTGGAGCGGCTGTTGTCATCCGACTGCCGGGTTTGTGACCCGGTCAGGTTGTAGTTAACAAACGCCGCCGGAATCCCCTCATCCCAGCGCGCCGGATCGACGTACCCGCGGCTTTGCACGTTCATTGCCGCCTGGGGAATGCTTAAGTTCAGGCGCTGAGTGGCAAAGTCAAAACGGCTGCTGGCATCGGGGATATAGCGTTCGATGTGGGTGAACGGCTCTCCCTCATGCAGGGTATTAAACGCCGGGAAAGCGCTGACGTTGACGCCATATTCCGCCAGCTGCGCCGGGGTTAACTGCGGCTGCAGCGCGCCGTTGCTGTCGACAAATGTCACCTCGCTCTGGGCTATTTCCTGGTTATTTACCCAGATGCTGACCGGATATGTCCCGGGCTGCTGGCCGCCTGATTTAGCAAAATAGTGTAAATCAGCGGTCTTTTGCTGCGGATTGGCAAATTCTAATGCCGCCGGATCAAAGTAGTCCTCCGCCCGCGCGATACCGCTTTGGCACAGCAGAAAAATCGCCGTCGGCAATAAGAAAATCCCGCCGGTTGGCGCCGCGATCGCCGAATAAACAGAAGTCATATCAGAAGTGTTATTTTTCACAATATCCCGACCAGGCGAAGCAAAATAATTACTGTTGCGCGTAATCCGTAATACCACCGAAGTCATTAATAGCGCGCCATTTAACTACCCCGGAATGAGTAATCGGCCACTCTTTATGGTCAAGGGGGCCAATCATGCCGGGTTCAGGAATGTCTGTCGCGCCAACCGAAATAACAAAAAAGGAGACAAAATAGGGCGTCGGGTTTTGGGCAACCAGTCTGGAACCTTCGATTTTAAACGTCACCTTGCGCCATGCATCGGCAGGCTCCCCCGGGAGACCATTCGGACGATAGAAAATCTTAAATTTTGATTTAATATTAACCTGAAGCTTATTCGCTTCATCTTTTTTCGTGGGCGCAATGCTTTTTACGTTGAGCCAAAAAACGGATTCGCGATCGGTGGGCAGCGTTCCGCCAATATAGTTAATACGCAATACGTTCTGCTGTTCGGGATCGAGACGGAAAAGCGGCGGCGTCACAATAAAAGGCACGCGGCTTTTATTGTTTTCCGCATAGTTTTCCACCCACGATTGCACCAGATAAGGTGAATGAGTATCCGCGTTGGTGACCGATATTGCGGCTTCACGTTTCCCTTCCTGATAAACAACACGGGTTCCTCCCATGACAATACCGGCCTGTGCCGCAGTTGATAGCAATAAAAAGGCTATCGCGGCGATCGTTCGTTTCATAATGACTACCGTCCGGGAATAATAAAAGCGGGTATCACGACCTGAAGCTGATAAAAAATTTGCAGTAATGCTGCAGCCCGTATTTCAGCCAGGCGGCGGCTCGGTCTGGGAAGCCATGAATAACCGCAGCTTTACCCGCTTTTAGGGTATTAGTTGTAAACCATATTGAAGTTAGCCGTACCGTTGGCAGAACCGGCGGAAACCGCGCTGGTTGAGACATAGTCGGCAAAGAATTCCAGATCGGCGGTACCTGTCGCCGCCCCGCTCGCGCCAGCGGTAACGCTGTGGCCGCGTGACACGGCGCCGAGATCAACCGGCGTTGACTTGTCGTCTTCGTAAAGCTTTATCGCCACCCCGCTTGCGGTACCGTTAATCGCCAGCAGATCGCTATTGTTGGTATCGCGGGTACCGTCAAACAGTACCGAGACGGTGGTAACGGTGGAAGGACAATCTTTTACTTTGATGTGGAAGGCGGTTTTCGTCGTTTCAGAACCAGCGCCGGTAAAATAGCTGCTCGCCCATTTCCCCAGATCGACGCTTTGGTTCGCGCTGGTGCTATCGACATTACAGGAGGAGTCAGTAATGGAGCCGGTAAATTCTACCTGGCCGCCCGTGCCCTGGGTTCCCGCATTAGAACCGGGGTTAACGGTCATTGCTGAACTGGCCGGTTGTGAAGGACTGGATAATGCGCTAGCGGAAACCAGAGCACCGACAAACATTGCCATAATACGAAATTGCGTTTTCATTATTCATCTCATCTCTAACTTATATTTTCGACAGATTGAGCGCGAGGGCTTAAGCCTCGTACAAATCTGCGTACAGATCCTCCATGTTAATAATATTCGCGTTCCGTCCGCAGGATAGCAGGCAGCAAAAAATCTGAGCTGCTTATTTGACGCTTTTATTAAAAAGAAAGTTACTTCGGCGTAATTGATAAACCATTCATTAAGGGAACAAATAAATACTATCCTTACCCATTACAATTCGCAATATTTTGTTATGTTAATGAAATGCTGTTTTATTTTACATATGAAAATAATATTCAAAACATTGCTCTGTTTGTTAATTAACGCAACCAAAAATCACGAGACAACAACATTAAAAATCAACATCAGACAGTGTAATTTAACAATCACACTTAAATTTACCGCGATTTTTCGGCAATCATTCTGTGAGCGGACCGTGAATTTACACAATATTAGGATAAATCCTAGATTGGTTTTAATCTTATTTTCGTAACCAAATAAACAATAATCACCTGAGTAATTATATATAGGGGATATCAATGGCAAGGGTATTTCATGTGAAAGTAAGGAAGGCAAAACGAATAACAGCACTTTCTTTGTGGAATAATAAACCCGCAATCCGTGCTGAAGATTGCGGGTTTTCCTAAAATAAATAGCTGACGGCGCCGATCAGAACAGACCCAGCGGCGCCGTGCCGTAACTCACCAGCAGGTTCTTCGTCTGCTGATAGGCGTTAAGCGCCATCTTATGGGTTTCGCGCCCTACGCCGGACTGTTTGTAACCGCCGAACGCGGCGTGCGCAGGGTAAATATGATAGCAGTTGGTCCACACTCGGCCGGCCTTAATGCCGCGCCCCATGCGATAGGCCAGATTGGTATCCCGCGTCCACACCCCGGCCCCAAGGCCAAACTGGGTCTGGTTAGCAATAGACAGCGCCTCGGCTTCATCTTTAAAGGTGGTGACGCCGATAACCGGGCCAAAGATCTCCTCCTGGAAGCTGCGCATATCGTTGCGCCCCTGAATCAGCGTCGGCTGAATATAGAAACCGTTATCCAGTTCGGCAGAGATACTGGCGCGTTCGCCGCCGGTTAGGATCTTACCGCCTTCATCGCGGGCGATCTTAATATAGGAAAGGATCTTATCGAACTGCTGACGCGACGCCTGCGCGCCGATCATCGTGTCGGTATCAAAGGGGTCGCCGCGGCGAATTTGCGCTACCTTATCCATGACCCGCGCCATAAAGGGCTCGTAGATAGACTCCTGAATCAGCGCGCGGGACGGGCAGGTGCAGACCTCGCCCTGGTTAAAGAAGCCCAGCACCAGGCCCTCTACCGCCTTCTCGATATACTCTTCTTCGCCTTCCATCACGTCGGCAAAATAGATATTCGGCGACTTCCCGCCCAGCTCAACGGTACAGGGGATAATATTTTCCGCCGCGCAGGCCATAATATGCCGGCCTACCGGCGTGGAGCCGGTAAAGGCGATTTTGGCGATGCGTTTACTGGTTGCCAGCGCTTCGCCCGCCTCTTTGCCAAAACCCTGCACCACGTTAAGTACGCCCGCCGGGAACAGATCGCCAATAATCTCCAGCAGCAGCGTAATGCTAAGCGGCGTCTGCTCCGCCGGTTTAAGTACCACGCAGTTGCCAGCCGCCAGCGCCGGAGCCAGCTTCCAGGCGGCCATCAGCAGCGGGAAGTTCCACGGAATTATTTGCCCGACCACGCCGAGAGGCTCATGGAAATGGTAAGCCACCGTCGTTTCATCAATCTCCGCCGTGCTTCCCTCCTGCGCGCGCAGGCAGCCGGCGAAATAGCGGAAGTGATCGACCGCCAGCGGCAGATCGGCGTTAAGGGTTTCGCGGATCGGCTTGCCGTTATCCCAGCTCTCCGCCACCGCCAGATATTCCAGATTGGCTTCAATACGGTCGGCAACCTGCAGCAGCAGATTCGCGCGATGCTGAGCCGACGTTTTACCCCAGGCGTCGGCGGCCCGGTGCGCCGCATCAAGGGCGAAGTCGATATCTTTGGCATCAGAACGCGGAAACTGCCCGATGTTGCTACCGTCGACCGGGGAGGTATTCATAAAGAATTCACCGCCGATCGGTTCGACAAATTTACCGTCAATAAAGTTACCGTAGGCTGACTTCAGTGCAACCAAAGCGCCCGGCGTGCCAGGATGTGCATAACGCATCGCGAATCTCCTTCATGTAGGGTTGAAGCGCAGCGGCGTATTAGTTTTGTACGGCTGCTCGCTGCGCCTCTCCTCCATTGCAGGGGTTATGCCATTTTTCCAGGTTTAAAATAATTATTTATTTTCAATTACTTAATAAATTCACTTTTCGTTCTGTCGCACGGAATGTCTCTTATGTGTCGCAAATCGCAACACTACAAAAACCTTATAGCTACAATATTGCAACACAAATAAAACCACGAGGTGTCCCGTGCCAGGAAATCCGTTTGCCCTGACGCCAGAGATCGAAGCGAGTCCGCTGCTGAGCGACTCCTGGTGCCGCAGCCAGCGCTATGGCCTCGACCCCGCCACGGATGACTTCCCTCGCCTGCACGCCAGCGAACTGGCCGAGAGGCTCGCCAGCCACAGCCGCCTGCAAACGCTGGCCCAGCCGGTCGTCAATGCGCTTTCCCGCAAAGTCAACGACCTGCAATCCGTCGTGGTTCTCTCCGACGCCAGCGGTCTGGTTTTGCAAACCTTTGGCGATACGCACGCCATGCAGAAAGCGCAGCGCTTCGCTTTAGCGCCGGGCAATCTGTGGAGCGAAAGCGGACGCGGAACCAACGCCATTGGCACCGCGCTGGCGATTGACGACAGCTGCGAAATCGATGGCCGCCAGCATTTCCTGACCAGCAACCGGGGACTTTATTGCGCCGCCGTGCCGCTGCAAAGCCCCGATGGCAATATCGCCGGGGTGCTGGATATCTCCGGCCCGGCGCACTATCCGCACGCGCGAACGCTGGCGTGGGTGAAAGGCGCCGCGAAGCAAATAGAATATCTGTGGTTTAAGCAGAGTCTGCATCCGCAGCAGTGGCTGATGAGCCTGCATCCTCAGCCGGAGAAACTCGACGGCGTCGACGAACTGCTGCTGGTGTTTACGGATGCGGTTCTGACGGCCGCCAACCGGCTGGCGATGCGCGAATTCTCGCTCAACGCAGAACAGTTCGGCCATCTCACCTTCCAGCAGCTTTTTCCACGGCTGCGGCAAACCGCCGTCAGCATACCGCTGCCGCTCGCCGCCGGGGATCGGCACTACTATTACCGTCTGCGCGCGCCCGCTACCGCAAGCGTCGCGGTGACCCCACGCCCAGGTATCGATCTGCCCTTCTCCAGCCAGCGCGAAGGGGAGAAGCTGCTGCGTCTGCTTAACGCCGGGATCGGTTTGTGTATCGAAGGCGAAACCGGCTGCGGCAAAGAGTACGTCAGCCGCACCCTGCACCGGCATAGCCGCTGGAGCGGCGGCAAGTTCGTCGCCATCAACTGCGCCGCCATTCCGGAATCGCTGATTGAATCCGAGCTGTTTGGCTACCAGCCCGGGGCGTTTACCGGCGCAAACAAAAACGGCTATATCGGCAAAATTCGCGAGGCCGACGGCGGCGTGCTGTTTCTTGACGAGATCGGCGATATGCCGTTAACGCTGCAGACCCGGCTGCTGAGGATCTTACAGGAGAAAGAGGTCACGCCGCTTGGCGCCAGCCGGAGCTCGCCGGTTAACTTCGCTGTGATTTGCGCCACCCACCGCAACCTGGCGCAGCGCGTCGCCGAAGGTACCTTCCGCGAAGATCTGCTCTACCGCCTGCGCGAGTTTGCTCTGACGCTGCCGCCGCTGCGCGAGTGGCCTGAACTCCCGGCGTTTATCCAGCGATTGTGGCGCGATCTTGGCGGAGAAAAGCGTCGCGTCGCTCTGGGCCCGGCGCTTGTGCAACACCTGGCGACTCAGCCCTGGCCAGGCAACGTCCGCCAGCTGCAAAGCCTGATGAGGGTACTACTGGCGCTCGCCGAAGAGGGTGAAACGCTGGCAGTGGGTGATTTGCCCCAGGAATACCGAAGTTCGCCCGCCCCCCGCCCGCCGCGTGGGCTTCAGCAGCACGATGCGCAGCTGATTGCCGATACGCTGGCAAGCTATAACGGCAACATCAGTAAGGCCGCGCAGGCTTTAGGCGTCGCGCGCAGCACGCTGTATCGCCGCGCCGCTCGTCGCGGAAGCCGCTTCTGATTCGCTCGCGGCGTGAAGCGCAGCGGCCATATTACCGTCATTACCGTTACCAGGTTTCAGCCGCGCCATTTTGTCACTGCAGCATTCAGTGCTGGCGCACTGCGGCTTTTTATTTTAGACTTTACTAAATTTAGAAAAGACTAAAATAAATGAATACACCCGAACAGCTACAGGCCAGCGCCGGGGAAGCCGCCGCGCTGCTGAAAGCCATGAGCCACCCCAGTAGGCTATTGATTCTGTGCATGCTATGCGATGCGCCGGGCACCAGCGCCGGCGAACTGGCGCGCATCACCGGGCTGAGCCCCTCCGCAACCTCCCAGCATCTGGCGCGAATGCGCGATGAAGGCCTGATCGGCTGCGAACGTCAGGCGCAGCGCATCCACTACTTCATTACCCGGCCAGCGGTTCGGCACATCGTCACCACGCTGAAGTCAATCTATTGCCCTTAAGGAGCGTTTATGACTATTGCTACTCTTTCTCCTGCCGAAGCCCGGGCCCTCATCGACCACGGCGCGCGGCTGATCGATATCCGCGATGCCGATGAATACGCCCGCGAGCATATTCCCGGCGCGGAACTCGTGCCGCTGGCAACCCTGACGAATGGCGCGGCGCTGCGCGCCAGCCCTGAAGAGACGATCGTTTTTCACTGTCAGGCGGGTTCGCGCACGCAGAATAATGCCGCCCGTCTGGCGCAGGCCGCCGCACCGGCGCAGGCAAAGCTGCTGGCTGGGG